>Ga0209694_1000338_pt1 | contig 83116 bp, 83 predicted proteins | sample GluameincwithD2O_FD_187499 | JGI IMG/M metagenome (GOLD analysis project Ga0209694, IMG submission 187499) | Mouse cecum microbial communities from Vienna, Austria - Glucosamine amended microcosms incubated with D2O (SPAdes) (version 2) | ecosystem: Host-associated > Mammals > Digestive system >... | reverse complement strand
CCTCCTATTCTTGAGATTGGCTTGCGACACCTTTCTCATCTTAACATAGGAGGCTTTTTTATACCCTCTTCTTCGCTTCTGCTTACTCTATTCTCCCCAGCATAGCTGGGGGATTAGCGTTTTCATTTATAAGGACTCCGTCATCCTCCAGAGAAAGAGCATGTACATCATTTCTATCATCCGTCTTGACAAGCTGAAACTTCACATTATTCCCAGCACTTACCGCTCCGCCTTTTTCATCTAATACCTTGATTTTAAAAGTATGCACCTTTTCACTCGAAGGTATCAAGTTGTTTTGCAGCTCTGTAAGCGCCTTCTCAATCCTGTCAATAGCTGCTGCATATTCGGATAACAGCGCCGAATCCTTCTCTAAGAGTGCTTCACCAGCACCAATTGCGTCACTGTATTCTTTCCAGCTATCCGGTCCATAATCTTCCGAATTTTTATTTTTTGCTCCATCGACTAATCCTTGCAATTCCTCCTTTGTGGCACCGCTGATTTTAATAAATCCTGTCGTTGTTTTATCAGACTCGGCAGAAATGGCTGCTTCTGTAAGGCCTACTCCAACCTTCCATGCAACCGCATCAGGGTATTCTGACGAAGCCGGTATGTTCACTGAAAAAGTTTTTGAAGTGTCGCTTCCTGTCAAATTAATTGATTCAACAGGAAGTCCCGTATGAACTCCCATATTATGATTCAATTCTTTAAACCAAATACGCTGACAATATAACGAATCTGGAAGATTCTCCCCCGCAACTGTTACCTCAACCTGTCCACCGTTTTCATCGATAAATTCTTGGGTGGTTACACTTGATATCAACGTTGGTTTACTTTTTTGAGTTTCTACAACAAGATCAATTACCGTGTTTCTTTTACACTCAGCATCATTTACCTTATATACGTTGTGCTTATCATCAAGCTCAATCTTTAGGTCTTTACCGCCACTACATTTATAATCACTATCTTTAGAAGGCTTGAGATAATAAGTCCCATTCATTTGTAGCTTGGGAGTGATTTCAGAAGGCGTACATATATATTTCCCTTCATTATCAGTCGTAGATAAATCTATATCATATGCACCACCGTAAATATTCATCTTCAAATCACTTACCGGATGCCTATTTTCATCCACAACCCTAACTGTGAAAGATTTCTGTGCCGCCGCTTCAACTTCCAATGTCCCCACTCCGCCAAAGCATCCGAGCACTATCACCAGCGACAATATGCCCGTTAATATCTTCTGCGTTATTTTTTTCATATATTTTTCCTTTAGCCTTTCTTTCTACCTATTTGATCTTAATCGTTACTGTCTTTTTCTTTCCGCTTCCGTCCGTTGCCTGTGCGGTGATCTTGACCTTACGTCCTTTTCCGGCTTTCTTGGCGGTTACCGTTCCTTTGGCGTTGACGGTTGCATATTTTGTATTGGAGCTTGTCCACATAAGCTTCTTATTTGCTTTCTTTCCTGTTGTCTTAACGGTCGCCTTGATGGACAGCTTCTTTCCTGCCTTCACAGACTTTTTCGCCTTCAACTGGATGCTTTTCACCGCATGTTTCATGATCTTGATCTGATAGACTGCCTGTTTTCCGCTTCCGTCTTTTGCTGTTGCAGTGATTTTAACCGTCTTTCCTGCACCCGCTTTCTTTGCCGTCACTTTCCCCTTGGCGTCCACGGCCGCATACTTGCTGTTGGAGCTTGTCCATGTGACTGCTTTGTTCTCTGCATTGGCCGGAGTTACATTCGCTTTAAGAGTAAGCTTCTTCCCGGCTGCGATGGTTTTGGACATTCCGCTGATCTTTATCCCGCTCACCTTGATGCTCTGTTTATCATCAACCGGGAGCTGACGCCGGACAGGATTGTATTCAAACACTACCGGATGTACCCCCATGCTGTTCATCGTAAAACTTACGGAGCCGATTTCCTGTTGGAACTCAATCGGATTCAGCTCTCCGTCCTCACCGATGTAATAGACACCGTCCACCTTCTTCGTGGCGTCAATCTTTTCTGTGATATGAAAGTTCCCCGCTGCAAGCTTCGAGACTTCCCATCTGTGAGGATTGACGGTAGAAATCTTCATCACATCATAGTCCTTACCTTCCAAGCCTTTTACCAGACTTTTACTCAGCTTCTGCTCCGTCACAAGAAAGTCCTTAAAGTTGAATCCGCTGACCGTCGTATTCTCTGACATACTGATGACCGTCTTATCATTCTTATGGGCATCTTTTTTGTCTACCAGATAGATCTTCTCCACCTGATGGCAGTCCGCATGGTCATAAAAATATCTTGCGCCGCGGCGTCCCTTATCCGTACGGTACTCTGATTTATCCTTTGATGTAAGCGGAAAAGCTTCGATATCATACCTGTCATCCTCTACTACGATGATGTAGTTCACATCTTCTAAGACCTCTGTCCTTATCCGCGCATTATTACCCGTGGTCAATGGAATCGTCTCCACGTCACTGACCAGCTTTATCTTAACGTTGAATAACTGCCCGCCTTCCGCGTTCTTATAGAGCGTCTCCATATTGAGAAGGACTCTCTCATCCTCCTGCAGGTCGGCGCTGTCTCTCGCGGCTATCTGTATCTTTTCGAATACCGGGTAATTATATGGGTAATCAGCATTTTCCTTAATGTCATATATCTTTCCGTTTCTTACCCAGATATAGGCATTCTTTGCCAATTTCCCCTCTGTATTGCCATCATCTCTCACCACTTTGTACGTTGGATCCATAGAGTAGATCGTATAAGTATGATTATCTGCCAAAGTAAGATCCGGCAACATGCCGTTTTTCGCTTCCACGATCGTCTCTATTTCCTGCTTCGTAGTGTCGTATATCTTGAACTTGATCGTATCTGTATACGGTTCTGTCTTACCCTTCGGCACACCGTCTACATTTTTCTCAATCGGTAGCCCTTTTATCTTCACAGACGGTGCCTTATACACATCTTTGTATTGATAAGGGGGAATTGTGTGATAAATTGGTATCTTCGCCTGTGGCTGCATCGTCTGTACTTCTTCCGGCACTGCTTCCCCTGCAGCGGCCTCCTTCATCTCTGCCGATGCCTGGCTGTCTGCTGCTGTCTGCTCCTCCTCGGCTGTGGTCGTGTCTATCTCTCCTTTCTCTTCTGCAGACCCAGCCGTGTCCGCCGCAACGGTGACTTCTGCATCCTTGCCGTCCCATGTATATGTATCAGTTTCCGGATCATAGGGGTCTGCTTTTGCAACCCTGATCCGATATGTGCTTTCTGTCTCCTCCGTATTTTCCGGAATATTTACAGAAAACTCTGATTCCTTATGGCCGGCATCCACTTCTGCAGTGTTCACCTCTCCGCCTACGATTTCATAAGCTTCTTCTCCTTCCTGTGCGTTGGACTGCTTCTCGAGCACCCACCACACAGTGTCCCCAAGTTCCTCTCCGGCGACAGTCACTGCCACCTCTCCTCCCTTGCTTTCCAGCTCTTCCGCTGATACGCCAATCTCAAACGTGCCTGCTGCTTTTGCAGTAATTCCTGTTCCTGCAAAGCATCCAAATACCAATGCGAACGACAATATTACCGAAAGTACACGTCTTTTTAACATTCTCATATTTTACCTCCTCAATGAATGTTATACCATGCTACTAGTTACTCACTTTGATTATACCTTTCCCCCTGTTTGATTGTCCAATTGATATAATTCATATACATTGTGGATTTATCGGAGATGCCTATAGGTACAAAAATCCCGGAGAATGAATATGAACACATATCATTCTCCGGGATTTTTAATGCCGTTTTATAGTTCACCTTTATACAAGCGCAACTGTCTCCCTCGCAATCGCAAGCTCTTCATTCGTCGGGATTACCATAACCTTAACTTTGGAATCAGGTGTGGAGATTAAGGTCTCCTCGCCGCGCTTTCCGTTAGCCTCAGCGTCAAGCTCAATGCCAAGGTACTTTAAGTATTCCATCACATTTGCGCGCACTGTGCCGGAGTTCTCCCCGATTCCTGCCGTAAATGCGATCATGTCCACGCCGTTCATGGCTGCAACATAGCTGCCCACATATTTTGCCACGCGGTAGCAGAATACGGAAAGAGCGATTGCCGCGCACTTATTTCCATTGTTCGCGCCCTCCTCAAGGTCACGGAAGTCGCTGGAAAGTCCGTCGGAAAGACCCTGTACGCCGGACTTTTTATTCAGCATGTTCATAAGCCCCGCGATGTCAAGATTCTCCTTCTTCGCAATGAACTCTAAGATTGCCGGGTCGATATCGCCGGAGCGGGTTCCCATCACAAGGCCCTCCAGAGGCGTAAGGCCCATGGAAGTGTCCACGGATTTTCCGTTCTCAACCGCACAGATGCTTGCGCCGTTTCCAAGGTGGCACACGATGGTCTTCATCGAATCATAAGGCTTTTCTGCAAGCTCTGCAGCCCGCTTTGACACAAAGCTGTGGCTTGTGCCGTGGAAACCGTAACGCCTTACTTTGTATTTGTCATAATACTCATAGGGAAGTCCGTACATATATGCTTTCTCCGGCATAGTCTGATGGAAAGCCGTGTCAAATACAGCTACCATCGGCGTTCCCGGCATCAGTTTCTCACACGCGTTGATACCGATTAAGTTCGCCGGATTGTGGAGAGGCGCAAGGTCGTTGCACTCCTCGATAGCTTTCTTTACTTCGTCTGTAATCACTACGGAGCTTGCAAATTTCTCCCCGCCATGTACCACGCGGTGTCCTACCGCGCCAATCTCGTCAAGGCTCTTAACTACGCCAGTCTCAGCGTCTGTCAGCGCGTCGATGACAAACTGGATCGCCTCGGTATGTGTCGGCATCGCCTTGTCCGATACAGCCTTGTCCCCACCTTCCGGCTGATAAGTAAGACGTCCGTCGATTCCGATTCTCTCGCAGAGGCCCTTTGCCAGGACCTTCTCGGACTCTGAGTTGATAAGCTGGAATTTCAGGGATGAACTTCCGCAGTTGATAACTAATACATTCATGTTCTTTTACCTCTCTTTTTTCATTGTTTAGTTGCCAGATGCCATACACTGTACGGCTGTGATTGCTACTACGCCTTCGATGTCTGCCGCGCTGCATCCACGGGACAGGTCGTTGACCGGAGCTGCGATGCCCTGGGTGAGCGGACCGTAAGCCTCTGCCTTCGCAAGTCTCTGCACCAGCTTGTAGCCGATGTTTCCTGCGTCAAGATCCGGGAATACAAGCACGTTTGCCTTGCCTGCAACTGGGCTGCCCGGCGCCTTGGACTGACCAATCTCCGGCACGATTGCCGCGTCAAGCTGGAACTCTCCGTCGAGCATCAGGCCTTCCGGCGCATTCTCCTTCGCGATGCGGGTAGCCTCAACAACCTTGTCCACATCCGCATGTTTTGCGCTGCCCTTTGTGGAGTGTGAAAGCATCGCCACTACCGGCTCTTTTCCGGTGAGCGCCCTGAAGGAATCTGCGGAGGAAAGAGCGATTGCCGCCAGCTTTTCCGGATCCGGATTCTGCTCGAGGCCGGAGTCCGCGAAGATAAAGGTTCCGTCCGCGCCCATGTCGCAGTCCGGCACTACCATAACGAAAAACGCGGATACAAGCTTTGTGCCAGGCTTTGTCTTAAGGATCTGCAGGCACGGTCTTAAGGTGTCTGCCGTAGAGTGGCACGCACCGCTTACCATGCCGTCAGCGTCTTTCATCTTCACCATCATAACGCCGTAGTACAGGTAATTGTTAAGGAGAAGTTCCCTTGCCTGCTCCTCGGTCATGCCCTTCTTCTGGCGCAGCTCCACAAGCTTTGCGATGTACTCTTCCGTCTTCGGGTTCTTTGCCGGGTCAACGATAGTTGCGCCGCTGATGTCGAAACTGCCCTTGTTCTTTGCAATCTCTTCCTCGCTGCCCACTAAGATCAGGTTGGCAGTGCCCTCTTTTAACACAGCCTCTGCCGCCTCATAAGTTCGGATGTCCTCAGTCTCCGGAAGAACGATTGTCTGTTTGCATGTCTTTGCTTTTGCTTTGATCTCATCTATAAATCCCATGATATATAGACTCCTTTCCATTTATTCTCAGTTACATCTATTATAATACAAAGAGACCTTGCGGACAAGGTCTCTTTATGTCTATTTTTCAGTACATTCTCCTGCATTTGCAATCAAATGCCCTTCCTTTATAACTTCAATGTCAAATTCCTCTGCCGGTCCATCCTCAGCAGTCCACAGCCGGTAACTGCCGTCCTCTTCAATATCCAGCATATTATCGCGCTCAAGCGCTGCATCCTCGCCCCACAGCCTTTTAATCTTCATTTCCTGGGAATCCGAAAGTTCCGCATAGAGCCGCTCATAATTATCTACATAATAATATTCATACCGCCAGAAATATCTCCCGGGGAACATTTTCTTTATGGAATCCGGATAGTCTTCCCCGTCCTCCGGACACCGGACATCTGCAAGCTTTAAATCTCCGTCCTCTGACTTTGCTTTTATTTTCACTGGCATGTGGCTCCCCGACTGGGCATATGCCCTGCCTTCAAACAACACATATGTCTCTTCCAGTACATCTGCATAAATATAGACATAATCCCCTTCCTGCTCCATTCCGAACAATTTGCAAGATGCAACCTGACAGCCAGGCAGATACTTTAGCTCCGGAGATTCACAAATTGAATCCTGCCGGATATACTGTTCCATCAGCCCGTCCATCTGTTCCTCCGTAATACAATCGGAGCCGCCGGTAAGCAATGCAGCAATTGCCAGCGCCGTACATAACACGGTCACTGCAAACACATTCAACAGCCTTTTCTTCATATTCTCCACCTTTCTTTAAAAAATCATACCTACCAAGAACCGTATAAAATCACTTTTCGCAAACGCTTACTTTCTCAACACTACTTAAACCCAAACTTTGAAATCCCATAGACGGGAATCGTATAAATCTGCCCCGAAATCCCGCCATGTGTATTCCCCTTTGCCATCAGAAGATACTCCGCTTTCCCCTTCTCCAATACTTCCATTGCCGTCCGCGCACTGTTTTTCCCTGCTTTCACCTCGATTGCATAGGTTTTTCCCGAATTCAGAGACTTGGTATAAAAGTCAATCTCTCCCTTTCCCCAGGTGGCAAATGCCGGCATCTCAAAAGCAAGCTCGCCCAAAGGCCCGCTCCTTCTCTTCAAATCCAGATAGACAAAATTCTCAGCCGCGATTCCCTCCATATCCGATTCCGCGCATCCAATCTGTCTCAGAAAGAAAGATGCAAGCCCGACATCCATAAAATAGCATCTGGCTTTCGCCCGGAAGTCTAAAATATTACAGTTTGTTATCTTTCCGGCAAAACCAATGATTCCGGAGCTGTACAGCCAGTCCATTGCACGGTTTACGGCGGCCTTGCCGAGATTGCTGGAATAATCTTTTGCCACGATCCGCTGCAGCTCTTCGCTGAAACTGTCCGTATCAAAGCCCTTTTTCTCTTTTACGAGAGTCCGCGCGATACTGCAGAACAGATTGCCGTAAGCCTCATAGTCTAAGATATCGTCAAAATAACGGCGGCTTTCGTTGGTAAACAGACGGATGATCTCCTGCAGTTCTTCATGGCAGGTCTTCACGGATGCCCCCGACAGGTATTTAAGGACCACCGACGGATATCCGCCGATCTGTCTATATACTTCGTACTCGGAAGAAATCTCCTGATATACCCTTTCCTCCCCTGCTCCAAAAATATCCAGCTTGGAAAACTGGTCCAATTTACCAGATGCATCCAGGAATTCTTCAAAATCAAGCGTCTGTATCTCAAGCGGCGTCATGTCGCCCGCCGAGTAACGAAACTCTTTATTCAATATCCTCCCCAGGTAACTTCCCGTCACAATAAAATCACTGTCAAGCCCCCGGGTAAACTCTCGGATCCGATTGTAAATCTCTGCAGATTCCTGTATCTCGTCAATAATCACCACGGTATCTTTGGAATCTACAAATTCCGGCTCATACCTTATAAGCAGTTCCCTTACAGGATTCCGGAACCTCTTCCCTTCTTTCATTTCTTTTCGGATATCCTGGTAAATCTCCTGAAAAATCTCTCCGGAAAGTTCCAGCAGATTTACATAAATTTTTCGTGTATACCGCTCGTCTGCAAATTTATTTACAAGATACGTCTTCCCCACCTGTCTCGCGCCGGACACCTCCAGCGTCTTGTGTTCCGGACGCTGTTTCCATGCAAGAAGTTTCTGGTATGCCGCCCGTCTCAAATCTTTCATCCAATCACCCCCTCTTTCTTCCGCCCTGTTACCCTGTCACAGGCCTCTTCCCGCAAAAGTCTGCTTTCCCCTCCGAATGCCCCTACACCCGCAGATGGAACACCCCGCTGACAATCGCGAAGTACACGCTGATGGTACTGATATCCACCAGTGTAGAAATCAGCGGCGTCGCCATGATGGCAGGGTCAAGCCCTATCTTTTTCGCCAGCAGCGGCAGGCTGCACCCCACCACTTTCGCGATGATGACCGTACACGCCATCGTAACGCCGATGGTGAGCGCCATCAGCACGTCGCCCTGCCCCATCAGCATGATACGAAGGCCATTGATGACCGCCAGGATAAGGCTTACGCACACCGCCACCCGGATTTCTTTCCAGATGACCTTAAAGAGGTCCCGGAACTCAATCTCCCCCACCGCAAGCCCGCGGATGACAAGGGACGAACTCTGGGAACCGCAGTTTCCGCCGGTCCCGGTGAGCATGGGGACAAAGCCCGTAAGCTGCGGCATCACCGCGATTGCCGCCTCGTAGCTGTTCATGATCATCTGGGTAATGGTAGCGGAGAGCATCAGGAACAAAAGCCAGGGGATGCGCCCTTTCACATGCTCGAACACCGTCGTCCCGAAGTACGACTCGTCATTGGGGTTGACGCCGGCCATGATGCTGATATCCTCAGTCTCCTCCTCCTGCAGGACAATCATCGCGTCGTCAACGGTAACGATTCCCACCATGCAGTGCTCATGGTCCACGATAGGCAGAGCGATAAGACCGTATTTCATAATCGTCCTCGCCACTTCCTCCTGGTCGTCCGTCGTCTGGGCGTAAAGCATGTTCGTATCCATAATCTCCTCAATCAGCCGGGATTCCCCTGTCGTCAAAAGGTCTTTGATATCCACCGCGCCGATGAGCTGCTTTTTCTCCGTCACATAGCAAGTGTAAATCGTCTCCCGGTTTAAGCCCACCTGGCGGATTTTTAAGATTGCGTCCTCCACCGTCATCTCCTTGTTGAGGGCGATGTAATCCACGTTCATGACGCTGCCGGCGCTGTCCTCCGGGTACTGCAAAAGCTGGTTGATCCGCACCCGCTTTTCCTCGTTGGTCACCATGAGGAGACGGTCCACCACATTTGCAGGCATCTCCTCCAGCACGTCAACCGTATCGTCAAGGTACATCTCCTCCATGACCTCCTCAAGCTCCGAGTCCGTCAGCGCGCCGATGAGCACTTCCCTTAAGTCGCTGTTCATATAGGAAAATGTCTCCGCCGCCTCTTCCTTCACCAGCAGCCGGAAAACAAGCACTAACTGCTTTTCATCCACTTCTTCCAGAATATCCGCAAGGTCCACGGGGTACATGTTGTTCTCCAGCTCGTCTTTCAGCTCCTTAAACTGCCGCTTGTCAAGCATTTCCTGGATGCGCTCGATGGTCAGCTCCTCACGCTCTTCATAATCATGGTCAAACTCGCTCCGGGCGACTGCGTCACCCCATTCTTCGGCATTGACATCCTGAAACTCATGATTCAAACTCAATCTTACCCCTCCTTCCCTGCATTCTTTCTTTTCCGATTACAACCGGGTCCGCCGTAATTTTATCTTTCCAAGTGCATATCTAAAATTTACCGCCACATCTTATAATGCTGCCCGCAGCAATATAAAAACCCCGCGCAGACAACTGCCGCGCGGAGAATGGTTTGCGAACCCTGTCAAGATATAGTATAATCAATTTCAGACGAATATACAAGTTATTAAGGAGATTCCCATGAAAATTGTCGGACTGATCGCAGAATACAACCCCTTTCACAACGGGCATTTGTACCATATAAAAAGAGCAAAAGAAATCACCGGGGCGGACGCGGTGGTGGTAGTCATGAGCGGAGACTTCGTCCAGCGGGGCGCTCCCGCCATCATGCCAAAGCACATCCGGGCGGAGGTAGCCTTAGAGGCAGGGGTTCCCCTTGTGTTAGAGCTGCCCGTCTGCTTTTCCACCGGCAGCGCGGAGTATTTCGCCGAGGGAGCGGTATCCCTCTTTGAGCGCCTCGGCTGCATCGACTCCATCTGCTTTGGGAGCGAGTGCGGAGACTATGGCGCCCTGGAAAAAATCGCCTGTGTCATCACGGAGGAGCCAGAAGAATATAAGGAGCTGTTAAAACGCTACCTCTCCCAGGGAGCCTCCTTCCCCCTCGCCCGCCAGTGGGCGCTCAGGGAATATTTCCGCGACGAGGCATTAAGCAAAGTATTAGAGCAGCCCAACAACATCCTCGGCGTCGAGTACATCAAGGCGCTGAAACGGCGGAAAAGCAGCATGAAAGCTTATACCATCAAGCGCATCGTCTCCGGCTACCACGACGAGGCATTAAGCTCCGGCTACAGTTCCGCCTCCGCCATCCGAAAGCTCCTCGCCCACTCCCTCCGCCTTGAGGGCAGCGAGCGGGAAGAGGCGGGGCTTTTTGACGAGCCGAGCCTTTCGGAGGCGCTGATGCGTCTGGAACGGGAAGTCCCGAAAAGCTGCATCCGTTTTCTGGAGGAAACCCACCATATCCGCTATCCCGTCTATGCCAACGATTTTTCCGTCCTTCTGGGCTACAAGCTGCTGACAGAGACGGCCGAATCCCTGACAGAGTACCTGGATGTAAATGAAGAGCTTGCGGGCCGCATCTTACGCCACGCAGGGCATCTCATCTCCATCGAACAGTTCTGCCAGTTCTTAAAGACAAAAGATATTACCTACTCCCGCATCAGCCGGTGCCTGTTCCATATCCTTCTGGATATCAAAAAAGAGCACATGGAAAACTACCGGAAAGCCGGATACTGCCAGTATGCGCGGGTGCTCGGTTTCCGAAAGGACGGTCAAAAGCTCCTTACGCGCATCAAAAAATACAGCGACACGCCGCTTATTACAAAGCTCTCCCACGCTGATACCCTGTCCGAGACCGCACAGCGCATGATGGCGGGGGATGTGTTCGCGGCGAATCTTTATGAGAGGATTGTGACGGAGAAATTTAAAGAGCCGTTTATCCATGAATATACACAGCAGGTGGTGGTGGTGAAGTAGGCGGCGGCGATGCCCGCGGCGGTACGCACCGTCTTTTTCGCGTGGAACCGGATGTAACTGGTGACCAGTTTCAAAATGCCTTTCATCTTGACCGCCCCTTTCTTTTTTTGAAAAAAGTATATCCGGAAAATCTTAAGAGGGATGCCGGGAAAAACGAAAGAAAATCTAAAGATGGTCTGATTATATATATAAATTATTGTCTTAATTTTAAATATCCAGTATAATATAAATATACTTTAAACAATTAACTACTTTGAAAGCGAGGTGATACTGTGAAAAAGAAACTCAGCAATCAGCAGTTAGAAATCATGAAGATACTCTGGAACAGCGACAAGCCGCTCGTGGCATCCGATATCCTCAAACAGAATGACGGATTGAATATCAATACTGTACAGGCCTCCCTTCGGGTGCTGGTCAAGAAAGAGGCTGTCGAAGTGGCGGGTATCGTATACAGCGGAACTGTCCTGAGCAGATGTTACCGCCCTCTGATATCAAAAAATGAGTACTTCGCCGAAACCTGCCAAAATATAGCCGGAGACGATTCCCGCTCCTCCCTCATTGCCTCAGTCATCAGCAAGGAGACAGACCTTTCGGAGCTGAAAGAGTTGCGAAAATTGATAGATAAAAGAATCGCAGAAATCGAGGGAAGACAAAAATATTGATTTGTATTGCATTTTTTTACCTTATGCCGTATATTATAACTAATGAAAGAGGTGTATGTTTTAGGACTGCACTGGGGGAGTCACTCTGTGGCTCTCTTTTATGTTATCCACTTCTAATATGGATTGAAATTCTAAATCCGTCTGTGTTATTTAGAAAGCGAGGAGTAATCATGAACAGGTTCGTTCTAAGTCCTGATTTTACCATTGAAGATCCACTCTTTCAATCCCTGTTAACAGAACAGTTTCAGGGAAGTTTGCCTATGCCATCTGCATAATTTCAATTTTAAGTTGCTTTAATTCGTCGAATGATAATGCGGGAACATAGTCCGCAATTTCTTCAAGTGATATTTTCCCCTTCTTTATCATTCTTGCCGCTGTTTCTCTCGCATTACCCAAGGCTACCTTTTTTGCCGCCTCTTTACTCATATCTTCCATAATTTTGCACATAATCGCAACTCCTTTCTCGTCCCGCTTGTAATACCTTGCCCTCTCAGCAAGCGCTTTAAAATTCATATCATCGGGGTCAGTGCATGAAAAATCGTGCATTAGCTTTCCGAATACAATGCCTTTTGGGAACCGGATTTTCCGCAAATTATGCCCGGCTGTTAAAATCCATTTTTATCTTCTGGACAAGTGTGGATAAGGGCAATGCCAAACTTGCATCCGAAAGGATTTTCAGCTATAATAATCTTGAAAATACTGGAAAAGGAGCAACTTACCCATGACAGAATCCACCGTTCTGCACTCCAACCTTAAAAAAGCGCGTACAGATAAAGGCCTTACGCAAAATGATGTCTCTGTAAAGCTCGGCGTCTCCCGGCAGGCTGTCTCCCGCTGGGAAAACGGGAACGCCTACCCGGATATCGACAATCTGACCCTTCTCAGCGAGATTTACGGTGTATCCGTAGATGAGCTGCTGGGAACAATGTCTGCGGACAGCGGGGCCGGACAGAAAAGAACGCCCCGGAAGGCAAAAGAGCCTTTCTCTTTCAAAGACCTTTTATCCAACCGGGAACATTGGATATTAATACTGATATTAGTCCTTACCAGCCATCAGGCTATTATTGGGTTTATTGTGTCATGCTATATTCTGGTCTGGACATTCCGGAAGAGGAAGGATTATAAATTTGTGATTATCTTGTCTGCGGTTTGTGTACTGCATCATTTTCGTGATGTATTATTCATTATCTCTCTTTATATTCCCGATTCATATGGCAGCATAGAGAGAGTTTTTTAAAACAGCCATGCATAATGCATGGCTTAAAATGTTGAGGATATGAGTTTTTTATTTAAGATTTTCACCTTGACACCGTACATTTTTTTGGTTCCACTAAAATCATACCGAAAAACCAGCCGCCCCTCTGAGTCACTTTCTTTGGACAATTTTACATTGGTGATATTTCCTCTTATCGCTTTATAAAATCTATTATATACTTTCGTGATTCTGTTTGAACTCACTTTTATATAAAACCCCGCTGTCCATGTCTTAGGTTTTGTCCGCGTTATTTTATATGTTCCACTCGCAACTCTCGCCCCTCCCGGCATTTCCTCAATGACCAGCTCCGATTCTTCGCCGTCTTCCTCTTCTATCGTAAAGACCTGCTTTCCGCCCTGTTCCATATCGTAATCTACTTCACCGATACTTGTCACTTCTGTCTCTTCCGTTATTTCATCCGGTATATTTTCTCCAATTTCCGCCGCGCTCACATTCATCCACTGAGTTCCTGCCAAAACGCCGCACAATACAAAAGCTGCCACTGATTTTCTCAATTTTCTCATATGTCTTCTCCTCTTCTTTCATAGATTTTTCCAAACTGTACGTCTGCCATCCGAAATCTCAGTTTAAAGCAGTTTACTGCGGTAAAATCAAGATTTCAGATGAGCATCCTTTTCATCCTTTAAATGTAACGCATAATCAGCCATACTCCAAATATACAATAGAGCACCAACATATATACGAGTACAGAGGCTGCCGCAAACTGGCTGATTATCGTCAAAAGACCGATTCCAAGCAGTATCGCCACTTCAAAAAGTATATATGACCAGATAAATCTTCTTCGTCGCCCGTCCGTAATCCAGTTCTTTGAATCCATTGCCCACCATATGTTGATTATCATATATACGATAAATTCCAGGACAATCGATTTCAGCGTCGGCGCCGTAAAGATAAACCCCTGGGCCTGCTCTATGCTGACCGCCAGTATGACCAGGTCAAAGAGTATCAGGAGAACCCCGTCGCGCTTTAAAGATTTTACATTTTTATGAGTACCCATTACATTCACCTCCTTTCGGGGATATCTTTACAATGGTTCCATTTTTCTGCGATGGATAACCACCCTTCTGATTACATCGGCTATAAATGCAAAATATCCAAGACAAATCCAAAGGATACACCATTCATGATACTGTGGATATATTTTAAAGCAGAGCATATTTGCGGCAATAAACGAAGATATTAAAAATATCAACTCTTGAATTAATGACTTCATTTTTATTTCTCCTTCTTTCTACTGATTTTTCTCAACAAGCAATCACTAACCCATTCACCGCCGCTGTTTCTTAACTTATATTCTATAATAGAACCGTCAAGAAACAGCAGCGGATTGCATCCATATTTTCTTATTTTTGAATATCCTTACGATGATTCCTTTTCTCTGCGATATCTGATCATTTTTTTAATCACATCGACCCAACTCGCAATACATCCAAAAAAGAGCCAACTAATACAAAATTCATGATACTGCGGATATATATTCCAATATACCATACTTGCAGCAATAGACAAAGATATATAAAATATCAACTCTAAAGTTAACGCTTTCATTTTTTCCTCCTTATATGCTACATCATAGTTCCATATAAATATCCCATCTTAGATGTCCCCTTATAATTTACTCTTGAATACATGACCGTTTTCGCCTTACAATACCTGTTATTTTGGGGTGAAACTGCTTTCGCTATATATACTTTATAACTTACTCCTTTTGAATACGGATCGCTCTTTTTGAGCGCGTCAATGGATGAAATAAGACCGCTCGCCGCCTTGCCATAATCATAATTTTTGAACAATGCCGAAAGCAAGGTTGTCGCTGCAAGATTTAACATTTAATTCACCGCCGCCTTTCAATGCAAACCACACACCGCCGCTGTTTCTTAGCTCTTATCCTATAATAAAACTGTTAAGAAACAGCAACGGATTACATTCATATTTTCTTATTTCTGGATATCTTTGCAATGATTCCTTTTTCTGCGATGGACGACCATCCTTCTAATCACATCGGTTATGCCTGCAACACTTCCCAACAAAAGCCAATAAATACAAGATTCATGATACTGTGGGTATATATTCCAATGTACCATACCTGCTGCAATAAACGAGCATATAAAAAACAGCAAATCTAAAATTAGCCCTCTCATTTTTTCCTCCTTATACGCTACATCAAAGTTCCATATAAATAGCTCGTCTTGGACTTCCCGGCAACACCGGGAACTGCCCCTTATGCACGGCGGGGCAGATTTCCGATGTTGACGGATTCTTCCTATTTATAAGTATAGGTTTTATACAAATTTACGCCATATGCTTTTTTGCTTTTTGATGTTCCCTTTGTCACCCATTTTGTAGTTCCATAACTTCTGCTTTGAACCGAATATTGTTTCACGCTATATTCTGGTCTCATATGCAAATATCCGTATTTTACCTTCTTTCCATTGTGTTTTTCCGGCACTTTCCAGGTACCGCTATAAGTCAGTGTCACACCCTTGGTCGTTCCCCATGTAGCATTTAAAATCATTTTTTTTGAAACCTTATATGTCGCACCAACCGTTAAAGGATAACTTTTAGATTTAGCATGCGATAACCCTATTACCACATCTGGCTCTCCGGAAATATTAATATAATTTCCGCCAAACGTATTCTTAAGTTTTTTTACATTTGCCACCCTGTATGAAACAGCGTCCGCGGCTCCACTCCTCATTACCGGATAATCTGGATTTTCATCCGTGGAATCATCCTCAGAAGTTTCGTCGCAAATAATTGTGACTTGCTCATATTTTTGTATTGCATCATTGACATCCTTATTCAGTTCATCGGTATTGTCATAATCCCTGCTGTCTATTTCAATATGAGCAGTATCCCCCATACTGCCTTCTGAATCCTCTTCAGCCGACACACACATTGGCAGCATTAGACTTAATACACATAAGATTGTTACAGCACTTATCCATTTTTTCTTCTTTGTCATTATTTTATCCTCCTTGTACCATTAAGTTTCACAAATTAAATACATCTTTTAGCGAAATAACGCTACTATAACACCCAGATCAAATACTGCATATATCGTTTTCACGATTATAAGAATTAATTCATATTCCGGAACTCCCCTCTCAATCGGATCCACAAATATGCTGTACAGGCAAATTGAAATCAAGATTACAAATGCAGACAGAATAATTGGTTTTATATATGCTTTCACAGTTCCATGCCCTCCTTCCTTATATATTCCTTTCACTGCCCTTTCCTGTGGGTCCTTTTTTGCGCTCTTTTAAAATCATCAATCCCACACAATACAGAAACGGCGCAAAGACCAAAAACAATATTGAGTTTATACTCTCGAACATATGATAAAGCCACTCCATGACAACATATGTACCAAAAGACGGAGTCATATCCACTGTTACATGAATAAATGAAATATCGTAATGCATATCCCCCAGTCCGATACTTTTCAGGACGAATAGCAGCACGGCCAGATAAACGGCAAATCCTGTCCAATATCTTTGGATTACTTTTTTGCTGCTTTCAAAAAGCAGTTTCCACTCTTTTCTCAAAGTGCAGTTTACGAGCAATATCATAAAAGGCAGCCACATTACTGCTGTCTGCATGATGTCAAATAATAAAGGAAACTGATATCCCCTGCCATAAACCATGATATTTTTCACTTCATATATTGACTGCAGATATCTTATGCTGATCAAATAGAGAACGCAAAACGCCATTCCTGCAAAAGGGTTATACAATACTTTTTTTAACATTTAATTCACCGTCACCTTTCAATCAAGGATAGTTGGGGATACTTTAATACAGAATTGACACTTCATGTTGCTTTTAGGTGCCTTTATTACTGCAATTGAATCCGCCCTCAGTTTTCCTGCAACAGAATCTTCTGATTTATAATTAATTTTAACATTAAAATCAGATTTTACACTTTTACTATGGGGAGCAAGTGTCGGTGTAATATATTTACTTCCCCAGAAAATCCTTCCTGAAACAAAAGTTCCTGAGGCAACAGTCCAGTAGCCCTTCAATCCGGTAATTTTATTGTTTGCTTTTTTCCCGTCACTCCATTTCATAGTTAAAACTCCGTTTGCCTTGATTTTATATTTCTTATAACTGTCTGATTTTGTTTTAACCTTTGCAGTGGCTGCATAAGTGCTTACTCCAAGCCCTCTCTCGTAATTGGAATTTAATTTTTGTACTTCGACATCCGTTACTTCTAATTCCAACCCTGTTTTTTTACCGTCTTCATCAACAATTTCTGTCTCCAGGTTTTCTTCTATACTTTGGACATATTTTTCTATTTTTTCACTTTCTGCTTTGTCAATTGCAGCATTTGATTCAACCCCCAAATTCTCAGTTGTACCAATTGTATCTTTATCCGCAGCAAGCACAACATTACAATTAATCATTGATACACACAGCAAACTTATAATTATTTTTTTAATCATTCTTTCCCTTCCTCACTTTTTCTTATATTGTATTTAATCATTTTCTTTCACTGCCTTTTACCCTGTGGGTACATGTACCTTTTGGATAATAATATTTCTCACCTCATCTCTCCCGGCTTTTTGTGAAACCTGTGACCTGCTTTTATCTTATGCAAAAACCTCTGTCCGCACAAGCAATGAATCGTTGCCCCCTGTCAATCATTCCGTGCATTTCAAAAAGCAACGATTGGTTTACATCTGTTTTCGGCTTATAATGACGCTTATAAGGATGCCGCCCTTTGTATGCCCGGCTTATTTGCGCGCAAAAAAGGCGGGCACAGGCTTGCCCGCCATACAGCAACGATTCATTGCCCCCAAAAGCAATGCTCCATTGCCCCCTTCACTGTCTCTTCTGCTCATATATCTCTCTCAGGTCATCAACAGCCATTTCCACATCAAACGTATGGAAACCCAGCCAGCACTCATCCATCGTCCTGGCATCCGCAATTTCGTATATCTCCCGGCTGGATTCTCCCGTGTAGTAATGCCAGTAACGGTAAGTATATCCCGCCCAGTACATCACCTCCATAGAATAAGTCTCTCCCGCCTTTTTAAGACCGCCCGTCTCATCGTCCAGTTCCTCAAGGATATACTCCTCTCCCGCCCATTGCAGCCGGTCATAGACATTATCAAGCGCCGCGACGGTCCTGCTGTTCATAAAAGATTCTATAAAAGCCGGACAGTCCAGCCCGGCTTTTAACGCAAACTCAAAGAGCCTCCTTTGTATATCGCAAAGCTGGCGCTTTTCAAGAGTAAAATTTTCCATTTTGTTCACCTACCTTTAGTATTTCATCAAAGAACCTGCCTTCCCGGCGGTATTTCCGGAAAATCCGTTCCATTGTTAAAATCGCGCTTTGAGCAGCGAAACACTCGCTTGTAACTGTCTCGCTCAGGGCTGAGATACAATCTCTGCTTTACTATATACCGGCATCCATCATCATCCCATTCTTCACTGTCTGCAAATCATCCGGAACAACCAGTTTCCATGTATCGTCATAGCAGCCGCCATCCTGGTCACGTGTTAGATAACGCTTACTCTTGCCAATTTCTTTCTTACACTTTTCAAAGAACGAATCAGACAGCCCCATTTGCTCCTTGTGCTGCCATAACAGATACCCCATCTTCTGATACAGGAATTGATTCTGGTAAAGCTCCAGATATTTAAGCAGTCTTTTCTCCTGCGCCCGATGTACGCTTTCCACATTTTGCACCACTTCTTCAATGCCGGAAATCTTATCCATATCCTTGATGCTGTCGACAATCGTACGCTCCAAATCGGTCACTGCCACCCCTCCGCTATAAGGCGGTTTCTCAATTCCCTCTGAACTTTTCGACACCACATAACAATACGTATAACCATCAAATGTAAAATTACGGAAACTGGTCTCGGAAGATACATACACATCGTAATAAACCTGATCTGTAATCCCATAATACTCCATAGCTGTATGATGAGACACGTATGAGGTCGGCGTAATGCGGCTGGCTATCTGAAAACGATTCGCAACCGGCGCCCCGGTTTCTCCGCTGATACAGGTATACATATTGTTTCGTATCCTGACTGCCATGGCCTCTTTCATCAATCGTTTAACCGCAGAACGCGCGCTGTCCATATTATTATAAAATACATTTACATCTTCCATATTGAAGACCGGCTTTTTCAGCAGTTCAAAATACAGGTTCATGTTCCGCCTCCGTTCATTTTATCGTTATTTTAGTTTTCTGGAAAACCATTCCGAGTGAAACTCAAACTTTTTATTGTCATAAACATAGTATTCTCATTCAAAATCAATTTCATACCAGACGCAATCATCCCGCCTTACGAGACAGCATTTCCGCCCATTTCAAAAAGCAGCATTGATTTCCGCCTGTTTTCGAATTATAATGGCATCAGTCATTGAACTGGCATTATACGAAAGGAACCGTTAAAGTTCCCATAAAACTTTCGAGGTGATATCATGCAGAAAATTTTAGTCATAGAGGATGACCTTGCCTTAAGCGCGGGGCTTTGCTTTGAGCTGGACACAGAGGGGTATCTTACGTCCGAGTCCTACAACTGCCAGAAAGCCCGGCAGCTATTAAAGACCGGGCATTACGACCTGGTGATTTTGGATGTGAACCTGCCGGACGGCAGCGGTTTTGAGCTTATCCGGGAGATAAAAACGGACTTTCCCAGCCTTCCGGTCATCTTCCTGACTGCCAACGACCTAGAGCAGGACGAATTAAACGGCTTTGACCTCGGCGCGGAGGACTACATCACAAAGCCGTTTAACATCCGAATCTTAAAACGCCGGGTGGAAGTCGCCCTGCGCCGGAGCGGCTGTACACCGGAGGCGGCAAAAGACTGTTACGATGATGGTTATCTCAAGCTTGACTTCGGCGCCCTGACGGCTGTCCGGGACGGCGAAAAGCTGACCATCACTCCCAACGAGTACAAGCTTTTGCGGCTCCTTACTGCCAACGCCGGAAATATCCTGACGCGGCGGACATTGCTTGAACGGCTGTGGGACTATGGCGGAAATTTTATCGACGACCATACGCTGACCGTCACCATGAACCGGCTGCGGGCAAAGATTGAGACTGAAGACCACTCCTATATCCGGACGGTCCGGGGGATGGGCTATATATGGACAGGTGAACGATTATGAAAAAGACAAAGACAGAATACCTCTCATCGAATCTTACGTTATCCGTAATATCATCCGCGATATTATCCGCGACATTATCCGCGGCGCTATTCGCGGCGGCGGCATTTCTCCTTCTTGGGGGAGCATTGTGGGAATACTTATCTCCTTTTGCCCTGCGGCTCTGCCTCTGCGTATCCGGCGTCCTGCTCTTTTTCCTGGCATTTTTCATGGACGGACAAAAAAGGCGGCAGCAGACGGACTTCGCCAATGAAATCTGCCGGACCTTAGATGCCCTTATGGACGGGATGCCCTGCGGGTGCGCCCTCTATGAGGATTCGCAAATCTCCAAAGTACAGGGAAGGCTCCTCCAATACCATGAGCGTATGCAGGAAGGTATCCGGGCAAGCGCCGCGGACAAGCAGACCATCCAGGAACTGGTCAGCGATATCTCCCATCAGGTAAAGACGCCCATCGCCAACCTTATGATGTTTACGGATATTTTAGAGCGCAGGAAACTTTCCGAAGAAAAAAGAGCGGAATTTCTCGCCGCCATGGGGACACAGGTCAGCAAGCTTGACTTCCTAATGCAGTCTCTGATAAAGATGTCGCGCCTGGAGACGGGAACTTTCGCCCTCCACATGGAAAACGGGCGCCTCCATGAGACCATTGCCCGGGCGGTGAGCACGGTCTGGGCAAAAGCAGAGCAGAAAAACATCGCCATCGACGTAGACTGCAGCGAGCGGACGTGCGTCCGCCACGATGCAAAGTGGACAGCGGAGGCCATTGGAAACCTCCTTGACAACGCCGTAAAATACACCCCCGAGGGCGGAGCTGTCCGCGTCAGCGTCCGGCCCTGGCAGTTCTTCACCCGGATTGACGTATCGGACACTGGGATGGGAATCGCCGCAGAGCATTACCATGACGTGTTCAAGCGGTTCTACCGGGGCCAGGAGGCAGCCAGTGCGGAGGGCGTGGGGCTCGGGCTGTATCTCGCCCGGGGCATCATCACCCGGCAGAAGGGGTATGTCAGTATCAAATCAGAAGTCGGGAAAGGAACGGTTGTTTCTGTGTTTTTGCTGAATTAAGCTTATCGGGGAAGTATTTTATGAAACCTATGATAATCACTCATTTGCAATTGTTAAGAATTTTGAGTAAATCATCTGGAATAATTGCGGGTGTATCTGATGCAGAAAAGTCATTTGTGTTTCGGGTTACGATATAGTCGGCATGAATCTGTTTTGCACATTCATCCTGCAGGCAATCCTCAAAATCGGAAAAGTCTTCTCTCTGTAAGGCATTTCGGACACTCTCATGACCTGCACCTGGTACTTGCAGCAAATCCAGTATATCAAGCAAAAGTTTCCTTCTGTCTGATGCCCGATATCGTTTTCTCAAAATATAATAAATGTTTGAAATGGAATGCAGGGCAATATAACCCGTGACATTGCCGGAAACGCAGCTTTCCAACGCAGACTTTGATGAGTCGTAAAATGGGAGGCGCTTTTCCAGTACATCCAATATGATATTAGTGTCAAATAAAACGAGCATATTTTTCATTCCTTGCCTCCTCTAGTTCCTTTTTATAATCAAAATTCTCCGGCAATGTTCCGGCAAAAGACATAAGACCTTGAAAACCACGCTGTCTTTCTTCAACAGTGCTTTTTTCTGCTAATGAGGGGTTTGCGCGCTCGCGGGCTATCCCCATAAGGGAATCTGCACTTTTATTTGCGGCGGAAATATTCTCATCGCCGTCTGATTGAGAGTTGACAAAACGTATATACATATATACCGCCTCCAGTTTGTTTTCCGGCATTTCCTGTAATAATCCTATCGCTTTTTCCAAAGTTGACATGGACATTCCTCCTTTATGAATTTATTTTTTGTTTCCTAAAGCATACCATGAACAAATGCAAAAATCAACGGAACGCTTTTTTTATAGCGTTTCATTACAAATCAATACAAATTGCAAAGGCGATTTGACAAAATTCTTTTAAAAAGTTATGCTGTCCTCATCGGACAAAGAAACGCCGGGGAGGATGATAACATGGACATCATAACAATACACAACCTGAAAAAATATTTCGGAAAAGGCGCCGGACAGGTAAAAGCCCTGGACGGCATCACGCTCTCCATCGAGAAGGGCAAATTTACCGCCATTATCGGAGCCTCCGGCTCCGGGAAGACGACACTTTTAAGCAGTATCGGCGGACTGTACGAGCCGACGGAAGGGGAAATCATCGTTGACGGAATCAATCTCTCGGAGCTTTCCGAAGAGCAGCTAACAGTATTCCGGCGGCGAAAGGTAGGATTTGTGTTCCAGGACTACAACCTGGTTCCGGAACTGACCGTAAAAGAGAACATCCTGTTCCCCCTTGCCCTCGACGATTCCCTGCCGGATACGGCGTTCTTCCAGAAGATTACAAAGTTTCTCGGTCTGGATGACAAATTAGAGCGCCTCCCACACATGCTCTCCGGCGGCGGCCAGCAATGCACCGCCATCGCCCGCGCCCTCATCACCAAGCCGTCCATCATCCTGGCGGACGAGCCTACCGGCAGCTTTGACGCAAAGACAAGCCAGAATGTAGCCGGACTCTTAAAAACCATGACCCAGACCTTCCGCCAGACCCTCATCCTCATCACCCACAACCTGGAGCTCGCCCAACTGGCCGACCAAGTAATCCGCCTCCAGGACGGACACATCATAAACTGATTCCCGCCCGCACAGGCGGAAAAATTTAGGATTTTATAATTATAGAATGGGGATTCTTGACAGAGACAGAGCCAAATGTTATTATACTAAAAGAAGAGTGCTACCGATAGACGGTTAGCCCAGATATTGTTTAGTTAAAAAATAACCGCCAAGTTGTCCAGGCTCGAGGCGGTTATTTTTTATGTGAATCGCTATTTCGACCAATGGTGTAACCAAGGCCAAAACAGCTAATGCATAAGCTAATAACTGCAATGAGACTTTCAACGGTTAACATTGGTAAAATCCTCCTATAATAAATCTCCATTAAAAATGGGCAATTTATGTAAACAGAGGTCACAGTCCTCCGAAAGAAGACTAACCGCCTACCGAGTAGGGTAGCACTGTTCACATCATAGCAAACATTTGTTCTTCCTGCAAGAGGAATCTGAATTTTAATGAACAAAAAACAACGAAACATTATTGTTCATACAGTTTTGTGCATTTACTTCACAAACCGTAAAAAATACAAGAGTGCAAAACCCCCATCGCCAAAGACAATTTACCCCCAGCCTCCCACGTCACATACTTACACACAACCTCCGCCCCTGTCCCCACAACACAAACGCGCTCAACACTCCCCCGCCCCCACACCTCCACGCACCTCAGTACACCCCGCCCCCACACCTCCACGCACCTCAGTACACCCCGCCCCCACACCTCCCGCACACTCTCCCGCAAGGACGTTTGCCCGCCTTTTCCAGAACACAGGCGTATGGGAGCTGCCCTTCCTCTCGGCAGACATTAAAAGGGCGTATTTAGCGAAGGTGAAATCCACCTCTTACGGAGACTTAGGAGCGAAGGCATTCCTGAGCTCCTTAGCCGCAGTCAGAGGTTAGTTCACCGTAGCGCTGCCCCAGTCTGCTGAGAGGAAGGGCAGCTCCCATACGCCGTCCTGCAAAAGTCACAAAACCGTACCTTTCCCGTACCCTTTCTGTACCTTTCCCATGCTATCCTGTCACTAACTACAAGGAGGTAACCAACCATGAAACTTTTCCCTGACACACTGGCATTCCGCAGCTTTGCCGCCAACCGAATCCGCAATCTGTCAGCCATCCTGGCAATCATGCTGACCGCCGTTTTGTTTACCACGGTGACCACCATCGGCAAAGGCGCGAAAGACTCCCTGACGCTGACCCAGCAGATGATGAAGATGAGCAAATCCGACGGCGATTTCCGCTACCTGACGTCCGGACAGTTTAAAAAGCTTGAGGACGCAGAGTTTATCCGGGACTACGGACTTCGTATGCCGGTTGCGTATCTTGCCGATACCGACAGGCATAACATAGAGTTCAGCGTGCTGGACGACACCCAGGCGGAGCTTAATTTCTGCAGTCCGAGCCACGGCGTCTCCCCCAAAAAGGCAGACGAAATCGCAGCCTCAGACCTTGCCCTCCGGGAGCTTGGCATGAATCCTAAAGTGGGCGCAAAAGTGCCTGTAAGATTTTCCCTTCGGGGAAAGACCTACAATTTCGAGATGACCGTCTCCGGCTGGTACGAGGCCTCAAACGACCAAGTCAGCGTCCTGTGGGCGGGAACCGCCTTCCGGGATGCACATCCGGACATTTTCAAGTATACCTATGACAAAGACCGGGAGATGGCAGGCACTTACTGGTCCGACTTTACAGCGGTAAGCCCCCGCCGCCTTAAAGAAAAGATGGATGAATGGGTCATAAGCGCGGGCGGCAACCCGGAGGATTCCAATGCGGGCAACTATGTGTGCGCCGCCGTAAACACCGTGACCAACGCATCCGTCTCCCCACGCATGATGGGGATGGGCGCTGTCATAGGGGCGCTCTTTATCCTGTGCGGATATCTTCTCATCTACAATGTATTCGACATCGCCGTGATGCAGGAAATCCGGCGATACGGGCTTTACCGCACCATCGGCATGAGCCGGAAACAGGTAAAAAGGCTCCTTAACCTCCAGGCGCTCTGGCTTACCGGCATCGGAATCCCTCTGGGGCTTTTCATCGGATTCTTTGTGGGAAAAGCCACCCTCCCCATGGTGATGGACGCTGTCTCCTCAGAGTATGAGAATCTGACGGTAAATGTAACGCCCTCCCCGGTCATTTTCCTGGGTGCGGCAGCACTTACCGCCCTTACCGTATTCCTCTCGACGAGAAAACCGGTACGCATCGCCGCCAACACGCCGCCCATGGAGGCCTACCGCTTTGTGGAAGTAAGCGGTAGCAAAAAAAGAGCCGGGCGACGCTCCCTGGATGCCCGCCTTACCCGGATGGCACGGGCAAACCTTGGAAGAAACAAACGGCGGACCGCCTTTATCATGCTGTCGTTAACGCTTAGCATCGCCCTGCTAAACAGCGTGGGAATCGCCGCCGAAAGCTATGATATCGAGAAACAGGTGGACTACATGATACGCACCGACTTTGGGGTGGTAAACAAAGCCAGCACAAACATCCTGGAAGGATTTACCCGGCGGGAGCAGGGCTTAAAAACACAGACCATCGAGGATATCTCCCGCCAGCCGGGCGTGTACGGAGGCTGTGCAATCTACAAAAACACACTGGACGACACCGACGTCACCTACGACTTCGGAGCCGGCATCGACGAGTTCTGGACAGAGAAAGACCCGGACGGAGAAGAGATTTTATACGGGGTGTCTGAGGAACTTGACGGGCTGAGCGCGCCTGTGGGAACGGACAAACGGTTCCTCTGCAATGTATACGGCATGAGCGAGGCCGCCCTCTCCCGCATGGATATCAAGGAAGGCATAACGGACGCCAAAAAGCTTTACCGGAAGATGCAAAAGGGCGAAGGTGTCCTGGTAGGGGTCATGATGGACCGCTCTTCCATGGGCATCAACAAAGATTTTGATGTCACAGAAATCGGCGGCACCGTCACCGTCTACAAAAACGGGAAAGCTTTCCTGGAACTTCCCATACTGGCAAAAGCAGCGCAGAACGGGGATGACGAGGAAATCGGCTCTACGTTGAGCGGGGCCGCCGCGGTAGGGGGCGACGCGGCGCGCCTCTATCTCCCCTGTGAGATTTATAAAAAAATATACGATAATCCCGCGGTGTACAAATATTCTTTTGACGTAAAAGAAGAAAACCAGGCGGACATGACCGCGTTTCTCGAAGACTATATCCGCACAAAAGACACTTCCCTCAACTATCTGTCGGCGGAAAACACAAGGAAAAGCGCGGAGAAGAACCGCTGGATGATTGCATTTGTAGGAGGCATGATCGGTGTCATCTTCGGCATCATCGGCGTCTTAAACCTGGTCAACACCCTCATCACCGCCATCATCACCCGGCGGCATGAATTTGCCACCATGCAGAGCATCGGCATGACGGACAGGCAGCTCACCCGGATGATGACCTTTGAGGGGCTTTACTACGCCGCCGGGGCATGTGCGCTTGGGATTTTTTCATCGGTGCTGCTGGGATTTACGGCGGTGCGGGAACTTACGGGCGCCGTCTGGCTTTTTAACTTTCGGTTCACACTGGTTCCGGCTCTTGTCACCTGCGCCGTATTGATGGTCTCGGCGGCTTTGATACCGGCAGCCGCGCTGCGCGCCTTTCACAGAGGCAGTATCGTAGAAAAACTTCGTGTGGCAGAATAAGGAGGATAAAACATTATGGAAAGCATCTTAAAGGCATCAGGCCTTAAAAAATATTACGGCAAGGGAGATACCATGGTCCGGGCGCTGGACGGCGTGGACTTAGAGATTGAGCGCGGGAAATTCACCGCCGTCATCGGCACTTCCGGCAGCGGGAAATCCACCCTTCTCAACATGCTCGGAGGACTTGATACGCCCACGGAGGGCAGCATAAAGATTGGAGATACAGAACTTGATAAACTAAGCGGCGAACAGGCAACCATCTTTCGCCGCAGGCAGATTGGATTTATCTTCCAGAACTATAATCTCGTGCCCGTCCTGACCGTGTGGGAAAATATCGTGTTCCCCATATGCTTAGACGCCCGGAAACCGGATAAAAAATTCATCCTCCAAGCGGTGGAAATGCTGGGGCTTGAGACAAAGTTAGACAGCCTCCCGGGGAATCTCTCCGGCGGCCAGCAGCAGCGCGTGGCAATCGCCCGGGCCATAGCCGGAAAGCCGAGCATCATCCTGGCGGATGAGCCCACCGGGAATCTGGACAGCAAGACAAGCAGCGACGTCATCGGGCTCCTTAAGATGACAGGCAGGGAATTTTCCCAGACCATTGTCATGATTACCCACAATCCGGAAATCGCACAGATGGCAGACCGGATTGTACGGATTGAGGATGGGAGGATTGTGGCGGGGTAAAAAGTTACTTTTTTTGATTACACCGCGATTCTCCCGCATACGGAAACCGCGGCTCACAGAGGATAAACGAAAAGTCTTCCCTGTCCACCAGCCCCACCGTCTTTTCACTGTCATACAGCTCAAGCAGGAACGCCGCGGCCTGTGCGGCTGTATGATACTTTCCAAACATCCTGTCGTAATCATATTCCCGGACGTCATTCGCCACCTTCCCGAACTCTGTCCGGGTGGCAGCGGGCGCGAACACCTTTGCCCGCATCTTCGCTCCCTCTTTTTTAAGCTCCAAGTCCAGCCCTTCCGTAAATGCACTGACAAAGAATTTCGTTCCGCAGTAAGCCACGGCATCCGGCACCACCGTATAACCGCCGCAGGAAGATACATTGATAAGCTGCGCCCCGCACACATTTTTAAAATCACGGACAAATAAAGATGACAGGATTGCCAGCGCTTCCACGTTAAGGCACAGCATCCTGCCAAGTTTCCCCGGCTTTTCACTCCCCACACTGCCGTAGTTTCCAAACCCGGCGCTGTTCACCCAGGTCCCCAGAGGATACCCTTTCACATCTTCGTAAAAGTGAACGACATTTTCCGGAACGGACAAGTCTACCACCTTCACCGCCACATCAAGAGCCGGATGCTCTTCCAGAATCTCCCGCCTTAAATCTTCCATCCTGTCCTTCCTCCGGGCGGCAAGGATGAGATTGCTCCCCCGCCCCGCAAATGCTTTCGCTGCCTCGTACCCAAGCCCTGAACTTGCCCCCGTGATGACCGTATAGCTCCCTTTGTTTCCCATCATTTGCAAAACCTCCTGTTTCCTGATATAATCAGCTTATTCTCAAGGGAAATGCCCTTGTCACCTCAGGATACTATGTAGAGTAAACTCTATGTCAAGAGACAGGAAGTGATTTTTTGAACAAATATGCTGAAACAGAATACTCCATCGGGGAATTTTCAAAACTGACAGGCCTAAGCATCCACACTCTTCGCTACTACGAAAAAGAACAGCTTATCACGCCGGCGCGGGATTCCGGCAACCGCCGCCGTTATTCGGAGCAGGACCTTGCCTGGGTAGAATTTATACAGCGGCTGAAAGACACGGGGATGCCCATTAAAGAAATCAAACGGTACGCCAGGCTGCGCCGGGCCGGCGACGCCACCTTAACAGAGCGGATGGAGATGCTGAAAGCGCACCATGAGGCGCTTGAAGAGCAAATTCTTGAGATGCTGGAGCACCGCAGGAAACTGGAACAGAAGATTTCGTATTACCGTAAAGAGATTGCGCGCGCGGGGAAATAGCTACCGAAAACTGTTTTCCGCAACCCCCGGCAACAGCTCATACACCATGCATCCAATCTTCTTCTCAAACGCCTCTTTAATCTCAATCGTCTTTTTCCACCGGTCAATGGTTGCGGGATGCACCCCGTACCGGAGCGTCACATCCACAAACCGTTTTTCCAATATGCAGAATCCCGTGGGCAATGCCAGCGAATCACAGAGCTGCACCAGACGGTCATAATCGTCATAGACCGCATCCGCAACAAATTTTTCCATAAAAAGGTAATCCTCACGGCTCACGTCGAAAGTTCCGATGGACGTCTTTATATCCTGTATCATAAATGCGTGGGAGATGCAAATCTGCGCCGCCTTCTCCCATCCCCGCTCCATGCAGTAGCGGTAGCCGTCAATCAAATGCCTCTCCGAAGTGACCCCGGCGTAGCGCCCGATATCATGCAAAAGCCCCAAAATATAAGCTCTCTCGGAAGACATCCCCTCACAGCGCGCCGCAATCTTCTCACACGCCGCCGCCACATAGCGCGAATGGTCTTCCCACGCCCCCGGATTCGAGGCGGCCGCTCTTTTAAGCGCAAGTTCCGCGTCCTGTCTGTTTGGCTCCATATGCTTTCTCCTTGTCAGAATCATATTTCTTCTATTGTGACTGTTTCTATATCATTTACGCCATCTGCATAATTTCTGATTCAATTTCTTTCAATTCATTCATCGATAATGCAGGCACATAACGGGCAATTTTTTCAAGAGGCATCTCTCCATCTTTAATCATCCGTGCCGCGGTTTCTCTCGCCATATCATGCCGCTCACTTTTAATATAAGACCTCATAATCTGTTCTTCATCAAATAAACTCATCATAATCGTTACAACCTCCTTTTCCCTGCTTTCTAAGTACTCTTTTAATACATTTCTATTCTTGCAGATACGAATTGTTTCTGTAACCGTCTGTTTTGTCATTCCATACATTTTCATTTGCTCATTATACACCTGGCAAAAGCAAATAACTTTTATCTTGAAAAAGATCCAAAAACACACTGTTTTTTACCGTACGCTTTATCATGACATCCTGATTTTCTGTAATTTGTTTCGTTTTATCCTGCACTTTAATACCTCAGTTTCTTAAAATCAATCTCTCAGCCTTCTTTAGTTTAATTATACAAAAATATCCCCCCTCTGACAATCCATTTTTAGTATTGCTTTTTCCCCATTTTCCTTTATCTCTAAACACAGATATCAATATCTGCACAGTGGTTAGATTGTCCAGTCAAAACACCTCCACATGTCTAAAATATCTATTCCTTAAAACTTCACCTATATATCGAAAACCTCTTGATTTTCACCCTCCCCAAGATTATGATGATACTACCTGATTTGCCACGCCTGTCTTTCACCGCACATATTTTCCAATCAATACTACACTTAAGGAGGAACCCCCATGAAACTTTACGCATTCTACTATAGCCCCACCGGCGGCACGAAACACGTCTTAGACATCCTGTGCTCCGTCTGGGACTGCGAAAAAACATTCATACCCTTAGACGAACTGGACGCCCCCGTCACCCTGGACAATGCAGACGCCTGCATCATCGCCGTTCCAAGCTTTGGCGGCCGCGTTCCCCAAGTCCTCATCCCAAAGTTTGAGCACATCCGCGGAAATAATGCAAAAGCATTCCTTGTCACGGTCTACGGAAACCGCGCCTTCGAAGACACCCTCGCAGAGCTTGAGGATGCCGCAAAGTCCGCAGGCCTCCTGTGCTGCGGCGGGGCGGCGGCTGTCGCAAGGCACTCCATCCTTCCCAAATACGGCGCAGGACGCCCGGACGAAAAAGACGCCGAAGAGCTGAAACAATTCTCCCTGAAATGCCGGGACATCTTGCACAGAGACTTCCCGGAACCCTTATCCGTAACTCTTCCCGGAAACCGCCCCTACCGCCCCTACGCCACCCTGCCCATCACCCCGTCGGCGGGCAGAGGATGCACCGGATGCGGGCTGTGCGCCGAAAAATGCCCCGTAAAAGCCATTCCGCCAAGCCGCCCGCAGGTCTGCGACAAAAGCACCTGCATCTCCTGTATGCGGTGCGTGAAAGTCTGCCCCGCAAAAGCGCGCCGGATAAATGCAGCCGTCTTAAAAGCCGCGGATTTAAAATTAAGAAAAGCATGCAGCGAAAGAAAATCCAACGAATTCTTTCTTCCCGCATAAAAAATCCCCTGCCAGCCGCCGCACACCCGCGGCAGCCGGACAGGGGATTTTTTATCCTCCAAATTCTCTTTCAGCTTATATTTTCTTACACTTCAATCTCCTTGCAGCAAGCAATCGCCATAGAACCAGGCCCGATATGGCAGGAAACGCTCAGAGAAAGCGGGTCCATATAGATGTCGTACCCCGGGAACCTTGCCATAATCTCTTTCCTCCACTCCTCAGCCTCCTCTGCCGAGCAAGTGTATGCCGCCTGGAGATGCAACTTCTTTCCCGCAAAACGGACATTGATATCCTTCTCCATAGCATCAAGCATCTTCTTTTTCGCCGCCTTAAAGCCTCTCACCTTGGCGAAAGCATCCAGCTTATCCCCCTGGATCTGCAGCACCGGCTTGATGTTGAGCACCGTTCCGAGCGCCGCGCCCGCCGCCGTCACACGTCCGCCCTTCTTTAAATATTTCAGCGTATCCACCGTGATGTAGATGCTGGCCTCAAGCTTTTCCGCCATCAGGACATCCACAATCTCCTTCGCGCCCATCCCTTTCTTCGCCATCTCAAGGGCGTCAAGGACAGACTGCCGCTGAGTAATGGAAATCCGCTGGTTGTCCACCACATGCACCCTTCCCTCATAGTCCTGCGCCAGGGCAAGGGCTGTCTCGCAGGAACTGCTGAGCCCGCTGGACATGGGGATATGGATAATCTCATCATACTCCTTGAGCACATCGTCCCACAGCTCCGTCACATCCGCCGGCGACGGCTGGGAAGTAGAGATATCCGCATCCTCCGCAAGTTTCTGGTAAAACTCCTCCTGCGTCAGCGTAATATCCTCAAAATACATATCCCCGTTGATAAAAAACGGCATCGGCAGCACATATATCCCCATCACCTTCGCCTGGCGCTGGGTAATCCCGCTGTTACTGTCCGTCATGATCGCTATTTTTCCCATTCATTTTACCTCACTTATTTTCTTTCACATTATAATGCCGCAGAGCGCTTTTCAATCCATGCTCCTTCGGCCTTGAAAACGCCCGGTTCCGGCCGCCGTCACAGCTCAATGACTCCCGAAACCTCATCCCTCTTTGCCACCGTGATAGGGATGTCCTCCCCCCGGTACGGATTGTCTCCGAGGCTTATCTCCAGCTTGACCGTCTCATAGGCAAGCTCGGCATAATTATTCTCCTTGCTCAGGTGTCCGAGCATCACGCTTTTCAACCCGTCATGAAGTATATCACAAAGGAGCCGTCCTGACAACTCATTTGACAGATGGCCTTTCTCTCCCATGACCCTGCGTTTCAGGGGGTAAGGGTAAGGCCCCACCTCCAGCATATGGATATCATGGTTCGCCTCTAACACCACCGCATCCAGAGCCTTAAGATTCTCCACCGTATACGCGTCATAAGTTCCAAGGTCCGTCGCCACCGCCACCGCTTTCCCGCCGCTCTGCGCCCGGTATCCGCAAGGCTCATTGGCATCATGGGAAATGGCAAAAGGATGCACCGTAAGGCTCCCAAGCTCCACCGCACGGTCAACCTCGATTTCATGCAGGATTCCCTCCGGCAGCTTTCCGATAGAGCTGCATTTTTTAATCCCTTCAATAGTTCCTCTCGTGGCGTAGACCGGAGTCTTATACTTCCGGCAGAACACCCCAAGCCCCTGTATATGGTCGATATGTTCATGGGTCACGAAAATCCCGTCAAGCTCTTCCCCCTTGACGTCCAGTTTCCTAAGCCCCTCTTCCACCCTCTTTTTACTGATGCCAGTGTCTATCAGGAGATGGCTCTTCCCATCCCCGATATAGATACAGTTCCCGCTGCTCCCGCTGGCTATGCTGCATAATCTCATCTATGTAACCTGCCCATCCCAAACTTTTCCGGCCCAGACCTTTCTGTCCGTACCTTACCGGCTTACAGATCCTTGATGGCGCAGTCAAGCTGCTCCATCGTCTCCGCAAACACGCCGTTATTATCAATCACCCTGTCGCAGTGCTTAAAATAAATATCCTTCGACGGCTGCGAGGCGATAATGTCGTCAACCTTCTTCGCGTCATACCCTCTGGAAAAGACTAGCCGTTTCTTCCTTGTCTCATCCTTCACATAGATATACCACAGCTCATCGCAGAACTCATCGTAATTATCCTCTATGAGAAGAGCCGACTCCACGATGAACACATTCGTATGCTTGCGCTCCTCATGGGCAATCTTCCTTCTTATCTCATCCTTCACCGCCGGGTGGACGATGGCATTGATCGCCTCACGCTCCTCAGGGTCATTGAAGATAATCCCGGCAAGGCGGTCCCTGTCAAGCTCGCCCTTTTCATTGAGGATTGTCTCCCCGAAATGCTCCACAACGGCGTCAAAGCACTCCCCGCCTTTCTTCTGCATCTTTTTCGCGACCTTGTCCGTCTGGCAGATGGATGCCCCGTACTTATTGTTCAGATACTCCAGGACCTGCGTCTTCCCCGCGCCTACTCCTCCGGTAATTCCAATCACTTTCATGCTTTATCTCCTCCTGACATCTTCCGGTTCCCTGTTAACGTGTTCCCTCTCCCGTCACTTTGCCTCATACCAGTCCGCGCCCGTATGCATATCAACCACAAGCGGCACCTTCAGGCTCGCCGCCTGCTCCATCTCTTCCTTGAGCAGCCCTTTTACCGCCTCAAGCTCCGGCTCCCACGCCTCTATAAGAAGTTCGTCATGCACCTGCAGGACAAGCCTCGAGCGCATTCCCTTATCTTTAAGCCGCCGCTCCACGCCAATCATGGCAATCTTCATAATATCCGCCGCCGCCCCCTGTATCGGGGAATTCATGGCAACCCGCTCCCCGAAGGAGCGCTGCATGAAGTTGCTGGAAGAAAGCTCCGGCACAGGCCGCCGCCGCCCGAAAAGCGTCGCCGCATACCCCTTCTCCTTCGCATCCTTCACCGCCCCGTCAAGGAATGCCTTGATGCCCGGGTAAGTATGGAAATAATCTTCAATATACTGCGCCGCCTCTTTCTTGGAAATGCTCAGGTCCCGGCTCAGCCCGAAAGAGCTGATGCCGTACACGATGCCGAAATTCACCGCCTTGGCATTGCGCCGCTGCTCAGCCGTCACTTCCTCAAAAGGCACATGGAACACCTGAGACGCCGTAATCCTGTGGATATCCGCCTCTTCCCTGTAAGCTGCAATGAGCTTTTCATCCCCGGAGCAATGCGCCAGCACCCGAAGTTCAATCTGGGAATAGTCCGCATCCACGAACACATACCCCTCCTCCGGCACAAATACCTTCCGGATGAGCCGCCCAAGCTCCATGCGTATGGGGATATTCTGAAGGTTCGGCTCCGTGCTGCTGATTCTGCCCGTTGCAGTCACCGTCTGGTTAAACTTCCCGTGGATCCTCCCATCCTCCCCGATAAAATTCGAAAGGCCGTCCGCATAGGTGGACTTTAACTTCGCAAGCTGCCGGTACTCCAGTATCTTATCAATGATCGGGTAATCCGGCGCAAGCTTTTCCAGCACGTCCGCCGCCGTCGAATACCCCGTCTTCGTCTTCTTACCGCCCTTGATTCCCATTTTGTCAAAAAGGATGACCCCGAGCTGCTTGGGGGAATTGATATTAAAAGGCTCCCCCGCGTCCTCGCAGATTTCCCTCTCAAGCTCCGATATCCTCCCAGCAAGCTGGTCCCCGTAAGCCTTAAGAGCCTCCGCCTTCACCTTGACCCCGTTTGCCTCCATCTCATAGAGGGTAAACACAAGGGGCATCTCAATCTCCGAGAACAGCTTATCCATGCCTGCCGCCGCAAGCCCTTCCGAGAGCCGCTCTGCCGCCGCAAACACCGTATAAGCCTCATAGCAGGCTTTCACCTCCTGCCCGGACTTTTCTTCTATCATAAGGCCAAGCTGCTCCCTCGCCACATCCCCGAACGTATACCCGCTGCTCAACGGGTTCAAAAGATACGCCGCCACAAGGACGTCAAAGCAGCGCTCCCGCCTCTCAATCTCAACATACGGAAGACATGCCTTAAGGTCAAACACCGAGAACCGCTCCGCCTGTGCCGCCGCCTCCGAAAGCTCCCTCAAAAGCCACTCCTTCCCGATGTCTCCTCCGCACCGGATGCAGAAAATATCCTCCTTCGAAAAGCAGATGCCGATTCCGCCGATATCAGCGCTCCCGGCAAACAGCGGCAGCACATTTTCCGTATCCTTAAAAATACACGCCCCGACGCAGCCCGCTCCCTTAGCCCTTAAGAAAACCTCCGCCGCCGCAGCTTTATCATCAATCACCCGAAAGAAATCTTCCACGGAATTCGCCGGAGCCGACACCTCAAAGCGGCTCAAAAGATTTTTAAACTGCAGCCTCTGGAAATACCCGTAAGCCTCCTCCGTATAGATATTTCCAAGCCGTGCCTCCGAAAAATCAAAAGCAAAGTCCGCGCCGCAGGCAATGGTCGCCAGCTCCTTGCTCATCACCGCCAGATTCCAGTGCTCCTTAAGAGCCTTGGACGCCCTGGGCGGTTTCACCTCGTCCGCATGTTCATAAGCATTCTCAATAGAATGATACTCCGCGATAATCTTCGTCGCCGTCTTCTCACCGATGCTCGGAACCCCCGGAATATTGTCCGAGGCATCCCCCATAAGCGCCTTCAAGTCGATAAACTCCAAAGGCGTCACCTGGTACCGCTCCTTCACGTCCGCGGCATAGTAATCCTCTACCTCCGTGCGTCCCTGTTTCGTCTTCGGAATCCGAATCTTCACATGCTCCGTCGCAAGCTGCAGAAGGTCCCTGTCGCCGGAGATGACCGACACCTCCATGCCGGCAGCCTCGCCGCGGGTCGCAAGCGTCCCCAAAAGGTCGTCCGCCTCAAGCCCCGCCTGCTCGATGGTCTTAATCCCCATCGCCTTAAGCACTTCCTTAATCACCGGAACCTGCTCCCTTAGCTCCTCCGCCATAGGCTTTCTCGTACCCTTGTACTCCTTGTACATCTCATGGCGGAACGTAGGCGCATGGACATCAAAAGCAACCGCCAGGTACTCCGGCCGCTCCTCCTCTAATATCTTAAACATAATATTCAAAAACCCATAAACGGCATTCGTGTGCAGCCCCTCCGAATTCGTCAAGTCCGGCAGCCCGTAAAATGCCCGGTTGAGTATGCTGTGTCCGTCAATCAAAACAATCTTTTCGCCCATATCGTCACTCCAAAAATAAAATCACCTATTACTATACACTAAAATAGAATATTTTAAAAGGTATTCTGTACACTTTTTTTCCATATGTAACTTATAATCTGTAGACTTATAATCATCATTCAGTATACCATTAGAAATAATTGCTATCCAAAGGGGTGGGTATATGAATACAACAATTTCTTTACGTAAAATTTTTGCACATAATATAAAATGCACCCGGTCTAAACTCGGCATTTCTCAAGAAGAACTTGCCGGTCTATGCGGTTTGCACCGAACTTATATTTCCGATATCGAACGATGCAACCGCAATATTTCTATTGATAATATTGAAAAAATAGCACTTGCCCTCAAAACACCTGCATTCGAATTAATCAAGGAGGTCCGCGAATGAAAACGTATTTCAAAAAATTTCTCTGTATTCTCTTGGCCCTGTCCCTTGCTTTTTCCATACCGGCGGAAATCGCCGCTGCCCCAGCTAAAAGCGCGAAACGTCAAACGCCTTTATCAAAAAACGGCCGGCTGAAAGTCAAAAAAGCTTCTCTCGTGAACAGCAAAGGAAAACCTGTTATTCTTAAAGGTGTCAGTACTCATGGAATCAATTGGTTCCCCGAATATGTCAATCCGGATACTTTTAAAACACTCAGGGATAAATGGAATGTCAACTGTATCCGTCTCGCCATGTATACAGAAGACTACAATGGCTACTGCTCCGGCGGGAGCAAAAAAGAATTAAAAAGTCTGATTGATAAAGGTGTGAAATATGCTGCCGAGCTGGGCATGTACGTAATCATCGATTGGCACATCTTAAATGACAGCAACCCGAACAAACACAAAAAGCAAGCTGTATCCTTTTTTAAAGAGATGGCCAAAAAATACCGCAAAAACAAAAATGTCATGTACGAAATATGCAACGAACCAAACGGCAACACACGCTGGAAAGATATCAAATCTTACGCAAAATCTGTCATTAAAGCCATACGTACTTACGATAAAAAGAATGTTATCCTCGTAGGTACACCTACCTGGTCACAAGATGTAGATACCGCTGCCGACAGTCCCATAAAAGGATACTCAAATCTGATGTACTCTTTCCATTTTTATGCGGCAACCCATAAAGACAGCTATCGTTCAAAAGTTGATAAAGCCGTCAAAAAGGGACTTCCTGTATTTGTCAGCGAATTTGGCATCTCCGAAAGCTCCGGCAATGGGAAGATCAATAAAAGCGAAGCCAACAAATGGATAAAAAAAGAAAAATAAGCTTTGTCTGTTGGAATTTGTCTAACAAAAACGAAAGCTGCGCCCTTTTAAAAAGCTCTTGCAAAAAAACAAAAGGATTCAAATCATCTGATTTATCTGCTGCTGGAAAATGGTTTAAAAAAGTATTGTAATTTATAAAACATTATGTTACAATGTATATCGGCTTGGGGAAAGTCAAGCTGAGCGGATGTGGCGGAATGGCAGACGCACAAGACTCAAAATCTTGCGGGGGCAACCTCGTGTGGGTTCAAGTCCCACCATCCGCATAAAGAAAACAGCTAGAACCTTAAAAATCACAGGTTCTAGCTGTTTTCTTTATTCCAATATTTCCTGCAGTAATTCCAAAAGCTTCGGTATATCTATAGGCTTTGCGATATGCCCGTTCATTCCCGCCTCCACGGCCGCTCTCCGGTCCTCATCGAAGGCGTTAGCCGTCATGGCGATAATGGGAAGATGGGAAAGCACCGGATCGTCTGCTTTCCTGATCCGGCGTGTGGCCTCGTATCCGTCCATCACCGGCATCTGGATATCCATCAGAACCAGGTCATACCGGTCCGGCGCTTCTGCCGTAAGCTTCTTTACCGCATCGGCACCGTCGCCGGCCACATCGACTTCAAAGCCGGTTTCTGTCAGGATCTCCACTGCAATTTCCTGGTTCAGCTCATTGTCCTCCACCAGAAGGATCCGTTTTCCCTCAAAAGAGAATTCCGGTTCCGTATCTGTATCCTTCCCGCCCTGCACCAGATAAGGCGACTCCAACACCTTTCTAAGCTCAGATAAGAATACCGGCTTTGAGCAGAACGCAGTGACTCCCGCCTCCTTCGCCTCTTCCTCAATATCCGCCCAGTCGTAGGCGGTCAGCAGGATGATCGGCACATCTTCACCGGTCACTGCCCGGATACGCCTTACTACCTCAATCCCGTTCATGTCCGGCATCAGCCAGTCCACGATATACGCCGCATATACATCATCCTGCTCCTTCGCAAGCCCGGCGCGAAGCGCCGCTTCTTTTCCAGCGGTCGTCCAGTCTGGCCTCATGCCCATGGAAGAGAGCATCTTTGTGACACTGGAGCAGGTATTGAAATCATCATCCACCACCAATGCCCGCAGCCCTTCAAGCTCCGGAACTGTCTCCTGCTTCACAGAACCGGAACAGATGTTGAACCTTAAGGATACCGTAAAGCTGGTCCCTTTGCCTTCCTCACTCTCAACAGAGATTGTCCCGCCCATCATATCCACGATATTTTTCGTGATAGCCATCCCAAGCCCTGTCCCCTGAGTTCCGCTCACCGTACTCGTCCGTTCGCGCTCGAAAGGCTCAAACACACGCTCCAGAAATTCCCGGCTCATGCCGATCCCTGTATCTGTCACCTGAAAATCAAAAGCTGCGCGCCCTTCCCTGGCCCTGCCTTTCTGGATAATCCGCACGCCTACTGCCCCGCCGGGCTTTGTAAATTTCATGGCATTGCTCAAAAGATTAAGGAGCACCTGATTAAGCCGGAGCCGGTCGCAGAGTACATGCTCATTTACCACATCCACCGTATCAATGGAAAATTCAAGCTGCTTCGACGTGATATCTGCCTGTACGATGGTCTTCAGCTCATGCATGATCTCCGGAAGGGATACTTCCTCTTCCTCGATCTTCATCTTCCCGCTCTCAATCCGGCTCATATCCAGCACGTCATTGATAAGGCTCAGAAGATGCCTGCTGGAAGTAGAAATCTTCGCCAGATAATCCTGCACCTGTTCAGTATGATCGATGTGCGCTGTGGCAAGGGAAGTAAAGCCTATGATCGCATTCATGGGTGTACGGATATCATGGGACATATTATTTAAAAATGTCGTCTTGGCCTTGTTGGCATGTTGCGCCGCAGCCAGTGCTTCTTCAAGCTCCGTCTTCTGCCGCTCAAGCTGCACTTCCATTCTTTTTTCATCGTCAATATCCATAAACAGACCGACAAAAGTGATCGGGGAGCCATCCTCTCTCCTCGACAGCCTGCCCGCTGCGTGGAACCACCGCCATCCGGCATACCGCGTGCGGAGACGATACTCCACGTTATAAGTCTTTTCGCCGGTATAATCTTTTACAGTATCCCAATATTCCTTAAGGATACTCTCTTTATCCTCCTCATGCAGAAGGTCTGACCAGGACTCCAGCCTGTCAGGGAAATCTTCCTCACTTTTATACCCTAACATCTCCCGAAAGACTTTCGACCATGTACAGGAAACCATCTGCGCATGTTCATTGAACTCCATGCTCCAAAGGCCGGAGCCCATGGCCGCCTGGATATTCTCCATCGCCGCCTGCTCCCGCTCAATCTGGGTATAGGCGGCTCTAATCCTGTTTCCGTCTTCCCTCTCCTGCTCAAGTAAAAGTCCGGCACTTTTCTTCGACTGGTAGATCAGTACGGAACATACCGCCAGCATCGCCAATATTGTGATGATGATCTGGATAATACTGCGCCGCATCATCTCAGAACTGATAGAGCTTATCTGGGAGCTGATGACATTATCCTGGATCAGGATAGACAACATCCAGTTTGTTCCCTCTACCGGCGTATAACAAAGATCCTCCTTTGCTCCCCGATAGTAAAAAGAGACATGCCCGGACCTGCCGTTTTTAAAATCATCTTCCATCTCACGGATCGTGTGATCTCCGGCTATATCCGCATCCTTAAGGTTCAAAAGAAGATTGCTCCCCGCCTTAAGATGTCCAAGGTCTGTGTTCGTCAGACTCTCGCCGTTGCGGTAATACAGATTGCAGTAGGTCTCATTATCATTTGCCTGCAAAGTCAGGGAACTTAACATATTGTCAATATTGATCTGGATAAAGCACACCTTGATCTTAGCGCCTTGGAATACTACTCCTTCCACAGGCACCGCAAATACTACCTGCTTCTTCGCCCCATACAGATTAGCCGTGCTGATGACAGGGCCTGTCAGCTCCTCGGACAGAAAGCTGTACCGGCTCAGGCCGGAAACAGTGCTGTGCCTCGTATATACAATCCCGTTTTCATCTACAAATGCGAACTTCTCCACATCGTAGAGCTTTCTCATCTCTCCGAGGAAGCTTCGAAGGGCGTCCTGGGATTCAAGATCCGAAGGCTTCAGTATATCGAGCGCATTCTCAATAAATGAAAAATTATTCTTAAGTTCTTCCTGGACTACTTGTACTCTCCGCCCGGCAAGCTCCTCAAGATAGAATTCACTGACTCTGTCTACCGCCTGATCAGTTCCGGCTCTTGCCCTGTCTGACACCCAGATGGCGGTGACAAGAAGAATTACCGCTGTCACAATACCTCCCCACAGGGCAAAAAGAGCCGTCTGCCTGTTCTGTTTTTTCCCGATAATTTTATCCTGTAACCGACTCATCGTTATACTCCCGCCGTTTTCTGTCCATTTTCCTAATCAATCTCACCGTACAGCGTCCGAAGCATCGCTGCTGCATCATTTTGATAAATGATCGTAGTCTTTTCCTCCGTTTTTTCCGGATAAGCATCCCCCGGAAGTAGTCCGTCTGCAATCTTGACAGCCACCTGAACCGTATTAAAGCCGATGGAATAGCAGTCCTGAACGCCAAGGGCATAGATCTTCCCTTCTCTGAGATACTTAAGCGCCTCCTGGTCATGGTCCATTCCTACGATCACAATATCCTTATCCCGTCTTTCCTCGATGACAGCCCTCGCTGCCCCCACCGGATTACTCATATTGCAGCAGATGATTCCCGCAAGGTCATGATGCTTTGCCAGGAATTCTTTCGTAAATGCATACGCCTTCTCTGTGCTGTCTTCATCATATGCAGTCTCTGCAATCTCCATCTCAGGATACTTTGCCACCACATCCCGTACCCCGAGCGCACGCTCCTCATGGCAGGGAGCTCCTTTTGTCCCCACTAACAGAGCAATCTTTCCCCGGCAGCCAAGCTTCTCGCAGAGCGCTTCGGTGAGCCTGGCTCCGTCCTCATAGTTGTGCGTATTTCCCACATAGGCGATACGCCGGCATCCGTCTTCTTTCGCGGCATCAGAGCTTGAAAATGTCATGATCTTATGTCCGGCGTCGATCAGTTTATTGATCTTAGGCGTAACTGCCTGCACATCTGCCACATCCACGCCGATAACATCAAAGTCCCGTCCTGCCGCATCCTCAAGGCGCCTGATCTGATCTTCGGAGGAAACGGCACTGGGCGCAAGATACTCATATTTTATATCAATTCCCATATCTTCATACTGATCTGTTGCATCTTCGATTCCAAAAGCAACCGCATCCCACCAGGGATGCACAACTTTATAGGTAAAATAAAAATTATACTTTTCTTTCAAAGGTCGGTATCCGTCCAGTTCATGGTCAAACTTGACTGCGTCTTCCGTATCTGTACTCTTCCTGCCGTCTCCCGGCGCATCAAAAGCCTGCTCCTCCTCTGACGCAGAAATTACATCCTCCTTCGCCGTCCGGCCGCACCCGGCCAGACAGAGACTAAAGCCAATGACTATTGCTGTCAGCAGGATGCTCCTTCTTCCCCGTATCCCCGGAAACTTCCTTTTCCAAATACACACGGCCGCAGTACCTCCCTCCTGATTATCTCTTCTTTCCCGATGCTACCGGAACACGATTTCTCCTGTCTTTTCATCCATGCGGTCAACGATCGCCAGTGATTCCAGATGTATCCCCTTTCCTCGGATCAGATCCCCGCCTGCCTGGAATCCTTTTTCGATGACAACTCCTGCTCCCACAAGCTCTGCCCCGGATAGTTTCACCAACTCGGAGAGCCCTTCCAGGGCCTTTCCGTTAGCAAGAAAATCATCGATGACCAGCACCCGGTCTCCCTCGCCTAAGAACTCCTTCGCCACAATAATGTCGTAGATCCTCCCGTGGGTAAATGACTCCACCTTTGTCGTGTACACATCCCCGGCGATGTTCTTTGTCTGAGTCTTCTTGGCAAATACCACCGGCACGCCGAACACCTCCGCCGCCACACATGCGATCCCGATGCCGGACGCCTCGATCGTCAGGATCTTATTGATACATTCCCCTGCAAACCGGCGCTCAAACTCCTTCCCGATCTCATGAAACAAGCTGACGTCCATCTGATGGTTCAGAAAACTGTCCACCTTCAACACATTGCCCTCTTTGATCTTTCCGTCTTTCCGTATCCTCTCCTTTAAAAGCTCCATCCTCCGTACCTCCGTAATTACATTCCTTTATCCATTGTAACAAAAAATGTGCAAAAATCCTATCTATAATTTTTCGGTTCATCAATATCTGTAAGCTCCCGCCCGTCTTCTACTGCAAAATAGCTGACTTTTTCGGGATATTTTTTCAGGATCTTCCTGCCGCCTGTATCGCCGGAAAGAGAAAGAAGCTCCAGATAATAGTCTCTTGCAAACCACGTGGGGTTCCCCGCTGTCCCTTCATGGCACACACTGCCAAGCGCCGCGTTCCTTCTCTCCAGCTCCAAGAAAAATCCTTTTGCACTTCTTCCGGTGAGATAGGGCTGGTCTGCCACAAAAAAAGCACAGGCATCACTCCATCCTTCCACCGCCCGGATTCCCGCCCGGACAGAATACGCAATCACAACAATCACAGCAAATCACCCAGGTCCGGGTGGATGAACTTGACCCGGCATTTGAACATCCGTCAAAGCGGCTGCCACATTATTCTTTATTATACTTTTCGATCACACATTGATGCTGCTTGCTCTTTTTATCATAATTAATCCCTACTAACAACAAGTCTCTGGTATAATTTTCAAGTGCCTGAACATATTTTTTCTCTTTTATCTGCGAAATCGCTCCCTCTGCAGATTTATTCCACTTGAGCTCTACGACGAGAGCCGGCTTATCTGCATATCTTTTTTCAGGTACAAACACCAGATTTGCAAAACCGCGCCCGGAAGGCAGTTCTCTGATTCTTGTATAATAGCGTCTTGCACTGTAATAAGCAAGGGCAATAACGCAGCTCAAAGAATTCTCATTATTATTATATGACAGTGCAGAACTCTCTTCTAAGTGGATAGTCTTTCTGCCACTGCTGCCGCATCCCCGCGAATTGTTGCTTCAAGCAAAGCCTCTGAATCGGAAAGTGCATACAGCACTTCTCCTTCCTCTGAATCATAAGTCAGATAACCCAGATGAATAAGCAGAGTCAACACATCATCCCTACCGTTAAATGTTGTCATATCATTTTGAAATGTCCGCGGGTTTATCCTGCACCGGTTCCCGCCAAGCATCTCGATCACAGAATCTCTAAGGCCGTCAAAATTCATATCAATATACATTTTCAATGCTTCGTAAGTCTCCGTCTGTGTCCAGTATCCCCCAAACTTTCTTCTTCGTACAGCATCCACGACGGATTTCGGACTGAATATATGCATCCCATCTTCTAAAAGATATCCGTCATACCAAAGTTTCCTTTCTTCATAGTCCACATCGTATTTTTCACAGAGAGTCCTTGTCTCACTTTCCGTAAACCCTGTGTATTCCGCCATAATATCTGCATCTGTCATGGAAAACTCGTCAAACATATTAAGCGCTGAGTGTATTCCATATTTTTTATCGGAAGAATCTCTGTCATATATGCCATTTTCACATATGCATTATCTTTAAGCAGCGTACGCAGGAAAGCAAGATAATCTGTCTGTGTACCTGCATCCCACCTTTTTTCCCTGAAAATACAGTCCCATTCATCAAGTATCACTACAAATCCTTTTCCGGTCTTCGCATATATCTCTTCCAGAACGGCTGAGAAAATCCTGGAGACTAAGAAAGGTCACGTGGTATCGGTTCAAATGTTCTTTAAAGGATCTCTCCCCCGCGATATGAAGCCCTCCCAAAAAGTCTCTCCGAATCACAGCCGCAGCTATAATATGTACATAGCATTCTTGCTGTCACAGACTTTCCAAACCTTCTCGGCCGGCTGACACAGACATATTTCTGCGCTGTTCCAAGCACTTCGTTTGTATAAACGATCAGCCCTGTTTTGTCAACATAAATTTTTGAATGCAATGACTCATTGAACAGATCATTGCCCGGATCCACATATATTCCCATACCAAACCTCTTCTATTGCTTTCCATACTTACTGCCACTTTCATTATATCGGACATAAAAAAGAGTGTAAAGCTTTATCCGCCAAACACTCCTATAATTTTAAGTTTTTCTAACCAATGCTTTCTTTGCTCATATTCACTCCCAAAAACACCGCCGCCCCAATCACCATCACCGCATAAAAGCTCACTCCTCTCGTAATGCACATAGATGCCGCCAGGTAATGCCCGCGAAAGATACTCCCGAACACACAGGCATACATCGCCTCCGTAATCCCCTGCGCCCCGGGAACCGGCAGCATATCCACCGCGATATAGACCGACGCCTGCACACAGACGATGTCTAAAAGCGACGTGCCTGAAAGCCCAAGCCCCCGGTACACCACATAGGTCAGCACGAACACCGTGAACCGCTGTAAGAATGTTCCCGCAAGGACGACCCCGATCATCCGCTTATTCTCCTTAAGGAACTGAACTGTTCCCTGATACCCGGTCAGAAACCTTTCTATCTTCTTCCGCCGTTCCTTCCGCTCCTTCCAGAGCCGCAGCCGCACCATAAGCCCTTCCGCCCGGTAAAAGATTCCCCGTATCACCCCCGGCGAGAACATCACCAGCAAAAGAAGCACCACCAGCGCCGTATTTAAAAACAGACCAAGAAAATAAAGCCCGTAATACTTCTGCAGATAGTCTCTTAAAGGTGCGTTCCAGAACAGGACAATGCCGGCCCCGATCAGCACGAGCACCAGCTTATAGACGACGGCAACGCTCATCAGCACCACCGACGACGCCGACAGGGAGTTGCCGTCCCTCTTCATATAATAGAGCTGCATCGGCTGCCCGCCTGTAGCCGACGGCGTAAGCCCGGAAAAGAAAAATCCGATAAAGGAGTAGCCGATACACTTAGAAAGGCGCGTCTGCTCCCCGATGCCCTTTAATAAATACCAGATCATGCACCCCTCCGCCGACACGAACAGCACCGCCAGCAAAAAAGCCCCCGCCAGATATCCGGACGACATCCCCCGGACAGCCTCCGCCGTCTGAGCAATGTCCTGGCTCCGGAAGACGAACCAGAATGTCAGCAGCATGACCGCCGTAAAAAGACCGACCTGGAAGAAAAACTTACGCATCCCCTTCTCATTCATAGACCGAGACTCCTTCCAGCCAATGCCCCAGAGGATTTGCCCTGTACGCCGCCTCATCCGCCGCCACAAGCTCTGATAACTCCCCTTCGAACACCGGCTCCATCTCCTCATACGCATAAAAATCCTTCGGCGTCACCAGGGAAAAATGTTTCTCTGCGATGCGGATTCCCTGTTCCTCAAGAACCCTTGCAAGGTAGGAAGAGCAGGTATACTGGTCCCGCACATAAAAGGGAATGCCAAGCACAAGAAACGGCAGTGCCAGCACCGCATAGTGGATTCTGTACCGCCGCTCATAATCCCCGCGCAGCCTTTCCATAATCCTTCTCTTCTGCTCCCTGGTACAGGAAAGCCTGCACACCCGGTAGTACGCCCCCGGAAATGTATGTAAGATCCTGTATCTTTCTTCTTTCTCAAACCCGGCAAATACAGGAACTGCCGGGTTTCGCCTCCCCACGCTGTAACACTCCGAAAGCTCCCGGTCAGCCGACAGCGCCACATGGACGTAACGCTGCCGTAAAAATGTCCGAATCAGCCTGGCGAAAAACCCCGGCGTGTCAACAAACGCGATATAAATATACGTCATATCTCTATCCTCTCGTATTTTACTGAAATTTGTATATCCTTTTCGCCAGCCGGTACCCGTCTATGGTCGCCCTCTTCCCCCATTTCCCCGGGAGATTCGTCAGGCCGCACAGTTTCGTGAACCTGAGCCTCCAGTAAAGACCAGGGTTTTGCTCCTTAATCTCTTCCCACAGTAAGGTATGGCGCATCGCACCGTCCTCGTCCCCCTTAAGCAGCAGATGGATGGAGGAAATCGCCATCATGATAGAAATATTGCGGCACATGTAGCCGGCAAGCTTTGGATGCACCTTCCGCACCTCGTTTAAGTCCACGCACTCCGCCACAATCTTTGTCACCTTAATCTGCTGCTCAATCCGGCTGATCAGCACCCGCTCATTCACCGACTGGTCTTCCCTGCCGAGATAATACTGGTAGAGGTCAAGATTCAGGTAACAGACCGACTCCACATAAGGCAGAGGCTGGTAGGCAAAGATATTGTCCACATAGAAGGTATGCTCCGGCAGGATGACCCCGGAACTCCTTAAGACCTCCGTGCGGTAGATGAGCGCGTGCATGATCAGATATTGAGACGGCCGGAAACTCCCCATATCATCCCAGGTAATCCGCTGGTTTTCCGGGAACACATTCCCGTATCTCATGGTCTTTTTCGTCCCCTCGTCCAGATGGTTGTAGGTGTAATTGCAGACAAGAAGGTCCGGGCATACGCCCTCTTCCCCCTTGCTTTCCCTCACGCACCAGTCCTCCAGCGTCTCGATAAGCTCCCGGTAAGCGCTCTCGTCAAACCAGTCGTCCGAATCCAGCACCTTAAAATACCTTCCCGTGGCAAGGGCCAGCCCCGCATTCACCCCGGAGCCATGCCCGCCGTTTTCTTTATGTACCACACGCACCGTGTCGGGGAAACGCCTGACATAGTCATCGGCAATCTCCCCCGTCCGGTCCGTAGAACCGTCATTCACCACGATAATCTCTATATGCTCCATCCACCCCCGCGGCAGAATCAGAGAATCAAGACAGCGCTCAAGATATTGCTCCGAATTATAGCTTGGTATGGTAATCGTTAAGTATTTCATCCCTTTTCTCCTCCTGTATCCGTTATAGTCTGTCTCCGGACATTTCACTCCTGTCCTCATGTTAGTATCAAGTATAATCGATAAATCTTAAGAGATTAGCTCCATAATTCGAAAGAAAAACGAAAGATTTTTCCGAAAATTTTCCAAAAAACGCCGCACACCGTCTCATCATGCCATATCATCCCGCAGCGCATCAATGATATTTTCCTTCTTAATCTTGCTGACGGAATAGAGCATCGTCACAAATACGATGAGGAACACGCCCAGCATACTTAAGGAGACGGCAAGCCACGGGATGTTAAAATCAATGTTGCCCGCCCCGAACTCCATCATCCGGTACAGCGCGTAAGAGATAAGGAGCGACAGCGGAATCCCCCACAAAAGCGCCCGCAGTCCGTAAAGGATGCACTCGAAATTCATCATATCCTGGAACGAGCGCCCGGACATCCCCACGGAGCGCAGCATGGCAAGCTCCCGGCGCCTGAGCTTAATGTTGGTGGATATGGTGTTAAATACATTGGCGACAGCAATCAGCGTAATCATAGCGATAAAGGTATAGCAGAACACATTGGCGATAAAGATGATATTGTTATTCTGCTCCGCCATCCGGTTCATGTTGAGCAAAAGATAGCGTCCGGAAATGCCCGACCCGGAAATCATCTTTCTCATGTCGCTTTCTGTCCGGGAAGGAATGTCCGAGCTGACAGAAAGCCCCCTGGCAGCGATATGGGTATCCGGCGTAAGAAACTTCTCTTTCATGGAATACGGGGCAATAATCTGGAAGATATAAGGTACCTGCTCCGACGCCTTTTCACTGTCAAGCATCGGGAGGATATCCGGCAGGACCATCTTCACAAAGTTAAGTTTTACCGGAACCGGCTGCCCTGCCTCTTTGCCGCCGCTCTCTTCCGGCAGGGTAAGGCTGAGTTCTTCCGAAAGGTTCTGAAACATATCCCCGAAATCCGCAGGCTCCTTCATACGGCCCGTCTCCCCGTTATCCACCGCCGCCAGGGCAAGGACGCCTTCTTCCCTCTCAATTCCTGCCTCCTTCACAAGCCTTTCGTACTCATCGTCATCTACAATCTGCACGGTCGCCGAAAGCTCGATTTCCTTTTCCCCCTCCGGAATCTCTAATGCCTCCTTTAATTCATCGGTAAGGCTCCCTGTCTCTGCCGCCGCATAGCCGTTCAGATTCATCTGATAAAAGATTTCTGTAATATCCTCCGATTTCCGGAACTCATCCTGGAGCTTAAAAATCTGCTCATCCGACAACTCCTCGTCCGGTATGGAAAACGCCACGTTATAGGTGGTAAATACAATCGCCGCCTCCGCCGCCTGCTTAAGCTCGGCGACAAAGCTGTTGGTAACGACAAATATAATGATGCTCAGCGCCAAGGAGAGGATGATACTTCGGTAGCGCCGCTTGTTCCGCTTAAAATTCTTGACGGCAAGGATACCCGGCAGCCCGAACAAATACCCGCAAAGACGCCCTGTCTTTACCTTCCTGCCCTCCAGTTTCACCTCATTTGTCTGGCGGATGCACTCCATCACCGGCAATTTAACCGCCTTCCTCGCCGGAAGATAGGCGGAGACCAGTATGGTCAGAAAGCTTATGAGCACTGCCGCTAAGATTGCCGGAGCCGACAGCACCAGCTTTAAGGGAACATCGCTGTAGAGGATACCCCGGAAATTCTCCGCCACAAAGAGGAGCACCGCTTTCATGCCCGCAAGCCCAAGGAGCACTCCTGCCGGGATTCCCGCTGTTCCGATGCAAATCCCCTCAAACAGCACGGAGTTTCTTAGCTGCTTTTTCGTCGCCCCCACCGACATCAGGATGCCGAACTGGCGGGTTCGCTCATTTAAGGAAATGCTGAAGGCATTGCGGATTAAAAATACCGAGCCAAGCATGATGATGCCGACTGCAATTCCTCCCACCGTATAAAGGAGCAGCGTAAAAACGTCGTTTCCGGAGGCGCCCATGAACCGCAGCACGTCCTCATTGAGCACGGCGGCGTTCCCTTCTCCTTTCTCCTTTGCGTAAGCCTTAGCGCGCCGGGGATTTTTAAGCTCTACAAATACATTATTGTCTGAATATTCCTCCCCAGGCTCCTTTTTCGTCACCAGGGTAAACCCGGGCTCACCGGACTGCGTATAGGAAAGCCTCGCACAGATTCCCACCACGGTATAGGCTCTCTCTTCCCTTACCTCCAGCTTTTCCCCGCCTTTCTCATAACTTTCCGACTGCCTTAGTTTCTTCCCCTTCTTTACGCGCTCGCCCAAAGAAAGCTTTAGCGTATCTCCCTCCTTGACGTTCACGCCCCCGGAAGTAATCACGCCCCCGGATACTACAACCTCGCTGCCATTCTCCGGCAGACGCCCGGATATCAGCTCTATGGGCAGCGCGTCAAAAGCTGCCGCATCGTATGCGGTGACGAACACATAAGGGCTCTTTTTATCTTTACTTCCCGCAAGCTCTGCATAGCCTAAGTTCTCCGTTATGACAGCCTTCTTTGCATCCTCATCCTCTGCCCGCATCTTTGCAAAGCCAACGTCCGCTCCCTGAAACGCCACATGCCAGCTCCCGGTCTTTTCCCCCGCCCCGCGCACCATATAGTCTAAAAGAGATACGCCGAAAGTGGCTCCCGCAGTCACAAGGGCAGCCGAGAGTACGACGCCCACGATGGTTACAAGCGTCCGGGATTTATTTTTCTTTAATCCTTGAAGTGCTACTTTGTAAAAAATGTTCATGAGCGCACCACCCTTTCATCCCGCACGACTCTCCCGTCGGAGATTCCGATGATACGGTCTGCCTGCAGGGCAATGCTTTCATCATGGGTAACAAGGAGCAACGTCTGCCCATACATCCGGTTACTCTGCTTTAACAGCTTGATGATCTCATGGCCGTTCTTGCTGTCAAGGCTCCCGGTAGGCTCGTCGGCAAGCATCACCTGGGGCGCGTTCATCAGCGCCCGCCCGATGGCGACACGCTGCTGCTGCCCGCCGGAGAGCTGGTTCGGCAAGTGTCCTTTCCGCTCCTCAAGTCCCAAAAGATGCAATAGCTCATACAGCCGCTTTGCATTCACCTTCCGTCTGTCCATGAGAATCGGCAGCGTGATATTTTCCGCCACCGTAAGAGTGGGAATCAGATTGTGGAACTGGTAGATAAGCCCCACCTGCCGCCTCCGGAATATGGCAAGCCGGTCGCTGTCCTGGGCATAGATATCCTGCCCGTTGAGATAAATCTTCCCGCTGGTCGGCACATCTACGCAGCCGATGGCGTGGAGCAGCGTCGATTTCCCGGAACCCGACGCGCCGATGATAGCCGTGAACTCTCCTTTTTTAATGTCAAGGGAAACATGGTCAAGAGCGACCACCCGGTTGTCTCCCTCACCGTACACCTTGCACAGATCCTGAATCTTTAAAAATTCCATAATATAAGCCTTCCTTTCTTTTGAACTGACTTTATCATAGACCTTCCCGCTTACATTTCCGTGACATTAAAGTGAGAGTTCTGTCACTTTGGAAAACGGATGACGAACACCGCCCCGCCTTCCGGGCGGTTTTTCGCGGCAATGGTGCCGCCCTGCCTTGTGACGATTGTCCTGCAGAGAGCCAGCCCGATGCCAAACCCCGCCGTGCGGGTATCCTTCCCCCGGTAGTACCGGTCAAACACCCGGGAAAGCTCCCCTTCTTTAAATCCTTTCCCGCTGTCGCGCACCGCAATCTCCGTATAGAGCGCCGTATCCCGGCAGGAGATAAAGATTTTCCCGTGGTCCTTCACATTTTCCATGCAATTTTTGAGCACGTTCATAAGCCCTTCCGCCAGCCATTCAAAATCTCCGGCAATGAAAATCCCCTCCGGCACATCCTGCTTAACAGCCACCTCATGAATCTCCATGGAAATCTGCAAAGGGTGGAGAGCCGCCTTTACAAGACTCCTTACCTCAATCTGTTCTTTCTTAAAAACGATGATGCCAGCGTCCATCCGCGACAGTTTTAGGAGAGAGGTCAGCAGCATGTCCATCCGGGCAAATAGCTCTTCGGTCTCCCGGAGAAGTTCCTTCTCCTCCTCCCTCCCCGGGTGATTCTCAAGGAGTGAAAGTATCAGGTTTGCCGAGGTCAGCGGCGTCCTAAGCTGGTGGGCGATGTCCGCTAAAGACTCTGCCAGGCGTTCCTTCTCTTTTTTCAGGGCATTGTTCTGCTCCCGGATACGCTGGGTCATCTTCCCCACCTCGCTCTTAAGTATGGACAGCTCCCCCTCCTCACAGTCCGCGATATACACCTTGTCGGCGTCATGGAGCACCTGGTCAATCTCCTCGGAAAGCTCCGCAATCCTTTTGTACCTTTCCCGGGTAAAAAGAAATGTAAGCAGTCCAAGCAGAAAAGAAGAAAAAGCGGCAAGGAGCCCTGCCGCCGGATAGAGCCGATATGACGCGACGGCTGTTCCTCCCGCAATCACAAAGAACAGCGCCGCAAACCATCTGATTTCCCGATTCCGAAACATCACTTCTCCCCTCCCCTGCCGGCAGCCCCTTTTCCGTCCGGCAATCCGTTCCCCAGCCGGTATCCCGTTCCCCGGACAGTCAATATAATCCGGGGCGCGGCAGGGTCATCTTCTATCTTTTCCCGCAACCGCTTGATGTATACCGTCAGCGCATTGTCCGTGACAAATTCCCCCGCCGCGTCCCAAAGCTCATTTAACAGCCTGTCTCTCGTGATGATGCTCTTGGGACTGCTCACAAACACAAGCAAAAGGCGGTACTCCAGGGCGGAGAGGTATACTTCGCTGCCGTTTTTCTTCACAATCCCGCTTGCCGTGTCTACAGAAAGCCCTCCGACCGCAAAAGAAGACGAGTCCTTCCCTCTCTTCCTGAGAGCCGCCCTAATGCGAGCAACAAGCTCCCGGGGGCGGAACGGCTTGGTGATATAATCGTCCGCGCCCATATTAAGCCCCGTGACCACGCTTGCCTCATCCCCCGACGCGGTGAGAAAGATTACCGGAATCCCCTGCCTCTCCTTAATCTCTGTGCAGACCGCAAAGCCGTTGCCGTCCGGCAGCGAGATGTCCACCAGCGCCAAATCAAATCTGTGCTCCGAAAGGCACCTCGCCGCCTCGCTGCGGCTCGGCGCATGGGCAACCGCAAAGCCCTCCCCCCGCAGCAGGAGGGAAAGGTTTTTCGCAATCGCACTGTCATCTTCCACCAAAAAAATCCGTTTCATATGGCCTCCTTTAAATTTTCAGACGAACTGCCCATTCATGACAATCATCAAATTACGCAAAAAAGCAGGACATTCCCCAGGATTTGAACCTCTCTTGAACGTCCTGCTATTTTTATCATATAATTGCACAAAATATTTGTTCTGCTTCCATCATAATAAACTCAATTCTCGTTTCCGCTTATTTTCACATCCCCGAGATACGTTATAACTCTGTCTGCCTTTCCCAAATCCTGTTCTCCCGATGTCTCGTTGCGGTAACCGTAGCAGTAAATTCCTGCGCTCTTCGCAGCCTCTACACCCGCTGTGGAATCTTCTACTGCAACTGCCTGACCAGGTCTTATCCCTGCAATCTCAAGGACACGCTCATACACGTCAGGGAACGGCTTTTTATTGGCAACCTCATCTCCCGTCACGATCACATCAAAATATTGGATAATTCCCAATGCCCATAATACGCGCTCCACCATGACTCTGTCAGAAGATGTGGCAAGCCCTGTCTTAATGCCTTCTTCCTTTGCCCGCTTAAGTACTTCCAAAAGTCCGTCCGTCACCGGCACATGCCCTGTTTCCACCTGTTCGGCCACAAGGGCGAACTGCTCGTCTTCCATCCGTTTCGAATCCCACGTCATGCCGCAGATATCCGCAACAGTTTTCCAAAACAGGCAGGAAGACTTTCCTATCGGATCCGGGAAACAATCCAGCGACTTAACCCCGTATTTCTCATACATCAATTCTCTCGCCCTCTGATGCAGCGGTTCACTGTCCAGCACGACGCCATCCATATCAAAAATCAGGATCTTATCCTCTCCGCTCATAATAGTGGTTACTCCCTTATATTTATTGCACAACTGCTCTCTTCTACATTATAATATTCCCGTCCGCAAAATACAACACTTATCTGAACAGTTACTCCTCCAATGAACGTTTCTTAGATATGGTCACCTTCTCTTCATAGCACATAAAGATTTCATCCATCTTCTCTCTCTCAAGTTTCGGCGTCACCGCACTCACTGCCGGGACTACGATAAGCCCCGCAATCATCGCCGCCGCCCCCGCATTGATCGGAGAGGCAATATAGTGGAAATACATATTGGATACCGTAATCCCCACGCCTGCCGCAAAGCTCGCCCACACAGCCGCCCTCGTTACGCCTTTCCAGTACAGCCCGTACATGAACGGCGCTAAAAATGCTCCCGCAAGAGCGCCCCATGAGATTCCCATAAGCTGCGCGATAAAGGTCGGCGGGTCAAGGGCGATCACTACAGACAGCACGATAAAGAACACCACCAGCACCTGCATTGTCCGCACCTGTTTCTTCTCGTCCATATCCTTCATCACATTGTCCTTCAGAAGGTCAAGGGTCAGCGTAGAGCTCGATGTCAGCACAAGCGACGCCAACGTGGACATAGACGCCGACAGCACAAGCACCACTACCACGCCGATCAGGATATCCGGCAGCGTGGAGAGCATGAACGGCACAATCCCGTCAAAGATCACTGCCCCCGTCTCGTCATAGAGCGTCTCATTGTCAAACAGCCGCCCGAACCCGCCGAGGAAATAACACCCGCCGGAGATGATCACCGCAAAAATGGTAGAGATGACCGTTCCCGTATTGATGGATTTTTCATCTTTGATCGCATAGAATTTTCCAACCATCTGCGGAAGACCCCATGTCCCAAGGGAAGTCAATATCACAACCCCGAGAAGGTTCAAAGGATCCGGCCCTAAAAATGAAGTAAACGCCCCTGGCTGCCCCATGGTCACCGGAACATCGCTCGGCATCTCTGCCATTTTACGAATCGCCTCGATAAGCCCTCCCTGCCCGGAAAGCACCGCCCCGATGACCGCGCAGATACCCGCCAGCATGATGATTCCCTGGATAAAGTCATTGATCGCCGTCGCCATATAGCCGCCCAGGATTACATAAACCCCGGTAAACACCGCCATGCCGATTACGCAATATGTATACGGAATGTTAAACGCCATCCCGAAAAGCCGGGACAATCCATTATAAACCGATGCCGTGTACGGAATCAGAAATATGAATACGATAACCGACGCCGCAATCTTCAGTGCCTTGCTCTCATACCGCTCCCCGAAGAAATCCGGCATCGTCTTGGAATTCAATTTCTGAGTCATGACCTTCGTGCGCCGCCCTAAGACTACCCACGCGAGAAGGCTCCCGATTACCGCATTGCCAAGACCGATCCAGGTGGACGCCATCCCGTACTTCCAGCCGAACTGCCCCGCGTAACCCACGAACACCACCGCCGAAAAGTAGGACGTACCATAAGCAAACGCCGTAAGCCACGGCCCCACCGAACGCCCACCCAGCACGAACCCGTCAACGCTTGTGGCATGTCTCCTGCTGTAAAGCCCTACCGACACCATCACCGCAAAGAAAATCACAAGTAAAAATAATTTGACTGCCATAAAAGTTCCCTCATCTTTCCTAACTCAATTCCGCTTTAAAGCGTTGCGCTTTAAAGCATTAAAGTACCTTGAAATCATACCACAGTTAAAAAAGGATGTCAACTTTTTTACTTCCATTTGCATCAGCTTTCACCAATTATTTCAGCTTATATTTTTTCCCGGCACCTCTGCCGGTTATATCAATCAGCCCGATTTCATTCATCTGGCGGGCAATCAGATATGCTCTCGTCTTTTTCACATTAAGCAGCTCCTGTAGCTCTTCATCTGTCATTTCGCCATACTCCGCCAGATAATCCAGCACTGTCTTTATCTGAGGCGTAATAGTCACAGGAGCTGCCTTTGTTGCTGCCAGCACCGTTTCCGCAGTTTCTCCATTGGCATTCATATTAGGAAGTACCAGTTTAAACGTATTCGGCGTCACTTCAATGCGCGGCTGCACGGCGCAGTCCTTATAGAATGCATAGATTTTGCGGATATCGGTGCCATAGGATTCAATCAACTTCAATCTGTGGAAGATTTCCGCCAGTTTACGGTTACGGGGCTGAGAAATGCCGCTGCGTATATCATCCGGCATAAGCCCAGGCAGCAGTCCGCCGATAGAGATAAACTCCATGCACGAATCATTGACATTGATAATAATACTTCCGCTGTAGCTGTAGTCCCGATGGACAAGAGCATTAAGCAGCGCCTCGCGCAATGCTCCTTCGGGATAATCCGCCCTTTCGACTCGCTCCAGGCCTTTGAACGCGGCAGCTGTGCGGTTGCACAAAGACAGATAGGCATAGCTGTCATCAAGCTGTCTGAAAATAGAGCCGCCAAACTCCTTTGCATCTTTGAACACCGTGTTAAGTTCATCGCCAAACACAGCAATCTTCGTGGTATGCCGGCATTGGTCAGACAAAATCAATGCTAAATTCGTATACTGATCGTCATGGATGTTCCGCAGACCAAGAGCAATATATTTTTCTTCTGTAAACTCTGTCTTGTACCATCTGAAATTTTCCCTATATTATACTCAATTTTCACTTTTTTCAATCACAAACAATGAAAATTCACTTTTTATTCACCCTGTTCATATGAAAATTTCTCACACCCACAGGGCATCCCCTAATTCTTGCCCCTTTCGGGGCGGGCGGACTTCGTCCGTTAAGGTATATAATAAGGACCTCTCACAGGCAGCGAAACTCCACATCCGCCGCCCGCAAAGGCCCGCTCTCTTTCTCTCTTATGATTTCATCTGGTCCACCCGGTCCTGGACGGTCTTATTAAAGTTCTCAATCTTCCGCTCATAAGTGCCGTCCATATACTCCGAACGGAGCATAAAGTCCGCCGTCGCAAGATTGTTCGCGACCGGGATATCGTAGACCACCGCGATACGAAGGAGCGCCTTCACATCCGGGTCATGGGGCTGTGCCTCCAAAGGATCCCACAAAAATACCATGAAATCAATCTGCCCCTCCACAATCTTCGCCCCAATCTGCTGGTCGCCTCCCAATGGACCGCTGTTGTATCCCTTCACCGGAAGGCCCGTCTTCTCCGCGATGAGCCGCGCCGTCGTACCCGTGCCGCACAGGAAATGCCCCTTCAGGATTTCTTTATTCTTATCACACCACTCTACCAGCGCTTTCTTCTTCCCGTCGTGGGCAACCAGCGCGATATGTTTCGTCTTGCCAATCTCCAGCGTCACAAAGTTATCATTCATCATCTTCAGCACATCCTTCCTCGTAATATTTCATGAGCGCCTGGGTTCCAAGCTCCCCGTATCCCGCCGCCTGAAGTTCCTCGTAGTTGGCTAACACCTGGCTTAGCACCTCCAGGCAAAGCCCGCTGCGGTTCGCCTCCGTAAGAGCCAGCGTCATATCTTTGATAAAATGTTTCATGAAAAATCCCGGCGCGAAATCCTCCGCCATAATCTTCGGCGCGAACAGCTCGAGCTGCCTGCTCCCCGCCGCTCCCGTCGCCACAGACTTCACCACCGTCTCAAGGTCAAGCCCCTTGGCTTTCGCATAAGTGAGCGCCTCGCACACGCCGGAAAGAGTTCCCGCAATCATAATCTGATTGGCAAGCTTGGCATGCTGCCCGCACCCGGCTTTCCCCTGATAGTTGATATTCGTTCCCATAGCCTCAAATAACGGCATACAGACCTCAAAGTCCTCCTTCTCGCCGCCCGCCAAAATAGACAGCGTTCCGGTCTTCGCCCCCGTATCTCCGCCCGTCACCGGAGCGTCCAGCACATGGAATCCCCTCTTCGTGCCTTCTTTAAAAATCTCCTCCGCAAGTCTCGGGCTCGTGGTTGTCATGTCGATGAGGTAAGCCCCCTCCTTCGCGCTGTCCAGTATATTTCCCGCATCAAAATATACCTCCTCCACATCCTTCGGAAATCCCACAATCGTAATCACCGCGTCGCGCTCCTTCACGCAGTCCCCAATGGTATCATGGAACACTGCGCCCTCCTCTATCACATCCTCCGCCTTCGCCTTCGTGCGGGCAAAGATATGGAGCTCATATCCTGCCTTCATCAGATTTCTCACCATGGATTTCCCCATGATGCCAACACCGATAAAACCTACGCTCTTCATCCTGCATTCCTCCTTTTTATCTCCTGCTCACGGCATTTACTCGTATTTTTCCACGACCTCGCCCTGCTTTTTGTAAATGCTCCCCGCCGGCACAAATCCTCTCACCGAAGACAGCGGATAGATATTCGTATGGCTCCCCACAACGCTGCCCGGATTCAGCACCGTTCCGCAGCCAACCTCTACCTCATCGCCAAGCATGGCGCCGAATTTTTTCATCCCTGTCTCGATATTGCCCTCCGGCGTCTTCACCACCACCAGTTTCTTATCCGACTTCACATTGGATGTAATCGAGCCCGCGCCCATATGCGCCTTGTACCCGAGAACTGAATCCCCCACATAATTATAGTGAGGAACCTGCACCTTGTTAAACAGGATTACATTCTTAAGCTCCGTGGAATTGCCCACCACAGCGCCCTCGCCCACGATGGCATTTCCCCGGATGAACGCGCACTGCCTCACTTCCGCATCTTTCCCGATGATTGCCGGCCCGTGGATGTAGGCAGACTCAAACACCTTCGCGGACTTGGCAATCCACACATCCTCGCCCACCTTGTCATATTCCTCCAAAGAAAGAGTCTTCCCCAGTTCCAGGATAAACGCGCTGATCTTCGGCAGCACCTCCCATGGATAAGTAACTCCCTCAAAAATGTCTTTCGCAATCGTCTCGTCCAACGTATACAACTCTTCTACTGTTAATTCCTTCATCAAAAAACTCCTTCCAAATTCAATTTTAAACAGAATACCACTTTTCCATCCCAAAGTCAAAACCTGCCGGGGATTTTCCCGCATTAAAGCAGTATGTTACCGTCAGGCAGCCCGGGGAGCGGATGCCTGACAACAACTTGATAGGCGGGAGATATCACTTCCTTTTCGGATAAAATTCCGCCGCCTTATCGTAACACGCCCTAAGCGCCCCTTCGTTTCTAAGCTCTTTCACCCCCTGGGTGCGGCTTACGATGAAACGGTCAAGCTTTGCCATATATTCTTCCGGCGTTATCTCCCCGTCCGCCACATAAGTAAGCCCCTTTTCCCAGCTCGCGGTCAGCTCCGGGTTTAAGAGGGATTTGATGGAATGCTCTACCACGTCAAAGATCATCTCCCCAAGAAGAGAGGGGGTGACAATCTGCGTCTTTTTGTTCAGGGAGAGGTACTTATTGTTAAAAAGTTTCTTAAGAATCTCCCCCCTGGTGGCGCTTGTGCCGATGCCGCTCCCCTTTATCTGCGCCCTGAGCTCCTCGTCCTCGATAAGCTGCCCGGCATTCTCCATGGCCAAGATAAGGGAGCCGGAATTGTAGCGTTTCGGCGGAGATGTCTTTCCTTCTTTTATCTCTAACGACTGTACCGGGAGTGTCATCCCTTTTTTAAGCGCCTGTATCTTTTCAAAAAATGCCTGGTCCGTCTCTTTGTTGACATCCTCTCCTTTGCTGTCTTCCGTATTTCCCTCTGCTCTGTCTGTGTCATTCTTCTTTCCCGGGATCCCGGCCACCTTAAGATACCCCTCTTCCGCAAGCACCTTAAAGCTTGAAAAGAAAGACTCTTCCTTAATTTTTGTGACAATAGATATCCTCTGGTAGACTGCCGGCGGATAAAAGATACTAAGAAAACGCCTCACGATCACATCATAAACCTTCTGCGATGTCACAGACAAAGAATGGAGGGTATTTAATCCCTGTCCCGTGGGAATGATCGCGTAATGATCTGTTATCTGCTTATCATTGACATAGCGGGTCTTTGCAAGGCTCTTGTGACTCTTAAATTCCACAATCTCCTGAAGGTAAGGAACCGCCGGTTCATACTTCATCAGACCGTTTAAATTCTTATGTATCTCCTTGGCCACCGCTGTAGACAGTACTCTGGCATCTGTACGGGGATAAGTCACAAGCTTTCGCTCATACATCTCCTGCACAAGCCTGAGAGTCTCATCCGGGCTAATCTTAAACCGCTTCGAACACTCATTTTGCAGCTCCGCAAGATTGAAAAGAAGGGGGGGATTCTTCTTCTCCTTCTTTTTCTCTATCCCGGCAATCTGGCAGGTGACCGGCGATGGCTCCTTTAAGGAATCAATAAGCTCCTGTGCCTTTTTCTCTTCTTTAAACCCGTTTTCTTTATATAGATCAAAAGATTCAAACCACCTTGAGCCTTTCACCGCCCGCCATTCGCCCTCAAAGCACTGCCCCTCTTCTCCCTGCCGGGCAATGACACGGTAGAACGGGGTCTCCACAAATTCCCGGATTTCCCGCTCCCGCCGGACCACCATCCCCAGGACACAGGTCATGACCCGCCCCACTGACACTACGGAATATTTTGTCTTCAGATAATTGGAAATACTATTGCCGAACTTAAGGGTAAGGAGCCTTGAAAAATTAATCCCCATCAGATAATCTTCCTTTGCCCGAAGATATGCCGATGCAGACAGGTTGTCATACTCTTTTAAATCTTTTGCTTCCTTAATCCCCCGAAGGATCTCCTCCTCCGTCTGGGAGTCGATCCAGACCCGGCGCCTTTTCTTGCCGTGCACACCTGCCTGTTGTTCCACCAGCCGGTAGATATATTCCCCCTCCCGCCCGGAGTCCGTACAGACATAGATAGTCTCCACATCACTGCGGTTTAAGAGTCCCGACACGATCCGAAACTGCTTAGCCACATTCGGAATCACTTCATACTTAAACTCCTTAGGTATAAAAGGCAGAGTCGTTAAACTCCACCTTTTTAGTGACGGGTCATACTCCTCCGGATAGCTCATCGTCACCAGGTGTCCTACGCACCAGGTAACGATAGCCTCCTCAGATTCCAGATACCCGTCCTTTCGTTTTGTTGTCAGTTTCAGTGCTTTGGCAAATTCCTGCGCAACACTGGGTTTCTCAGCAATATATAATGCTTTCCCCATAGATTTTCCCTAACTCCTTTTGTTCACTCTGCTTCCAAATATGCTCTTCACCTTATCAAGGAATGTCTTTTCTCTCTGCACCGGCTTCTGGCGATGGGCATTTAGCGCCTCCTCCATAAATGTTGCCTGAGAGTCCACATAAGGTTCCGTAAGCTCCCTTTTACAATAAGTACCGTCACTCTTTAAGACTCTTCCCTTTATGTTATCACTGAGCATAACTTTCAGATAATGATTGATCTGCTTTTTAATGTCCCCATCTAAGATCGGACATGCCACTTCCACCCGCTTCTCCGTATTGCGGGTCATCATGTCCGCAGACCCGATGTAGATCTTCTGGCTCTCCCCGGTTCCGAAGCTAAAGATTCTCGGATGCTCCAAGTAACGCCCGACCACGCTCATCACCCGCAGATTATCCGTATACCCCTGCACTCCCGGGAGCACGCAGCAGATCCCCCGCACGATAAGGTCAATCTTCACCCCGGCCCTTGAAGCCTCCGACACCTTTTCGATATAATCCGTGTCCGTCACCGAATTCATCTTCATGATAATACGGCCGTTGCTTCCCTTTAAAATCTCCTCATCCATCAGTTTAAGTACTGCCTGCTTTAAACTGGTAGGTGAGACGATCAGATGGTTATATACCCCGTCCAGGTTGCTGATAGCCATATTTTTGAAAAATTCCGACGCGTCCTGCCCAATCTCCTGATTGGCCGTCATCAGTGAAAGGTCCGTATACATTCCCGCTGTCTTTTCGTTGTAATTACCCGTTCCAATCTGGGTAATATACTGGATCTCCCCTCTGTTGCGGTATGTGATCAGACAGATCTTCGAGTGTACCTTGTAATCCTCAAACCCGTAGATGACCCGGCATCCTGCCTCCTCCATGCGCTCCGACCAGTCGATATTATTCTGCTCATCGAACCTCGCCCTGAGTTCAATGAGTGCCGTCACTTCCTTGCCGTTTTCGGCAGCGGCACACAGATACTCTACAAGCCTTGCCTTCTTCGCCAGACGGTAGATAGTGATCTTGATCGTCATCACATTAGGATCATAGGCCGCCTCCTTGATCAGCTTAAGGAACGGATCCATGCTCTCATAAGGGAAGAACAGCAAAAGATCCTTCTTCTTGATCTGGCGCATGATACTGCCATCCTGGATCCGTGCACAGCTCTGCGGTGAGAACGCCGGATAAGTCAGTGACTTCTTCATCGGCTCCGGCAGATTCCCGCTGATCGCAAAGATATAGTCAAGCTTCATCGGCATCTTTGTACGGAAGATCTGCACCGGTTTAATCTTAAACTTGTCACAAAAATACTTTTCCGTCTCCGCACTCAGCTTCTCCGCCACCTCAAGCCTTACCACCGACATCCTGCGGCGCTTGTGAAGGGTCTTCTTCATCAGGTGCCGGAAATCATCATTGACCTCTAACGCCTCGTCCTCCGGATTAATGTCCGCACTGCGGGTCACGCAGATATAATTAGGGTCTGTGACCGTATATTTCGGGAACACAAGATTCAAGTGTTCTACAATGATCTTCTCCATGCGGATATATCGGATATCGTGTCCCGGCAGATACAGGATATTAGAAATAAACTGGGGAACCGGCACGATTCCCTGCATCGTCTTATCCTTATCCTTCAGATTGGCCGTCACATAGATTTCCTTATTCAGAAGATGCGGAAATGGATGGTTCGCATCCACAATCTGCGGAGAAAGAATAGGAAGTATCTGATCTTTAAAATACTTTTTCACATATTTCTTCTCCTGCTGCTCAAGCTCCTTATAACTAAGCCCGCACACACCATAGGGATGAAGGAGCTTCTGGATATCCGAATAAGTCTTATCCCGCTCCTTGCAAAGAGGCGCCACTGCTTCAAAGATCTTCTCAAGCTGCCCGTCCGGCGTAAGTCCCGAACGGCTGTCCTTCGCCTTCGCATCTGCATGTGCCATGTCAAACAAGCTCCCTACACGAATCATAAAAAACTCATCCAGGTTGCTTGAAAATATCGCTACGAATTTCATCCGCTCCAGAAGAGGAACCGTAATATCCTGCGCCTCCTGCAGTACCCTCTGGTTAAACTTAAGCCACGACAATTCCCGGTTCTGCGAATAATTTAAAATGTCATTTTCCATAGGTCGTCCCTCTCTTTAACCTTTTGCCTGAATGTAACCCTTCTTTGTCAGCGCCTCCGCACAGAGCACCGCACCGCCTGCTGCCCCGCGAAGGGTATTGTGGGAAAGTCCCACGAATTTATAATCAAACATCGAATCCTCTCTCAAACGCCCGATGGACACACCCATGCCCTTCTCATAGTCAACGTCAAGAGCAACCTGAGGACGGTTATCCTCCTCAAGATACCGGATAAACTGCTTTGGTGCGCTGGGAAGCTCTGCCTCCTGGGGGAATCCTCTAAAGTTCACCAGCTTCTCAATAAGCTGCTCCTTCGTCGGCTTCTTCTCAAAATTGATAAATACCGCCGCCGTATGCCCGTCAAGTACCGGAACACGAAGACACTGGCAGGTAATCTTAGGAAGAGCCGCCTTCACGATCTGCCCATCCTTCACCTCACCGAGCACGCGCAACGGCTCCTGCTCGCTCTTTTCTTCCTCTCCGCCGATATAAGGAATAATATTCTCCACCATCTCCGGCCAGTCCTTAAAAGTCTTCCCTGCCCCGGATATGGCCTGATAAGTGGTCACTACAACCTCCTTAGGACCAAATTCCCTCCACGCAGCAAGGCAGGGCACATAGCTCTGGATGGAACAGTTCGGCTTCACGGCAATAAAGCCGCGCGTTGTCCCGAGACGCTCCTTTTGCGCCGCGATCACTTCAAAATGCTCTGCATTGATCTCCGGCACCGCCATCGGTACATCCGGCGTCCAGCGGTGCGCGCTGTTATTGGATACCACCGGGGTCTCCGTCTTCGCATACTCCTCCTCGATGGCCTTGATCTCATCCTTTGTCATGTCAACGGCGCTGAATACAAAATCAACTCCCGCTGCAACCTTTTCCACCTCATTCACATTAGCAACGATAAGCTTCTTAACCGCCTCCGGCATCGGAGTCTTCATCTTCCAGCGTCCGCCTACTGCCTCCTCGTAGGTCTTTCCTGCAGAACGCGGGCTTGCCGCAACCGTCACCACCTCAAACCAGGGATGGTCTTCCAACAGGGAAATGAACCTCTGCCCTACCATACCTGTCGCTCCTAAAATCCCCACTCTCAATTTCTGATCCATATCTCTTCTTCTCCTATCTTTCTAATGTCTATTCATCAAATTTTACCACATTTTATCGGAAAATCAATCTTTAAAATCATCTCTCCCCGGAAAACTCTTTCGAAAACACACATCCGCAATAATCCTGCCGATAAAGGTCATACTCTCTGGATAACTCAATAGAGCGCTTATATCCGTTTTTCTTTTTAAAATCAGACAAAAGGTATGGCACCCCATACTCATCCCCAAGCCTGCGCCCGATCTCATTGAGCTTGTCTGCTTTCTTTAAAGGGCTGATACTAAGCGTAGTGGTGAAATAATCAAACTCTGCATTTTTTGCCATCCTCGCCGTCTCTCTAAGTCTCAATTCATAGCACTTATGACATCTTACGCCCCCTTCTTTCACATGCTCCAACCCCTTTGCCATCTGAAAAAAGCGCTCACTATCATACGGCCCGGCCACGAACATCACCGGATACTTTACCGTCAACCGATCGATCAGCATTTGCTGCTCACAGATCCGTTTCGTATATTCGCTTTCCGGAAAAATATTCGGATTATAATAAAATACGGTAATCGAAAAATAATTGCTCAGATATTCCAGCACATAACTGCTGCAAGGCGCGCAGCAGCTATGGAGAAGGAGCCTCGGAACTCTCCCCTCCGCCTCAAGGCGTTTCGTCAGCTTGTCTAATTCTTTCTGATAATTCATCCGCATCTCTCCCGTTACACTCTTATTGCTCTTAATCGGCTGTTTCTATTATATCTGCCGGGCGGCTTAAATACAACCGCCATTTCTCATATATGACAGTTGGGAAACAATATTTTCCGCACTTCTTCGCAGTTTTCTGAATAAACTAATATATATTCACGGGGAACGCATCCCATTCCCCCATCCGGGAGGTATCTATGGACCAAGTACTGGAACTTAAGAACATCCACTATACTTATCATACGTTAGACGGCGAGACGCCGGCGCTCACAGACATCTCATTTTCCCTGAACAAAGGGGAATTCGTGGCAATCGTCGGCCCGTCCGGGTGCGGCAAGTCAACCTTGCTGTCGCTGATTGCCGGCCTTATCGTGCCGGAAAAAGGACTGATAAAGATCAACGGGAAATACTTGCGGGAAAGCACCACGAACATCGGATACATGCTCCAGCACGACGAGCTTTTCGAGTGGAGGACCATCTACCACAACGTACTGCTGGGACTCGAAGTCCAGCACATGCTCTCTGCAAAGACAAAAGCAAGAGCCCATGAACTTTTAGACATCTACGGGCTTAAAAGCTTTGAGAACTCCCACCCCTCCGAACTGTCCGGCGGAATGCGCCAGCGGGCGGCACTAATCCGCACTCTCGTCTTAGAGCCGGATATCCTGCTCCTCGATGAGCCTTTCTCCGCCCTGGATTACCAGACCCGGTTAAATGTGGGCGACGACATCGGCCAGATCATCCGCCGGGAAAAAAAATCCGCCCTCCTGGTGACCCATGACCTCTCCGAGGCAGTCTCCCTGGCAGACCGCGTCATCATCCTGTCCGGTAGGCCGGCGACGATACGGCAGACAATCCCCCTCATCTTTGACCTTACGCAGGACACCCCTTTAAACCGGCGGAATTCCCCGGAATTTAAAAATTATTTTAATCTGATATGGAAGGAGTTAAACAGCGATGAGTGAGTTTTCAAAAGAACAGCTTTTGTTCCTGAAAGAACAAAAAAAACAGCAGCGGATTGTCAGAGTTTCCCGGGTCCTCATCCTCTTAAGTTTCTTATTCCTCTGGGAATTTTCCGCAAATGTAGGATGGATCGACTCCTTTATCTTCAGCAGCCCGTCAAAGATTGCCCTCTGTTTTTGGGGCATGGTGCTGGACAAAAGCATCTTTCTCCACATAGGAGTGACTCTCTATGAGACGATTATAAGCTTTGTCCTTGTAATCCTCATCAGTATTTTTATAGCCGTATGCCTCTGGTTCAGCAAAAAGCTCTCCGAAATACTGGACCCATACTTAGTCGTATTAAACAGCCTGCCGAAGTCGGCGCTTGCGCCCCTCCTTATTGTCTGGCTGGGCGCCAACAGAGTGACCATTATCACTGCCGGGATGTCCGTCGCCATCTTCGGCAGCATCTTAAGCCTGTACAGCAGTTTCGTCACCGTAGACCCGGGCAAAGTCAAGCTCATCTACACCCTGCAGGGCAACCGCCTGCAGGCTCTCATCAAAGTGGTGCTCCCCCACTCGCTGCCGTCCATCATCAGCAACATGAAAGTCAATATCGGGCTGTGCCTTGTGGGAGTTATCATCGGGGAATTTCTGGCGGCAAGGAACGGGCTTGGGTATCTTATTATCTACTCCAGCCAGGTATTCAAGATGGATTGGCTCCTCATGTCCATCGTCATCCTGTGCATTATGGCAATGGCGCTCTACGCCCTCATCAACCTTCTCGAAAAATACTGCCTGCGCCATTACCGATAAAAATCCGCAAAAATTAGGAGATGCATAGAACACTCTACACATCTCCTGCATACATATTCATTGAACCTTTTCCTAACAAGAACTGGTCATTTTGTCCTTCCAGTAATGACGTTCTATCATCTCACAAAGCGCATGATATACCGGCACATGATATTCCTGCACACGGTAAGTTTCTCTGGCGGGTACTTTTATGGCGATATCACTGATCTCGCCCAATTTTCCTCCGTTTTCTCCTGTCAGGACGATCACTTTCATTTTCTTTTGTTTTGCGACGATTGCCGCATTTATCACATTCTCAGAATTTCCCGACGTACTGATCCCGATGAATACATCCTTTTCCTTTCCCAGTGCGTATACTTGCTGGGCATAGACAAACCACGGATTTACATCATTTAAAAATGCCGTTGAAAAAGCCGTCTGACTGACCAGGGAAACAGCCGCAAGCGCGCCCTGCAGATTATCGGCGAAGGTCTCGTCTGCCCCATACTTCACGAATTCATCCCTCAATTCCCCGGGTAATTTCCTCTTCTGCATAAATCCTTTTAACAGTTCCCCCGCTATATGGTCACAGTCAGAAGCACTTCCCCCGTTTCCGCACAGCAAAAGCTTTCCTTTGCTGTCATAACAATCAACAATCGTTTCATATGCCTTTATAATTTCCGGAACATTGCCTGCAAGATCCGGATAGCTTTCCAGTAATCTCTCAAGTACACCTTCCATATTTCTTCTACCCCTTTACAGCTCCATCTGTCAATCCCGCAACCAACTGCTTCTGTACTGCGGCAAAAATCACAAATACCGGCAGTGCCAATAAGATGGAACTTGCCATCATGCTTCCCCAGCTTGTCTCATATTGTCCTACATAATCCATGATTCCCGTCGGAAGCGTCCGTTTGCTTTTATCTGTCATAATGATCAGCGAGAAAAGGAATTCCTGCCACGAGAGGAAGAATACATAAGCGCCCGCGGCTCCTATTCCCGGTCTCAGCAGCGGAAGTACCACCTTGTAAAATGCCTGGAATTTTGATGCTCCGTCGACTCTCGCCGACTCCTCCAGCTCAACCGGTATTCCCTGTATGAATCCTCTCAATAGCCAGATCCCTACAGGGACCGTATAAGCAAGATAGCTGATGATAAGGCCCGTATACGTATCTGTCAGATTAAGCTTCGATATAATTCGATATACCGGAACCGATATCGCAGCAAGACAGATCATCTGGCTGAATAAAACCATCATCAAAAACACTTTTCTGCCCGGAAAATGCGTTCTTGTAAACCCGTATGCGCCCAAAAGCGATATTACGATCGTCAGAGATGTAGTGACAACAGCAACAATCAGACTGTTTTTAAAATATGTGCGGAATGCCTCATATGCAATTGCCTGCCTGAAATTTTCCAGCGTCCAGTGCCGCGGCAGAAATGTCACCGGCAGAGCAAACTGTTCTGTTGTATCCTTAAAAGCCACCGAAAACATCTGAACCAACGGAAAACACACAAAAAACAACAAGAGCAAAAGCGACAGCAGCCAGCCTATTTTCCATATTCGTTTTTTATTCATCTTACCGCCCCTATTCTTTTTTATCCGTTAGTTTCAAATATACGACTGCCACTATGCCGACCAATATCATGCTTATAACGGCAAGCCTTGAGGAGGCCCCCATGTTCGCATTTTTAAATGCCATCTCATAGATATATGTAACCGGGATATGTGTTTTATTGAGAGGTCCCCCTCCTGTAAGTACATAGATTATTTCAAAATAATTAAATGTCCATATTCCGGTAAGCAACAATGTGGTTTTGATTATATTTGACATCCCTGGAAGCGTAATGTAAAAAAACTTCTGCAGCGCATTCACTCCGTCCACCGCTCCTGCTTCATATAGCTCCTGAGGGATACTCTGTAACCCCGCCATATACATCAATGCCGAAAAACCAAAGCCCTTCCAGACAGCAACCAGTACAGCCGATCCCATGGCAAGCTGCGGCTCTCCCAGCCAGTCAACATACCTGTCTAAGATTTCAATCCTCTGCAATGCCGTATTTAAAAAACCAAGCTGGGCATTATAGAAAAGCCGCCAGATCATAGCCGCCACAGTTCCAGGGATGATCCATGGCACAACGATCAATGCTTTAAAAAAAGAATGTGCAAAAAATTTCCGATTCACCGTTAAAGCCGCCCAAAGTCCCACAAGAAACTGCAGACAGGTAACACATACTGTCCAGACAACTGCATTTTTAAAGATCTGTATGGTTCCGGGAGTCCTGAATAGATCTATATACCCGCTTACTCCTGTAAACTCCTTTCCTGCCCCCATCAGATTATAATCATACAACGACATGATCCCCTGATAGACCATGGGGCCAAACAGCAGAGTTATCATCAATATGATCGTGGGAGCTGTAAAGATGATACCCAGCAGCGGTGAGTCGTATCCCTTCTTCTTTTTACCCATTTTTCTCCTTTAATCATTACTTTTTAAGCAATCCTTTTACTCCTTCTGCCGCTTTATCAAGAGCCGTTTTACTGTCACATTCGCCCAAGATAACGCTCTGTGTCGCAGTTCTCTGAATCTCAGCCATCTCCGGATAATTCGGCAGTGTAGGTCTGAACAGGGCCTTCTCAAGCTGCTCGGTGATCGCATCCGGATATTTCCTGTTTTCATTCAAAAACTTTGCTGCAGCATTTTTGTTCGCCGGTGTCAGATCTACGATTTTTTCATTCACATCCTCGCGTGTTGTATATTTGATGAAGTCCCACGCCAACTCTTTATTCTCCGAATTCGCATTGATTCCAAGATTAAATCCGCCCAGAGTTCCTATGGATGTCCCTCCTTCCGGCACGGGAAGCAGCGCAACACCGTAATCCATATCCGGCGCCATACTTGCCAGCGTATCCTGTCCCCATTCACCGTAATATGCCATCGCACACTGTCCGGAAGCAAAAAGCTTGAATGAATCATCTTCTCCGCGCCCGGCTACTCCCGGAGAACTGATCTTAGAACACTCATTCCAGAAATCCAAGGCCGCAATTCCTTCTTCACTGTTTAACAGCACCTCCGTATGATCGTCGCTTACAAGCGCTCCTCCCCCGGAAAATGTAAATGCGTCAACCATACACTGCACGGCGTCTCCTGTACCGATCCATGTGGCGATTCCATACTGGGTGTCTGTCGTCATCTTCTTTCCGTAATCTAGCAGTTCCTCCCATGTCTCAGGAGCTTTTTCCGGATCAAGCCCGGCCTTTTTAAACATATCCTTATTATAGTAAAGCATACCCCATACACCTACATCAAAGGGAAGACCATATGTCTTTCCCAGATAACTGCAGGAATCCCACGCTCCCGGGAAGTAATCCTCTTTCAGAATACCGTCTTCTTTCTCGATAAACTCTCCCAGATCATACACAAATCCGGAAGAAGCGTACTGTCCGGTCCAGATCTGATCCATCATGACAATATCCGGTCCTTTCCCTCCTGACAGAGCTGTGATCAGTTTGTCCCTCAGCTCCGTATATGGAAAAGCAGTGATCTCCACTTCACAGCCATACTCTTTTTCGAATTCTTCTACGGCTTCATTCTGGGCCGTTTCGATATCCTTACTGGACTGCTGTAAGGTCCAGAAGACAAGCTTATTACCGGACTGTTCCCCGCCGCCGGTTTCGCCGCTTCCTGCCGATTCGCCGCCATTACTTTTTCCCGAACTGCATCCGCTTATCATGCTTACAGCCAAAGTCATACACATCAACGCCGCAAATATCCTTTTCTTCATATCGTTTCTCCTTATCTTTTTTGAAAATTTACTTTTTAGAAATGCACCTCTATCATTTTCATTCATTATAGAATACCCGGTACTCTTTCCACAACGTATCACATCTGACATATTTTCCACTTTTTTGACTTCATCTGGTTTCATGCATGATTGCATTTTTCCCGATACTCTTTTGGTGTGATGCCTACCATCTCTTTAAAAACTTTGTTAAAATATTTCGTGTTCTCATATCCTACAAATTCCCCAATCTCATATATTTTATAGTTTTCTTCCCTCAGCAGTTCCTTTGCTTTTTCTATTCTTTTTTCCATAACATATTTCGTGAAAGATTTGCCCACATTTTCTTTAAAAAGCCTGCTTAGATAAGAAGGATTCAGATACAATTGAAGCGCAATTTTTTCCAGTGATACCTCTTTATCCAGATTCCCTGCAATGATGTCCTCAATATCCCTGATGATCTTTCTTTTAGAACCTTTCCCCTCGTCTTTCAGACTGTCTATGCAATGCCTGAGACATGCAGACATCCAGCCGTGCATCCTTTCTATACTCCCAAACTGCAAACGCTCATAATGCGGTCTGAGTGCAAATTCTCCGGAGAATATCTGTTCCGGATTCTGGTTTGACCGGTCGATCAACTGATAAAAAGTATCCAGCAGATGGATCTGTATCGTATGAACTGCCGCAAGAGAAACCATCGCTTCCTTCATTCCGGAAAATATCTTCTCTAACACTTCTTCTGCTTCTTTATATTTCCCGGCTTTTATAATATTTGAAAAAAGATTTACATCCTGAAGCAGCAAAAAGACTTTATCATTCCGGCTTTCTGAGACAAAAAAGACTTTTTTCTCTTTGTCGTAGAATCTCTGGTCAAGGGCTTTTCCTGCCTCCTCGTACATGATCTTTACATTCTGTATATCTGTAAATCTGCCGCTGATCCCCATATAAGTATTCCCCGCAGTCATCTTAAGCTCAATATTCTCCGGTTTAGCCGCACAGGTTTCATGTATGACTACTAACTCCTCTTCCAGAATCCCAATTGCCATATGGCCTCTGATTCCGGGCATCTTTCGTATCTCCTCTCTGACCGCATAGATATTTCCTTTTATAATATATACTCTTTTGGACCGGTCTTCTCCCATCCACCTAGGAAGCATCGTGATGTCATCGCATCTTTCCCTGATAAGCCCCGCTACTGCATGTTCCTCTCTCTCTTTTTCTATGCTTTCTATGGTGGTTCCAATCAGCTTCTTAAGCGCATCGGTATCTACCGGCTTAAATAAAAAATCAACCGCTCCGGTCCGAAAAGCCTCCCTAACATTCTTTGCCGAATCAATTCCGCTGAGCAGTATAACTTTTATCATGGGATCCATCTCCCTGATTTCCTTCAATAGCAAAAGACCGTCTTTCTCCCCCATCTTCACATCCGAAATGACAATATTTATTCTATGCTCCTGTAATATCTCTGACGCGGCCTCCCCGCTCTTTGCCTCAAAAACTTCTGTAATATCCAGACTTTTCCATGAGATACATTTTGAAAGATATTCAACCATCCATGGATCGTCATCTACGATCAGTATCCTGTACATTCTGTTTTCCTCCATCCTGCATTGGAATCGTGATTTCTATTCTGGTTCCATTACCCGCCTCACTGTAAATGATCAGACTGCTGTCTTTCCCATAATACAGCTTCAACCTGTCGTGAATATTTTTTAAAGCAAATGCCTCCAAAGCTTCCCCGGTGTTATCCTTAAATATTTTTTGTATTTCATATTGCTTTGAACTGCTGATCCCCGAGCCGTTGTCTGACACAGATATTTTTAATTGACCATTGTCATCCTGAATATCAAGCCGTATAACAGGAGGATATTTCACATCCTTTAGACCGTGCTCAATACAATTTTCAACTAACGGCTGTACGATCAATTCAGGGATCTTCACATCCATCAGATCTTCTTTAACGTTTATGAACAGCTCATAGCGCCCCCGGTAGCGCACATTCTGGATTTTCAGATAATATTTGATATGCTGCAGTGTATCGCGGATTGTGATCATTTCTTTGCCTTTATTCAAACTCAATCTGTAAAAATTCGTCAAAGCCTCGGACAGGTCCGCAATCTCCCGGACATGGTAAATATTGGACAGACAGTAGATGGAATTCAGTGTATTGTACAAAAAATGGGGATTGATCTGTTCCTGAAATAATCTCAACTGGATAATCCTCTGCTTTTCCTGTTCATCTGCCAGTTTTTTCATCAGATTCCCATTTTCAAGCACCATCTGGTTAAAGCTTTCATACAAAACCCCGAATTCGTCCTCCCGTTTTTCCTCGATCAGCGTTTTCTCTCCGTCAACGATCACAACTTTCTTCATATGTTCCGTCAATGTGAAGATCGGACGGTATATCTTTTTGCTGAAGATATAGGAAAGGAAAAACGCCATAGCGATAACAGGTAACATAAAAATAAGCGCCAGTTTCCATATTCTGTATATGGATGAATAAATATTCTGATACGGGATCAGCATACCATATTTCAAGCCTGTATTGGGAGACTCGGCAGTGTACAGATAATTTGAATGTTCATCTGCCTCTTCGGACACTTCCAGAGCGGAGCCTAACAACTGGTTTTCCTCTGAGATAAGAAACACACTCTGGGAATTGATGATCTCGAAATCCTCAATATATTCAAAAATCTCTTTAATGTCAACACTGACAAATATATATCCAAGAACCTCTTTTTTTACATTCTCTCTCATGGGCAGCGCGCACGTTAAGTACCCTTTGTCACTTTCCCACGGCATCCCCGGCACATTTTTAATGTCTTTCCATTCGTAATAATTTTCATGCGCGATAAATTTCTTATACAGCTCCGTCGTTTCAAACTGCGGCTCATGGATGAATTTGTTCTCCGAGTGGTAAAAACACTGATTTCTTACGTCATAAATATAGATTGCGCTTACATACGGATATGACTTTTTTAGCAGCCATAGTCTCTTGGAGACATTTTGCGCCCGGATAAAGCCCGAACTCATATCGATATCATACTTTTCTTTTAAAGAATCCTCGATATTATCATCTAATATGATTGAGCTGAAACATTCCGCAGCCTGCAAAAGCCTTCCATCCACACTTTTTTCTATCTGTTTCAAGCCATTGGATATCTCTTCTTTTGTATAATCTAAAACAACCTGAGATGTATTGATACTCAGCATCACCGCCAAAACGGCAACCGATAAAAAAATAAGAACACAAAAATAAAATAACAAATTTGCCTGTATACTTTTCCTTCTTTTTCCCATAAACCACTCTTCTGTTTTAAATTGTATCGATGATACGGTCCACTACAAGTTTCCGAAATTCCGGGGACAATGTTATAAAATAAGAGGTAAAGCCTGTCACCCTGACTACCAGTTCCGGATAAAGTTCCGGATTCTGGTGCGCAGCCAGTATCTTTTCCTTATCCACGATATTCACATTGATCAAAGTGCCGCCCTTTTCAAAATGCCCTCTGATCAGATCCATCACTCGTTCCACTCCACCGTCCTGCACCCCTATCCCCGGATCCAGCTCCAGTTGAAAGGGTGCCGGGTTTCCGAAGCCCGGCTGTACCATGGCAATTCCGTTGGACATAGCCGTTGCCGCACCGTCCTTTCTGAATCCTGCATTTGGATTCGCGCCATGATTGATGGGCGCACCGCTCTTACGGCCATTTGGCGTTGCTCCTACCGACTTTCCAAGTCCGATCGTATTCGCCCAGCTAAACCAGCCCGGAATCAGGTTTCTCTTCCCCGGCATTTGATAAGACTTTATCTGTCTTGCAAATTCTTTGTTGATTTTATCTGCCCATTTGTCTCCCTGGCTCCTTCCCTGACAATATTTCTCAGAACAATCCAGGATTTTTTGTATCCTCTCATTCTCCCCTTCAAAATCCGCACAAACTGCACAATATATTTCTTCCCAGCTAAGACACTGTTCATTCACCGCCCGCTGTTCCAGCGCAGCAAAAGAATCGGCAACAACTGCAATTCCTGCGCCGTCAATACCGATATTGATAAACTCTGCCGAAAGAGTCATATCCTCTCCTTGTTCGATGGCATTGTGCATCAGCAGATTGCCGAACAGTTCCGGCATATGTCTATGCATATGGTCCAGATGAAAATTAACCCCTCTTGCCGTCACATCAACAGCCCTCTCAAGGTGAAAGACGAATTTTTTCCATAGAATATCCAGTGAATATTCGTTTTTCTCCATCATCTCGTGATACGCAACGTCGAATACTTTTGCAACATTGATTTTTACACAGTCATTTAAAGGATATTCTCTTCCCGGGAGCGCCATCCAGTTACATCCGACCGCAATCCTCTCCGCCGCCATCTTTTTCGTCATATTTTCATTGCGGGCATAATTCATAAGCCCCTTATTCCCGGAAAATCTCGGCCATCCGTTGCCATCTTTGAATAAATACTCCACTCCCTTTTTGAATAATTCTTCATCGATCTTATCATGGATCCGGATGGTAATATTTGCCGAACTGTTCAGCCAATGAGCCGCCTCAAGCACCAGAAAAGAAAGCTCATTCGTCATGTCATTGCCATCCTCATCCGGTCCGGACAACTGATAATAGTTAGGATTTAAAAGCAGCAGGTTGGCAAGGATAAACGTCGCTTTCTCATCGTCCAATATCCCTTCTTCCTTATCCTTTTTATAAAAAGGATATAAGAACTGATCGATCTGCATACCGGCCCCTTCTCTGTTGTACATCCAGGACACTTGATAGAACCAGCCAAGCCACTGACATACTTCCAAAAATGTCCGGGGCGGGTTAAAAAGAATATTTTCATTGCACGCAAGCATCTCTTCCAGATTTTCTCTGATCTCTTCATCTTCTTCTACACTTATTTTAAGGGATATGTCATCGATATGCCTTTCAATCAATCGAAGCAATGCTCTCAGCACTCTCTCATGGGCATCATAAAACTCCTGTTTCTCTTCGCCGTTCTTCTCCCTGTAATAACGGATCTTCTCAATAAGTCCCCGATATCCCAGTGAGATGCCTATATGATAATCACATGCATAATGCTGATTGCTTCCGATTCCGGAAATGATATCATACTTTCTTAGCTCTTCTTTCAGTTCATCATAAGGCATCAGATGTTCCGGCCACTTTCCGGGCCACCCGCCCTGATAATCCAAGAGCATGACCATCCGTCGTCCTGCCAGTATTTCCAGGGGATCTACATAGACCGGATGGGCATCCGTAAGTCTTGCCATGTTGACAGAGAACCCTGTCGCTCCGTAAAACCCGCCGTCACTGCTGTTCGATACCGGTGTAAAAGAAAAATCTTTCGGAACCCCTACCCCTCCGTTATCATCCAGATCCATATATCCTTTCTGTTTCCTTTTTTCCAAAGTATCCTTAAGCTTCTTTTCCCGCAGCAAATGCATTCTTTCTCTGTAATTCATGCTCCACTTCCTCCTTGTATGTATTTACACTGTCACATTTGATATTTTTACCATTATCCCATAAGTCTTTCCAAGCTCCCTAAGCGTCTCTTTCAGTTTCTCCTTATCCGGAGCCTCAAATCTTTTCATAACCATACCGCCCTCAATCTGTTTGCTTAATCCCAGCGGATGATAAGGGAGAAGCTCATAATACCAAAGGTTTTTTAATCCTCCCACAAAACCGGCAATGCTATCAAGCTCTTTCCTGTCACTGTTGATTCCTTCTATTACAGGAGTTCTGATGATCAGATTATGGTTCAGATAATCATCCAAATCTCTGATATTACTTAATATTCTTTTATTGGAAGCTCCTGTATACCTTTGATGTTTATCCTCATCATACATCTTGATATCCGCCATCCAGCAGTCAATATACGGCAAAAGTCCTTTATAGATGTTAAAATCCATAGAAAGATTCGTCTCTATTCCCACATGAATGTCTCTTCTTTTTGCTTCCTTTACAATTTCCATAAGAAACTCCGGCTGCACAGACGGTTCACCCCCGGAAATTGTCATTCCTCCGGATTGTCCGTAATATACCTTGTCCTCTTCCGCAATGTCCAAAATCTCTTCTGCTCCATATTCCTTTCCGCATACTACTCTTGCCCCGGTCCGGCACCCTTCTGCGCATTTTCCGCAGCGGACACATTTTTCAGCATAGTACATGATTTCCGGCTCTCTCTTGAGCGTCTCAGGATTGTGGCACCACATACACCGCATATTGCACCCTTTAAGGAACACCGTAGTCCGAAGTCCGGGCCCGTCATGTACGGATGTCCGCTGTATATCTGTTACAATGCCTTTCATCTGTTTCATCTCCTCCCCGTTCCATTCCGATATCCGTCTGCCGCCACGCACAGCGCGGCGATGTCTCCGATATGCTCTCCTAATTTTGAAGGTCTGATTCTGACATCTTTATAGTTTCTATCCAGTGCTTCCTCCTTAAGTTTCTGAAGCACAGAATCTTTCACTAATTTTTCAGCCCTTGTATAAATACTTCCAATGACTATGACTTCCGGATTCAGCAGATCCGCCAGGATTGCCAGACTTTTCCCCAGATTTTCTCCAAATTCCCTGTAGATTTCCAATGCTTCATCTTCGCCGGCATACGCCCTTTCCGCCAGTTCTCTTGCCGTACCTTTTCCGTACCTGGCAATCCCTCCTCCGCTGCAGTACCCTTCAATGGATCCCTCTTTTCCGTAACCGATATGCCCCTTTTCATACAATCTGATATGACCGATCTCCCCGGCCCTGCCGCTTGTACCCGTATACAGCTTTCCGTCCAGGATCAGCCCGGCCCCAAATCCTGTGCCGCACGTTAAAAACACAACATTTCTGTAACCTCTTGCATTTCCGAAATACCATTCCGCCAGCGCTCCCGCATCCGCGTCATTTTGCAGATAGACCGGTACAAAAAACCGGTCATGTATCAATTTTACGATCTCAACCTTATCCCACCCCGGCAGATTGGGCGGCGACAATATGATTCCCTTTCTACTGTCCAATGGTCCGCCGCAGCTTATGCCGATAGCTTTTACCTTGTCATTCATCAGCTTTTTAACAGAATCTAAAATCTGCCGGAGCGTTTCATCCTTTTCTTTTGTGTCAAAACTAATTCTGTCAAGTACCTGACCGCTCTTCGTTCCAAGAACGACCGCTGTCTTTGTTCCGCCTATGTCAATTCCTATATACATGATACACCTCCCCTGATTTTATTATATCTGAGGGAATCATTTTAACAATCTAAACCATATTACATTTCTTCCACTTTTTTATGTATTTTCCGGAACATAGTGAGCAAATGCCGCAAGACATATTTCATAATAACAGGAAAACCGGAGCATTTCTGCCCCGGTCCGTAAAATATCATTCATATATCTTATTCTTTGTTTCTCTTATCATAGCTTTTCTGCATTATCGCCAATCAATACTCGCTTTCCGCAAAAAGCAAATCCCAGCTTGCGTATATGATTTTTCTCAATCCCTTTAGAGAGCAGAACCGCTTCGTAATTCTTATTCTCTATCTGCCTCAATGATGCTTTTACCGTATCAGATAAATCCTTTTCTCCATCATTTGCATCCTGCACTTTAAATTCGATAATTATCGCATCATCGCTTTTATTTTTGGGCTCAAGAACAACATCATATCTGCCAAAGCCGCTCTCCCTGTTTGAAGAAACCACATACTTGTCATTAAGCTCTACCATCAGCCCCAAAACAAATCCATGGTAAAACCTTTCAGGTTCACTTTCCGATGGTTTCTTCCCCGTATCAAAATAACTGAATGTTCCCAGTGCTACCTTGTTCATATAGGCATTCATAGCTTTTAGATCGTTCTCTAACAAGGCTTTGATAAAATCATTATAATCAGACCTATTCCCTGCAAACCATCCCCGTATCATGCCGCCAAACATCAATCGAACCTCAAGGTTTGTAACAGCCAGTTCACAATTAAGAACATTTATTCCTGAACCGTTTTCTGCATACTCCTCCACTCTGATTATCTTCAAATAGCCGCTGGCTAACAAAAGACTCCAGATTGCCGCCTCGTCTGCGCCAAGCATATTGTACACAATCTGCTCGTCAACAGGAGTAATCAGATGCTCTCCCGCAAGAAGTCTTTCAAATGATTGCTTGATACTTTTACTGCTCTCCTGAATCAATCTGCCAATCAAGCTATTGGAGCTGGTATTCGCCCAATATGTTCGAAATTTCCCCTTACTCAAATAGTTGATCACAGACCATGGATTGTAAATATCCGTTATGTTTCCAAATGTAAACCCATCGTACCAATGCTTTACATCTTCTTTTCTGTCCGACATTCCGAATTCATCCAATGCATCAAATACTTCTTCTTCCGTAAAGCCAAATACATCTTCATATTTATCGGATGTAGTCGTTATTACTTCCAGATTGTTCAGATCTGAAAAAACAGATTCTTTACTGACTCGCGTAATGCCTGTCATAACTGCACGTTCCAGGTAAGGATTCGTCTTAAAAGAAGAATTAAAAAGACTCCTGATAAAACCGGTCAGCTCCTCCCAGTACCCGCTTACATACGCTTCCTGCATCGGCGTATCATACTCGTCTAAAAGGATGATCACCTTTTTCCCATAATACCGCGAAAGAAAACCCGACATCCTGTGGATGGCCCAGGCAGCCGTTGTTTCTCTCATGCCGCTGTTTACGCTCTGAAAATATTCTATCTCGTTCTCAGTCAGAAAGCCTTCCTCAAGCAAAAATATATTCGTCCTGTACAAATCTTCTAAAATCTGATTAATTGAATATTTAGCTCCTTCGTAATCAGACTCTTTCACATTGGCAAAAGACAAACTTATCACCGGATAAGTCCCCTGTAATTCTCTGTATTTTTTGTCCTCCCACACAGTCAGACCTTCGAACAGCTCCCCCCGTCCGGCATATCTGACTGAGAAAAATTTCTCCAGCATACTCATGTTCAGCGTCTTCCCAAATCGTCTCGGACGAGTAATCAATGTCACATCATCATCGGCTTCCCACCACTCTTTGATAAAGTGGGTTTTATCGATATAAAAATTATTCCTTGTTCGTAATTTTTCAAAGTCTTGTCTTCCGATTCCCACTGTTCTTGCCATAACTTCACTCCTTTTCCGAACACTATTGTCATGCCTGTGTGTACTTTATCTTGTCATCACTTAATCTTTACCGTTATCGATTTTTTCTTACCGCTCCCGTCTGTAGCCATAGCTGTTATCTTTACTTTCTTTCCTTTTCCCGCCTTATAACTCTTCACCTTGCCGGAGCTGCTGACACTTGCATACTTTTTATTGCTGCTCGTCCATTTCAGCTTTTTATTTGCCCCTTTGGAGGCTTTAACTGTGGCTTTTAATTTCAGTGTTTTCCCCGCTTTTACAGATTTTTTCCCGGAAACGATTATCTTTTTTACAACACCCTTCATAGAAGTTATCTTATAAGTTGCTTTAGCTCCGCTTCCGTCTGTTGCTTTTGCCGTGATTGTCACAGATTTTCCGCCGGATTTCTTTTTCACGGTAACAACGCCGGAACTACTAACGGTCGCTACTTTTGTATTACCAGACGTCCATTTCACCTTCTTAGAAGCGTTGGCCGGTGACACTTTCACCGTTAATTTCACTTTCTTTCCGGCAGCAATTTTTTTAGAAAGTCCTGATATCGTAAGCTTCGAAACCCTTGCTGATGTCCCGCCGTATTCGGAATTTATCACCTCTACTGTTTCCGAAGCGTGAATCTGCGGAAATCCTTTCAATGATGCCCTGATTTCACTCTCGCCTGCACGCAGAGCTTTCATTTCCCCTTTTTCAGAAATCGTACATACTTGATGATTGGAACTTTCGAAGCTGACATACACAGGATTGATCGCTGTCCGGCAAAAGGTATTGTGAAAGCTGAAACTCACCGTCTGCACCTCCCCTGCCTCCAAAATGTCATCATACATATACAATTCGGGACGGAATTCTTCATCATTGTCACTGATAGTAACCGTCGTGTTGTCCGTTTTATTCTGGTATGCCGAAGCGGCTGCTTCCTCGACTTCCCCAGCTCCAAAGCACTGTACCCAATAACACTGTCCATCCACTTTCACTGCACCAATCCCAATGCTTTGATAATTTGCATCTAGGATATTCCCCCTGTGCCCATCGGAATTCATCCAGGAGTTCATTGCTCCTGCCGGCGTGGCCTGCCCCGCCGCAATATTCTCACCATACATTTTCTCACTTACCGTAAAGCACTGCAGCCCCGTAGGACGGGTATGGGAAAAATAAATCGATGTCTCTGCCGCCCGGAGCATCGCCGCATCCAGAAGCTCCCGATCCATCTTTATATCTGCAATCCCCTGTTTCCTGCGCTCCTGGTTCACCAGATCAAGTACCTGGAATGCTTCTTTATATCTATATTCCGTGGAAATTGTCACAGGAATAGCCACCAGATATGTACCATCCTCCTGTCTTACTAAGTTCTGATTCTCATTGTGCAGCACAGATTCCCGCGGAAAAGCATCTTTCCCGATAAATGTAACAGACGGCGGAATTGTTACTTCAGACAATGCAGTTCCCCAAAAGACCTGTCGATTGATCACCTTCAAAGCTTTAGGCAAAGAGATAGTTTCTAATGACGAACAATTAAAAAATGCCTGATACCATATCTCCTCCAGCGTTGCAGGCAATGACACCTGCCGCAATGCATTGCACTCTCCAAACGTTCCGTTTTTTATGTACTTCACACCTTCCGGTATTGTAACTTCCGTCAGTGCCGCGCATCGGGCAAAAGCCAGAAGACCCAAATCTTCAAGAGAATTCCCAAAATCTATAGAAATCAAGCTGTTGCATGACTGAAAGGCCTGATCTCCCAATGTCTTTAGACCATTGCCAATTGATATAGACTTCAAAGAAGGACATTCATCACAAATCCAGCCTTCCATACTCGTGATTGAATCCGGCAGCTCCAAACTTTCAATCCCGCTTCTTGTCAAAGCACCCTCTTTAAGTTCCGTCACGCTTTTGGGAAAAACAATACTGCTGAGATTTACCGCATCTGCAAAAGCATATTTTCCAATAACCTGCACCCCATCCGGTACGGTAAAGCTGTTCTGGGATTTTCCTTGCGGATACAATAGCAATTGCTTTCTGTCCTTACTAAAAACTATCCCGTCCTCTACCGCAAACTGCGGGTGACCGTCTGCCACCTCACAAGCCTGGAGATTCCTGCAGTACAAAAAGGCAACAGGGTCAATACTTCTAAGCGATTTTGGCAAAAGGATAGATTCCATTGCGCAACTCTGGAATACATATTCAGGAAGCGTTTCCAGCCCCTCATTCAGCGTCACATTTCTTAAGCTATTACATTCACAAAATACTGCCTGTCCTGTGCTTTGTATTGTTTGCGGAAATATAATTTCCGTCAGCTTATTGCATCCTAAAAAAGCCGCCTGTCCCAAATAAGTGATTCCCTCACTGATATTGATCTCTGTAATATCCTGGTCATAAGTACTCCACGGACCACCTCTTTGGTAATCTGCCATTTTACCGCTGCCCTCAAGTGTCAATACACCCTCCGCAAAAGACCATGAGATATTATCCCCATCTTCTCCGCAATTTCCTGACATCTCCGATCCTGCTCTCTGCTTCGCTGCCTGACCCGCCGTCTCTCCTTTCGGTTCATACGGCTTGGCAGCACTTTCTTTCTGGGGCACTACATCTTGTTTAGCTGGCTCCGTTGATATAACTTCCTCTTCTGCGGTCTTACCTTCTGTTTCTTCTGCAAGCGCCACTGTTGATACCGTACAGACCGCACAAGCTGACACGCACACCATAAGCAATGCTTTTATAATCCTTTTTCTCATTCCGTTCACCTTTTCTCTCTTTTGCAATATATTCTATTTTAATCCTCTCATACTAGGCAATTTATATTTTTTAAACTTGCTAAACTTTGTCGCACCTTTCACATATTTTTTATAAATCTTGTTATAAGCACTTTTTGTAGACGCACTGTAATTGACATCCACCCTGCCGTTTAATATATCAATATAATACTTTTGGGTCAATTTTTTCTTCCCCATCGTATGAATCACCCATTCTTTATTACCGGAACCACCTGCACCGTGCCAATGCCCTCTCACAACTATCGCTTTTTGTGACTTTTTTATTCCATAAAGATCTACATAGCCCAGGGCAATCATTTTACCCTTTTTATAAGTCAACACCTCTGTCAACCCCATAGTTGTTGAATAAAGGAACAATTCCGGTGTCCCATCTTTATTCAAATCATAGGTAAAATATCTATCAAATCCATATTCATCGCCAAAATACTGCTTAAGATAAGACATATCATTATATTTCTCTACTAATCTCCAGTTTTTCAATACCTTTTTGTATGCGTTCTTCCATTTGGGCGCTGCTTCTGCCTGGCATACCGGCAACGCCGTCAAAATCATAACTAAAATCAAGATGCGTGCTATAAGCTTTTTCATATGATTCCTCCTCTTCTCTCTGCTGCTGCAAAATCTGCATTCATTAATCCTTTCTGGTTTCTATAATACTACATTCATAAAACGAAAGCAAATGTAACATTTCACTCCGTTCTCAGTAACCATTGCGAAAAAGCAAAATCCTGCGTGAACAGTTGCACAGACAGTTTACCATATGTTACAATGTAACAGTAGTCCGTTATAGCTTGAGATGAAAGGAATGATAAAATGTTAAAAAGGAAAAAAATATGGCTCATATTATTATACGTATTTTCTGTATTCCTGGCTGTTCCAAGCCTGAAAGCAGATGCAGCTCCTGCCAAAAAGAAAGCAGCTAAAGCATATAAAGAATTTCTTGCGAAAGACAAGATCCCATGGGATGCAAACTGGGAAGTTCCCGCCAAAGAATGTAAGTTTTCACTCATTTATATAGATAAAGATAATATTCCGGAATTAGTTTTATATAACAATTCCGTTCCGCATATGGGTGGATATTGCAGAATATTTACTTATAAAAACGGTAAGGTAACACGTGTCGGGACTGCAGATATGGATGGCGGGAAATTTTACTATTACAAGAAAAAAGGTGTGTTCATATCTTGTTATGTAACCGGAGGTGTATTTGACAATTACCGTAAGGTAACCAAGGGTAAGATTGTTCACAAACTTCAGAAAGGGAAAACACTTTTTGACAATAAGACAAGATATTACAATTCTAACAGAAAAGAAATATCCAAAAGTGCATTTAATAGGCAGCTTAAAAAGCTGGTTGGCTCAAAAAAGAAAACTTCCGCCAGATTTTATCCGAACACACCGGCCATCCGAAAGAAAAGATGCCGTTAAAGCCATTCTTTCTAATCGGTAGTGTAAAATAAGTTGTGTCTTTGGAAATAAATGGCTCCTTTTTGGTAAGAATTAGGATATGAAAATTTTTATCGAAAAGGAGTATTTTTTATGGCAGTTGCAAAGGAACAAATTCGACAAATC
>Ga0209694_1000333_pt1 | contig 83541 bp, 83 predicted proteins | sample GluameincwithD2O_FD_187499 | JGI IMG/M metagenome (GOLD analysis project Ga0209694, IMG submission 187499) | Mouse cecum microbial communities from Vienna, Austria - Glucosamine amended microcosms incubated with D2O (SPAdes) (version 2) | ecosystem: Host-associated > Mammals > Digestive system >... | reverse complement strand
GCCTGTATACAAACATACGGTTCACTTGATATTTGCGGGCTGCTTTCGTTGCTCCTTTTTTTAATGCATACTCACATAACCGTTGACGAAATCGCATTTCTTCTGTTATTATCACTTTATTCATTGTGATACCTCTTAGTTTAGTTTAGTTTTTTGCTTAATTTTATACTATATACTAAGAGGTATTTTTTTATACTTATTTTTGTAACATATGTCTCATAATCTTACATTACTCTATTCCCTTTATTTATTTACAAATCATTATATATATTAAAAATTAAGAGCAAAAACTAAACCAGCTACTATAGAAAAGCCTTGGTTTTCTCCATTTGCACCATCTATATTATAAAGAAGTGCAATTTCTGGAATTATAGAAAACCAGTCTGTTACAAAATATTGAGTGTTTAAAAATGCACCTATATTTTGGTCAGCATTAACATAGTGGTCTGCAAAGCTGGCACTATAACCAATACCAATTTGAGAAACAAGTTTACCATCTAATGCACTATAACCATAACCTAATGAACCACCTGCACTATAAATATCATTAATATCAATAGTATATTTACCATTAGATGATACAAGACTTATTGGATTTAAAGCTGATTTTGAAAAACCTGTGCGATAATCACCTTGAGCATTATTCAAATACATATTTTGACCAAAATATCCTACATAGTTAAGGAATGAATTGCCTATATTTGCTTGACCACCAAAACCTATATAAAACATATGAGCTGTCTTGTTGAATGAATCAATATTTGCTGATGCACTGTTATTGTAATACATATAAGCACCATAAGAGCCAAATACTTTAAAGTTAAAAGTATCTTGAGTTATAGTGTATGCAAGCTCTAATCTAGGAAGATAGTTAAACATATAATCTGAAGATTTAATAGTATCATCAACATTATTTCCATTATTATCTGTATATGAATAACCAAAACTGTCAGTATATGCTTTATCGTCACCTGAACCAAAACCTATTTGTGGTATAATGATTGCCATTTCAAATCCACTGATACCATAACGGAGCTGTAGTCTTCTTTTATTTGCCAGAGTTCCATAGTCTATCATGCACTGACCATCATTTGACATTTGACCATAATTATAAAATGCAATATTATTATCTCTACCAGCTAATATGTAGTGATCTGCCCTTCCACCAATATTATACTTTAAATAAAATTTTCTTACAGGGTCTCCAAGACCTGCTTCAATTGTTCCAGAAACATTTTGATAGCTCATAGTTACACCAAAATTTGAAGAACCAACAAAAGCATAAGAGCCAAAAGAATGCTTACCATTACTCATTGATAAAGATGAAAAAAGTGGTTCAGCCTTATCTGAAGAATAAGTATAAAAACCATCTGCATAAATATTACCATAGATGTTTGCTTTAAAATCACCAGAAGTAAACTCTACTGCAAATGCAGGCACTGCTAAAAGTGCAATCACACATGAGAGTAATAATTTTTTCATGTAATCCTCCTATATCCTAAACTAAGTATGATTTTCTCACACTAAAAAATATAAATACATAATTTTTACATATTTGTCAATTTAATATTAATATTTTTTTAAAAAAACAGCTGTAAATGTATTAAAAAGAAAGGACTGCCATTATTCCTGCTGTTATTGAAAATCCATTATTAAATTTTTCTTCTGCTCCACTAATATTATAAAGAAGAGCAAGCTCTGGTATAAGTGAAAAATAGTCATTTATATAATATCTTGTATTGAAAAATGCACCTAAATTTCTATTTGAATTTTTATAATGGTTTGCAATATTTAAACTGTATCCTGCACCTGTTTGAATAACCATTTTACCATTAAAAGCTTTATAACCATATCCAAAAGCAACACCAGTATTTAATATGTTTTTTATATCTATATTATATAAATTACTATCGTTTTTCTTCAAAAATACAGGATTTAAAAAAGAATTGTTACCAAAACATACTCCATTAGAATCATTCAAATACATATTCTGTCCTATATAAAATGTATAGTTAATAAAATTATTGCCAAAATCTGCCTGACCGCCAAAACCTGCATTAAATACATGTGCTGTGCTGTTAAATTTATCCATTTCATCTGTCAGCACAGTATTTTCATACATATAAATACCATAAGAACCAAAAAATTTAATATTAAAATTATTCTTTATAACAGTATAAGCAAACTCTAGCCTAGGAATATATTTAAACATATAGTCAGAATGTTTTATAAATGTATTTTCTATATTATCATTAATATAATAACCTTTATATGCCATATCATTACTAGCACCAAATCCTATATATGGAAATATTACTGCGATTTCAAAACCATTTATTCCATAACGAATTTGCAGTCTTCTCATATTAGATACTGTTCCATAATCAATTAATGCCTGATTATCATTAGACATTTGACCAAAATTGTAATATGCTATATTATTATCTTTTCCTGCTAAAAGATAATGATTTGCACTTCCACCAATATTATATTTTAAATAAAATTTTCTAACAGGATCTGAAATACCTGCTTCTATTGTTCCTGAAATATTTCTATAAGCCAGAGTTATACCAAACTTTGATGAACCTGCAAAAGCATAAGAGCCAAAAGAGTGTCTTCCATTTTCTATCTTCATGCTTGAATACATTGGTTCAAAATTTTCTGAAGAATAAGTATAAAAACCATCTACATATAAAGTTCCAAAAATATCTGTTTTAAAATCACCAAATATGAACTCTTTAGCATATAAAGGATATTGAGAAAATAAAGTTATTATTATAACCCATAAAATTTTTTGCATAAAATTCTCCTATAATTTTAGTATCAATACAGTTACAGCATATAATTATAATTGTCAACTAAATATTATATTATAGTTGACAATTATGATATAATACTAAAAAAATATAGGAACAATAAAATTTTATACATATTCTATTTTTAAGATTAATATATGATGCCGGGATATATGAAATCACCATGACTATTAATATCTATTTTTATACAGTTGCTGCCCTGCCTGCTTTTTTCACTTTTTATATCACCAGCTAATATTCCACCCCTATATATTCCTGCTTTAAATTTATTATCATCACTTAATGATTTAAATATTATAATACCAGTTTTTTGCGGTGCATGACAGCTTATGTTCGCTTCATTAACATTAAATAATGAACAGTCTGCATTATATCTGCCATACTGCCCTTTTAAATGAGCATTCATTTCATGTCTATTAGGAAAAAGCACAATATCTACTGGATATTTTGAAAAAAATTCAATATCTATAATTAAATTATCATTTGCTTCTCTTGATAAATCAAATGCCCATACCTGACCATTTCTTAACATTATATCTTTATACGCCAATGGTTTAGAGTGTAAATCAGTTTTAATTGTATTATACATATCAAAATTATTTATTCCACATGCATAGCTGTAATATTTACTGCCGTCCTTTTTTATATATGTAGAAATACCGCTGTGTAAAAGTAATGAAGAGTATAAAAGAGTAATATCAAGATATGTGCCCTGTCTGTTTCTAAATGCATTTAAAGGGTTTGGTATGGATAAATTATTTGTTACATTATCTATAATAAAACTTGAACGGACATATTTATATATTTCTAATACCTGACATGCTTTATCTTCATTTAAGCATGATGAAGTAATTTTATGAGTAAATGTTTTAAGATTAAAATCATTTGTGATTAAATAATCATTAATATGATGAATTTTTTCAGCTTTTTTTATTTGATTATTAGTAATAAAATCAAAAGTATCAATATCTATTACAAACATATAGAGAAAACCAATAAATAAAAAAACAGCAGCTGTTATATATATACCACCTTTTAACATTAAAAAATCCTCTATATTTTATGACTGTATTGTATTAACATATAAATTTATGAAAAATCAATGAAATTATTAAATATTAAACTTGTTTTTTTATTTTATTTGGATTAAAAATATAATCTGTCTTTTTTTGTGGAGGATAAATGTCAAAAATTGCAGTTATAACAAAAAACTTTCCAAGACATTTTGATTTTATTGTATCGTTAATGGAAACTGGATACTTAAAGTGTGCAGCTATGGTTATAGATGAAGATAATACAAGCAGTATTATAGATAAACTAAATCAATATTATATTAATTCTGAGCATAAGTTTTTTGGCAATAAGTTTAATAATATTTCAAGAATAAAAACATTGACATTTAATGAAAATAATATAAACAGTGAAAAACTACCAGACTTTATTAACAGCACTGGTGCAGATTTAACTATTATTTATGATGTAAATAATATTAATAATAATACTTTATCTTTAATAAAAAGTGATATTTGGAAACTGACATTTGGATATACTCAGTATTATAAAGGATACTACTGCAATATACATGCAGCATTAAACAATAAGGCACAGTCTATATGTTCATCTTTAATTGAATTTAAAGATAATTCATATAACGGCAGGATAATCCACCAGACACCTGCAAATTACAGGCAGGAAGATACTATTACTGATGCAGAATATAGAAGCCTTAGAAAAATGATATTTGATATGGAAAAAATTATAGAATTGTATAATAATAATGCAGTAAAATATTATGAAAATTCAGGCGGCAGATTTTACAACTATGATGATTTAAAAGAAAATGATATTGAGAAATTAATTCAAGAAAAAGATTTTCTTGTAAAAAATACTTGTGACAATGAAAGTATAAATTTTATAAAACAACTATAATTTAATGGAGCAGAAATGGAGCAGCACAGACTAGAAAAATGTAACAAACTTAGAGAAATGGGGTTAAATCCTTATGTAAATTCTCATATTATTACATCTACTATTGCTAATATTTTAGAAAAATACAGCAGCAGCGAAACAGAACTTCCAGAAAGTGAAGAATTTAGTGCAGCAGGAAGAATTCTTGCAAAAAGGGAGTTTGGTAAAACAGCATTTTTAACTATCAGAGATAGAAGCGGTATAATACAAGTATATATTAAAAAAGCACTTTTATCAGAAGAAGAATTTGAAGTATATACATTAACTGATATTGGTGATTTTATAGGGGTAAAAGGCACTCTTTTCCGCACAAAAACAGGTGAATTGACTATAAGAGCATTTCATTACAGACTTTTAACTAAAACATTAAGAGATTTACCAGAAAAATTTCACGGATTAAAAGATGTAGAAACAAGATACAGACAGCGTTATTTAGATTTAATTGTTAATAATGATGTAAAAGAAGTATTTATCAAAAGAAGCCAGATAATAAAAGAAATTCGTGATTTTTTTACAAGCTGTGGCTTTGTAGAAGTAGAAACTCCAATGATGCACTCACTTGTTGGCGGTGCTGCTGCAAAACCATTTATTACTCATCATAATGCACTTGATATGCAGCTATATCTTCGTATTGCACCAGAACTTTATTTAAAAAGACTTGTAGTTGGTGGTATAGAAAGAGTTTTTGAATTAAACAGAAATTTTAGAAATGAAGGGGTTGATACAAAACACAACCCAGAATTTACTATGATAGAATGGTATATGGCTTATGCTGACTATCATACATTAATGGATATGATTGAAGAGCTTGTTACAACTATATCCCAAAAAATCAATAATACTTTACAAATACAGTTTGGTGATTTAAATATTGACCTGCAGCGTCCATGGGCAAGACTTACAATGGCAGAAGCTATTGAAAAATATGGCAATATTTCTCAAGATGAAATTGCTGACTATGAAAAAGCAAAAGCAGCAGCGGAAAAACTCCATATTCAAGTTGATTCTTCATGGGGACATGGCAAAATTATTTCTGAAATATTTGAAATAACTGCAGAAGAAAAACTTATTAACCCTGCTTTTATTATTGATTATCCAAAAGAAATATCACCTCTTTCAAAATCAAAAGAATCAAATCCAGAATTAACTGACAGATTTGAACTTTTTATTGCTGGTATGGAGCTTTCTAATGGATTTAATGAGCTTAATGACCCTGTTGACCAAGAAGAGCGTTTCCAAAAACAAGTGGATTCTCGTAATGCTGGAGATGAAGAAGCCTGCATGATGGATGAAGATTATATTCGTGCATTAGAATATGGTCTGCCGCCAACTGCTGGTGCTGGTATGGGTATAGACAGACTTGTTATGCTTTTAACAAATCAAGTATCTATCCGAGATGTATTACTTTTCCCTTATATGAGAAGTGAAGACTAATATTATATAATATAGAGCCTGCTTTTTCACAGGCTCTTTCAATTTTTTAAATATTATATTGTTATAATTAATTCTTTAAATAATTTATAACTTTTTAAAAAACTGCCTGTAACATTTTCTATATGATAAGCAAATAAATCTAATACAGATAATTCATCATACTTATTCATCTTTATATTTTTATATAATTCTTGGTTAGAAAAAGCTCGCAATATTGTATTAACATAACTTTCTGTAAAAAATGAATTTTCTGGAGCACATTTATGACAGAAATAAAGTCCATTATTTAATGCACCCTGCTCTAATATTTTTGCACCACAGCTGCTGCATACATTAAAATTAAACATATACCCTGTATTTTTCATAAGTGCATATATACTGAATAGATTTATTTTACTGTAATCTGAAGTTTTATATTTTTTTAAAATAGTCCAAATAACAGTATCTGACTGTTCAAGCTCATAAAATTTATCAAAAATATCAAAATACAGGCTTAAACGCAGAGAAATAGCTGGTATTGAAGCATACTCCATATAAGTTGTATCTGGGCGAAAATTATAAAACTTATTTAACTCTGATGTATCTTTTTTCAAAAAATCAATTTCACCAGGGATAAAAGTCTGCACTCCACCTTTGCTTGAATATGCTTTTGGCATAAAAAGTTTTATTCTGCCATAACCATAAGTATAAGCAGAAGCTATTGCAGAATTATCTGCATATTTACTGATTTTATAAATAATACCTTCTGATAAAACTCTTTCCATATTACATTATCATAAGCAGTATCATAGATATTAAAAAGTAGATTGTAAGCCCTGTAATATCATTTAAAGCTGTAATAAATGGTGCTGATGCAATAGCTGGGTCAAATTTTAGTTTCATTAAGGTAATAGGCACCATAGAGCCTGTTAAAGATGCAAAAAGCATGGCAGAAAATATAGCAACACCAACAATTATTCCAAGCAGAGCATCTCCTTCCCATAATGGTGCAACTATTCCTAAAAGCAGACCTATAACTATACCCATTAAAGCACCAACAGTTAATTCTTTTAAAATTACCCTGCTCCATTTACTTGTATCTATTTTTCCTAATGCAGCACCTTGGATGATAACCGTAGCAGACTGGCTGCCAACATTACCACCCATTGCCATAACTATAGGCATAAAAGTAACTAATATTGCAAAATCTGTAATTTTACCTTGAAAAAATGTTACTACAAGCCCTGCAATTATTTCACCAATAAATGTAATTAAAAGCCATGGTAGACGAGTGCTTGCAACTTTATATGGGCTTTTATCAAACATCATATCATTTTGTGTTAAACCTGCCATAGCATAAATATCTTCTGAGGCTTGGTCTTTAATAATATCTATAACATCGTCAATAGTGATTATACCGCATAGTTTATGCTGTTCATCTACAACAGGAAGAGCTAAAAAGTCATATTTTTCAACTAAATCTGCCACATATTCCTGATTATCTGTAACAGAAACTGATATAACATCTCTTATCATTATGTCTGATAATTTTTTTTCAGGCGGGTTAAGTATAAGCTGCCTTAATGAAAGAACACCTGTAAGTCTGTTTTCTCCATCTACAACATAAAGATAAAAAACCATTTCTAAATCTTCTGCTTTATGTAAAAGTTTAGTAGCATCTTTAACAGAAGTATCCATATGCAAAGCAAAGGCAGATGTATTCATCATTGAGCCTGCACTGTCTTCTGGATAGTTTAGAAGTTCTTCCACATCTATTAATTCATCTTTTGATATATACTGCAGTAAACTATACTGTTTCTCTTTTGATATAATACGAAGTACATAAGATGCATCATCACTATCCATTTCAGAAAGTAATGTCGCAGCTTCCTGTGGACTTAATTCTTCTATAATATTAACTATATCCACATCCTGCATTTCAAGAATAATCTTTGCTATTTTTGAACGGTCTTCAATAAAAGACCATATTTTTTTCCTGTCTAAATCTGATAAGTTAGTAATAATTAATGCTAAATCTGCAGGATGAAGTTTATTAAGGAGTTTTTCTAAAGGAACTTTTGCATTACGGCGTATAAGTTTTTTTACATTTTCTAATTTGATACGCTCTTTTGAATCTAACATTTCATACTCCTTATTTTTAGTTTCAAACATATATATCACAACTAAAAATTTTTTTCAATGATAAAATATAATATTATTTCTTTAAAAACACTAATATTCTTATTATTTACTTGCCTTATTTAAAAATAAGACTATAATAATCTTATTAGTATGGTTATATTAAACCGTAAATAATAAGGAGGATTTTATGAACAAAAGCATTATGAAGTTTACATTTGCTGTTTTGCTGATTGCAGCTTCATCAAATGTAGCAATGGCACAAGAAAACGAAGATGGCCGAAGATATGGCAATTTCTGTTCTTCATGCCATGGAACAGCTGGGGCTGCAGTAAGTGATGCTATTCCATCAATTGGTGGACAACACAAAGACTTTCTTATATCATCTATGATGGATATGAAACCAGCAATAGTGGATGGAAAAGAACAGGCACCAAAAAGATACTCTACACTTATGCAGATATTTTTCAAAGGCTATTCTGAAGATGAAATCAAAGCAATGGCTGACTGGTATTCCAGCAGACCATGGGTTCCTACTAACTACCCTTTAAATCAAGAACTTGTTAATAAAGGCAAAGCAAGTGCAAACTTATCAACATGCACAGAATGTCATACAACAAATGGTAATAAACCTGATGATACTGGTATTCCTAGAATTGATGGTCAAAATCCTACATACTTATATCATGCATTACTTGAATATAAAAACGACAAAAGAAATGCAGAAGGCAGAGCTCCTGAAATGGATGTTGTAAAAGATATTAGTGATGAAGAATTAAGAGCATTAGCTGAATATTTTTCTTCACTTAAATAATTGAGGTGCTTATATGAAAAAACTTTCAAGAAGAAATTTTGTTAAAACAACAGTTATCTCTGCAGCTTCTTTATCTATATTAGGACTGTCTGGCTGCAAAAAATCAACTGAAACTGCTGCAACACCTGCTGAAACCACAAAATCTGCAGAAGCTGCTTCTACTACTGCACCTAAAAAAGCAGGCATTACTGTCGTTATTGCTGGCGGTGGTTATGGTGGTGCTACTGCTGCTAAATATTTAAAATTATTAAACCCTTCTATAAATGTTATTCTTATAGATAGGAATGATAAACATGTATCTTGTGCCATGAGTAACGAAGTTATTTTTGGTTTAAGAGATATTACAGAAATTACTATGCCTTTAACAAAACTGGCAGAAAAATATGGAATAGAATTTAAACAGGCAGAAGTTACAGGACTTGATAGCGATAAAAAAATATTAAAAACAAGTGCAGGCGACTTTGCCTATGATAAATTAATTGTTTCCCCTGGTATCAGTATGGATTATGACCCTGCTCTTAATTTTACTGAAGAAAGACAAAAAGAAATGCCACATGCTTGGATTGCTGGTCCACAGACATTACAGCTTAAAAATATGGTAAGCAAAATAAATGCTGGGGATACTATAATTTTTAGAACACCTCTTGCTTTATACCGCTGTCCACCTGGACCTTATGAAAGAGCATGTTTATTTGGAAATGAAGCTCTTAAAAAAGGTGCAAAAGTTGTAGTGCTTGACCCTAACCCACAAATAATGAGCAAAAAACCATTATTTGAAGCAGCTTTTAATAACCTTTATAAAGATGTATTAACATATCATTCCGATGTTGAAGTTACTGGTATAGATTATGATAAAAAAATTATTAAAACTAATAAAGGTGATTTTCAAGGGACATTAATTAACTTTGTTCCTAACCAAAAAGCAGGAGAACTTGTATTTACTCTTGGACTTGTGGAATCAGGTAAAAAATGGGCAAGTGTTGATGCTAAATCTTTTGAATCAACATTAATTAAAGATGTATATGTTATTGGTGATGCAATTGATTCTGCAACTGTTACAGAAATGCCAAAATCAGGAACTATCGCAAATGCTACAGCTAAAGTTGTTGCTGAAAACTTAGTGCGTATTTTTGCAGGTAAAGAGCCTTATGTTCCACTTGTTGGTAATACATGCTACAGCCTTGTAAGCGAAAATGAAGGTATATGGATAGCTACATTGTATGAATATGATGCAGCTAAAAATAAAATTGTTACAAGAAATGGTGCAAATGGTATACCAAAAGCAGCATCAGTTGAAAATAAAATAAATGGTCACAGCTGGGGTAATAATATACTCTCTGATACATTTATGTAAAATATTACTTATAACAAATATTCGTAATAAAATAAATGAGCGGGCTTAAAAAACCCGCTCTTTAATTATTAAAATTTAAAAGTCATGATATTAATTTTATTAAATATTTACTTAAATCATATTATAAAAAATAATTTTTAAATTTTATAAAAGTAATAAATGACAAAACATATAATTTGTGATATATTATTTTATATTTTTTCAAGGTATAATATGGAAAAGAAATTAAATGATAATTTAAATGATAATGTATCTAACTTAGATGATGAAATATTAAATTTAAATATTGACCATGTAACAGAACTTAATGACAATGCAACAGAAGATGCTATGCAGCAGTATTTTAAAAATATTTCTGCATATAAACCATATACACATGAAGAAGAAATGGAGCTTGGATATAAAATACAACAGGGAGATAAAGAAGCATTAAAAAATCTTATTCTTGCTAATTTAAAATTTGTAGTATCCATTGCAAATAAATATAAAAATCAAGATATTCCTTTGCTTGATTTAATTAATCAAGGTAATATTGGTCTGTTAGAGGCAGCAAAACGATATGACCCATCAAAAGGCACAAAATTTATTACCTATGCTGTATGGTGGATTAAACAGGCAATAATTCAGGCTGTTAATGAGCAAGGCAGTGCTGTGAAAATGCCAGTTAAACATACTGCTTATCTTTATAAAATTAACTCTGCAACAGAAAAACTTACAAAAGACCTTGGAAAAGTTCCATCTATTGAAGAAATTTCTAAAGCTACAGATATTCCAATGGAAGAAATTGAAGAAGTATTAATGGCTTCTAAATCATATCTTTCTCTTGATAATTATATAGGCAATAGTGAAGATAAAACATTTCTTGACTCTATAGAAGATGAAGATTCTAATGTAGAAAAAGTTATTATTGCAAAAGCATTAAAATCATCAATTGATGAAATAATCTCAAGTCTTGACCCTCGTGAATCAGAAATTATTATTAAAAGATATGGGTTTGATGGCGGACAGCCTCAAACATTAGAAGAACTGGGTGAAAGTATGGGAGTGTCAAGAGAGCGTGTAAGACAGCTTGAAAACAGAGCATTAGAAAAGTTAAAAAAGAAAGCTCTCAAAAAAAAGTTAAATGACTATCTAAACTAAATAAAGACTTTATAAATAAACAAGTGCACTGCTAAAATTGATAAATGAGCTTGTTAAAGAAAATAAAGATTTGATTTTTAAGCAAAGTATATAAAAAGTAAGATAATTTAAATATGTTACGCACTCCTGCAATATAGATAATTTAGATTTTTGCCTTATAAATTCAGGCTCAAAATGACTTATACTATGAAAACTGAAGGTCATACTGAGCTTGACTTAATGGTTTTTTATACATCATTTTATGGGAAAATATATAAAAACATTATAAAAAAAGCTGGAAAGTAAAAAAACTATCCAGCTTTATATAAAAATTATAAATATATATAACTATTTAGCATATTCTATAGCTCTAGATTCCCTGATAACCATAACTTTTATCTGCCCAGGATAAGTTAATTCTTCTTCTACTTTCTTAGAAATATCTTTGGAAAGAACAACTAATCCATCATCATTTACTTTATCAGGCTCTACAATAATTCTAACTTCTCTTCCTGCCTGAATAGCAAATGATTTTGCAACACCTTCAAAAGAAGATGCAACTTCTTCAAGCTGTTCAAGTCGTTTAATATAGCTTTCTAATACTTCTCGTCTTGCACCAGGGCGTGAGGCAGATATAGCATCACTTGCCTGAACAAGTATGGCTTCAATACATTTAAATTCTTCTTCACCATGGTGGCTGGCAATAGCATTAATTATACGCCAGTCTTCTTTATTTTTCTTAGCTACTTCCACACCAATTGTTGTATGCGAACCTTCTGCTTCATAATCTATTGCTTTACCAATATCGTGTAACAGCCCTGCTCTTTTAGCAATTTTTGGATCAAGTCCAAGTTCTGCTGCCATAATACCTGCAATAGTTGCAACTTCTATTGAATGACCTAATACATTTTGACCATAACTTGTTCTGTATTTTAACCTGCCAATAAGTTTTAATATTTCATGGCTTATATTGTGAATACCTAAGTTAAATACAGTTTCTTCTCCAAGTTCTAAAATATGTTTATCCATTTCCTGCCTGCTTTTTTGGTGCAGTTCTTCAATTCTTGCAGGATGAATTCTGCCATCAGTAATTAATTTTTCTAATGTTAATTTAGCAGTTTCTCTGCGAAATGGATCATAGCTTGATAAAATAACGGCTTCTGGCGTATCATCAACAATAATATCAACACCAGTAATAGTTTCAAATGTTCTAATATTTCTGCCTTCCCTGCCTATAATACGACCTTTCATTTCATCATTTGGCAGGTTTACTAATGTAACAGTAATATCATTTGTAAATTCAGAAGCACAGCGTTGAATAGCAGTAGAAATTATACTTCTTGCTCTTTTTTCAGATTCATTTTTCGCTTCTTCTTCTAACTCTCTTATAGTTCTTGCAGAATCTTTTTTAGCTTCGTCAACCATTTGTTCTATAAGCATTTTTTTTGCTTCTTCGCCAGTCATGCAGGCAACACGCTCTACTTCTTTAATTAAACTTTGTTTAATTTCTTCATTTTTAGCTTTAATAACATCAATATCTTTCATACGCCTGTCATATTCCTGATCTCTTTTAACAAGCTGTTCTTCTTTGCGTAAAGCTGATTCCATTTTCTTTTCTAAGGTTTCTTCTCTGGCTTCAAGTTTACGCTCAATATGGCTGATATCTTTTTTCTTTTCTTTTATTTCTTTTTCTAAATCCTGTCGTCCTTTAAAAATAATTTCTTTGGATTCCAATTTTGCTTCTTTTATAATTTCTTCGCCCTCTTTTTTAGCTTTTGAAATTATATCTTCTGCTGTATTGTTTAATTTTTTATTTTCTTCTTCTTTCATTTTTTTAGCAACTAAATATCCAGCTGCAAGACCTGCCAATACACAAACAAGCCCAACTATAATATAATAGCTCATTACACCCTCCTGATAATAATACGATTTTCTGTAAATATTTCATCTACAGCTTTATCAAAGTTTTCTGTTTTAATTTTGTCTATAATTTGAAATTCATAGGCAAAAGCTGATTTAATAATAGTATTCTCTACTGCTAAATACCTGTCGTAATAACCACCACCATATCCTATGCGATTACATTTTTCATCAAAGGCTATACCAGGAATACACATAATATCTGGCAAACTATCAAGCTCCTTTCCTGCTGGCTCATTAATACCAAACTTACCAGCCTTTAATTTATCAAAGCCTTCAAACTGCTTAAATATCATATATTTATCATATACTACTGGCAAATATATTTCTTTACCTTCAACAAAAAGCCTGTCTATAAGCGGAATAGTATTTACCTCATTTTCTATAGGATAATATAATAAGAAAATGTTTAAACAAGAATACTTTTTATAAAAAGCATTAGTTATCTTTAATGATTTAGTTTTCAAATCATTAACATCATAATTATTTCTTAAAACTTTTATTTTATTACGAATATCTTGTTTATTCATAATCTTTAAAATTATTCCACAGATTATGTAATCTTTCTTTAATCTTCTGCTCAAAGCCAAAATTAGATGGTTTATAAAACAAAAGATTATCACTTATATAGCGTTGTTTAATAAAATTACCATAATCAAAAGGATACTTATACCCTTTTGGTTTTTGCCTTATATTCTCTGGCACAACAGGGTCATGGTCTTTAAGATAATCCATAACCTGATGATACCCATTATAGCTTCTATTACTTTTAGGACATGAGGCAAGAAAAGTAACTGCATGAGCTAGTATAATATACCCTTCAGGAACTCCCACATTCATAAAAGAATTATAACAGGCACTAACAAAAATCTGCCCATCTGGAAAAGCGTTACCTACATCTTCTGAAGCAGAAATCATTAATCTTCTAAATACTGCTTCAGGAGCTGCCCCATTTTTAATTAGTTTAAAACACCATAATAATGCTGCATCTGGGTCACTGCCTCTGATACTTTTTATCATAGCAGATAAAATATCATAAAATTCGTCATCTGAAAATTGATTAACAGGCATAATATTTTCCATTTCTTTTGTAGAAAGATAAAGGGTATTATCCTGTCTGTTTCCTGTTAATGCAGATATTTCAAGAAGATTTAAAAACCTTCTGCAATCTCCTTGAGCTAAAGAAATAATATGCTTTAAGGCTCCATTTTCTACTATTTCAGAAACATTTTGCATACTTTTTATGTGTTTGCAGGCTTTAATAAACAGCCTTTCAAATGCTTCATCACTTACAGCTTTAAATTTAAACATAATACTTCTTGAACGCAAAGCAGGAACTAAATTGAAATACGGATTTTCTGCAGAAGCACCTATCAGTTTGATTTTTCTGTCATCAATTAATTTTAACAGAATATCTTGCTGAGATTTATTGTATCTATGAATTTCATCTATAAAAACTATTATATTTTTTTCATATACTGCCTGTTCAGCTAATTTCTTTAAATCAGCTGCACCACTAACAGCAGCATGGATTTTGTATACAGGACAGTCCATTTGTTTACCTGTCACTTCTGCCATACTTGTTTTGCCTGTTCCTGGTGGACCAACAAACATAATAGAATCAAAAGATGCGCTTTCTATTAACGATATTAATAATACATCAGGACTTGTTAAATGCTCCTGACCAACTATATCATCAAATGAATGCGGACGCATTGCATCAGCTAAATTCATTAAAATATTATCCGATAAAATCTATAAAAATCCGTGTTTTAGTCAAACAACGAAATTATTTTATAACCCCCGCATATGCCGTTCACAACTGACACTGTAGCCTGTTACAAACAGGCGCCGTTCTGTGCTGCTTTAGGCTTTCGGATACAAGTCCGACCTGCACACCACAACATGCATCACGACAATTAATAAAAAAGTGTTGGCTCCAGCATGTCAAAAAGTTTTACAAACACAGCAGGGGATTAGTTATTATTCACTTTTGTAATTAAATCATCTATCTTACTATCAATATTTTCATAATAAGATATAGTTTCTTTTAACTGCTTATTTTCAAGCAGCAATTTATAAGCAACACTAACAGCTGCTTTAACATCAGACCTTAGTTGAGATTTTTTTAAAAATTCATTCATCATATCAGAAAGCTCATTTGCAATATCTTGATAATACTGCTCCTTTCCTTCTGGCACATTAAGAAGCAAATGCTGTCCTAATATTGTTAATTCAAAAGAACTCATATTTCCTCAAACTAAGATTCCAACTTCGCAAGCATAGTTTCTATACGCTTTCTAACAATCTCATTATTTTGTTTTAAAAGACTGTTTTCTGTTTCAATAGTACCTATATGAACTAATAAACTATTATTCTTCTCATACAATAAATCTCTTTCCTGTTTAACAGCATTATATTCTGCAAGCAGCTTATCAAGCTTTTCTTCAAGAATAAGTAATTTATCTTGTATCATCATAAACTAATCTTATCACTATTAAAGTAAAAAGTCAACTATGGTATCGCAAGAATTTTATGTGTTTGAGGAATTATTCTTGCTTCTATATTTTTACTATAATACATATTATATAAGTAATCAATAGTATCTTTTGCTATTATGCTGTCCACAGGCTGAATAATAATATTTTTTATATTATATTTGTTTAACTCCTGTGCTGTATAATCTATAATTTCTTTTGCATTTTCTTTTGGAAGCAGCAGTTTTAAATAATAATCACTATGTTCTAAACTACTTAAAACATCTAATAAAACAGGAAGTTTTTTTAATACTTTTTCAGAATGAGTTTTTATATCAATACTCATAATATCGAAAATATTATCAAGCTCTTGGAAATATTTTGTGATTAATCCACTTGTTTCTAAAAATAGCTTTGCCTTTGACTTGTTTTTTAAAAGATATGCCAGCTTTTTTACAAAGTCATAATGTATTAACGGCTCGCCGCCAGTAATAGAATAACTGTGAAAATTATCCCCCACTCCAAATTCTTTTAAAACAATTTCTGATAATTCTTCTGCAGATACTGGATTATTATATTGTTTATTATTTATTTTAAAATACTCTTTATCCTGTATATCAGTATCACAATAAGGACAGCTAAAAGGACATTGTGAAAGCCTGATAAAAACTTGAGCTGTTCCAATATATTTTCCTTCACCCTGTGTAGAATAAAATACTTCTGATATATTAATTTTCATAGCTACCATCCTATAAATGATTGACAAGTTTATATCAAATGGTATAATTGATATAATAAAAAATTAAAAGTAGATATTATGAGTAATATTGATATTTTAATGGCTTCATATAACTCTGAAAAATATATAGAAAGCCAAATTAATTCTATTTTAAGCCAAACATACAATAATTATCATATATATATTAATGATGACATATCTACTGATAATACATTAAATATATTACAAAATTATAAAAAGCAATATAATAATATTTTTTCCATTAAACAAAATAATGAAAGACTTGGCATTAAAGAAAATTTTTCTGCTTTAATGAATAAATCTAATGCTGATTATATTATGTTTTCTGACCACGATGATGTTTGGTTTAATAATAAAATAGAAATAACATATAATGAAATGACTGCTCTTGAAAAAAAATATTCTTCATCTGTTCCTTTATTAGTATTTACAGACAAACAAGTTACAGATATTAATTTAAATGTAATAAATCCATCACATAATAAAAGTGAAAAACTTAATACAAAAAATATTTCTTTTAGCAGGCTTTTAATGGGAAATGTTGTTTCAGGCTGCACTGTTATGATAAATAAATCATTAAAAAAAATATGCGGTCATATTAATAAAAATGCAATTATGCATGATTACTGGCTTGCTTTAACTGCCGCTTCCTTTGGGCATATCAGTTATATAGATAAACCAACGATGTATTACAGACAGCATGATAATAACACTTTTGGTGCAAAAACATATTCAATGAAATATGCTTTTAAAAAAATAAAAGAAGGCAGAAAAAATATGCAGCAGGCTGTTTTTAACAATATTATTCAGGCAGAAAGTTTTTTAAACCAGTATGAAAACATATTAAACAGTAATAACAAAAAAATATTAAATGAATTTATCAACCTTAAAAATAAAAGAAACTTATATTTTATTAATAGTGTTATAAAAAATAGCTTTTATAAGTCTGGATTTTTAAGAAATACAGGTTTATTTTTTGCGTTTTTATAATTTTTTATTGTAATAAACTAATTTTTTATATATAAAAGATAAAAATATGTATCATTTGGGAGGAATTATGCCATTTTTTCACCTTGATAAAGAGAAATGCAAAAAAGATGGAATATGTTCAGCAGTATGTGTAACAGGAATTATTAAAAATGATGATAATCATTCCCCATATATTAATGAAAAAAATGCTTATAAATGTATTTCCTGCGGTCTGTGCGTAGCTTTCTGCCCACATGAAGCATGTTATGTAGAAAATTTAGACCCTGCACAATTCAGTAAAGTAAATAAAGATACACTTGCTTCATCTGAACAGCTGGATACTTTTATAAAAACAAGAAGAAGTGTGCGTATTTTTAGAAAAAATGCTGTAGATGATGAAACACTTAATAAAATTATGGATAATGTAAGATATGCTCCTTCTGCAAAAAATACACATAATAACAGGTGGATTATTACTAAATCAAGAGAAGAAACTGTTAAACTTGGTGATTTAGTTGTTAAATATATGCAGGAACATATATTAGAAATGCCAGAAGAACATGCACTGCATTATAAACTTTTATGCAGAGCATATCAAAGTGGAAAAGATGTTATTATGAGAGATGCACCGCATATTATTGTTGCAGTTCTTCCAGATAAATATGAATGGAAAGCTGAAGATGGCAGCACAGCACTTGCATATTTTGAGCTTTCTACCCATGCTCACAATATTGGCTGTGTCTGGGCTGGTTATTTTACAAGTGTTGCAAGAGTATATAAACCATTAAGAGATGCTTTAGGTATTAAAGATGATGAATATATTGCTGGTGCACAGCTTTTTGGTAACCCTGTATATAAAACACGCCAGATAACATCAAGAAAACCTAATAATATTAGTTATATATAAAAATTTTAAACCTTATAAATTTTAATTAATTTATAAGGTTTATGTTTACTTTTTAACTATTTTTTCTTTTTTGGAAATGGCAGTCTGTCATATAAAAAATTAAATATATTTGCTAAATATTCACTATCTTCTAAATTATCAGCCACTACCATATCTTTTGCATTTGGATAAGGTTTTTCAAGAATAAATTCATCCATAATAGATGAAAGATTATCAGTATTTTTTAGAAGAAGTCTGTTATCATAAATACCTGCAATATTTTTACCTTCATAATATATAAGATACTCACCCATCATAGATTTATATGTTATATTATCTAAATTTGATAAACAGTCTAAAATAAAATTAAGATATTCTTTTGATGAAGACATAAAATCTCTCTAATTTAATTTTTTTCTTAAATATAAAGCTGCAAGACCAATATATAACACACTTAATATAAATAATGCAAATACAGGGTCTTGAAGCCTGTCAAAATAAAGACCTTTTAAAAATACACCTACAATTATATCAAGATAATACCGCATTGGGTTAATATATGTTACCCACTGTATTACTTCTGGCATATTTACTATTGGAAATGCAAAGCCAGAAAGAAGTATTACTGGGAATATTATCATAAACATACTCATTGTTGCCTGCTGCTGAGTAGCACTGATTGCAGAAATTAAAAGACCAATACCTAATGTACACATTATATATAAAACTGATGCAAAAAGCAGCAGTGAAAAACTGCCTGTTACTTTTATACCAAACCAAAATACAGAAATAGCAATGATTAATAATACATCAATAAAACTCACTATAGCAAATGGTATACTTTTACCTATAATAAACTCCCATGCAGTTATAGGGCTTACTGTAAGCTGCTCTAATGTGCCAGATTCCTTTTCCTGCACTATAGCCATACCTGAAAGCATTACTGTAACAATAATTAAAAGCATAGCAAGCATAGATGGCACAAAGAAATTTTTACTTTCAAAATTATTATTAAACCATGTTCTATACTCTACATCTACTCCCATACTGTTTTTATAACCAGTTTTACTTTCAATATATTCTGTATTATATTTTGTAATAAGGTTCACAATATATCCTGAAGCCATACCTGCATTAACAGAGTTGGTAGCATCTAAAATCACCTGCACAGGTGCTGTTTTGTCATTTTTAAGCTGCACAGAAAATCCTTTTGGAATAACTATTATCATTAATGCTTTGCCACCAAGCACAAGTTCTTCTGCCTGATGCATATTAGCAGCTGAAACTGGTGTAAATATATTGCTTGAAAAAAAAGAATCAATAAATTCATTACTTTCTATAGAATTATCCATATTAACAACTGCTGTTTTTACTTCCTTCAAATCCATATTAACTGCATAACCAAGTAAAACAGCCTGTATTATTGGCACAGCAATAATTATTATACGCATTTTTTTATCGCGAATAAGGTAAATAAACTCTTTATAAAGCATCGCTATTAATCGGTTCATTATATTTTTCATAATTATGCTCTCAATTTAAATAACAGTCTGCACAGCACAAGCAGTATGACAGAATAAAATATTAAAAAGCCTGCATTAACATATAAATATTCTATTCCAACACCTTTTAAATAAAGTCCCCTTAAAATATCTACAAAATATCTTGCTGGGAAAAGATATGTTATCCATTGAATAACTACAGGCATATTATTAATATCAAAAACAAATCCTGAAAGTAAAAATGCTGGAAGCATTGTTGTTGTTGTTGTTACCTGACTTGATGCTAACTGGCTTTTCATAACAATACTTACAAAAATACCAAAAGAAAGCATACACATTAAAAATATTGTTGCAAATAAAAATACTAATAATGTATTTCCCATTAAAGGAACATGGAAAAGAAACTCTCCCATAAATATATATATAATAACATCTATTAAGCCTATTAAAAAATAAGTTAAAAGTTTCCCTGTTATTACTTCCCCTTCTGTAACAGGTGTAGGGATAAGCTGCTCCATTGTGCCTGTTTCCCATTCACGAGAAATAGTTAAAGATGTTAAAAAACCAGCAACAACTGACATAATAATAGCAACTAGACCAGGAAAAAGATAGTTTACACTTCTCATATCTTCATTAAACCAGTATCTAATCTCAGGAATAACTTTTCCAAAAGAAACATTTATCTGATTATTTCTTAAAATATATTCTATAAATGACTTATTATACTGAGCAGTAATACCTGCCACATAATTCATAATGGATGACGCTGTTGTAATATCACTGCCATCAATAATTACCTGAACTTTTGTATTATAATTTGTATTCAGCTCTTTTTCAAAATCACTTTTAATTACAAGTATCATTTTGATTTTATTTGTATCAAGCAGATATTCTGCTTCTTTGTAAGTAGATAAATGATAGTTCACATTAAATGCACTGGTTGCATTAAAATTTGCAGTATATTCTCTGCTTTTTTCACTGTTAGAAAAATCAAGAACACCTATACTTACATTTTCCACATCAAGCTTTAACGCATATCCAAAAAGTATAAGAAGTATGACAGGCACAAGGATTATAACCATAAGACTTCTAATATCACGGAACAGATGAATAAATTCTTTATAGCTGATAGCTTTTATTCTTCTTATACTCATTAGTTTTGACCTCTTGCAAAGCTAACAAACACATCTTCTAATACAGCTTCTGCCTGTTCAACAATATAGCCTTTATAGCCATTTTTATCTAAATATTTCATTATATCATCAGGTGTTAAATTAGATGATAAAATACGAATAGAATCAGAAAGCAGCCCAACATCAAAAACATTTTCCATTCTTAGTATAGCTTGAGCTACATCATATAACCCAAACCCTTTAATTTTATAAACATTCCATATCATTTTAGTTGTTTTAAGCTCTTCTGGTGTGCCTATTTCTTTTAATGTTCCAGAACTAATCATTGCTATTCTATCACAATATTCGGCTTCATCCATATAGTGAGTTGTTACAAATATTGTAACACCAATTGATGCAAAATTATAAATTAAATCCCAAAAATTGCGTCTTGATACAGGGTCAACACCTGATGTAGGTTCATCCAGAAAAATAATCTGTGGTTTATGAATAATAGCACATGCTAAAGAAAGCCTTTGCTTTATACCAGATGAAAGACTTTTAGTTTTCACATGCTCATAGCCATTTAATTTTACCTGCTCAACAGCTTCATTTACTGCATCATTTATATTTTTACCTGCAACAGAATATAATTTTGCAAAAAATTTCATATTTTCATAAACTGTAAGCTCACCATATAAAGAAAATTTTTGACTCATATAGCCAATATTCTGCCTGACCATTCCGGGATTTTTTAAAACATCATATCCTGCAATAATGCCTGTGCCTGATGTGGGCGGTAAAATACCGCATAACATTCTAATAGTAGTAGACTTACCTGCACCATTTGCACCTAAAAAACCAAAAATTTCACCTTTATTCACATCAAAAGTAACATCTGATACAGCAGTAAAATCACCAAATTTTTTTGTTAGATTTTTAACAGAAACAGCAATATTATCCATTTATATCACCTTTATATGTAAGGTATGTAAAAATGTCTTCTAACGAAGGATATATTACTGATATTTCATAATTGTTATTTAATAATGTTTTAAGACTTTCTGCATAATTTCTGCCCTTTGGAGCATGTATATGTAAAGCTGAGCCAAAAGACCATATTTGACCATATTTTGCAGGTATCATATCTATTATGTTGCGGACTGTTTCCCCTTTTATTTCTATAACATCAATTTCAGGAAGTGACTGAAGATATTCTAAATGACCGCCTGCAATAACACATCCTTTATTCATTAAGTTAATAGTATTGCATCTTTCTGCCTCGTCAAGATAACTTGTAGCATATACAATAGCTGTGCCGTCTGAAGCAAACCTGTTTAATATCTGCCAGAATTCTCTGCGAGATACAGGGTCTACACCATTTGTAGGCTCATCTAAAATTAATACTTTTGGTTCATGGATTAAGGCACAGCACAATGCAAGCTTCTGTTTCATACCACCTGAAAGCCTGCCTGCAAGCCTTGAACGAAACTGATACATTCCACTTGCTGTTAAAAGCATTTTTTTTCTATCATCTATTTCCGATTTAGGAACACCCTGCAAATCTGCAAAGAAATTAATATTTTCTTCTACACTCATATCAATATACAAACCAAATTTCTGGCTCATATAACCAATACTTTTTCTTGCTCCGCGGTAATCAGTTAAGGCATTTACACCATTAATGAATAATGTGCCACTGTCAGGAAGTGAGACAGTAGATAATATACGCATAGCTGTAGTTTTGCCTGCACCATCAGGACCTACAATACCAGAAATTTCTCCCTGCTTAACTGATAGAGAAAAATCTACTAACGCATGGTTATCTCCAAAAGATTTTGATAAGTTTTCAGAAATAATCAATTCTGATTTAGGCATTAGATTATTCCTCTAAAAATGCATCTGCTGGAATACCTGGTTTTAAGATACCTTTTGTATCTGCAATTTCTATTTTAACTTTATAAACAAGTTTTACTCTTTCTTCTGTAGTATAAATCTGTTTTGGAGTAAACTCTGCTTTATCAGAAATGAAAACAACTTTGCCTTCAAATTTTTCATTTGGCATACTGTCAATTTTTATTATCATTTTTTGACCTAATTTAACAGTGTCAGTTTTTGTTTCAGGAAGATATGTTCTAAGCCACAGTTTATTTGGATCTCCAATAGAAAATACAGGTGCTCCTGCTGCAATAACTTCCCCTTCTTCTTTATAAGCAGCTAAAATTATACCATCTAATGGTGAATTAAGTTTAGTATATGATAACTGATAATCAGCCAACTCTCTGTTTGCAGAAGCAGCATCTAACTGAGCCTGAGTTTTCTCTAATAAATTATTATTAGTTGTGCCTGATTTTTTTAAAGTGGCTTTTAATTCTTCTAATCCCCATTTAGCTGCTTCTTCATTAGCTTGTGCCATTTTTTGCTGTGTTAAATATGTTTCATTATTTAATTCTGCAAGAAGCTGGTCTTTTTTAACAGACATACCTTCTGAAAAATATCGGTGAGAAATAGTGCCAGATACTTTAAAAGCAACATCAACCTGTGTCATCTGTATTTCGCCAGAAAGTTTAAAAACACTATCAGCTTTTTTATATAAATATCTATATCCAGCAAAAAATCCTATTGCCAATACTGCAATAACAATAAGTAAAATAATCACTTTTTTCATAATTCACCTAAACATAAAATATATTATTATTACTAAATACTATATATTTCAACCTTTATTATAAATAGAATTATATTATTTGTCAAATATATATTTATTAATCAGACAAAATTTGTTTCCCATTAAAATCAGTAATTAATGCTTCAATTTCATCTATTGTATCACAGCTTAATAATATATTTACAAAACTTTTACAGTCATCAGCACTAAAAGTTGAAAGCATTTTTCTTATCATATAAGAAGAGCGAGGATTCATACTAAATGAGCGGTATCCAAGCCCAATTAATACTGCAATATACCTGCCATCACCTGCCAGTTCTCCGCATATTGATATTGTTTTACCTGATTCAGAAACTTTATCATAAATATTTTTTAAAGTGCAAAGAATTGCAGGATGCACAGGCGAATAAAGGCTGCTTACATCTTCATTATTTCTATCTACACAAATCATATATTGAATCAGGTCATTTGTTCCTACACTAAAAAAATCTGCATATTTAATAAATCTGTCAATTGCAGCAGCAGTAGATGGCACTTCAATCATTATTCCAACAGGTATATTATCCCTGTATGGAATATTCATTTCCTGTAATCGTTTTTTTTCATTTTCAATAATAGATTTTACTTCCAGCAGTTCATCAACTGATGATATCATAGGCAGCAGCAGTCGTATATCACCAGAAGTGCCGGCTCTTAAAACAGCCCTTATTTGTGCAGCAAAAAAATCTCTGTATTTCATACTGTATCTTACAGCTCTAAGACCAAGTGCTGGGTTTTCTTCTATAGAATTTGGCATAAACCTGCTTATTTTATCTCCGCCTAAATCAAAAGTTCTTATTACAAGTGGTTTATTATGTAAAACATGTAGTGCTGTTTTATATATATTATACTGTTCTTCTTCTGATAAAAGTCCATTATTTATATATAAAAATTCAGTTCTGTAAAGCCCTACTCCATTTAATCCATGCACATTAATATAGGTTAATTCATCATTACTGTTAATATTTGCATATAATGAAACTATGCTGCCGTCTTTTGTTTTACAAGTTGTATCATGCTCATATTTTACTGAATATAAGAAATTATCATAGTCATCTTTTTTCTTTTTATATTTTTGTAATGTTGTTTCATCTGGATTAATAGAAACATAACCTAAAAAGCCATCAACAATAACTGTATCACCAGTTTTTATGACTGTATCTGTATGTTTAATATTAGAAACTGCAACGATACCTGATTCTCTTACAATTATACTTTTATGGTTCATTTTATTGCCTGATGAAGAAACAAACCCTTTTACTTTCTTTTTTATCATTGCATCAATATCTGAAACAGTAAAATCATTAAATATTAAAATAGAATTTTCATCTGCTTCTTCAATATTTTCTACAACAATATTTGACATATAACGAACAAGATACATATATATATCTTTTATATCATGCATTCTTGCCTGAAAATACTCATTATCTGAAATGGAAAGCTTATTCATTAAATTATCAGTTATTTTTTTTAAAGCATACTCTGCATTAACTTTTTCTTCTTTAATCATTGATACAGCTTTTCCAATAAATGATTCATCAGTTAAAAGAAGTTTATAAACATCATAAAGCTCTTTATATCTTTTACTTAAAAGCTGCATCTGGTCTAAAAGTTTTGATGTATGAGAAACAGCAGTATACAGTTTTTCTATTTCAGTATCAGTATCCTGTGTTCTATATCCTTTAACACTGATTTTATCACGGCATATAACTAATGCTTTACCAATAGCAATACCATTTGATATTACTGCTCCCTTTTTAATAATCAAGACATTTCTCCAAAACTATTCTCTATTAATTGCTGCAATTCTTCACTGCACTGAGCAGCTTCTTTTCCATAAATATTTATTTCTACTACAGAGTTCTGAGTAATAGATAAAGATATAACATCTATTAAATGCTTTATATTCACTTTATCACCATGAAAAACTATATATGCTTCTGCATCATATTTATTAACAGTTTTTACCAATAATGCAGCAATGCGTGCATGTATTCCTAATTTATTTTTAATAACTGCTTCAAATGTATAGCTCATATTACACTCCAAACAATAACAGCACTCCAAGTATTGTAGTTACAATTATTAATTCAAGTGGTCCTCTCACCCATTTAGAAATTATTATGCCTACAATAAATAATAAAACTAATTTAACAAAATGTATAAATCCTTCGTAATATTGATATTTAATCAAATAAGCTATTACAATTCCTGCCATAAATGTAGTCATTGCATCAAAAACAGTGCTCCACCTGTTAAAGCCTATTTTATTAAATAAAAATATTACATTTGCACCAAATGTATATCCATAATAAAAACCAAGCACTCTAAAAACTATGTTAAATAAATTAAAAACAACAAGGTATAAAATTATTAATAATACAGGATTTACTACTATTGCCCATATTGAAACAAAAAAAGCAAAAGGTCTTAATGAATGCCAAAAAAAAGTATCACCTAATGCTGCCAAAGCTGATGAATAAATTTTATCATAATCCCCTATTTTACTTTTTTCCTGAGTTTCTTTTAATAAAAGACCTAAAATAAAAGTCACTAAATAAGGGTTTGTATTAAAATAATAAAGTGGTGAAGAATCAAAATCTGACGGCAGTTCTGTTTTATTATTTCTAAAAAAATCTTTTAAAAGCCATCTGAAACCAGTTCCCTGCATATTTGTAATATTCCAGTTGCCCTGATAAAACAAACTTTTTAAAAGCGTTGGAAATATAATTAATTTTCTCATATTATCCACCAGCCTGCAGCTATACCTAATGCCAGCAGCAATACTTTATATATTCTATTAATAATCAAAAACCTTAATAAATAACCAGACATAAAAGCAGCTATAATTATCAGAGCAACAACTGGCTTATAAAGATCAGTAAAATAAATCTCAAAATTATTCATAATATTGATAAATATTAAAACAATAATAAGTCCTGCATTATAAACTATAACACCACGAACAAAAGCTAAAAAAATTCCTAAAGCAATCAGTTCATTTTCATTGCCTGCTTTATTATTAACAACACTTTTTTGGACAAGGTATCTGTTTATTTCTCTAAACCATTTATCTGATAAAGTAACAGGATATATTAAAAGAGAAACAATAAAAATGACAGTCAAAATATTAAAAGCATCAGGGCTTACATATCCAATAAGAACAGCAGATGCTCCAGCATAACCTCCAAATGAATCATCATGAACAATAGTTGTCCCAACAGGCACTTCAAGCATGCCAATAAATTCAAATATAAGCCCTATCATCAGTGCTGCATAAATATCATTAAATACTATACCAATAATTCCAGAAACTATAATAGGTCGGGAAATCATTATGTTTAAACCTGCAAACCTGTCTACTGAAATAAACCCTGAAAAAATAATAAGAAATATTATCTGCCAAATAGATATTTCTCCCATACAGCACCTACGCTCTTTTATGATTGGAAAAAATTACAGGCTTTTCCCACGGCACTTTATGGAAGTAAATATCATAATTTTCAGATAAAATTTGTAATTTTTGAAAATCATTTAATGATAAAAATACACTGTCATTAATACAAACCTCATGAGTGATATCTGCAACACAGCCTATATTAAAATATATATTTGATGAAAAAGTTTCTTTTATTTTTAATAAATCATCAACAGAGCCAAGCAAAATTAATGTAAATTTTTTCTTGTTTTTAAGATAAGGTTTCTTCTCACAAAAATCATTTACAGTATATACAGAGAATTTTGAGCCAGAAGGAAGAGTGCTTTGATAAATAGATGCACGAATACTATCATTAGCTATAATATCATTAACAATCATAATATCTTTAATATGCAGATAATTTACCCAGCCCTCTAATACCTGACCATGTATAAATCTATCATCTACTCTGTATATTATATGTTTCATTTTGTATTAAGTAATTCTCCTGCAACTTTTATACTATTTCGTCCAGCTGCTGCTGATTCTTTAGCTATTTGGTCAAGAGTGTTAGAACTATCCATACGCATAGTGAATGCTTTTAAAAGCATTGGCAGATTAACGCCAGATATAACTTCAACCATATCTTTATCTAAATATGCCATTGAGATATTAGAAGGACTTCCTCCAAACATATCTGTAAATACAAGACAGCATTCCATTTTATACTGCTTTAAAATATCCTCTAATTTTAAAGAAGCATCATTCATTGATACTCCACCTTGTATAGATATAACTTCTACTTTATCCTGCCTTCCAATAATCATTTCAGCAGCATGAAGAAGCTCCTCACCAAACATTCCATGTGTTAATATAACAATTACCATATCAAACCCTTTAATCTTTATTTATCAATATCTCTGTGTTTAATCCTTATATTACATGAATTATTAGATAATGCAGCTGCTAAATTTTCAACAACAGTTACAGACCTGTGTTTTCCACCTGTGCAGCCAATAGATATATTAAAATATTTTTTACCCTCTATAACATATAAAGGAATAAGCATATTCACCATATCTGTAAGCTTTTCCATAAATTTATGATAACTTTCATCAGCTTTCACATACTCCTGCACTTCCTCATTTAAGCCTGTCATAGTTCTAAGACCATCGTCAAAATGCGGGTTACGCATAAAACGGACATCAAACATCATATCTGCATCAGTAGGCACACCATTTTTAAACCCAAAAGACTGCAGTGTAACTATAAAATCATTTGCATGTATAGCAAAAATACTGATTATTTCTTTTGTTAAATCATGAATACTTTTATTATCAGTATTTAAAACAATATCAGAAATATCTTTTACATTACCCATCAATGTAATTTCTTTTTTAATAGATTCTGAAACATCACTTCCTAATGGATGTTTGCGTCTTGTTTCTTTATACCTTTTAATTAAAGTTTCACTTGATGCATCCATAAAAATAGATGTTGCATTGTATTTGTCTTTAAGCATCTTAATAAACTGATAAACTAAATTGATATCTTTTGCTCTTGAATCTATAACAAAAGCTACCTTTGTAATACCATTATCTAGACTATAAAAAAGTTCTACTACTTTTTCAAGAATAGGCAGCGGCACATTATCAATAGTATAATATCCTAAATCTTCAAATACTTTTGCAGCATGAGATTTACCTGCACCAGAAAGACCTGTTATGATTATTATGGAAAGGTTATTCATAAAAATTCCTGTAAATCAAGGATTAAATAAATATTATAAAAAGTGTGACTGATTTTCAGCCACACTTATATCATTCATATTATTATGGTTCAATAATACCAACTTTACCGTCGTCTCTTTTATAGACAACATTAATTTCAGAATTTTCTGCATTGCGGAAAACAAAAAAGTTTTTATTCATTAAATCCATCTGCATAATAGCTTCTTCAATATCCATTGGTTTTGCTGGTATTTGTTTAGAAATAACAACAGTTGGTTCTTCTATGGCATGTTCTTCATTATAGTCATAAACACTAAGTTTTAAATCTTCCATAGATTCTCTGTTTTCTATATTTTTACGAGATATAAGTTTTTCTTTATATTTGACAACCTGCCTTTCTATTTTATCAACAGCCATATCAATAGAAGCATACATATCTTCAGATTTTTCTATCCCTTTTAAAAACATTCCTTTTACATTTACAAATATTTCTGCAATATGCATATTTTTTTCAACATTCAGATTAACATGAATATCCATCTTATCATCAAAATATTTTGCTATTCTTTGGATTTTCTTTTCAGAATAATCTCTGATAGCATCTGTAAGAGTAATGTGTTTTGCATTAACTGTAATATTCATAATATTACCTCCTTAGCCTTCTTCTTTGCGACATTGTTGGAATATTCATCTCATCTCTATATTTCGCAACAGTGCGTCTTGCAATTTTTATACCTTTTTCTTCCATTAACTCTACTATTCGCTGGTCGGAAAGACAGACTTCTTTATCTTCTTCGTCAATCAGCTCTTTTATTTTTTGTTTTATAACACCTATTGACATATCGCCATCTTGACTTTCAAGGCTTTTAGAAAAAAATGATTTAAGCTCTATCAAGCCATGTTTTGTCATAGCATACTTACCAGAAGTTACACGGCTGACTGTTGACTCATGAAGCCCTGTAGATTCTGCAATATCTTTTAATTTTAAAGGTTTCAGCATACTTATACCATACTGCAAAAATTCTCCCTGAAAACCTACAATAGATTTGACAACTTTATATATAGCTTTCTGCCTTTTTTGCAGGCTTTCAATTACCCATACAGCATTTTTTACTTTATCCTTAATATAAGTTTTTGCTTCGCTGTCTAAATTACTACCCTGCAGCATTTTTATGTAGTAATTATTAAGCCTTATATTAGGAATACCTTTTTCATTAACTATTATATCAAAACTTTCTTCATTTGGCACTATAAAAACATCTGGTGTAATAAATTTTGTATCACTGCCTGAAAAATTAAGCCCGGGACGCGGGTCAGTTTTTTTAATCAACTGCAGTAAATAATCAAAAGTATCTCTTTCAATACTCATACCTTTTAATATATCATCATATTTAAAAGCTGCAAGTTCTGCAGAATAGCCAGCTAATAATTCTTCAGCTAAATCAACATATACAGCATCACAGTTCATATCTTTGATTTGAACAATAACACATTCCTGCAGGCTGGATGATGCAATACCTGATGGAGTAAAAGTTTTTATTATATCTAAAACTTTTTCAAATAAACTTTCTTCCACACTAAGTTCGCTGCAAGCATCTTTTATATCTATTCTAAAATATCCATCTTCTGAAAGATTACCAATAATATACTCACCAATAAGTCTTTCTTCTTTATCAATAATATTAATATTTAACTGATACATTAAATGCTCATAAAGAGATTCTTTTGCACCAATGACCTGCTCTATATCAAAACTATTTTCATCATTTGTAGATTTATAACTTATATCATCAAGTTTTTCATATCCTATATATTCTTCCCAGTCATCACCAGTAACTTTTTCAACAAGATTATCAAGATTTTTATCTTTATCCTGAGTATCTTCTATATCTTCAGATAAATTATTACTTTCATTATTATCAAAATCATATAAATCATCACTGCCATCATCTTCAACAGCTTCTAATACAGGGTTTTCTTCTAAAATATTAGAAAGCTCCTGCTCAAGCTCCACTATTGGCATTTGCAGAATAGCAAGAGACTGTTTCATTTGTGGTGTAATAAAAACAGTAGTCTGCAGTGTATTTTTTATATCAAGATTCTGATTTAAATTATTCATTAAATAGAAAATCCTTTTCCTAAATATTTATCAATTACATCTTTATTTGAAAGTATATCATTTGGTGAGCCCTGTGTAAGCACACTTCCTTCTGTAATAATATACCCTCTATCAGTTATTTTTAATGTATCACGGACATTATGGTCAGTAATTAAAACACCTATATCTCTGTCTTTTAAAGAATATACCATTTCTTGAATATCTGCAACAGAGATAGGGTCAATACCTGCAAAAGGTTCATCAAGCAGAATAAAATCAGGCTCAGTTGCTAAACATCTGGCAATTTCTACACGCCTTCTCTCACCACCTGATAAAGCATATCCATAACTCTTTGCAACATGATTTAAGTGAAATTCACTTATAAGCACATCTGCTCTTTCTTTCCTGACTTTATTATTATCATAAGTAAATTTTAATGCAGCCATAATATTATCATACACTGTCATTTTTCTAAATACTGATGCTTCCTGTGGAAGATAACCAATACCAGCTTTACATCTTTTATACATTGGAAGTTTAGTAATATCTTCACCATCTAATATGATAGAGCCTTTTTCTGGTTTTAAAAGCCCTACAATCATATAAAATGATGTGCTTTTACCTGCACCATTTGGGCCAAGAAGCCCAACAATTTCACCTTTGCTTATATTTAAAGAAACACTATTTACAACAGTTCTTTTCTTAAAAGATTTTTTAAGGTCTTTTACTTCTAAAGCCACTATTTTTTACCCTCATTTTCAGGTTTAAATATTATTGTTACCCGTTTTTCTGTTCCTTTATCAACTACAATGCGTTCTTCTTCATAATATATAAAAACTTTTTCACCTTCAAGATAATTTTCACCCTGCCATACTTTTACATCACCAGTAATAACTGCAACTTTTTTATTATGGTCTAAATCTGCTCTTTTTGAAATAGAAACAATATCATCACTTTTAAAGTTTACATTTCCAGTGCATTGTATTTTAGAAACATCCATATCTTTATTAAGAAATACTACTATATCATCAGAAGTAAGTGTATAGTTATCACTGACAGCTACCACATTACCATGAAAAGTTGATTTGCGTTCAGTTCCATAATACCGCATCTCATTTGCCTGTATTTTAACAGGCGATGTTGGTTTGATAGTTTTATTTTTTATATCTGCTCCCATAAAAAATGGTGCTGATAAAATAAGTATTAATATTATAAAATACTTATGGTTATAATACATATTATTCACCATATTACATTATTCTTGAGATGGTTTATATTCTACTGTAACATTATCTTTAAAGATAATAAAGTTATTATTTGCATCAAATTCAACAATTTTTGATGATATAGCATTATTATCCTGATAAATTGTTACACCATTTTTAACAATACCTTTGCCTTCTGTATAATCATATTCTAATATACCAGAGGGACCTGTTGTAAATGTCATATTATCCATATGCCCAGTTATATTATCATAAACTTTTAAGAATCTTTGAGAAAGATATTCACCTCGTGAAGCCTTCGCATCAATTGCAAAATCTTTGCTGGTATAAAGTAAATCAAGGTTAATTAAATCAAGATTGTAGTCAATAATATTTACATTACCATGCTTAGATTTTAATTTTACATATGTATTATTATCAATAACATATAATAAATCAATTTCTTTCATTTTAACAATATTTTTTAAAAGGTCAGATTGATATGGAACCATATCTTCATCTTCTCTTATAATGATAACTACTATAACAACAGCAAATATCAGCAGAGAAATAACCAAAAAAACATTAATTATTCTTCGTCTGCCTTTAAAAGTTAACATAGATTATACTAATCCAAACTTTAATAAATCCTGAAAATGAATTATACCCTCAGGATGCTGCTCTTTATCAATAATAAATAATGAAGATATTTTATATTCTTCCATAATATGAAGAGCTTTTGCAGCAAGCTCATATTTTACAATCATTTTAGGACTGCGTGTCATAATTTCAGGAACTTTTAACTGATGAACTGATGAATATTTAGATATAGCCCGTCTTAAATCACCATCAGTTATAATACCTGTAAGTTTATTATTATTATCTACAACAGCAGTGCAGCCAAATTTTTTCTCATTTATTTCTTTGACAGCATTTTCTACAGTATCATTTTCATTTACAACAGGCACAGCATCACATGTGTGCATTAAGTCACCTACTGTAGTAAGCAGTCTTTTACCAAGTGAGCCTGATGGGTGAAACATTGCAAAATCTTCTGCTTTAAATCCACGACATTCAACAAGAGCAACAGCTAAAGCATCACCTATTGCTAAAGCTACAGTCGTACTTGCAGTGGGTGCAAGGTTTAAAGGACATGCTTCTTTTCCAACTGATGCATCAAGAATACAGTCGCTTTCTCTGCCTAATGTAGAATCAGCCTTACCAACTATTGAAATTAATTTTGAACCAAGTCTTTTAATTAATGGCAAAAGCACTTTCATTTCGTCAGTTTCCCCACTGTTAGAGATACCTATTACCACATCACCTTTTACAAGCATACCTAAATCACCATGCATACCCTCTGCTGGATGCATAAAAAAAGCAGGTGTTCCTGTGCTTGCTAATGTTGCAGCTATTTTTTTACCAATAATACCTGATTTTCCCATTCCAATAACCACAACTCTGCCTTTACAGCCTAAAATTATATTAACAGCCTGAGCGAAACTTTCTGATAAGCTGTTCATAGCTTTTTTCATAGCTTCTATTTCTATTTGAAAAGTATTTATTCCAAAATTAATTATATCTTTGTTATCCATAACACACCCTATTAATCACCGGATAAGTTATTTTTATCCTGTTTATATTTATAAGCAGCCTGAATAAAAGCATTATAAAGCGGATGTGGATTAAATGGTTTTGACTGAAATTCTGGGCAGAATTGAGTAGCTATAAACCACCTATGAGAACTTAACTCAATAATATCTGCAAAGCCACTTTCTTCATTATTTCCAGATATTACCATACCAGCACTTTCTAATGCATTTCTATATTTATTATTTATTTCAAGCCTGTGTCTGTGTCTTTCTGTTACAGTATCAGTATTATAAATTTCTTTTACAAGGCTGCCTTCCATTAAAGAAGTTACATAAGAGCCAAGACGCATAGATGCACCCATTTCTTCATTATAATGTTCATCATGCTTATAATCAATAACAAGATTTTGGGAATGTTCTGGTTTTGTCATCTCAGCACTTCTTGCATCTTCTAATTTTAATACATTTCTTGCATATTCAATTACTGCTGCCTGCAAACCCATAGATATACCTAAAAATGGAATATCTTTTGTTCTAGCAAAATTTACAGCATTTATTTTGCCTTCCATCCCACGCTCACCAAAGCCTGCAGGAATTAATATACAATCAACACTGCTTAAATACTCACTAGCCATTTTTTCTTCCAGTTTTTCAGCATCTATCCATTTTATATCTACTTTTAAATAGTTTGCAACTGCTCCATGAAGCAATGCTTCTGTTAGGCTTAAATACGCATCTTTTGTTTCAAGATATTTACCAACAACTGCAACAGAAACTGTATCTTTTGGCTGTTTTATGCGCTTTACAATATCCTGCCATTTTGATAAATCATATTCCCTTTCTTCAAGTCCCAGTTTTTTTATAACTTCACTGTCTAAACCTTCTTCATTTAATACAAGTGGAACTTGATAAATTGTAGCAGCATCCATACAGTTAATCACTGATGATTTTCCCACATTACAGAATAATGCAAGTTTGTTTCTAACGCCTTCGCTAAGTGGATATTCACTTCTGCACACTAAAATATCAGGGCTGATACCTATCTCATGTAACTGACGCACTGAATGTTGAGTTGGTTTTGTTTTAAGCTCTCCTGCACTTTTAATATAAGGCACCAGAGTAACATGTAAAAATAATACATCATTTTCTTTTAAATCAAATTTCATCTGCCTGATTGTTTCTAAAAATGGCAGACTTTCAATATCTCCAACTGTGCCTCCAATTTCTACAATTACTATATCATAATCTTCTGCACCAGCTGTTATACAGCCTTTTATTTCATCAGTTATATGAGGAATAACCTGCACCGTTGCACCAAGATATTCACCTTTGCGTTCTCTTTCAATAACAGTATAGTATATTTTACCAGATGTAATGTCTGAATGTTTGTCAGTATTTGTTTTGGTAAATCTTTCGTAATGACCTAAATCTAAATCACCTTCACAGCCATCTGCTGTAACAAATATTTCACCATGCTGCAAAGGGCTCATTGTGCCAGGACCATAGTTTAAATATGGGTCAAACTTTCTTAAAGCAACTTTATACCCTCTTGATTCAAGTAGAGCCCCAAGGGAAGCTGCTGTAATCCCCTTACCTAATGATGATAATACACCACCGGTTACAAAAATATACTTTGCCATTATTTATTCCTCATACTTAAAATTTTTAAAATATTTTGCAAATCTTCAAGAGTATCAACAGATAACGGGTTGTAATCTGTTTTTACTACTTTTATTTTAACACCATTTTCTAAAGCTCTAAGCTGCTCTAAATTTTCGCATTTTTCTAAGTAAGTCCGTTCCTGTGAAGCAAATTCAAATAAATAATCATGCCTGAAACCATAAATACCTATATGACGGTATCTAACCACACCCTCAATATTATCTCTGTTATATGGAACAGGATATCTTGAAAAATAAACAGCATAATCATTTTTATCAAGAATAACTTTTACTGCTGATGGATTTTCAGAATTATTAATATCTGCAAAAGGCACACATGCTGTTATCATTTTAAGAGACTTATCATTTTTTAACCCTTGTATTAACTGCTCAATTAATACTGGAGGAATAAAAGGCTCATCTCCCTGCACATTAATAATAATATCATCATCAATATTTTTTGCAGCATACGCTACTCTGTCTGTTCCTGTAGATAAATCTGAAGGGCTCATCATAACAGAAACTTTTTTTATATTAGAGCATACTTCATATACTTTTTCATTATCTGTAACAACAATTACTTTATCAGCAGAAGTCTGCACTGCCTGCTCTGCCACCCTTACAATCATTGGCTTACCATCAATATCTGCAAGAACTTTACCTGGAAATCTTGTTGAGCCATATCTGGCTGGAATTATTACTGCACTCATTCTGCCTCTTTAATAATACATACCGCAACAGCATTCATACGGGAATGTGATATAGATATTTCAATATTTTCTTTTTTTTGACTTTTTAAATAAACATAAGGTTTGCCATGTTCATTTGGCAGTATCTCTATATCTGTAAATCTGTAGTCTATGCCTATACCTGTGCCTAATGCTTTTGAAACAGCTTCTTTTGCCGCAAATCTGCCTGCTGCAAACTCAGCCTTTTTACCCCGTTTATTATATAATACTATCTCATTATCTGAAAGTATATGTTTTAAAAAATTATCCCCAAATTTTAAAATAGATTTTTCTATTCTTTCTATTTCTATAATATCACAACCAAGCATAACTACTTTTTAACTATTTTTATCATTTCTTTAACTGCTTCTTCAAGACCTGTAAAAACAGCTCTTGAAATTATTGAATGTCCTATATTAAATTCATGCATATAAGGAACTGCCGCTATACTTTGTGTATTAGTATAATTTAACCCATGACCTGCATTAACAATCAAACCAAGACTATGAGCATAAACAGCAGCTTCTTTTATACGGTTTAATTCCCGCTTTTGTGCTTCACTTTCAGTATTTGCATATAACCCTGTATGGATTTCAATATATTCTGCACCTATTTTCTTTGCAGCTTCAATCTGCATTTTATCTGGCTCTATAAAAAGACTTACTTTTATCCCCTTTTCCTGCAGCTTAGCAACAGTGTCTGCAACTAAATGATACTGGCCAGCAGCATCAAGCCCACCTTCTGTTGTTATTTCCTGACGCTTTTCTGGAACTATTGTACATGTATTTGGATGCACATCTATTGCAATATTAATAATATCATCACTGCATGCCATTTCTAAATTTAATGGAATAGAAACAGCTTTTTTAATATCATATACATCCTTATCCTGTATATGCCTTCTATCTTCTCTTAAATGTATTGTAATACCATCAGCACCTGCTTTTTCTGCAATTCTGGCAGCTGTAACAGGCTCAGGCTCTATATTCATTCTTGCCTGCCGCAGAGTAGCCACATGGTCAATATTTACTCCAAGTTTTATCATTACTTTTTACCTTGTATTTCATTTACTGCCATCTCTGCAATTTCTTCTGCATAGGCAGTAATTATTTTTTCATCTTTACCTTCAAGCATAATTCTTAATTTATTTTCTGTTCCAGAATACCTTACAAGCAGTCTGCCAGAAGTTCCAAGCTCTTTTTCTATTTTTAAGATTAATGCTGAAGTATTACTTAATTCATCAAGTGAAACTTTTTTATCAACTAAAACATTATTTAATACCTGTGGGTATGTTTCTATAAAACTGCAAAGCTCTGATAAAGATTTGCCTTTTTTTATAAGTAAACCAAGCACCTGCATAGCACTTATTAAGCCATCACCAGTAGTATTAAAATCTGAAAATATTAAATGACCTGACTGCTCCCCACCAAGATTACAGTTATATTTCAGCATATCTTCCATAACATACCTGTCCCCAACTTGCGAGCGGATAAGTTTAATGCCTTTTTTATTCATAGAGTATTCAAAGCCAAGGTTGCTCATAACAGTTGCAACAATAGTATTATTTTTTAATGTGCCCTGCTCCATCATATCAATAGCACAAATACCCATAATTTTATCACCGTCAACTATATTGCCTTTTTCGTCTGAAAAAACTACCCTGTCTGCATCGCCGTCAAAAGATATACCTACATCTGCTCCATGCTCTAAAACAGCTTTTGCCATATTTTCAGGATATACAGCACCACAGTTATCATTAATATTTGTGCCATTTGGTTCAACATTAGTTAAAATAAGCTCTGCACCAAGCTCCCTTAAAGCAAGTGGTGCTGCTTTATATGATGCACCATTTGCACAATCAACAACAATTTTAAGCCCTTTTAAATCAATATTTTTAGGAAATGTATTTTTTACAAATTCCACATATCTGCCTATACCTTCTATTCTGTATGCTTTACCTATTGAATATGGGTCTAATGCAGGTTCATTATTATCTATCATCCTTTCAATTTCATGCTCTGTAATATCTGCAAGTTTATAACCATTAGCATTAAAAAACTTAATACCATTATCATAATACGGATTATGTGATGCACTAATTACTACACCAGCATCTGCTCTAATTGATTTTGTTAAAAATGCAATAGCAGGTGTTGGAATGACACCAACCATGACAGCATCAATACCTGCAGAACAAATACCTGATACCAATGCATTCTCAAACATATAACAGGACAGCCGTGTATCTTTACCTATAATAATTTTCCTGTGAGTATCATTATTTTTAAATAAACCAGCAGCTGCTCTGCCCAGTTTTAATGCGAAATCAGCAGTTAATGGCTCAATATTAGCCCTGCCTCTAACACCATCTGTTCCAAAATATTTTCTCATCTTTCTTTTATCTCTATATTTATTGTCTGCGGCTCTAAGTTTAATATATCAATCACTAAATTTGTTCTATATGCAACTGAACCAGTGTAACTTCCAGGACCATTTATGTTACTACAGTCTGTAACAAAAGTTACTGTATCTAAAAAAGTATCTATAATATCTTCTCGTCCCCTTACTTTTACATAAGAAAGTGACGGAGTATTTGCTACCATTAAATTACCTTTTAAATTCATACATTCTACAGGAACATTTATAAATTCATGCTCTACCATATTTTCTTTTAATTTAACACGCACTTCAACTGATGAGGGCTGGATTTTAGTAACACCATCATAATCTTTTAATAAAACATTCTGAACAAAATTTTCATTTCTTTCAGATAGGTTTATAGGGATTGTTGAAATATTTTCAAGTTTAGATAATATACTTTTAGCACCAGTTACACTAACAGAATTTGGCTTTAATGTAATGCTTTCCAGCATATATCCCTGCTTTACTTCACCAATTGTAGATGGAAGAACACGCACTTCTTTTGCTGTAATATTATCAAGAGTAATACGCAGCTCTGATGGTTTTACATCAATCACTTCAAGCCCAAGTGGTGTTTTAAAGTCTGCAGGCAGTATTCTTCTAATAGACTGACCATTAGGAAATACAGTCACATCAATATCAAGCAGAACATCAGAATTAGCAAGCGACTGCATAAGGCGTGCAGCACCTTTTATTGTTATTGATACATTTGGATAATCTGAAATTGCAACTTTACCACCTGATACATTAATAAGCTTAACAGGAACAGTCATCTCTTTTGTTTCTTCATGACCAGATACAACCATTATCCACATACCAAGAGCAATTAATATACTAAGAATTTTTAATAAAGTTTTATTATTTAACATATTAATCTTCCGTTGATTTTTTTATTTTAATAAGCTTACTTAAAGTTTCCCGTAAAGCATTTGCATCTAAATTTGGAATAATATTTCCACCTTCTGTTACAGAAATTTCACCTCTTTCCTCACTAACAACAATAGCTACTGCATCAGTTTCCTCTGTTATGCCTATAGCTGCCCTGTGCCTTGTTCCATACTGCTGAGCAATATCTTCTCTCTTTGTAAGCGGCAGAATGCAGCCAGCATAAGTAAGCCTTGAGCCTTCAAGCAATACTGCTCCGTCGTGTAATGGTGAATATGGAATAAATATACTAAGCAGTAAATCTTTACTAACAACTGAATCTATTTTCTGCCCAAGAGTTACATAGTGTGTAATATCTGTATTTCTTTGAATAATAATTAATGCACCAAGCTGTCTGTTTGCTAAAATAGTTGCAGTTCTAACAAGCTCATCTACTATTTGAGAATTTAAAGTAATAGAGCGTTCAAAAAATTTTGATTCACCAATAAATGCCAGTGCTCTTCTTATTTCAGGCTGAAAAACAATAATCAAGGCTAAAAATAAGTAACCTGACATATTACTTAATACCCATCTAGTTACTCTCATTCCTAAAAAGTCAGAAAGACCAAGAAGCACTAAAAGTATCATAATTGATACTAACATATATATAGCTCTTGTTCCTCTTAAAAGAAGCAGAATTCTGTAAATAATATAACTTATAAATGCAATATCTATTACATCTATAATACTAACATAACTTTTAATAAATTCAAAAATAGTAGTAATCATATATACGCCTTTAAAATATAATCAGCAATTTTAACTGTATCAATACCTTCTTTTATATCATGCACCCTTATAATATCAGCACCATTTAAAATAGCAGCTGTATTTGCACAAACTGTGCCTGCAAGCCTGTTATTAACATCTTTATCTATAACAGCACCAATCATAGACTTACGGGAAATCCCTGCAAGCAGTGGAATATTAAAAGATTTAAACTCATTCAAATATTTTAATAAAATATAATTCTGCTCAACAGTTTTTCCAAAACCAAAGCCCACATCAAGTATAAGTGATGAATAACCAATACCTGCATTAAGACATTTATCTATACTTTTTGTAAAAAAATCATGAATATCGTATATTATATTATTATATTCTGTATTAGCATTATTCTGCATATTTTTTGGACTGCCCTGCATATGCATAATACATACTGCACATTTTGACTGTCCGCATAAAAAAACCATATTATCATCTGTCATACCTGATATATCATTGATAATATCTGCTCCATTATTTAATGCATATTCTGCTGTTTTATAATTATTAGTATCTACTGATACTATCATATCATATTGTTTAATGTAATCAAGAGCAAATTTTATTCTTTTTATCTCTTCATCACTACTTATACTTTCAGAAAAAGGCCTTGATGACATACCACCAATATCAACAATATCTATACCAAGTTCTACCATTTCATCAATTCTTGCAGCAATGGCTTCTTCTGTAACATATAAGCTGCCATCGCTGAATGAATCTGGTGTAGTGTTTAAAATACCCATACATAATGGCTTTGATACATCTATTACACCTTTATTATATGTAATATTTTTAAACTCTTTACTTTTTAAAAAAAGACTTAATTCTTTTCCTAATTCTTTTAAACCAAAAACCTGCATTGAAAGTCTTTTAATAAGCCTTTCAAATGTAGCTGTATTACCCATTAAAAGCACATCTGTTTTATCTATTGAGCAGGAAACAGCACCTTTTTTTACTGCAGCATCCATTCCTGAAGCAATAGATTCCTGTTTTAATATATTAGCAGCAGGCGCTTTTATATCCCGCACTAAAATATTTAAACTGACACCCTTTTTTACCATATTTAATGCATAACTATCTACACCAATGCGAGCTAATTCATGCTTTATTCTATCATAATCAGGTGTCAGTTTATAAAATTTCATACAAACTCTTCCAAATTAGTTATTTTCATTTTTAGTTTCTTCTTTTTCTTCCTGCTCTTTTTCTGAAAACATATTATCTTTATATCCTTCAGCAGCATATTCTTTTACAAGTTCTTTTAATTCTGAAGTTTCAATAGTTTCTTTTTCAAGCAGGGCTTCCGCAGTTTTAGCTAAAAGAAGTCTGTTATCTTCTATTATTTTTCTTGCTTCATTATAACATGTATTAATAATATGCTCTACTTCATCATCTATTAATTCTGCTGTTTTTTCACTATAATCTTTCTGGCTTGAAATTTCTTTGCCTAAAAATATAGCTTCATCTCTTTTTCCAAAAGATATAGTGCCAAGTTTATCACTCATACCCCAGCTCATAACCATTTTTCTTGCAATAGATGTAAGCCTTTCTATATCATTACTTGCTCCTGTTGACATAGAGTTAAAAGTAACTTCTTCAGCAATTCTTCCCCCAAGCATAACTCTAATCATACCTAAAAGATGGTCTTTTGTTTCATTATACCTGTCATCACTTGGCAGCTGCATAGTAACACCTAATGCCATCCCCCTAGGTATTATAGAAACTTTGTGCACAGGGTCTGCACCTTTTGTCATAATAGCAACTATTGTATGACCTGCTTCATGGAATGCTGTAACTTTTTTATCTTTTTCAGGTATTACCATACTGCGTCTTTCAGCTCCCATTATTACTCTATCTTTTGCAGATTCTATATCTGAAGTATCAACTTCATCTTTATTTGCTCTTGCAGCAAGTAAAGCAGATTCGTTCATAAGGTTTGCTAAATCTGCACCAGAAAAACCCGGAGTGCCTTTTGCAATAATTTCTAAATCTACAGATGATGCCATTTTAATTTTAGCAGCATGCACTTTCAATATCTGCAGCCTTCCTTTTAAATCTGGACGCGGCACAACTACCTGTCTGTCAAAACGACCAGGACGAAGTAATGCAGGGTCTAATACATCAGGTCTGTTTGTAGCAGCTATTAAAATAACACCTTCATTTGAATCAAATCCATCCATTTCAACAAGCAGTGCATTTAATGTCTGCTCTCTTTCATCATGTCCACCACCAAGACCAGCACCCCTGTGGCGTCCAACAGCATCTATCTCATCCATAAAAATAATACAAGGAGCATTTTTTTTGCCCTGTTCAAATAAATCTCTAATACGAGCAGCACCAACACCAACAAACATTTCCACAAAATCTGAGCCGCTTATGGAATAAAATGGAACACCAGCTTCTCCAGCTACAGCCTTTGCAAGCAGAGTTTTACCAGTTCCCGGAGGACCAACTAAAAGCACACCTTTTGGAATTCTGCCTCCTAATTTTTGAAATTTTGCAGGGTCTTTTAAAAATTCTACAACTTCAGTCAATTCTTCTTTTGCTTCTTCAATACCTGCAACATCTTTAAAAGTTACTTTTAAATTATCCTGATTTAAAAGTTTAGCTCTGCTTTTACCAAAAGAAAAAGCCTTTGAGCCGCTGCCACCCTGCATCTGTCTCATAAAGAATATCCATATAGCTATAAGCAGAATAATTGGAAGCCATGAAATAAGCAGCTGCATATACCAAGGTGTAGTATCTGGCGGAGTTGCTTCAATACCCACATTATAATCTCTCAGCTCTGAAATTAAATTATTATCACTAGGTGCATAAGTTTCAAAACGAGTGTTATTATCTTTATACTCACCAGTTATCTTATTTTCTTTTATAGTTACTTTTTTAACCTGCTCTTTAGTAACACTATCTAAAAACTCAGTATAAGTAACTTTTTGGTTTGTCTGTGTATTAGTATTAAAAAGGTTAAATACAAGCACCATCATTAAAGCTATTACAAGCCAAAGTGCAAGATTTTTATAAATACCACTATTCATTTATCCTCCAAAATATTATATGGTAATTTTACAAAGATTTTTTAAATTTCTATATTTGTTATTATAATCAAGCCCATATCCAACAACAAACTCATTAGGAATAACAAAGCCACAATAGTCTACATCTACTTGTATTTTCCGTCTATCTGGTTTATCAAATATTGTGCAAATTTTTACACATTTTGCCCCTTTCTCATATAAATAATCTTTTAAACGGCTTATTGTAAGCCCTGTATCTACTATATCTTCTACAAGCAGAACTGTTTTATTTTCCACAGGTATATCAATATCATATCTTATTTTTAATTCACCGCTTGATTGTGTAGAAGCACCATAACTAGAAGCTGCAAGAAAAGCCACTTCTAAGGGAATATTAATACTGCGGACTAAATCAGCAGTAAAAATAAAACTGCCCTTTAATACTGATACAACTGTTAAATCCTGTTCTTTAAAATCACGGGAAATCAATGCTGCCATATTAGAAACTTTTTCTGCAATATCTTTTTCAGATATTAATTCTTCCATTTTATGCATATTATATACCATACCTTTTAAATATTATATTATTATTTTTACTAATATACTCAGCCCAAATAATAACATTATTTTCTTCAATTATAACAGCTCTGTCTCTTTCAAAAAGCTCTACCTGCTTATCAATAAATAAATCTTTCAGTTTCTTTCTGCCAAATTTATCACCTTTATTTCTATTTCTAATAATTATAGTTTTATCTTTTAATTCATTAAAAAATTCTATCTGAAAATCATCAGTTTTAAATAAAGAAATACCTGCAGGCTTATTATAAACATAGTCACTAATAAGTATTTTTTTAAATATCTTTATAGAATGATATGACTGTTCTATCATATAACCATTTGGCAAATCAAGTCTTTTTGAATCATCATTATTTAAAAAAGATAAAGCTGCATGTAAAATATTTTTTGAAACCCTGAAAAATAAAGAAAAAATTTTACCAAGCAGATATTCTTTTTCTATATCTTCAAGTTCTATGAAACTATATCTTTTTAAAATAACAATGCTATCTTGCTTTAAAATAACATGTTTTACCTTTTTATATAAATATTCATTAAGTCTGTTTGATTCTTTCTGCAGTTTAATAACAGATTTTTCAAATTCATTACCACAGTCATATAAAACAGGTATTAATTTATGCCTTATTCTATTACGGACATATTTTATATCATTATTTGTTTCATCAAAAACAGGCTCTAAATTATTTTTAATAATATATTCATTAACCATTTCAGTAGTAATATTCAGCATAGGACGAATAATCTTATCATTCTCATACATTATACCACCTAATGTAAATAAAGATGCTCCAGTATATAAATCAACAAAAAAACTTTCTATATCATCAGAATATGTGTGTCCTGTAAATAAAAAATCATAATTATTTTCTTTTACTGTATGTAAAAGAAATTTATATCTATATTTCCTAGCAGATGCTTCTATACCTCCGCTGTTATCTTTTTTTAATTCTTCTGAAATATTATATGTATAAAAATCTATATTGTTTTTTATGCAGTATAATCGGCAGAAATCTTCATCTCTCTTTGCTGTATGCCTTAAACCATGGTTTATATGACATGCTCCTGCATAAATATTTAAACTTTCTTTTTGTTTATTAATAAAGTCGAGTAACATAAGAGAATCCTTACCGCCAGAAAAAGCGACAAGGATTTTTTTATCTCTATATTTTTTTAATTCTTGAATCAATATATCATTATATAATGAATGCATCATCTTTTTTATATATTTCTTCAAATTGTGTTTTTTTGGCTTCAAAACCTGTTCTATTCATCATACCATAAGCATATTCTTTTGCTTCTTCAACACCTGGCTGGTCAAAAGGATTAATATTAACTGATAAGCCAATAATAGGAACAATATACTGAAACAGCATAAATAATTGACCTAAGCTGTATTCATCAAGAATATTAAGACCTATTTTTAATGAAGGAACTTTAGATGTAAGTAATGCTGCTTCTGTAGCTTTTAATTCAGAATTTAAAAGTTTTCCTAAATGAAGTCCATTTAAGTAGCTGAATGCTTCATAAAAATCGCCTTTAACACTAACATCATTATCATGAGTTTCAAGACCAATAAAAGTTACAACTTTATCAAGCGGACCTTCTCTAAAAAGCTGTATTTGTGAATGCTGGTCTATTGCACCAACAGTTCTTACTGGTGTTGTTCCAAAAGTGATTTCTTTACCGTCCATTGTATATTTTTTGCCAAGACTTTCACCCCACAGCTGGCAGAACCATTCTGCAAATTTATCAAGTCTTGAACTGTATGGCATAAGAACATTTATACTTTTGCCTTTATCCATAAAATATAAATATATTGCAGCAAGTGTCATAACCTGTTCAATACCTTCATCAGTAATGCTTGCAGCACCTGCTAACATTTTATCAATATCTATTCCTAAAAATGCTGCAGGAACAAGACCAACAGGACTCATAACAGAAAATCTGCCGCCAATAGATGCTTCTATTGGAAAAGTTTTTAGATTATTCTGAGTAGCATATTCTCTTAAAGGACCTTTATTTGGGTCTGTTACAACAACAATATGTTTTTTTAAATCCTGCACATTTGATTTAAACCATTCATGAATTAAAGAATAGTTTTCAGCAGTTTCTACAGTATTACCTGATTTTGAAATAACAACTGCAAAAGTGTCTTCAGGAGTGCATATTTTTAATATAGATTGTATTTTAGATGGGTCTACATTATCTGCTACCCATACCCTTGGAAGACAGCCTCTGTCAGTATAGCTCATGGCATTGTAACCATAAGGTAATACTGCATTTACAACAGCTTCAATCCCTAAAGCAGAACCACCAATCCCAACAACTATTAAGTCATTAAAGTTTGTTTTAACATCTTTTGCAAACTCTTTTAACTCAGTTGTGTCATATTTTGGCAAATGTGGAAAACCTACTTTTCCATCATTAACCATCGCTTGAAGACGCTCATATCCTAGAGCTGCCTTTTTTTTGTATGCCTGCAAGTCTTCTTCTGAAATACCTCCAAGCAGATTTTTGGAAGCGGCAAAATTGTAGTCACAAGTCAGTTTAGCCATGCTTTTCCTCCTTTATAAAATAGAGAGCCTTCTCTATATCTTCTATTATCTCTACATTATATATCACATCTAGAAAATACTTTCCATAATTTTTATTTAAAATTCTATTATCAAGCACTACCCATAATCCATAATCATCTTCATGGCGAATAAGTCTTCCTACTGCCTGTTTAAAATATAATACAGCACGAGGCAGGAAAAAATCAATAAAAGACTTTGCACTATTTTCAGAAATTTGTTCAGCTTTGCTTTGAAGAATTATATCTTTATGATATTCAAAAGGAAGCTGGTCTAAAATAACAGCTTTAAAACCGCCGCCTGAAATATCTATCCCTTCCCTGAGTGTTGCACTGCCTATTAATACCATATCTTCATTACAAAAATCAAGTTCTCCAATATTTACATCTGATTGGGTATATATTTTTTTGTTAATTTTTAATCTTCTTAAAAACTGCTCTATATACTGCATTCTTTCTAAACTATTACATATTATTAATGCAGAGCCTGACATATTACTTATAAGCTCTTTATATACCTTATCTTTTTCTTTAAACGATGATATATTAGGCACAAAAAGCCTGCCCTGCTGGTGAAAATCAAATACATTTTCTAATATATGAGTCTCACATAAACCATCTAACCCAGTTTCTTTTAAAAAATATTCAAAATTGCCACCAGAACTTAATGTTGCACTAACAAAAATACTTGATAATGCAGCCTCTTTTAATCCTGATACAAAATCTGCACCAGCTTCAAAAGGTATAAATTTTAATGTTAATACAGTATTATTTTTCTGCATTGTTTTTTCCACTATTCTTATACCTTCTTTATCACTGTTAAATTCCTTATAAAGCTGCAGGTATGTATTATATTCTTCTTTTATTTCTTCATTATCAAGTGATAATATTACATCTGATATAAAATTGATGAAATTATCAAAATCATGCCTTAATGGTTCAAAAAGCTCTTTTGGCTCTTTTATTTTATCAATTATTTTTAAGAACTCTCTATATATCTTATCAACATTATTAATAGTTATAATATCTTTATTTTCATAAACTAATATCATTAAAGAAGATAATGCAAACTCCACTCCTGCATACTGAGAAAATATATCAGGAACAGAATGTGCTTCATCAAATATAATATTATCTCTGTATTCAAAAATAGAGCCAAAAGAATCTTTACTTTTCATAGCAATATCTGAAAGCAGCAGAAAATGGTTTGTGATAATAATATCTGCAGCATTTGCTTCCCTTTTCTGCATATAAAATGCACAATCTTCATAGTATGGACATTTATTGCTTACACACTGGTATCTGTCAGCTGTCATTAAAGAACATATATCATTATCAAGCCTGCCCCATGGTGCTTCTATAATAATTCCATACTTGCTGTTTTCTTCAAACCATGAAACAGCATCTATGTAAAAGGCTGCTTTTGGGTTAATAAACCTAAAATATCTATATGGACAGAAATAATTTTTTCTACCTTTTAAAGAGCGTATACTTTTATTTCTGCCAACAATTTTCTGCACAACTGGAATATCCTTATATAATAACTGATTCATAAGCTGTTTTGTTTTTGTAGAAATAATTATTCTGTTGCTGCTTGAAAGAGATGGTATTAAATAAGCCATAGTTTTACCTGAACCAGTAGGTGCCTCTATACAAGTATTTATATAAGATGAAAAAGCATTTTCAATTATTTCTGCCATTTCTACCTGAGTAGAACGGTAAATATATCCAGATATTATTGACTTTAAATATTTATCTTCCAAAAAAAATTGTGATACTGACATAATGTCCCCTTTATTTTCTTTTAATGTTATAATATAATAATTGAAAGATGTATACAGCGATTATACAAATTTAATAAATTAATAGGATATTTTATGACACCTTATATAACTTTTGCAGGATATTCTGGCAGTGGAAAAACAACACTATTACTTAAAGTAATAACTTATTTAAAAGAAAAAGGTTATAAAATAGCCGCATTAAAACATGATGGACATGATTTTGAAATGGATAAGGAAGGAAAAGATACTTACAATATGAAAAAAGCAGGTGCAGATTGTATTGCTATTGCTTCAAGCAGTAAATATGCAGTTATTTCTGACAGCAGCCACAGACTTACTTTTTATGAGTTAATGGAAAAAATACCACACGGTATGGATATTATTATTGGTGAAGGATTTAAGGATGAAGATATTCCAAAAATATTAGTTTATAGAAAAGAAATTAATAAACCAAATTTATATAATATAGAAAAAAATATTATTGCAGCAGCAACAGATAATTTTGAAGAATTTAAAGATATAAAAAATGTTTTTCATATAAATGATTATGAAAAAATATGTGATTTTCTTATCAATTATATGAAAAAATAAATCAGCCTTTTATAATATTGACAGCTTCATCTACACTGTCTGTTAATGATATACACTCTAACTCATCTTCTCTAATATAGTGTTTTGATAAAAGCTTGTCTTTCATCCACTCAATAAGCCCAGACCAGAAATCTATACCTAAAAGAACAAGTGGAAGCTGATTTTGTATTTTGGTATTCATTAAAGTAAGCACATCAAAAAGCTCATCAAGAGTTCCAAACCCACCAGGCAGCACAATATAACCGCATACATTTCTAGTAAGCAGGACTTTTCTTGTAAAAAGATGCTTACATACATATCCATTTTTTATATATTTATTACTTTCCTGTTCATGTGGAAGCACTACATTTACTCCGTATGTATCACCATGATTTAACAAAGCACCTTTAAGAGCTGCCTCCATAATTCCAGGACCACCGCCCGTAATAACAGAAAAACCATTTTCTACTAACTTTTTACCAGTTTCTTCTGCAATTAAATACTCTTTATCATTACTTTTTGTGCGTGCTGAGCCAAAAACTGCTACAATTTTCTCATTTTTACTTTTAAATAAAGAAATACCAGACTTTAATTCATCTGCTACAATATCCATATATGAAATAATATCAAAATTTTCAGGAGTTTTATAAACTACATCATCACTATACATATTGTCTCACAAAAAAAGCGACCACAAAATGCAGTCGCTTATATTTTTTTATAACAATAATTATTTGTTATCGTATAAGGACCAAGGACCTCTTGTTTTAGCAAGTCTTTCTGCTTTTGTCTTTTCATCAGCAGTAGAATCATGCACTATTGTAAACTCTTGTTTAGGGAATATTAAATCAGGGTCTTTAATCTGCTGCTGATTTGTCCAGTAAATTATAGGCCACATAAATGGGTTAGAATACTGTTTGCCAGCAATATACCAAAGATTATCACCTTTTTTAACTATATAAACAGAGCTGTTTGCAGAAGGTTTACTTCCACCAATACCTAAAAGCTGTTCCATTTCAGCAAGCAAAACATTAGCCGCATCAAGTTCTGATTTAGCTTTTGCAGCGTCGCATTCACTCATAGCTGCTTTGGATTTAGATAAATGGTTATCAACTTTTGTCTGAATCTGTTTCCATTTACTTGACTTAGCAGCACCCGGATGAGATGATATATTATTTTTTCTAGTAACAGTTTCTTCATATCTGGAATTTTGAGCATTCACAGAATCAACCTGCTGGTTATAAGAGCTTTCTTCTGTTTTAAAAATTTCAACAGCTTCACTTTCTGCTTTTTTACTTCTCTCTTCGTTGCCAGATGCTTTTAATTTATCAGCTTCTGCCATCTTTGATTTAGTTTTTGGTAAATACTTATCAACACAAGCTTTATTTGGACTTCCTAAAGTCTGTCTAACAATTTCTTCTGGAGTCATACTATCAGTAGTAGCTTTTCCTCCACAAGATACCAATAATAAGGTTACTGCACTAATAAAAATTATACTCTTTCTCACAACAAACCTCCTTGTGAATTATGATATATTATACTATAGTGATTCATTTTCATACTTTTGTCAAGTAAAATCATAATTACACAGGTTTATTTGCTGAAATATCACTTTTTATATACAATTCTTTAAGCTGTTTTGGCTCAACATAATCTGGAGCACCGCTCATTAAGTCAGTTGCTTTTTGTGTTTTTGGAAATGCTATAACATCTCTAATAGATTCAGTTCCAGCAAAAATTGATGCAATTCTATCTATACCAAAAGCAATACCGCCATGAGGTGGAGTGCCATATTTTAAAGCATCTACAAAATATCCAAATTTTTCTTTAATTTCTTCTTCACCTAAACCTAAGCGTTCAAACATTTTCTGCTGAATATCACTTCTGTGTATTCTTATACTTCCACCGCCTATTTCTGAGCCATTTAATACAAGATCATAGGCTTTTGCTCTAACAGATTTTGGATTGCTGTCAATATTTGCAATATCTTCATCCATTGGAGCAGTAAATGGGTGGTGAACTGCTGCATATCGCTTATCTTCTGGTGACCATTCTAAAAGTGGAAATTCTAATACCCATACAAGATTATACTGTTTTGGATTAATTAAACCTAAAAGATTTCCAAGTTTAAGACGAAGTTTAGACATTGTAAGGTTAACAAGGTTTTCATCTCCTGCACCAAAGAATATAATATCTCCAGACTGACCTTCCATAACTTTTATAATTTCATAAGTTAGTTCTTCACCTAAATTTTTAACAAGTGGAGACTGTATCCCATCATCATTAATTTTAATATATGCTAAACCTTTTGCACCAAGACTTACTACATATTCTCCAAGTTCATCAAGAACTTTTCTAGAAAATGCTTTACCTGCACCTTTTGCATTTACAGCTTTCACTATACCACCATTTTTAACAGTATCTGAAAATACTTTAAACTGACAGTTTTCAACCATATTATTAATTGTTTTTAAATGAAGTCCAAAACGAGTATCAGGAGCATCATGTCCATAAAGTTCCATAGCATCTTTATACATAATTGTTGGAAATGGTCTTTGAACATCTTTATCTAAAATATCTTTAAATAATTTAGCAATTAAGCCTTCTATCATATCTATAATATCATTTCTATCAATAAATGACATTTCAATATCAAGCTGAGTAAATTCAGGCTGTCTGTCTGCTCTTAAATCTTCATCTCTAAAACATTTTACAATTTGGAAATAACGCTCAAAGCCACCAACCATTAATAACTGTTTAAACTGCTGTGGAGATTGTGGCAAAGCATAAAATTTACCTGCATTTACACGGCTTGGAACAAGATAATCTCTTGCACCTTCTGGTGTGCTTTTGCCTAAAAATGGTGTTTCAATATCAATAAATCCATTAGCCCACATATATTCTCTAATAGACTTAGTTATATTATTACGCATCATAATATTTTTTTGAAGCTGTGGGCGTCTTAAATCAAGATATCTGTATTTTAAACGCACATCTTCTGCTGCATCAGTATGTTCATCTATCATAAATGGCGGAGTTAAAGCATTATTCAATATTTTAATTTCACTAACAATAACATCTATCATACCTGTTTTTATATTAAGGTTTACCATGCCATCAGGACGGGCAGCAACTTTACCTTTTACAGCTATAACATATTCATTTCTAACAGATTCACCAGTTTCTCTTGCAACTGGGGCTGATTCATTTAAAACAATTTGAGTAATCCCTTCTCTATCTCGTAAATCTATAAATATAACACCACCATGATCGCGTCTACGCTGAACCCATCCCATTAATAAAACTTCTTCATCAATATTTTTATCAGTTAAAACACCACAACTATGTGTTCTTCTCCAATCTGCCATATTTGTTAACATAATATTCTCCAACTTATATTTAGATTAATTTATTTTTTAAATATTCAAATACATTTTCAAGCTCTATTAAAAACTGCTCACCACTAATCAAATCTTTAACGGCTGCTTTATTTTCTTTTACTTCATTACTGCCTAATATAACAGCATATCTGGCTTGTGATTTATCTGCTTTTTTCATCTGGCTTTTCATTGATGCAGTATTATAATCGTATTCTGCCACATACCCTGCATTACGCAGATTGTCAACCAGATTAAATGTATATGTAAGATTTTCTTTATCAAATACAAGTATAAATACATCTGTATAATGATAATTTAATGGATTTACTTCTTTTAAAAGCTCAACAACTCTATCAAGTCCTATTGCAAACCCAATACCTGCAGTATCTTTACCACCTAAACTTTTTACAAGCCCGTCATATCTGCCGCCTGCTCCAACTGCACTTGCTGCTCCAAGCTTATCTGTTACAAGTTCAAAAGCTGTTCTTATATAATAATCAAGACCACGCACCATTCTTTCATTTATTTTAAAAGGAATATTCATCATTATAAGATATTCTTTTACATCTTCAAAATGACTGCTGCATGTATCGCATAAATAATTTAAAATACTTGGTGCATCTTTTGCTGTATTTTTACAGCTTTCAATTTTACAGTCTAATATTCTTAATGGATTTGTTGAAAGTCGCCTTTTACAGTCGTCACAAAGTTTATCCTTTTCTTTATCAAAATATCTAACTAAATCTTCTTTATATTTTGGTCTGCATACTGGGCAGCCTATAGAGTTTATTTCTATAGAAACATAATTACTAAACCCTAAAATTTCAGAAGTTTTATATAACATTCCTATAATTTCAGCATCTAAAAGTGGTGCATCGCATTCAAGAACTTCTACACCAATTTGAGTAAACTGACGAAACCTGCCCTTTTGTGGACGCTCTCTGCGAAACATATTGCCTAAATAATAATATTTTTTTATACCTGGTGGGTTATAAAGATTATTTTCAATATAAGCACGCATTAAAGCTGCTGTTCCTTCTGGTCTAAGGCTTACATGCTCTTGACTGTCAATAAAAGTAAACATTTCTTTTTCAACAATATCTGTTGTTTCTCCAATACCGCGTTTAAAAACAGCTGTTTTTTCTAAAACAGGAAGACGAAATTCGCTAAACCCGCAGCTTTTAAAAAATCTTTGAATATCTGTTTCTACTTTGTGCCAGTATTCAATATCCTTACCAAAAATATCTCTAAAACCTTTTACTTTCTGTAACAATATATTTATCCTTAATTTAAAATTAAACACTAGAAAATATATATAAAACAATATTTTTTTTCTATCAATAAAAATTTTCTATTTATATGTATTTTTTATAAAAAAATAAATTTATTTTGGCAAATTGTAATATTATAATCATCTTCTAAACTATTTATCATATCTTGAACAGATATATTTAATACTGGGTGGATATATTCAGGCATAATATCTTTTAATGGATTTAAAACAAAACTTCTATAAATCATATTATTATGTGGTATTTCTAAATTATAAAGTTTAATAATTTCTCTGTTATAGTCTATAATATCAATATCTATAACTCTTTCACCCCACTTTTTAAGTTTTATCCGTCCCATATCTTTTTCTATTTTTTGAGTAATAGATAAAATTTTCTGCGGCAGCTTATCTGTTTCTGCAAGAACAGCAATATTATAATAATCTTCCTGTTCATCTTTTAAAAGTGATTGTGATTTATATATATTTGAAACTCTGTGTAGTGTAAAAAATCTGCCTAAATTCTCAACGGCAGTCTGTAACTGTATAACTGGGTTATCAAGATTTGAGCCTAAACCAAAAATTACTTTTGACATAAAGCTTCTTTTATTACATTTTCAGCTTCATTCATAATTTCTGCATCTGTTTTATCATGTGTATAAATTGGCGGATAAAATTTTATACTTACATCAGCTTTATACATTCCAAAACCTTTTTTAGGCATATATTTTTCTGTTCCTTCAATAACAAAAGGTATAACATCAACTTCTGCTCTCTTAGCTATAGTAAATGCTCCTTTTTTAAAAGGACTTAATGTGTGACCATCATTACTTCTTGTGCCTTCAGGAAAAATCACAACATTTCTGCCTGTTTTAATAACTTCTATTGCTTCTAAAAGGCTTTTCATAGCTTTTGATGTAGAACCTCTTTCCACACTTATTACATGAAGAAACTGCATTGCTTTACCAAGAAATGGTATATGGAAAAGCTCTTTTTTAGCCATAAAAGTAAAATGACAGCCAGCAATCCCACCTGCTGCAAATATAACTAAAATATCAGTATAACTTCTATGATTGCCTACAAAAATATAATGCTTATTTGTATCTATATTTTCTGTTCCTGATACAGTAATTGATGCTCCTGTAATATCCATAACTTTTTTAGCACCTGAACTTGTTCTCTGTTTTAAAAATTTTTCACCGTTGCCAAATATATTTACAATATATGTTGCTATTGCATAATTTAATACAAATATGACAGCTTTAAGAAATCTTAAAATTCCACCTATTTTTTTCATAACAGTTTTTCTGATACCTCTTTAAAAAATTCATTAAACACAGGATTAATATATACAAAATCAGGAATCTGCTCTATTGTTATTTTAAGTTTCATAATAATCGCAAAAGTAGCAATCAAACCATTTACCTCACGCCCCATAGCCTGTATTCCTAGAAATGTTTTGCTGCTTTTATCATAAATTGTTTTAATTACAGTCTGCTGTCCACCTGCATTATTATATATGCCATAAATATCCCCAAAAACATATTTAAATACACCATAATCTAAACCTCGTGCTTTTGCTGCTTCTTCCGAAAGACCAATCAAGGCTATTTCTGGGTCTGTATCAATATATACAGGAAGTATTTCTGGAGTATATTCAATATTTTCTCCAAGCATATTTCTAGCAGCCACTGTTGCAGAATAATATGCCCAGCTGAGATTCATCATAATATGAGAAACATCACCAGCAATATATATATTTTTATTACATGTCTGCAGATTATTACTGTATATCATAAAACCATTTTCATCTATATTTACACCTGCATTTTCAAGCTTTAATTCCTGAATTGCAGGAACTCTGCCTGTGCATATAAAAACTTCTTCACTTTCTACAGGACCTGCTTCTGATAAAGCTATATATTTCTGACCAACACGCTCTATCTTTGTAATATTATGAGATGTAACTAAATTAATACCCCGTTTTTTTAAAGTATCTTCTAATTTTTTTGAAATTTGAGCATCTACAATAGGAAGAAGTCTGTCACTTTTTTCAACAAGTGTTACTTTTGAGCCAAAACGACTAAAAAAAGATGCAACTTCCACCCCTAAAGCTCCACCTCCAATAATTGCCACACTATCAGGAATACTTTCCATATTAATAAATGTAGAAATATCTAAATTTTTCCTGCTTGGATAAAGGTTTGATTTAGGAACAGCAGCACCAGTTGCAATTAAGCACTTTTTAAATTTGTAAGAAACCACTGAATTATCTGGCAGGGTAATATCAAGCATATTACTGTCAGTAAAAACAGCAGTGCCTTCAATATATTCTGCCTGAGCATCTTCTATTATTTCTAAAAACTGCTTTTTAGCCTTATTTAAGTTGCTGTCTACAATTTTTTTTACTCGTTTAAAATCAAGAGCAACATTGTCAACATCATCTTCAATGAAAGAATCTTTTATAATTCTAAACTTTTCAAACATTTTAGAAAGCCCAACAAGGGATTCTGAAACAATACTATTAGTAGAGCAGTATGAGCCACCTAAAATTTTGCCAACTATAACAATCTTTTTACCACTTTTTGAAAGAATATTAGCGGCACAGACCCCTGCAGGGCCTGCACCAATAATAATATAATCTGTTGATTTAACCATTAAGTACCTGTTTCCCAAGAATTAAGATATGAGACTTGTTCTTCTGTAAGAGTATCTATTGATACATTCATTGATTCAAGTTTAGTCGCTGCAATCTGCTGCTCAACTTCATGTGGAAGAACATAAACTTTTTTATCAAGTTTACCTTTATTTTTAACAGCATACTCGGATGCTAATGCCTGAGTTGCAAAACTCATATCCATAACAGATGCTGGATGACCTTCTGCACATGCCAAGTTTACAAGACGACCTTCTGCAAGAACATATACAACTCTGCCGTCAGATAAATAATAAGCATTTACATTTGGTTTAACATTTTCTTCTATTTTAGAAGCAATTTTATTTAATGCTACTAAATCTATTTCAACATCAAAGTGACCAGAATTAGATACTACACAGCCATTTTTCATAACATTAAAATGTTCTTCCCTAATAACATGTATATCACCTGTAACTGTGCATATAACATCAGCTATTTTTGCAGCCTCAAGCATAGGCATAACCCTAAAACCATCCATTACAGCTTCTAATGCTTTAATATTATCTACTTCTGTAACTACTACATTCGCACCCATACCTCTTGCTCTTGAAGCTAAACCTTTACCGCACCAGCCATAGCCTGCTACAACAAATGTTTTACCGGCTAAAAGCACATCAGTAGCCCTAATAATACCGTCAAGAGTAGACTGACCTGTGCCATAACGGTTATCAAACATAAATTTTGTTTGAACATCATTAACAGCAATAACTGGGAATTTAAGAACACCATCTTTTTCCATTGCTCTTAAACGAATAACACCAGTTGTAGTTTCTTCCATAGAACATAAAACTCTGTCATATAATTCTGGGTGTTTTTTTAAGATTTCAGAAACTAAATCTGCACCATCATCCATAGTTACATTAGGATTATGAGCAATAGCTGAAGCTAAATGCTTATAATATGTTTCATTATCTTCGCCTCTGATTGCATGAACTTCTACACCAAAATCTCTGCATAAAGATGCAGCAATATCATCTTGAGTAGAAAGTGGATTTGATGCACATAAAAGCACATCTGCCCCACCTGCTGTTAATGTTCTCATTAAGTTTGCTGTTTCTGCTGTAACATGCAGACAGCATGACATTTTTAAACCTTGAAAAGGTTTCTCTTCTTCAAAACGCTTTCTAATTTGTGCTAACACAGGCATATCTTTATCAGCCCATAAAATACGCTGTCTGCCTTTATCAGCTAAATTAATGTCTTTAATATCATAAGCCATTATTAACTCCCTAATTTACCTGCTAAGTCTTTTATATCTGCTACTTTATTTGTATCTTCCCAAGCAAACTCGCCTCTGCCAAAATGACCATAGCTTGCAGTTTTTTGGAATATTGGTTTTCTTAAATCAAGAGCAGAAATAAGTCCTTTTGGTGTTAAATCAAAAACTTTAGAAACAATTTTTTCTATTTCACTATCAGGAATAATACCTGTATAAAAAGTATTTACCATTATAGATACTGGTTCGCTTACACCAATAGCATAAGCAAGCTGCACTTCACAGCGTTTAGCAAGACCTGCTGCAACTATATTTTTTGCAACCCATCTTGCACCATAAGCAGCAGAACGGTCAACTTTTGTTGCATCTTTTCCAGAAAATGCTCCGCCACCATGATGTCCCATGCCACCATAAGTATCAACTATAATTTTTCTGCCTGTTAAACCACAGTCACCCATTGGACCGCCTATTACAAATCTGCCAGTAGGATTAATATGGAAAATACATTCGTTTTCATTAAAAAGTTTTGCAGGCATAACTGGTTTAATAACTTTTTCTATAATATCGTGTTTTAACTGCTCCATACTTACACTATCAGAATGCTGAGAAGAAATAACAACAGTATGAACTTTAACTGGCTCAAAACCATTATATTCTATAGTTACCTGTGATTTACCATCTGGTCGGAGATAATCTAGTTCACCACTTTTACGAACTTCTGATAATTTCATAGTTATTTTATGAGCAAGCATAATAGGAAGAGGCATAAGCTCTGGTGTTTCATTGCAGGCAAAACCAAACATTAAGCCCTGGTCACCTGCACCGCCAGTATCTACACCCATAGCAATATCTGGTGATTGATGGTTAATTGTAGATATTACGCCACATGTTTCATGGTCAAAACCAAATTTTGCTCTAGTATATCCTATACCAGCTACAGTGTTTCTTACAACAGCAGGAATATCAACATAAGTTTTTGTTGTTACTTCCCCAGAAACAATAACTAAACCTGTTGTAAGCATAGTTTCACATGCTACACGACTGAAAGGGTCATCTTTTAGCATAGCATCTAAAATTGCATCAGAGATTTGGTCAGCCATTTTATCTGGATGACCTTCTGTAACAGATTCTGATGTGAATAAATAATTACGATTATCCATTAATCTTACACACTCCTTTATAGTGTTATATCTTTAATGATAAGCAGCAATAATCTGCTCCATTCTATCTTTACCAAGTAATTTTCTTCGCTTAATCTCTTTGATTTTTGTTTCAACTTCGGGTGGAAAATATTTTAAGCTGTATAAAGCTTCTAAATCCTGCTCAAAACGGATATGTTCATCAAAAAGTTTTTTAAATTCCATATTTTCTTTGCTAATACGCTCATACAGCTCAAACTTATCTTCAGTCATATTTGCAGCTCCTATAATTTAGTTATTTTGGAGATAAAATCATCCTAAAAGCATTTTTACCATCTCCATAGTAATTTGTTATGGTTGAAGTAATTTCAAAACCAAAGCTTTTATACATTTGTATTGCACTATTATTTTTACATGCAACTTCTAAGTGCCATAAAATATTTTTGCCATAAAGCTCTTTTATGTAAGCAAAAAGGACTCTACCTATCCCCTGTCTGCGAAAGCCTTCATCAACTGCAATAGTAATTAATTCTGCTTCAAGACCAATAAGCCATGTAATAATATATGCTACAACCTTTTTATCCACTTCATATACATAAATACTGGCATAATCTTTATAAAACTCTACCTCTATTGAAACCTTTTCCCATGGAGTGTCAAAAGATGATACTTCTATATTATATATATCATTTAAATCTTCAAGAGATGCTTTTCTTATCAAGATTAATCTCTGCTTCAGATTTTCTCAAGTATATTGGCAAACACTCTGCACGAAAATCCCACAATTTACCGCTCTGGACTGCAAATAATAAGTTGGGGAAGTATGATTTACCATTATTTATAAGAGTATAATCATTAACATTATCAATGATTTCTTCTAAGTAATATGGAGAAAACACATTATTAGTAAAATCATAATTCCTAACTGCATAACATTCACCTTTTAAAAGTGATGCTGTCTTTAAAACATTTCTGCCTGAAACAATGGCTTCCACATCAAGGGAAGATATACCATAGGCTTTTTTATTTGAGCCAGATGATAATCCCAATATTAATGCCACCCCAATTCTTACACCAGTAAAAGAGCCAGGACCAATTCCTGCATAAAATTCATCAATATCATCAATGGATAAAGATATTGATTTTAAAATATTATTGACCTGCTCCAACAGTAATTCACTCATTTTTTTACCTGCATATATAAGCTGACTTGCAAGAATACTATTATCATTTGCAACCACTATAACAAGGTAATCACTGGATGTATCTACTAACAATCGTGTCATACTTTCAATATATACCACTTTGTTTCAATAAGTCAAGATTGATAATTATATTTTTATACATGAATAAATGGGTTATATTCTTTTTCATGTTTAATGGTTGTATGAAAACCATGACCTGGCAGCACCATAGTATCATCAGGCAGAATATAAAGTTTATTCATAATAGATTTTTCTAATTCAACTTGTGAGCCTGATGGAAAATCTGTTCTACCAACAGATTCTAAAAATAATGTATCGCCACTGATTAAAAATTTATCATTTTCCGCATAAAAACATACACTGCCTGCTGAATGGCCTGGTGTATGAATAACTTTTAATTCTGTTTCATTAAAATAAATTATATCATTATCATTAAAAAATTCATCAATTACTGGGATTTTTACAGGCATAAGTCCATAACTTGCAGCACTTTTATTTGCCGATTTAAGCATTAATAAATCATCTTTATGGCACATAACTTTAGCATTATAATATTCTTTTAAATCACTTACAGCTCCTACATGGTCAAAATGACAGTGTGTTAAAAGTATCATTTTTACTGATAAATTTTTCTTTTCAATATGTGCTTTTATATACTCATAATCACTACCTGGGTCAAATACAACACATTCTTTCTCATTATGATAAATATAGCAGTTTTCTGCTAAAAGTTTTAATGTAAGTCTTTCTATTTGCATTATTACCTCTTTATAATCATTGTAACTGGACCATCATTTATTAAAGACACTTTCATATCTGCTCCAAAAATGCCTATGGCTGTATTGCCATTAATTTTAGAAGACACATCTTCTATAAATTTATTATATGTTTCTTTTGCAGCATCTGGCTTTGCTGCTTCTGTAAAATCAGGCCGTCTTCCTTTTGAGCAGTCACCTGCAAGAGTAAACTGGCTTATGATAAGCATATCCCCATTTATATCCTGCAAACTTTTACTCATTTTTCCATTATTGTCCTCAAAAATTCTTAAATTAAGTATTTTTTCAGACATATATGTAACTTTATCATCAGTATCTCTATTTTCTACACATAAAAATACTAACAAACCATTGCCAATACTTCCAATTATTTCACCATCAACTTTAACTGATGCTTCATACACTCTTTGAACTACTGCTATCATCTTAATAACCTTAATATATTTATTTTCATTATTTTTAAAACCATAAAATAAACTATAATACATAATAGAATATTTATAAGCACATATATTCCTGCATATTGACATAAAACTAATACAATACACATTAATATATTAGCAAATAATACTTTTACTAATATTTGAGCATTATTTTTTAAATCAAATTTAAAATCTTTTATATGATAAAGCAATAGTAATGAATTAACAACAGCAGATAATGCACCTGCCAAAGCAATACCTGCATGAGCTAAAAACTGCATTAAAATAAGGCTTAACATTACATTTGCTAAAAATGCAAAAAAAGCACATTTTACTGGTGTTTTTGTATTCTTCTCAGAATGGAAAACCCTTGTTAATAGATTAGCAAGAGAAAAGAATATAAGCCCTGATGCATACATTTTTAAAGCAATAGATGTTTTAATAACTGATTCATTAGAAAAAGCACTTGTTCTGTGCAGGAAAAATGATGATAAATCCTGAAAAACAAACCTTATAAGCTCTGTGGAAAGTCCTATTAAACCGATAGTTGCAGGAATAATTATAATAAAAAGAGATAAAAATGCTTTATTTATTATTTGATTACGCCTTACAATATCATTATCAGCTCTTGCTTTTGAAAGCTCTGTAAGACTCACTACGCCAAGTGTTACAGAAAATACACCAAGTGGAAACTGGAAAAGTCTGCTTGCATAAAAAAGCCATGAAATAGAACCTTGAGCAAGATATGATGTTAATATTCTGCCTATTACAAAGTTCAGCTGGCTTATACTTACACCTGCTAAAGAAGGCACAAGTAAAAAATAAGTCTTTTTCACATCTTCATCAAAAGTTTTAGAAAATTTTGGTTTATAACCATAATAAACAGCTACAAGATATACTATTACAAGCTGCAAAACACCACCAGCAATGACACCATAAGCAAGATATGTAATATCTTTTGAGTTGTGGTATGCAGCCCATGCACCAAGTATCATACATATATTAAAAAGTGCACTAGATGCATAAGATATAAAATAGCTTCTATTTATATTTAAAAAACCAGAAAACATACCTATAATACATATTAATATAAGAAAAGGCATCATAATATGAATAAGGTCTGCACCCATAGACATTAAGGCTGTATCAGAAAGATAATCTTTTCCCCTTAAAAAAATCCTTAAAACATAATCTGCAAATACCATTATTATTATGCTTATAACTGTGACAAAAAATGTCTGCATAATAACTATTTGAGTAAGGTATAAATTCTGAGCAGTTTTACCACCATTTTTATATTTTTCTGCTAAAAAAGGCATAAATGCAGATGACATTGCACCTTCAACAAAAAATTCTCTAAATAAATTTGGTATTGCCAAGGCTACAAAAAAAACATCTGTCACTGCTGTTGCACCAAATACAACACCTATTGCCACATCTCGTATAAGACCAAAAACACGGCTTATTAATACACCTGCTCCTGAGCGGATAAAGCTAAATATAAAATTTGTCATAAAAATCCTTTAATATTACTTTACTTTTCTTAATCTGTCAGTTATATTTGAATTAGAAATAAAAGTAAAGTAAAATGGGGTATTATTATGACAAAATCTGAATTAATTGAAAATATTGTTGCTGAGCATCCTAATATCACTAAGAAACATATTGAATTTATTATTAATTCTGTATTTGCTTCCATTAAAGAATCTCTACAAAAAGGTGAAAAAGTAGAAATTAGAGGCTTTGGAAGTTTTAAAATAAGAGAAAAAACTTCAAAAATTGGAAGAAACCCTAAAACAGGCACAAAAGTAACTGTTCCTGATAAAAAAGTACCTTACTTTAAACCAGGTAAAGAAATAAAAGAAATACTTATTAAAAAATAATGGATAACAGAGTCTTATTATTTTATAAAAATAAACTTAATTCCTTATCAAAAGAAGTAAATAAATACAACAATATAAATAAATATACAGCAGTTGGAAAACTTGCATCATTCATTTTTGCTGTTGGACTTTTTATATTTTGGTATTTTAACAGTATATTTAATATATTATTTCTTACAATACCTTTTCTTGTATATATATTTTTAATTATTTTTGGACAGAAATATATTGACTTATATACAAAAAATAAAAACCTTTATGAACTTATTAGTGATGAAATATCTTTTTTAAATAAAAATTATGATGTTTTTCGCCCTAATATCCATTTTATAGAATATACCCATAATTATGCTTATGACTTAGATATATTTGAAAAAGGTGCCTTATATCACTCTATAAACAGATGTACAACAGCTGATGGTGAAGAATTACTACAACAACTGCTTTTAAACCCTAAGAGAAGTAGTGAAGATATAATAAAAATGCAGGATTCTGTTAAAGAAATGATGCCTTTAAGAGAAGTAAGCCATAATATATCATCTATTTCTTATAAAAACCCAGTATCTTTGGATAACTTTATTAAAACAGTAAGCAGGGATATTACTCCGCCTAAAAAAATAGCTGTAATTTATGTATATATTTCAGCATCTGCTACCATATTATCATTTATTGCATACGGGTTTGGTTTAATCCCCTCATTTATTCCTCTTGGGCTTTTTATTTATCAGTTTACCACTGCTTCATTATTTGCTAAAAAAACAAATGATGAATATTCAAAACTAAATAAAGCAAATAATGCTGCAAAAATATACCTTTTGATAAGCGAAACAATTAAAGACAATAATTTTCAATCAGAAATGCTGAAATCTATAAAAGATGATATGTGTGCAGTCAGCAGTAAAGTAAAAGAACTTCAAAAGATAAACAGTGAGTTTGACCAAAGAAACAGCGGACTTTATTATTTAATATCTAATGGGCTGTTTTTAAGAGATATTATTTTATCTTATAAAATAAATAAATGGATAAAAGAAAATATTTATAATATTCCAGTATGGAATAAGGCAGCTGCATATATTGATGTAATAAACAGTATATCAGTTTTTGGATATAATAACAGAGATTTTATTTTTCCAGTAATAAACAGCAGCACTATTATTAAAGCAGAGAATATGTCCCATCCTTTAATAGACAGCTTAAAACGAGTTGGAAATAATATTGAAATAAATAAAACTCATAAGTTTTTAATTATTACTGGTGCTAATATGGCAGGGAAAAGCACATTTATAAGAAGTATTGGTGTAAATTTAATACTTGCTTCTATGGGTGCTCCAGTGTGTGCATCATCATTTGAATTTTCAAGTGTAGATATTTTTTCAAGTATGCGGACAAGTGATAAATTAATGGACAGCTCATCTTATTTTCATGCAGAACTGCAAAGACTGAAACTATTAAAAGAAAAGGCAGAAAAAAGTGAAAAAATGCTTGTGCTGCTTGATGAAATATTAAAGGGAACAAATTCTCAAGATAAGCTTCAAGGCTCAAAACTTGTATTGTTAAAATTTATCAAACTAAATATTACAGGGATTTTAGCCACTCATGATACAGCTCTTGGAAGTTTATCTGAAGAATATATAGAAAATTTTGAAAACTACTTTTTTGACTTTGATATAGATGAAATCGGAGAGATGCATTTTGATTATAAACTTAAAAAAGGTATATCAAATAATATGAATGCATCTATCCTTTTAAAAAATGTGTTAAATGATTAAAGCCCCTGCATATCTAAATATTCTTGTCTTGCTACCCAGTTTTCTTTAACTTTAACCCAAAGATTTAATCTTACTTTTTTCTCAAAAAAAGATTCTAAATTTTTTCTGGCTGCTGTGCCTATCGTTTTAAGCATAGAGCCACTCTCTCCTATAACTATTCCTTTTTGTGATTCTCTGTTTACATAAATAATAGCATTAACTTCCATTGATTTTAGCTTATCTGAATAATCTTCCACATATACTAATGTATCATGTGGCACTTCATTACGCAGCCGCATAAATATCTGCTCTCTAATATATTCAGAAATCAAAAACTTTTCTGGCTGGGTGGTAATTAAATCTTCATCATACTGCATAATATTTTCTGGCAGTTCATCATAAAGCAAATTCATAAGTGTATCTACATTTATATTTTTAACAGCAGAAACAGGCAGAACATGTTTAAACTTACAGAGTGGGAAGATTTCTTCTGCTGTTTTATAAACCATTTCTTTTGGAGCTGTATCTATTTTTGTTATAATTAATATTTTTTCCTGTGGAGCTTCTTTTATAAGAGATACTAGGTTATTAAAATCTTTACCTCTCTTAGCGCCTGCTTCAACTAATAAACATATTACATCAACAATAGAAAGGCTGTCTACAGCCTGCTGAACTATTGCTTTATTAAGAGTATTTTTTGGTGAATGAAAGCCCGGAGTATCAACAAAAACTGCCTGATACTCTTTTGTAGTTTTTATGCCGTATATTGCATTTCTTGTAGTCTGTGGCGTATGGGATACAATAGCTATTTTTTCACCAATAATTGTATTTAATAATGTAGATTTTCCAGCATTTGGAAGCCCAGCTAAAGCAATAAGCCCTGCATGAAAAGGTTTATTTTCTTCGCTATTCATTGCCTGCTTCCTCTTGATATTCATATCTGCCGCCTAAAATTTCTACTTCCATTAAGTCTATTCTTCTATTTTCTAACCGCTTAATAATAAATTTAAAATTATTCCATATAAACTCATCTCCTATTTTTGGAACTTCACCAGCTATATCAAACACAAGACCTGCAACAGTATCATAGTCATCATCTTCATCAAATTCTTCTATATTAAAATAATCACAGAAATCATTAACACTCATTCTGCCATTTATAATATACTTATTTTCAGAGATTTGTTTAATTTCTTCACTATCTATATCGTATTCATCTAAAATATCACCAACTATTTCTTCTAAAATATCTTCCATCGTGATAATACCTGCTGTGCCGCCATATTCATCAACAACAACCGCTATATGCAGTTTATTTTTTTGGAATTCTTTAAGCATTAAGTCTATTTTTTTAGTTTCAGGCACAAATAAAGGCTTGCGTAAAAGTTTTAATAAATCTTCCATTTTGTAATCTGTTCCTTTAAGGCGTATCAAATCTTTTACATATAATATACCTATTATATTATCAAGTGAGTTTCTATAAACAGGTATTCTTGAATATTCAGTCTCTCTAATTATTTCTTTTATTTCCTCAGTAGAAATATTTTCAGGCACTGCTGTAACATCAATTCTTGGAACCATAATTTCCTTTACATCAATATCTGAAATATCAAAAATATTAGTAATCATTTCGCCTTTATCTGGCTGCAGTTTACCTTCCTTTTCACCAACATTTATTAAAAATTCCAATTCATCTTCAGAAAATTTAGGGTCTTTTTTCAAATTTTTGCCAAAAAGCTTTAAAGAAAAAGCTGTTAATATATCCGATATAAATATAACAGGAAAAAAAAGAATATAAAATTTACTTAAAATTTTAACATGCCTGGAAGAAATACTAATCACTTCATAGCGGGCAAGAGTTTTTGGTATAGTTTCTCCAAACATCAATATTAAAATAAATGCAGCAGCTGCAGAAATTAAAAGAGTATATGATGAAATATACTTGCTGATTATATCTATTATTAAAAATACATTAATTACATTAAATAATGTATTACCTAAAAATATAGTATTTAATACTTTATTTCGCTGAGTAATCCATGCAGAAAGATTGTTTTCGTCATCTTTTGTAAAAAGCTGCTTTGTTTTTACTTCACTAAGATAAGCTGCTGCTGTTTCCATTGTTGAAAAATAAGCAGATAAAAATAAAGAAATTACTAAAAATGCAATCTCCCACCAGATACTAATATCCACGGCTAAACTCCATACATAAAATTTTGTTTGCTAAAATACATGATAAAAAGAATAGAATAGTTTTGAATGAAAAAAGTAAACTTCTACAATAATAATCCATATAAAAATATCACCAATACTAAGTAATATTATATATTAACTATGAAACCGTGCCATAGTCAACAAGTTTTTTTAATATTTTTTCCTGTAATGCAAACATTTCTTCTTCATCTTCCTGACTTGTTTCATGGTCATATCCTAAAAGATGCAGTAAGCCATGTATAAAAAGAAATGCCACTTCCCTGTCTATATTTATTTCTGCTTCTTCTGACTGCCTTTTTGCAGTTTCAAAAGATATAGCAACATCTCCAAGAATAATATCATCTTCCATAGGAAAAGATAACACATCTGTTGCTCTGTCTTTATTTCTATATTCTTTATTATACTTTCTTATTGTTTCATCATCAGTTATAAGTAATGATATTTCATATTCATTACTGCTCATATCAAGCTCATTAAATACAGATTCAGCAACAAGAGTAAAAAATTCATAGCTTAAACAGCAGTTCATTTCATCAGTATATAAAATTTTCATATTATTAATCCTTTTTCATAGCTGCATCATAAGCTCTTACTATTTTTGATACAAGTGGATGACGCACAACATCTTTATCACTGAATTGTATAAATTTAATTTCTGAAATATTATTTAATACATGCATAGCTGTTATAAGTCCACTTCTTTTATCACTTGGTAAATCAATCTGAGTAACATCACCAGTAATAACAGCTTTTGAATTAAACCCAAGGCGTGTTAAAAACATTTTCATCTGTTCTTCTGTTGTGTTTTGAGCCTCATCAAGTATAACAAAAGAATCATTTAATGTTCTTCCTCTCATAAATGCAAGCGGTGCAACTTCTATAACTCCTTTTTCTATTAATTTAGTAACATAATCAATATCCATCATAGTATAAAGTGCATCATAAAGTGGTCTAAGATATGGGTTTATTTTATCAGCAATATCTCCGGGTAAAAACCCTAGTTTTTCCCCAGCTTCTACAGCAGGACGGGTTAAAATAATACGGGCAGCTTTTTTAGATAAAAACTGATTTACAGCCATTGCCATAGCAAGATAAGTTTTACCAGTTCCTGCAGGTCCTATACCAAAAATCATATCGCTTGTGCTCATAGCTTTAATATATTCTCTTTGTGATGGAGATTTTGCGGTTACAATTTTTGCCCAGCCACCTACTTTTATTTTTTCAGTTAATACACCACTTACATCAACATTATTATCTTTGTTAATCATTTTAACAGCATAAACAACATCTTCAGATGTAAGCTCTCTTTTTTCTGCAGTTTTCATTAATTCTTCAAATAATCTATATGCTTTTACAGCATTATTTTCATTTTCTGCTTCTATTGTAACATTATCGCCAAGTGCTGACAATTTAACATTCATATTATTTTCAATTACTTTAATATTGCTGTCCTGTCTGCCAAAAATATAAGGCTGAATAACAGAAGGCACTATAATTTCTTTTGTAATGCTCAAAATTTATACTCCAAATTCATTTTTTATGAATAATAATTCATCTTCTTTTGTATTAACTATACCATCTAACTTTGCTTTTAACAACACATCTAGTGCTTTTTTTATTTCAGGCCCTTTTGGTATACCTGCTTCAATTAAATCCTGCCCAGATAAATCAATTTTTACATTTTTATATTCTGTAAGATAATCTTTTATAATATCCTGCTTACTTTCCCCCATAACAGCAGCAAGAGCAAGTGCACTTTCTACTGATAAATTAGAACATACTCCATATATAAAAGAAGGTTTGTGGTCTTTATATCTTTTAAATAAACTTACAGCATACTCCATATACTTATGGTCATCTTTTAAGATAGATGCTTCTTTTGATGAAAGCTCAAATTTATCTATTAAAGATATAAAATTTTCTCCTTTTTCTGGAAAAAATAATATATTAAACCGCATTCTCCATACTTCAATATCTTCTTCAAATTGTATTTTATACCAGTTTAAAAGATGTTCTGAACGCTTAAATTTATTTATTAATTCATCATCATATTTTATTTTAGTGCTGTAAAATCTAAGCATATTATATTTATTCATTAACTGTAAAGCAAATAAATAACCATCTTCTGCTAAAATATATTTAAGCTCTAAAAACTGTCTTTGACCTATTATTCTGCTGAATAAATCAAGACTTTCGGCATGTTTTATAAGTCTGTCTGTATGGCTGCCTATCTCAAACCCAAAACGGACAGCAAACCGTATAGCTCTATATGCTCTTGACGGGTCATCAACAAAACTTAATGAGTGTAAAACTCTGATTTTTTTATCAAGAATATCTTTCTGACCCATAAAGAAATCAAGTAACAGCCCAAACTGAGCTCCGTCTAAACGAACAGCCATTGCATTTATTGTAAAATCTCTTCGGAAAAGGTCACTTTTAACTGATGATTCTACAACTTCTGGTGCAGCGGCAGGTGTTACATAATATTCTGTTCTAGCAGTTGCAAAATCTATTTTAAATCCATCATCAAAAGAAACAACAGCAGTTTTAAATTTTTTATGAACAAAAACTTTTGCATTATGTTTTTTTGCATAATTAACTGCAAATTTTGCTCCATCACCTTCTATAACAATATCTATATCATAATTATCTTTCTCCATAAGTAAATCGCGGACAAAACCACCTACTACATAAGCTTTATAATGCATTTCTTCTGCTGCTGCACCAATATTCTTTAATAATGATAATATTTTTTTATTAAGATTTTCCTGCATTTTAGATAATACATTTCTATTTTTTAATATACCCAGATTTTTTCTCTTATTTTCAGCATATTTTGACTGTAAAATCATATTTTCATGCATAAGTCTTAAAAGGTCTGTTCTTGTAATAACTCCCACAAGCCCTTTATTTGTTTCAACAGGAAGAAGTTTTTGATTTTGATAAACCATAATAGCTTCCGCTTCATAAAATAAAGTATCAGGACATACTATTTCAAACTCTGTCTGCATAATATTATTAATGCTGTCATATTCAAGACCATGTTTCACACCATGAAGAATATCTTTTCTTGAAATAATACCTATAGTTTTATTATTTTCCACAACAGGAAGATAGTTTAAATTATATTTCATAGTTAAATCCATAGCATCTTTTAATATAGAATGGCTTTGAACTGATTTAACATGAGTAGTCATAATCTCTTGAACAGATTTAACAGGTTTTACTGTTTCTCTAATAACATATTTAAGCATTTCTAATGTTTCAGCAATCATTTTATCTTTAATAATAGCACTGCCTGCAACACTATGACCACCGCCGCCAAATTGAGAAACTATACTTAAAACATTAACTCTTATATCATTGCTTCTTCCTATAAGAACAAGCCTGCCACCTGTTGAAAGCAGAATAAAAAGAGAACTTAAACCTTCTATTATCATAAGCTTATGAACAATAAAAGCTGCTTCATCTACATATTCATCTACTGTTGCACATGAATAAGCTATATCTACACCGCCTACTGTTATAATTGACAGATTTAAAAGCAGTTCATTTAAAAGCATAACCTGAATATTGCTTAACTCTCTCTGCACATAATCATTTGCCGCTGTTGTATCTGCCTTTTGTGATATTAAATATGATAAAGCTAATGCATCATTTGATGAAGTTTTACTGAAAGTGAACAGCCCTGTATCTTCATATATTCCAAGTGCTAAAAATGTAGCTTCAAGAGATGATAAAGCTATACTTTCTTCCTGCATTTTTAAACAAAATATAGAAGTTGCAGCACCTATTTCTAAAATATTTTTTTTATCTGCTGATATATCACAGCTTATACCAGCATGATGGTCATAAATAATAATTTCTTTTGCAATATCTATTAATGCTGCAAGCCTGCCAAGCCTTTGTCTTTGGTTGCAGTCTGTAATAATTAACATATCAATACTTTTTAATTCACTTAAAAGTTTATCATTATACTGCTTAATATTAATATTAAATTTACTGTCTTTAATAAAATTATATACATTATTTTCCATATTTGTACACATAGCTATATGGTCGCAGTTATATAATTTATATGCGGCATAAGCACTTGCTACTGCATCAAAATCCGGGTTAATATGAGTTATAACTATTTTCATTTTCTTGCAAATCTCGGATGAAAGTTCATTATTGTTTTTCTTTTATCATCATCAGTAACATGTGTATATATTTCTGTTGTAGAAATATTTGAGTGTCCTAAAAATATCTGCAAAGTTCTTAAATCAGCACCATTTGAAAGCATATGAGTTGCAAAAGAATGGCGTAAAGTATGGGGTGAAACATGTTTTGTAATATTATTCTGTTTACATTTTTCTTTTACAATATTCCATATATGCTGCCTTGTAAGCATATTTCCATGCTGATTTAAAAATAAATAACCACTATCTATATCCTTTATAAAATATTCCTGTCTTAAAGCAAGATAATCTTCTAAACTTTTTAATAATGATGGGTAAAGTGGCACAATTCTTTGTTTTGAGCCTTTACCTGTTACTTTTATTATACCCCTTTTAAAATCAATATCCCTGATTTTAACAGCTGTTAACTCACTTACACGCATACCTGTTGCATAAAGCGTTTCCATTATCAAATAATTTCTTTCTTTTACAGGTGTAGATAAGTCATTCCTTGATATTAATTTTTCTACTTCATCAAAATCAAGAAAATCAGGCAGTTTATGCCACTGTCTAGGTTTTGCAATAAACTCTACTGGGTTTACTTTTATCTCTTTTTCTACTATTAAAAAATCAAAATACTGACTTATGCCTGAAAGTCTGCGAAGTATAGTTTCTAATGACTGCTGATTTTTACGCATATATGACATAAAGGCAACAATATCTTCTGGTGTAATCTCTTTAATATCCTTTTTATAAAATTTATATAAAGTTTCTAAATCAGAAAGATATGATATAACAGAATTATCACTCATTCCAAGCTCAAACCGTAAAAACTGTTTAAATTCGTTATACTTATAAGGTTTAGTTTCTATATTCATATAAATATTACCTATTATTTACTATATCATAAATTGGTTTTAATATATCATCATCTGATAAACTGCATATATCTGCACCAAGAGAAGCCACTTTCCCATTTGCTCCATGGAAATCACTCCCACATGAAATTATAAGCCCATTTTTTCTAGCAATCTCTGCAAATACATCTTTTTTATCAAAAGGGTTATGGCTTGAATATGCTTCCAAACCATCAAGCCCAAGTTTTTTATATTCTTTTACTACATCATCAAGTTTATCATTTTCAAGTTTTAATGTATAAGGATGAGCAATAATAGATATTCCACCTGCATTTTTTATTACATTTAATGCTCTATCTACTGACACCTGCTGCTTTTTAAATGCAAGGCTGCTATTATCTTTTAAATATAAATCAAACGCTTCCTGTATAGAAGTGACAATATTGTTTCTTAATAAATATTTTGCCACATGCGGTCTGCCAAGCTGAGAGTCAGGGTTATCTATTAAATCTCCTATTTTTACATTTTTTTTCACAAGTTTAGATAAAGCTGCAATCATTTTCTCATTTCTTTTTCTTCTATAATACTGCACTTCTTCTTCCATTTCCTGCAAGGTTTTATTATTTATATCTATAAAAAGCCCTACAATATGCAGCTCTCCCTTTTCTACTTCCACACTTATTTCTATACCGGGTATTCTGTTTACTATGCTTTTTTGAGCCATAAATTCACTTATTCCTGCAGTAGTATCATGGTCTGTTAAAGCAAGATGAGTAATATTTAATTTTTCAGCCATATTAATAAGCTCTTTTGGACTATATGAGCCATCAGATGCTGATGAATGGCAGTGTAAATCTATCATACTATATTCCTTATATAAATTATATAATATTATATAATATCTAGCACATAATATAACAAGTATTTTTTATCAATAATTATAAGAAATCTTTTACATTACTTACTATAAATTTATGTTTATTTTTTACAATATTTATGAAATAATAAAAGAATTACATTATGGGAGTAAAAGTATGGGAAAAAATCAAGGAAAAGAAACACTTAATATTACCCGGAGAACTCTGCTTAAAGGCAGTGCAGCTCTTATGCTTACTGCCTGCACATCTAAAAAAGCAGTAGAAGAAACAGCAGCAAAGGAAACAACAGTAGATAATATTACTGAAAATCAGCCGCTTATCCAAAATCCTGAAGCAGTATTTGATACTTCACTAAAAGTGGTTAATACTCACCACAGAATACACTGCCACGGATCATGTATGTTAAAAGCATATGTAAAAAACGGCAGGCTTGTAAACCTTACATCTATGGGTGATATTCCTAGAGAAAATTCAAAAGAAAAAGATGAAGATTTATTTATGCGTCAACGCAGAGCATGCCCTAGAGGTCTTTCTGAAAAGAAACGCTTGTATGCTCCAAATAGAATAAAATATCCTATGAAGCAGACAAAAGAAAGAGGCGATATAACAGGGTTTGTCCGCATAAGCTGGGAAGAAGCTGCTAAAACAGTAGCATCTTACTTAAAAGAAATGCAGGAAAGACAAAAAGAGCTTGGATATCTTCCTATTTTTGCAACTGGTAACTCTCCTGCAAAATATTTAGGCACAACTCTTGATATATACGGCCACCACTCTGCAGGAAACCAAATGGATGCAATGTATGCCGCTCTTGGACCAAAAGTTCAAGGTAATCCTGCTATTGATATATTAAACTCTAAATTAATAATCATATGGTCTACAGATACTAGAACTACACAACCACACTTAACATTCTTTTTAACTAAAGCAAAAGAAGCAGGTATACCTATTGTTGTAGTAGACAGCAGATTTACAGATACAGCTGCAACTTACAGCACAGGTATTGGTAAAGTTCCAGGGTTTATTGCTGTAAGACCGGGAACAGACAGTGCAATGCTTGCTGCTATGGCTTATGTTCTTTATAAGAAAAAACTTTATAATGAAAAATTTTTAAAAGAATATACTTTTGGATTTTTTCCAAATGATACAGTTACAAGCAACTCTAATATAGAAAATCCTGTTACAAAAACATTATATAAAGGTCAGACTTTTACAGTGCCAGCAGGAGAATCTTTTGCAGAATATCTTGAAAGCCTTGAAAAACAGTATAAAGATTATAAAGGGGTGCTTAACTGGGCAGCATCATTAACAGGCACAACTGCAGAAATAATTGAAAACCTTGCATTAGAATATTGTAAAGCATCAGCAGCAGCATTTTTCTGTGGCTGGACTACAGGCGGTGCACAAAGAACTAATAATGGATTATATTATTCATGGTTTTTAATAGCGCTTGCTGCAATGACTGGAAATATTTCAAGACGAGGTGGCGGCTTTGGTATGATTGCACCAAGTGATGGTTATAAAATTAAAATAGGCTCTAACCCGCCACTAACTGATGCTAAAAAATACGGCTCTATTAAATTTTCTATTTTTTCACTTCCAGAAGTTATTTTAACAGGCAGAGATGCAAGAACTGCAGAGCAGCTTAGAGATGATGTAAAATTATTAAACAATATTGATTTAGGCAACGACCCAAGGCTTCATATAGAAATGGTTATTAAAGGCGAAGGCTCTGGCGATTTCTTTACTCAAAAAGCAAATATTAACAGAAAAATAGAAGCATTTAAAAAAGTGAAATATGTTGTATGTTATGAACAGCAAATGAGTACTACTGCAAAATATTCTGATATTATACTTCCTGCTGCTATGAATTTAGAGCAGACATTCTTTACTTATGGTCAGATGAATTGTGAGCTTGATGTGGCACATAAAGTTTCAGAACCACTTTATGACTGTAAACTTGATAGAGAAATAACAAGGCTTATTTGTAAAGAGCTTGGTATTGAACTTAAAAACTATACTGATGAAGAAATAATGAAAGCTCAATGGGAAAAAGCAGAGTTTCCAAAAGGATATGCAGAGATAAATCCAAAAAGAACTATGCCTGATTTTGATACAATAATGCAAATGGGTGAATACCAGCTGCCTACTCCACTTGATAAAACTTATATTGATACTATGAACTATAAACCAGGAGAATTTCCAACTGATACTGGCAGAATAAACTTTTATTCTCCATATATGGCTATGAGACAAAGAGCACAGCACCCAGTTTACGGTCCTAGATATATACCTTCAAAAGAAGGATATGAAACAATCCAGAAAAAAGAAAAAAGCCGTAAAGGCGTTGCTTATGGTTTACAGTTTATAACTCCACATGTTATTCACAGAGCACACTCTACTTTTGATACTGTTCCTTTACTGCAAGATACATACGATAACTATGTAGAAATATCTGATGCAGATGCAAAAACAAGAGGAATAAAAACAGGAAATATTGTTTATGTTTATAATGATTATGGATGTATAAAACTTCCTGCACTTGTAAGCTCACGCCCTATGCCTGGTGTTATTGTTATTAATGAAGGAAGAATATATAACCCAAGCAGCGAAGAAACATATACAGCTTATTTTGATGTTACTGGAAAAGGTGAATATAAAGAAATAGTTACACCTGTTGATTTAGGTGCATGTGTATCTACCCTTACTGTTGATATGGAATCTGGTGCAGGTGACCCAGTTACTCATCAGTTTACAAATAAATCAGGTGGATTTGCTGCCAGTGGTAACTTATGTGAAATAAGCATTAAAAAACCAAATTAGGAGAATATTATGAAACAATGGGGTTTTTATTTTGATGAAACAAGATGTGTTGGCTGCAAAGCCTGCATGATTGCCTGCAAAGAAAATAATGAAGAATTAAGGGGTGATATTAATATTCACCAATATAATATTAATACAGATTATACAAAAGATAATAAAGTAAACATTCCATCTATAGATGAATGCAGCAAATATTATATGAAAGAAAACTGGCGGAGGGTATCGCAGACAATAGAAGGCACTTTTCCAGCATTAAAAATGACAAATCTTTCAATATCCTGCAACCACTGCATAAATCCTGCATGTATTCCTGCATGCCCTGTTGAAGCTATCAGTAAAGACAGTGAATATGGTATTGTGCAGTCTGATAGAAGTATATGTATATCTTGTGGCAGCTGCGAAGCAGAATGTCCTTGGGAAGCACCACAATATTATGATAAAAACTATGCAGATTATGCAGAAGAAGACCCTGCAAGACCGCGTATGACTAAATGCAACTTATGTATAGGCAGAATAAAAGAAGGCTTAAAACCAGCATGTGTTGCTGTATGCCCTGCTAGAGCATTAGATGCAGGACCAATTGAAGAACTGAAAATCAAATATAAAGATGCAGTTACTTCTACAGCTAATTTTAATAATATAGAAAAAATCAAGCTGCATAAACCAAACCTGTTATTAACAGCTAAATATGCAACAAAATAATGGAAAAAGAGTTATATATAAGACGGCATAGAGACTATGCCGTCTTTTCAAAAATATTTGCAGGTCCAGTTGATAGTGATACAAAACAGGTTATTATAAATTTGTTTAATAATCTTATTATATTTGCCAGACATATGCAGGATGAAAGTTTAAAAAACAGTCTTGAATTTGTTATAGATTTTTTACAAAAAAATAATGAAGAAGAACTAAATAGAATATATACTTCTCTATTTGTTTCTGGGGGATATGGAAAAATACTATGCCCTGTTGAATCTTTCTATCTTGATAATACTGGACAAATTATGGGAGAAAAAAGAGATGCAGTCTTTGAAATATATGTAAAAAATAAATTAAGCCTTGTAAAAACATTTAAAGAACAGGAAGACCATATTGCTGCAGAACTTTCTTATATTTCTATAAAAAATAAAGAAATATTAGAAGATAATTATATTCAGCAGTTACTTGATAATAACATTAATGAGCAGTATATTTTTATAAAAAACCATCTACTGCCTCTCATTCATTATTTCATTCTAGATTTAAAAAAATATGATAAAAGTATGCTTTATTTTGAAACTGCATGTATTATAAAAAAATATTTAGAGTATGACTTTATTAAAAGTTATGGATAATATTTATTTTATTTTTTTTACTATTACACCAGTTACAAGGGGTTTTTCAAGTATACTTTGAGAATATACTTTTGTTTCATATTTTAAATTATTAGGTCTTAAAAATATTACATCATCTTTTTAAGACAGTATCTTATATGCATTGCATTATTTTTATCATTAAGAAATGTAATATAAGGCATATTCATATCAAGGTTATTAATAACAGGCTTAATATATGATACTGGTGCTGCAAGAAAAATATCACCATTATTAATTAATGGTGCCATACTGTCATCTGCTGCTTCTATTAAAAACGGTAAATCATATATATTTTTTAATAATGCATCACATTTTTCATATCTGTATGGGTTTATCTCCCCTGATTTATATACTGGAATATTTATATATATGTCTTTTGTTTTATTATCCATTTCTCCATACTTTACATGTAAATTCTTGTTATATAAAAAACTACCTGCACTATCTGCAAGTCCTAAAAGATAATCTGTTGTAGTGCCTAAAATAATACTTAAATTAATTATTAATGAATATGGTGTTTCTATTTTTTCAGAAATATAATGGTTTAATCTAAATGATGATTGACACAGTCTCATATAAAAGATTTATCAATGAGCTAAATGTTAGAAATGTAATAGGTTCAACAGTGTTAAAATTAAAATCTGAAAATGGCGGGAAATCACCTGTTATTATTTATGATAGTCAAGGGATAAATAATTTCCATGATAAACAGCATCTTCAATTAAGTCTTGAGGGTAAAAATGGCTTAAATGGCACAATATATACATTTAATACATTAGAAGAATTATCTAAATATTTTGTACTTGATTATAATAAAGTAAAAGATGCTGCTGACAGTTATAATAAATTAATGGCTTTTGGTAAAGATACAGAATTTAATAAAGATGTGGATGCTATGATTGGAGCTCAAGAGCCTACTCTTTTAACAAGTGCTAAAAATATTTTAGGTATTCGCCATTTTTATGCTGGTTATCAATTTAATAATAATGGCTCATTAGTAACTGGTAAAATGGATGCACCATCAGTATTATCAGCATTTTTCAGTGAAATATTAGACCTTGATGGTGGTGGTAATGGGTTTGGTGGTATAGGCACAGGCATTAGAAGATTTCAGATACAGTATAGAACACCTTTTGGACTTGATTTTGCTCTTATTGAATATGATTTAGTATATGGCAGGCAAACAGTTGCTAAAGCTGAATATATACCAAGAGTTGCAGTATCATATACATATAAAAAAGACGGCTTATATGCAAAAATTGCAGGAACTTATGGTATATTAAATGGTGAATTAGTTGATATAAAATCCGCAAATACCAATTCTTCTTACGGCACTGTTCATGCTTTTCATATAGGCGGTGCAGTTAAAAAAATAATAGGAAATTTTCATTTTGCTGTATTAGCATCTTATGGTATGAATGCAGACCTTTATAATGAGCAGAAAACTGTATATTCAAATGGTGGTTATCTGCACCAAAAATTAAATTCTATGACTATTGGTAGTATTACATATAACGGTATAGATTCCTATATTGTAGATGAAAATGGTAAAATAAGTAATGTAACAAGGGTATCTGCTTATGCAGAATTTGGATATAAAATAGTTCCATCATTTTCATTAATTGCTGGTGGTGGTTATCAATATACAAAAAATGATTCTGCTGAGTAAAACAATTTAGATATACACAGCTACTCAGTATTTATAAAGGCACCATTCACATTAAGTAAAAACTTTTCAATTATCACTCAAGCTGGTTGGTATGATACAATTGGCATTGTAGATAATAATAGTGAAAATTTAGGATCTTTTATACTTATTACCCAGTTAAGAGCAACATTTTAAAAAAATATATAAAAAGGGGCAGTTTTAATTCTGCCCCTAAAAATATTAATTATTTTTTAATTTAATTTTTCTATGATATTCCTGTAAAGAGTATACTTCAAATCTGCCAAAATCTGCCTTTTCTTTTAAACCGTCACAAGCAGCTGCAATGCCTGAAAAAGTAGATGTCATAGGCACACCTTTTAATAATGCAATAGAGCGTGTTTTAATTTCATCAGTAATTGCATCTTCCCCATCTTCTCTTGTCATTATAATCCACTGAATTTTATTTTCATTTAAAAGGTCTACAAGGTTTGGACGCCCTTTTGATATTTTAAATATTGCATTTGATTTAATATTATTATCATAAAGCATAGTAGAAGTGCCTTCTGTTGCATAAATATTAAACCCAAGCTCTGCTAAATCTTTTAAATAAGGCACAGCCCTTTCTTTATCTTTATTATTAAGGGATACAAAAATATTGCCACTTTCTGGAAGTTTGCCACCTGCAGCTATTTGAGATTTAAGATATGCAAGCCCTTTGCTTGTATCCATACCCATAACTTCACCAGTAGAGTGCATTTCTGGGCTTAAAAAAATATCTGCCCCTATAAATTTAGAAAATGGAAATACTGCTTCTTTCACTGTTGTATATGGTGGGATAATTTCTTCAGTAAAGCCAATTTGTGACAATGTTTCTCCAAGCATACATCTAACTGCATATTTAACTAAGGGTTCACCAATAGATTTGCTTACAAAAGGTGCAGTTCTTGATGCTCTAGGGTTTGCCTCAATAATATATACATGATTATTATGCACTGCATATTGTATATTCATTAGACCGCATACATTTAATTCTTTTGCTAATGCAAATGTATGGCTTCTGATAGTATCAAGTATTTCTTTGCTTAATGTCATTGTAGGAATAACAGCAGCAGAATCTCCTGAATGAATACCAGCTGGCTCCACATGTTCCATAATACTACCAATAACAGTAGTTTTTCCGTCTGATATACAGTCTACATCAACTTCCACTGCATCATTTAAGAATTTATCTATCAATATAGGATTATCATTAGAAAGCTGCACTGCATATTTTATATATTTTTCAAGGGTTTCACGAGTATAAGCTATAACCATACCTCTGCCACCTAAAACAAATGATGGACGCACAAGAACTGGATAACCTATTCTTTCAGCAATATCTAATGCTTCCTGCTCTTTATAAGCAATACCATTTTCCGGCTGTTTTATATTAAGCTTATTAATAAGTTTTTGAAATCTGTCCCTGTCTTCTGCAAATTCTATACTGTCTGGATTAGTTCCAATAATATTTACACCACAGTTTTCAAGCTCTCTTGCAAGGTTTAAAGGTGTTTGACCACCAAACTGCACTATAACACCAGCACATTTTTCTCTTTCATAAATATGCAGAACATCTTCAATAGTTAAAGGCTCAAAATAAAGTTTATCACTAATATCATAATCTGTTGAAACTGTTTCTGGGTTAGAGTTTACCATAATACAATCATACCCTGAGGCTTTTAAAGCAAATGAAGCATGAACACAGCAGTAATCAAATTCTATACCCTGACCAATCCTGTTTGGACCGCCCCCTAATACCATAATAGATTCTCTACTATTTTCAAGCCGTGCAGGCTCAGAATATTCACTGTAAGATGAATAATAATATGGAGTTTTTGCATAAAATTCACCAGCACATGTATCAACTGCTGCATAACCTGGTGCAATATTTATTTCTTTTCTTTTATCTCTAACAGCCTTTTCTGTTACATTTAATAAAAATGCAATTTGTTTATCAGAAAATCCAAACTCTTTAGTTTGAATAAAAAGCTCTTTATCTTTTGATAAACCATCTAAACTACCAGCTGATTTTATTTCATCTTCAAAAGCTGTTATTTCCTGTAAATGCCTTAAAAAATATTTATCTATTTTAGAATATTCATATACAGTATCAACAGAATAACCTTTTTTAAATGCTGCCCTTACTGCAAATACTCTGTCTGCTTTAGGCACTTGCAGTGCAATATTTAATTCTTCATCTGTCATATTTTCATAAACATCATCTTTGCCATCTGCACCAAAACCACTTCTGCCTATTTCAAGTGAACGAAGTGCTTTTTGGAATGACTGTTTAAAAGTCTTCCCAATAGCCATTGCCTCCCCAACTGATTTCATTTGAGTGCCAAGAGTGGAATCTGCATTTTGAAATTTTTCAAAGGTAAATCGTGGGATTTTTGTAACTATATAGTCAAGAGCAGGCTCAAAACAAGCTGGTGTTTCACCTGTTATATCATTAATTAATTCATCAAGAGTATAGCCAACTGCCAGTAATGCTGCAATTTTTGCAATAGGAAAACCTGTTGCTTTTGAAGCAAGTGCAGAAGAGCGTGATACCCTAGGGTTCATTTCAATAATAATTCTTCTGCCATCTTTTGGATTTACTGCCCATTGAACATTTGCTCCGCCAGTTTCCACACCTATTGCCTGCATAACTCGCAAACTGTCATCACGCATTGCCTGATATTCTCTATCAGTTAATGTTTGGATAGGTGCAACAGTAATAGAGTCTCCAGTATGCACTCCCATTGGGTCAAAGTTTTCAATAGAGCATACTATGACTGAATTATTTTTTTTATCTCTCATCACTTCCATTTCATATTCTTTCCAGCCAAGAAGTGATTCTTCAATTAAAACTTCACTGTTTCGGCTTTCAAAAAGACCACGGGTTACTATTTGCTGAAATTCTTCTTTATTATGAGCAATACCGCCGCCTGTTCCTCCAAGAGTAAAGCCCGGGCGTATAATTAAAGGCCATGTACCAATAACTTCAGCAACCGCAGCAGCTTCCTGCATAGTATGTGCTGAGCCTGATCGTGGTAAATCAAGCCCAATTTCTCTCATAGTCTTTTTAAAAAGCTGCCTGTCCTCTGCTTTATTAATACTTTTAACAGAAGCTCCAATCATTTCTACGCCATATCTTTTTAATATACCTTTATCATAAAGCTCTACAGCTAAATTTAATGCAGTCTGTCCTCCAAGAGTAGGAAGAATAGCATCTGGTCTTTCTCTTCTTATTATTTCATGCAAAATATCTGCTGATAATGGCTCAATATATGTTCTATCTGCAAATTCAGGGTCTGTCATAATAGTAGCAGGATTTGAATTTACAAGCACTATTTCATAACCTTCATTTTTTAAAGCCTTACATGCCTGCACTCCAGAATAGTCAAACTCACAGCCCTGCCCTATTACAATAGGTCCTGCACCTATAATCATTATTTTTTTAATATCATTTCTTTTAGGCATCTTAACACTCCATCATTTTTCTAAAAGTTTCAAAAAGATAAAGTGAATCGTTTGGTCCAGGTGCAGCTTCAGGATGATACTGGACACTGAAAAATGGCTCTGTTTTATGTCTGATACCTTCTAATGTATTATCGTTCATATTTATATGAGTTATTTCTAAGCATGATGGTATATTTTTAATATCAAGGGCAAAGTTATGGTTTTGTGATGTTATTTCTACCTGATTAGTTATTAAATTTTTTACAGGATGGTTAAGACCATGGTGCCCAAATTTTAACCTGTAACATGAGCATCCTGCAGAAATTCCCATAATCTGATGCCCTAAACATATACCCATTAAAGGCACTTTTCCTGTAAAATATTTTGCTGCATTTATTGCATAATAAAGAGATGATGGATCAGCTGGTCCGTTTGATAAAAACACACCATCTGGTTTCATTTCCATAACTTTTACAGGGTCATATCCAGCTGGCACACAAGTAATCTGCATATCATGAGCTGCAAGACTTCTTAATATATTATATTTTATACCAAAATCATAAGCCACAACTTTATATGTGCCTTCGTTATTCCATTTAAACACTTCACCAGCTGTAACACGATTTGCATAATCCTGATTATCAAGCCCTTCCCATGCTTTAGCTTTTGCAACTGCTTCTTCAATTGAAATATTTTCATCACTGCAATGTAAAAAACCTTTTAAAGAGCCCTGCTCCCTAAGCATTAATGTAAGTCTTCTTACATCTATTCCTGTAATAGCTGGAATATTATGTTGTTTTAACATATCCTGTAAACTTATTTGAGATGAATAGTTAGATGGTTCATTTATATTACAAACTATAAGCCCGTTTAAAAAAAGACTGCGTGATTCTAAAAACTTTAAATCAATACCATAATTACCTATTTCTGGAGCAGTAAGCGAAACAAACTGACCTGCATAAGATGGGTCACTTATGATACCTTCATACCCACTCATTCCTGTATTAAAAACTGTCTCCCCAAGTTTATCAACACAGGCACCAAAAGAACAACCCTTAAATACTTCTCCATTTTCAAGGGCAAGAAAAGCTTTTTTTAAGCGTTTCTCTTTCCAATTAAAACTCATATAATATTACCCCATATTTATTTTATAGTTTTATCTAAAAACAGGCAAAACTTGAATATATTATAGATATACATATTTACTGTCAATAAATAATTTTTATTATTTCTAAAATGGATTCTTAACTAACAGGACAAATGTTACACTTTTAGTAAAAAATAAATCTTAACTTAATATAAATCAAGCAATAATTTATTTTCAATAACAATCTCATATGGAGATTTAAAATTTAAGCATGTTTTAGCA
>Ga0209694_1000331_pt1 | contig 83788 bp, 55 predicted proteins | sample GluameincwithD2O_FD_187499 | JGI IMG/M metagenome (GOLD analysis project Ga0209694, IMG submission 187499) | Mouse cecum microbial communities from Vienna, Austria - Glucosamine amended microcosms incubated with D2O (SPAdes) (version 2) | ecosystem: Host-associated > Mammals > Digestive system >... | reverse complement strand
AAGCCGACGTGACTGTCAACGGAACCCGTGTCGGCAACCACAAGGGTGCTTTCAATGCCTTCTGCCTTGAAGTGACCGGCCTCTTGCACGAGGGGGACAACAGCATAATCGTCGAGGCGACCAACGCCCATGATGACAATATCGCCCCGCTCGAAGGGGATTTCACCATCTTCGGCGGTATATACCGCCCGGCCAAACTGATGTGGCTTCCGGCGACATGCATCACGCCGCTCGACTATGCGTCGCCGGGCACCTATATCACGCAAAAGGAGGTCAGCGACAACCTCGCCAAACTCCACATAGTGACAAAACTCGACGGAAACGCCTTGAAAAGCAAAAACAAGCTGTCGCTGCGCACGACCATCACCGGCCCTGACGGCAACGTGGTTGCGTCGCGCTCGGCCCGATGCGGCAAAGGTGCCGACGGGAAGGTCGAGGTCTCGGGCGACTTCGAGATAAAGCGACCCGCCCTGTGGAGCAAAAAATCACCTGAAAACCGATACACCGTGTTTCACGAACTGATTGACGGGAAAGAGGTAATCGACACGCTGTCACAGCGCATCGGGTTGCGATATTTCTCCATCGACCCCGAGAAAGGGTTCTTTTTCAACGGACAACCCTACCGTCTCGCAGGCGTGAACCGCCATCAGGACCGCCCGGGGAAAGGATGGGCCATATCTCAGGCCGACCATGAGGAGGACATGGCTCTAATCAAGGAAATCGGGGCCAACACCATCCGTCTCGCCCATTACCCTCACTCTGAGCAGTTCTATAACCTGTGTGACGACAACGGCATGCTCGTGTGGGCCGAAATCCCCTTTGTCGGGCACGGCACCGACTCTCCCGAGTTTGCCGACAATCTCAAGACACAGCTGACCGAGCTTATCCGTCAGAATTACAATCATCCCTCGATTTTCATCTGGAGCCTGTTCAACGAGATAGGTTTCGGCAACTCCGGCGCGGTGAAACCTGACAATATCGTTGCCGAGCTGAACGACCTCGCCCATGCCGAAGACCCCTCGCGTCCCACCGTCGGCGCGACCAACAAGGATGACCTTCCCGAAAACTGGATTCCCGACTATCTCGCCTACAACAACTATCCCGGATGGTACTGGGCCGAACCCGCCGCTATGGGTCCCTCGACCGACTGGAAAAACAAGGGCAAAGGCGTGGCTATCAGCGAGTATGGCGCAGGAGCGAGCATCCACGACCACGACCAGCACATAAAATCGGCGCCCAAGACCGACGGCCATTACCACCCCGAGGAATGGCAGGCCACCGTGCATGAAGGGAACTACCGCGAACTCGCAAAACGCCCCTATGTCTGGGCGACGTGGGTGTGGAACATGTTTGACTTTGCAAGCTCGTGGCGCAACGAGGGTGACATCCGGGGCACCAATGACAAGGGTCTCGTCACCTACGACCGCAAGACCCCCAAGGACGCCTTCTACTTCTACAAGGCTCAATGGAGCGAGGAGCCGATGGCCTACATCACATCGCGCCGGCACATTATCCGCGAGAATGCCGACACACAGGTGAAAGTGTACAGCAACTGCGACACCGTGGAGTTGCGCGTCAACGGCAACCCCGTGGGGGCCATCAAGCCTGAAGGCGGTATCGCCAAGTGGGACAACGTCACCCTGCGTCCCGGCAAAAACAAGATTGAAGTAATCGGTACTGCCGGGGGCAAACGCGTCGCCGACAGCTGCGAATGGACATTGAAATAGCCTGAACCTCAAGATGAAACATCTCATTTTACCTATAATGCTGATGACCGCCATTGCCGCCGGAGCGGCGACAGAGCCGGTCGATTATGCCAACCCCCTCGTCGGGACCGCGCTGAAAGGAGAAGGAGGCACGGCGCCCTTTGTCGGCGAACCGTTTGCCATGACCAATTTCCTCGCCCAGACCCGTGAAAACAAGATGGGCACGATGGCCTATGTATATGACGACACCCACATCATGGGCTTCATGGCCTCCCACCAGCCCACGGTGTGGATGGGCGATTACGGCTATGTGTCGCTCATGCCTCAGACAGGCGGAGAGATACGCACCCTCCCCGAAGAGCGCAAAATCACTTTCTCCCACAAAAACGAAAAAGCCACCCCGGCCTATTACAGCGTCACGCTTGACAACAAGGACGGCAAAATCAAGGCCGAGATAGCGGCGGCAAAGCGTGCCGGGATGTTCCGTTTCACCTACCCGCGCACCGACAGTGCCCGCGTCATCATCCAAGGTATCAACCTCAACCCCGGCCTCGCCGACTGGGCCAACGACTACGGCCCGCGCATCGCGTCAATCAAGGGATGGATAAAGGTCGACACCGTCAACAACGAAATTGTCGGCTACAATCCTGACCGCCAAGCGGCGCAGATAGGCCCCGAACTCGCTGATTTCAAAGGATATTTCGTCATAAAACCCGACAAGAAAATCAAGCGTTTCGGCACATGGGAAGGCAGCGACATCTATCCCGGAAAAGATGAAATCGAGGGAACCCGCTCGGGCGCATATATCGATTTCGCAACCAAGAAAGGCGAGGCGGTGACATTCACCGTCGGGACATCGTTTATCGACATTGACCAAGCCCGCGACAACATGAAACGCGAACTCCCTGCCGACGGCGACATGAAAAAACTCGTTGCCTCGACACGCGCCGCGTGGAACGACAAGCTCGGCAAAATGAAAATCAACGGTGTCGACGACGAGACCAAGCGCATCTTCTACACCGCCTTGTTCCACTGCTATCTTTTCCCGCGCGAATTTTCGGAATACGGCCGCTATTACAGCGCGTTTGACGACAAGGTACACGAGGGGGTGTCGTTCAACGACTACTCCCTGTGGGACACATTCCGCGCCTATCACCCGCTCATGACCATCATCGAGCCGGAACTGACCGGCGACTGGATTACGTCGTTGCTACAGATGTACAAAGAGGGCGGATGGATGCCCATCTGGCCCAACCCCACCTATACCAACATCATGATAGGCACCCACGGCGATGCCGTAATCGCCGATGCCTACATGAAAGGGATACGCAACTATGACGTAAACCTCGCCTATGAGGCAATGCGCAAAAACGCCATGACACCACCCGAAAGCGATACCTCGCGCCGCTACGGCGACCGCGACCGCTGGACGGCGTTTGAAGGACGCGCAGGCGCAAGCTGGTATCACACAATCGGTTATGTTCCTGACGACAAGACCGCCGAATCGGTGTCGCGCACACTGGAATATGCCTACGACGACTGGTGCACCGCCCGGCTCGCCCGCGAGCTCGGCAAGACCGACGACTATAACGCCCTGATGCGCTGGGCCGGCAACTACCGCAACATCTACAACAAGGAAAAAGGCTTCATGCTCCCCCGCAACTATGACGGGTCATGGGTCGACATCGACGACACCGACCACCACGGAATGACCGAAGGGTCAAAATGGACCTATCTGTTCTGCGTACTTCAGGACATTCCGGGCATGATTGACCTGATGGGCGGAAATGATGCCGTTGCCGCAAAACTCGACCGCAATTTCAACGAAAACCGTTACCGCCACGACAACGAGCCGGGCCATCACTACATCTACCTCTACAACTACTGTGACCGCCCGTGGAAGACACAGGAGCTCATCAAAAAGCACACCGCCGTCAACTACCACGATGCCCCCGACGGCCTCAACGGCAACGACGACTGCGGGCAGATGTCGGCATGGTACCTGTTCTCCATCATGGGATTCTACCCCGTGACTCCCGGCAGCAACCTCTTTGCAGTCGGCGCGCCCCAGTTCCCCCGTTTCGAAATCGACCGTGGCGGCGACGCGGGCACTCTCAGCATCATCGCCGACAACCTCAGCGACAAGAACATATATGTCAAGAGCGTGACAGTCGACGGCCGCCGCCTGACTGACAGCCACCTGACATGGAACGACATCAGCAAGGCACGCGAAATCCGCTTCGCCATGACCGACCAGCCCTCGACTTTCTGGAAATAATGCATAGTTACAGAACTATCGCCTAAGCACAGGAGTTTTTCATTCAACCAGAGTAAAATCTCAACATTTTTAGCTAAATTTGCACACTTGGAGCGTTGTTTTAACCCACGTTCCAAGTGTGCCTACTTTTCTAAAAACGCTCCAGTATTTTGATGACAGACAAAAATAACAAGATATTAAACGACTCCGGTATCGCTGCAGAAGCAACCCTTTTTTACGGTAATGACACGATTTGGACTGAACGCCAATTTTCTCATCCTGAAAGAAAGATTAGACTCGCTACATCTTTTAGTGGAATTGGAGCCATAGAACATGCGTTTCAGCGTTTAGGTCTTAACACTGAGATTATATTTGCTGGAGATATTGATGATAAATGTAAGAAATCTTATTTTGCCAACTACGACATTGATGAAAGCCGTTGGCATTCTGATATTCAATCCTTTGACGCCACGCCATTCAAGGGAAAAGTAGATATTTTTGTCGGCGGAGCGCCATGTCAGGCTTTCTCTATGGTGGGAAAACGAAAAGGGTTTGAAGATACCAGAGGAACGCTTTTTCGTGAGTTTGCACGAGTCGTAAAAGAATGTGAACCAAAGATTTTCATTTTTGAAAATGTAAAGGGCCTCATCAATCACGACAGAGGTAACACTTGGGAAGTTATCCGTCACACTTTTGAAGATTATTGCGGGTATCATATTAGATTCAAAGTACTGAACAGCAAGGACTACGGAATACCGCAGCATCGTGAAAGAATTTTTTGTATCGGATTTCGTGAACCGGAGGAATTTGAATTTCCCGACCCGATACCACTTGAATACAAAATGTATGATTTTTTAGAAGATTACATCCAAACCCGCTATTTCTTGAAAGAGAAAGGCATTAAGTTTGTCACTTCAACAAAAAATCGGGCCAAGTGCTACACTCAGATTAACGGAGATGTTGCTCTTTGCCAAAAAAGAAACCAACAGTTTAACTGGCACGGCGACTTCGTGTATCATCCTGCGTTACAGAACGAGCCCTATGAAGAAGAATGGGACGAATTTATTTTTGATGTCAGAGATGTAGAAGAAAAATATTACCTGTCGGAAAAAGTCAAGAACTATGTTCTTGCGCCCGGCACAAAAAACTTTCGGACTTCCACGGAAACCGATCTTGACGTGGCTCGTCCACTTCTGCAATCGATGCACAAAATGCATCGCGCGGGAATAGACAATTATGTGACCCATAAAGGCCGAATCCGAAAACTCACCCCTCGTGAATGTCTGCGTCTTATGGGATTCAAGGATTCTTTCAATATCGTTGTTTCCGACACCTCTATGTACCAGCAAGCTGGTAATAGTATTGTTGTCGACGTTCTCATAGCAATCCTCAAGCAGCTCGACATTACTAAATACGGAGAATAAATCCATGAAAATAGCCGGTCAGAATTTCACCTTTGTAGACACTCTTAACTCTCCAGTTACTGTTCCCGACTGCTTTGTAATGCGGGATTCAAAAATTGGGAGTGGCAATGGAGAGGCCAAATTATATATAGCCTCTAAAACAGTCATGTACCCATTCTTCGGGAATAAAGGGTTTGTTGCCAAATGCTTTTTGTTAAAAAGCGACCTTCTTTCCTATATGAATGCTCTCCATGCTGAATATCTGCATCCATCACAGGCATATCGTGGTGCTGATGAAATGCCTCAGTTATGGAAAGAACGTGTTGCCAAAATCGAGAGTCTTCCTGAAGTTATTGAATTTCACGTCAGCGCCCAAGACCAGATTGACGGCCCTCGCGGATATGTCAACTCTAAAGATACCGGCTACCAGCTGATTCGTGAAATTTCTCTGCCTCTTGTAACTTATATATCTGTTATGCAATTAACAGATAGTTCCGGTGCAACCCTTTATTATTGGAAACTTTTTGCCGACTTTGAGGCTATTTCCGATAAAAAAGCCGCCCTTGTGTTTACCTACGGAAAAAAAGGTGAAAAAATTTCCGAGCCGGCACCTGAACCTAAGGTTTCTTCTCGTCAAAATGAGATACGAAAAGCTCGACAAGGACAAGGAGTTTATCGCGATAAACTCCTTTCGGAATGTCCTTTTTGCCCTATAACTATGATTAACGATGAACGGTTGCTCATTGCAAGCCATATCAAACCTTGGGCAGTTGCCTCTGACATTGAAAAACTTGACCCTAAGAACGGCTTTATGCTATCTCCACTGTATGACAAACTTTTCGACAGGGGACTGATGACTTTCACCGAAGACCGTCGCATCGTCTTTTCCAACTGGATTTCGCCCAAGAACAAGGAACGTCTCGGTATTAAAGACGGGCAATTTATACAAATGCTGCCCCTTGACGAGGCGAGACAATCCTATATGCAATTTCATCGGTCGTCGGTATTCAAAGGATAATCAGCGGATGAATCACAGTAGTGAAACGGACTTACCAATTTTTGACACAAACGAGTTTTTCGAGATGGAACCGGTTTTGTAATTTTGCGCCGAATAATTCCATCACATATTCCATGAAGACTCTGTTATATCTCACTCTTTCAGTCTGCGGGATGGTTGCGACACTGCCCGCCGGAGCAACTTCGATGCCGCTGCCAAGTGACGCGACGGCTGTCTATGAGTCGCGCCGACCGGCTGAAAAGCTGTTTCACTCCACCGCCGTCGAGAAGGAGATTGCTCGCGTCACGTCAATGCTGACCAATCCCAAGCTGGCTTGGATGTTTTCCAACTGTTTCCCCAACACGCTTGACACTACCGTCCATTACCGCATCGGGGACGACGGCGAGGATGACACGTTTGTCTACACGGGCGACATCCACGCGATGTGGCTCCGCGACTCGGGGGCGCAGGTGTGGCCTTACGTCAGTCTCGCCGACCGCGACGAGAAACTGCGCAAGATGATTGCCGGGGTGATACGCCGGCAGATGAAGTGTATACTTCTCGACCCCTATGCCAACGCTTTCAACGACGGACCGACAGGGGGATGGTGGATGAGCGACCTGACCGACATGAAACCCGAGTTGCATGAGCGCAAATGGGAAATCGACTCTCTGTGTTACCCGATCCGTCTTGCCTATGAATACTGGCTCGTGACAGGCGACACGTCGGTATTCGACGAAAACTGGCGCCGCGCGATGGAACTCGTTGTGGCCACTCTGCGCGACCAGCAGCGCAAGGAGGGAAACGGCAGCTACAAGTTTGAGCGCAAGACCGAGCGCGGCACCGATACAATGATAAACCACGGCTACGGCCACCCGGTCAAGCCGGTCGGACTGGTGGCATCTGCCTTCCGCCCCTCTGACGACTCGACAACGTTCCTGTTTCTCGTTCCGGCCAACTTCTTTGCTGTAACATCGCTGCGCAAGGCCGCCGAAATCCTGACCAAGGTCAACGGCGACAAGGCCCTCGCCGCAGAATGCGACTCGCTTGCTGCCGAAATCCATGCGGCTCTGATGGAGTATGCAGTCTATGACCATCCGAAATATGGCAAAGTGTATGCCTTTGAAGTTGACGGTTTCGGGAATCACCTGCTCATGGATGACGCCAATGTCCCGAGCCTGCTTGCGATGGGTTATCTCGGCGACGTGGCAATTGACGACCCTGTCTATCAGAACACGCGCCGCATGGTGTGGAGCGAGGACAACCCCTACTTCTTCCGAGGCACTGCCGCCGAAGGCATCGGAGGGCCTCACATCGGGTTCAACATGATCTGGCCCATGAGCATCATGATGAAGGCATTCACCGCCACCGACGACGAGGAAATCGCCCGATGCATCTCGACCCTGATGTCCACCGATGCCGGCACCGGATTCATGCACGAGTCATTCCACAAAGACAACCCCGACGACTACACCCGCGCATGGTTTGCATGGCAGAACTCTCTGTTCGGCGAGCTTATTCTCAAACTCGTCAACGAAGGGAAAACCGACCTGCTCAACCGGATTACAAATACCAGATAAGTGAGTGTCAGAAATTATTTAATGTATTGCAGTGAGTGATATGTAGAATGATTTTGGACTTGCGAAGAAGGCGCATAGCCGTAGCTCTGTAACTGATGAGCAAGACTGAAAGCATCTTCATTGCGCTCACTTGATTCTATTAAATAATTTCTGACACTCACTTAACAATCGCGGCTCAGACACGAGTTGCGAAAAAAAGCCACAGAGGCTGCCGGAAAGAGCAGCCTCTGTGGCTTTTTTTCGATTTTTCACTAAAAAAGAGTTGATACACCGGGAGGTTGACGCATTTTGAGACGATTGTTATATTTTTTGGCAAACCGCTGACATAGCAGTGCAAATTAATCTTAATACTTTTGCATTGGAAGAATTGACCCTCGGGGTCGCGATTGTTTTCCCTTAAAAATAATATCAAACGAAAATGACATCAGTGAAAGTTTTTTTACACAGCACACTCGTCGCAGCCTGCCTCGCGGTGGCGGGCGGAGCTACAGTTTATGCCGGTGATTTTTCATACGGGAAATGGCAAATCAACCACGACGACGCGACACGCCGGGCGACCATCTCGAAAGACGGTAACGCGATTCTCAACGATGTTACCGTGCAGTTCAAGGCCGGTGGCCGCATGATGACAACCGACGGATATACAGGCGTGGAATACTCGACTGCCGACATCGCCGACGAGGTGGGACAAGGAAAAAGCTACACGATACTGTACACCTCGACCGAGACCGACGCTCCCGGCGTGGAGCAGACTTTCTACCTCTATGACGGCAAGGACTTCGTGCTGACCGACGTGACTCTTGTCGGCAAGGGCGGGGCCGAGGTTGCATCCAACTATATCGCCCCGGTGGTTTCCCGCGCCGAGAACCTGTTTTTGCCGCAGGACCTGAACAACCGTTTCCTGACTGTGCCGTTTGACAACGACGGATTCGTCACCTACGGGTCCTATCCGCTCAGCAAGACATCAAAGACATCGACCACCCTCGCCCCCGGGCGTGTGGCGCGAGACAGCATATCGTTTGAAGTGACCGCGATCTTCAACGGCGTGACACAGCAGGGCCTCGTCATCGGCTCGGTCGACCACGACACTTGGAAATCGGCTGTCCGCATGACAGGCAGCCCGCTGAGTCAGGGCAAAATCACCAATCTCGAATGCGCAAGCGGCGTAACTCATTCCGCGACAAAAGATGCCGACGGCGACTACCTGCAACCCCACGGAACCGTCACCGCTCCCCGCATAAAATCGGCCCGCATGATAATACACTATTCCGACGACTGGCGCACCGGCCTTGAAACCTACGGCGATATATGCGCCGCCATCGCCGGCCGGCAGGAATGGACCGGCGGAACCCCCTATGGCTGGAACAGCTGGGGCGGCATGGAACGCCACGTCAACTTCGACGGTGTCATCTCGGTATCTGACTTCATCAAGGAAAACATTCAGGACAAGGGCGGTTTCGGCGAAAACGGCGTCGTATTCGTGGGCCTCGACTCATTCTGGGACAACATGAACTGGGACCAGCTCAAGGAATTTGCCGACCACTGCTATGCCAACGGCCAAGTGCCGGGAATCTACTGGACCCCGTGGTGTGACTGGCTGTTCAGCGGCTCGCGCGCCGTGGAGGGCAACAACGGGTATTACTATGAGCAAGGCTATGCAAAGGTCAACGGAAAGACCAAAAGCGTGGCCGGTGCCCTGTGCATGGACCCCACCGCGCCCGCTACAATCTCGCGCCTGAACTTCTTCATCGACAAATTCAAGATAATGGGTTTCAAATATATCAAGCTCGACTTCCTCACCAACGGCATTGTGGAATGTGACCGGTTCTACCTCCCCGAAATCACCACCGGCGTTCAGGCCTACAATTACGGCATGAAAAAGCTGCGCGAGCGTTGCGGCGACGACATGTTTATCGTCGAGTCAATCGCCCCGCTGTTCCCGGCGCAGTATGCCAACGCGCGCCGTGTGTCATGCGATGCTTGGGGCGAGATGTGGCACACAAGCTACATGATGAACAGTTTCTCATTCGGCTGGTGGCTCAACCGTGTCTACAACTACAACGACCCGGACCACCTCGTGATGGGCAACCGCAGCGTGGCCGAAAACATCTCGCGCATGACTACCGCGGCCGTAACCGGCTACTGCATGCTCGGCGACAACCTCAGCACCCGGGGTTCCTACATCGGCACTGAAGAATCTCAGAACAAAGCTGCACGTTTTTCAACCTACGACAAAGTCAACGAGGTAATCCGGCGCGGCGGCGGTTTCCGTCCCGCCTACGGACACATTCTTTCCGGCGCCAACAACTCGGTCGACCTGTTCTATCTCGAAACCGAAGACTCCTATTATATCGCCCATTTCAACTACGAAATCGACAACAAGGATATAACCCTCGACCTGACCTCCCTCGGCATCAACGGGGCCGACATCGACACCTCGCGCAGCTATGAATGCTGGACCGACGAAGGCGTGACAATCAACGGCAACGAAATGACCTACCGTCTGACTACCGAGCGCGCAAGGCTTTACCGTCTTTATAAAAAGTAAACGTGAGAACTGACACGATAATTCAAATCACAAACCAAAATAATCAATCTTCACATGAATGACTTTTTTAAGAAAAAAGCTCTTTCCCTGACATGCGCAGTGCTGGCCGTGGGTTTCATGGCTTCATGCAGCGATGACAAGGACGAGGCGAACGGAGGTGCACACAACCCTAATGCCCCCGTCGAGCTTACCGATTTCTACCCCACGACGGGTGGTGTTGCCACGCAGCTCATCCTCAACGGCAAAAACTTCGGTACCGACCTGTCAAAAATCAAGGTGTATGTCAACAACCGTCCCGCAGCCGTCATCTCGTCGGTCGGCGAGAAAATCTACGCCATCTGCCCCCGCAAGCCGGGCGAAGGTGACGAGGAGGGACTCATCGAGTGTCCTGTATCGGTGGAAATAGACGGGAAACGTTACGACTACGACACAAAGTTTGACTACTATATCCGCACCGTCGTGACAACCGTGTGCGGTATCAAGGATGCCCCCGACGAAGTCTCGACCGGCAACCTCGCGCAGACAACTATGCCCCATGTCACCTATCTCGCCGTCGACAAGGACAACAATATCATCGCGAGTCTCCGCAACCGCAACAGCTACTATAACAACAACAAGGTCATCCTTGTCAACGAAGACGAGGACCTGAGCCGACTCCTCATCCCCGACACAGGAGCGCCGCTCAACCAGCCCTGTATGCTCGACGACGGCAACACCGTCTACATCCCCACCGACAACGGCCTCGATTACTGGACCATGTCGTCGGAAAACATGTGGAGCCCCATGAAACAGTCGCTCAAACCCGAGGCGGGCGAGACGCTGACATTTGACTACAAGCACTCAATCGCCATGTGTACCGTCGACGGCTACATGTACATCCGAGCCAAAAACGGCATCCTTTACCGCTTTGACCCGCTGACAGGCTATGCGAGCCAAGTCGACAACGGACTCATGAGCGGCAGTGACAGCTACATGTGCTTCAGCCAGAAACATCCCAACATTCTTTACATCGCCTATACCAACAACCACTGCATCTACAGCTACGACATTTCCTCAAAACGCCACTCGCTCATTGCAGGCGTGTCGGGCAAGGCCGGTTACCTCGACGGCAACGGCTCGGCTGCGCAGTTCCACTCTCCCCGCCAGCTGATTCTCGATGAAAACGACGACATGTACATCGCCGACACCGAAAATCATGTCATCCGCAAGGTGACACCCGACGGAAAGGTCAGCACCGTCATCGGTCAGGCCGGCGAGGCGGGTTACCGCGACGGCAGTCCCGAGACTGCCCTGTTTGACAACCCCTACGGCGTGTGTATCAACAAGGAAGGCATCATCTACATCGGCGACTTCAACAACCAGTGCATCCGCCGTCTGGCAATCGAGTAATTTTATCGGTTCAAGGTTTAGGTCTAAGGTTTAATACCCCGCACCTTGCTTTACCTTATCAAGAGAATCAGAACAAAACCAATCAATAAACCAAGCAATGAGAAAAGCGATATTAATGATAATGCTGCTGTGTTTCACGGCTGTCGCATGGGCGCAGAATAACCGGCAGTTAGTCACAGTGTCGGGTACGGTCTATGACGAGACCGACTCGACAGTGCCGGGCGCGAGTGTCTTTATAAAAGACCGCCCGGGTACAGGTACCGTCACCGATATTGACGGAAATTTCAAACTCAATCTGGGAAAAAACGACGTGCTCGTCGTCTCCTATCTCGGCTACAAGCCGTTTGAAAAGATGATAACCGGCAACGAAAGCGGCCTTGAAGTGCATCTTGAAATCGATGCCAACGTCCTCGACGAGGCTGTAGTTGTGGGTCTCGGAACACAGCGCAAAATCAGTGTCGTCGGTGCCGTGACAAGCGTGGATGTCAAGGACCTCAAGACTCCCGGCACCAATATCCAGAACATGCTCGGCGGACGTGTCCCCGGCATCATAACCATGCAGTCGAGCGGCGAGCCGGGAAAAAACATCTCCGAGTTCTGGATTCGAGGTATCGGCACTTTCGGAGCCAACAGCAGCGCGCTCGTCCTCATCGACGGCCTTGAAGGAAACCTCAGCGAGGTCGACCCCGCCGACATCGAGTCGTTCTCGGTGCTGAAAGACGCATCGGCGACTGCCGTCTACGGTGTGCGCGGCGCCAACGGCGTTGTCCTCATCACAACCAAGCGCGGTAACGCCGACCGTCTCGAAGTGACAGGACGTGTCAACTTCGGCATCTCCCACCTGACCAATATGCCCAAATACATCGGCTCCTACGAGTATGCACAGCTTGCCAACGAGGCACGCGTCGTGCGCGGAAACTACCCTCTCTACACCGACACCGAGCTTGACATCATCAAGTACCAGCTCGACCCCGACCTGTTCCCCGACGTGAACTGGCAGAAAGAGCTGCTCCACAAGAACTCATTCACTCAGACCTACTTTGTCAACGCCCGCGGCGGCGGCAGCCTTGCCCGATACTACCTCTCGCTCGGCTACAGCAACGAATCCTCAGCCTACCGTCAGGACAAGAACTCGAAATATTCAGCCGGCGTGGGTTATCAGACGATGAACTACCGTGTCAACGTCGACATCAACCTCACCCCGACAACCAAACTCTACTTCGGGTCTGACGGCTTCCTGTCAATCAAGAAAGAGCCTGGTAACACGAGTACCGACGACCTGTGGAAGACAACCCGCAACCTGACTCCCATCACCATCCCGACCGTCTACTCGACCGGCCATCTCCCCGCCTTCGGTGCCGACAACGCCTACTCTCCCTACGTCATGCTGAACCAGACCGGTATGACCGACATCCGCCACTATCGCGGCAAAGCGACTCTCGAACTCACCCAAGACCTCTCGATGGTGACCGAGGGACTGAAACTGCGCGTTCAGGGTGCGTTTGACAACGAGACAAACCTCCGCGAGAAACGCTCAATCCGCCCTGACATGTACTATGCCACCACCCGCAAATATACCGGCGAGCTCGGTATCATCAAGCGCGTCGATGCCGAACCGGCCAAATATGAAAAAGGCGAGGAACAGTTTTACAAGTTCCACTTCGAGGCAACAGCAACTTGGGACCGCCTGTTCAACAAGAAACACCGCGTGGGCGCGCTCCTCTACTACTACATGAGCAACCAGCAGAACAGCAACCAGAGCGGCGTCACCGACGATGCTACACTCAAGAGCATGTATGCAATACCCATCAAGTATCAGGGTGTGTCGGGCCGACTCTCCTATGGTTACGATGACACATATTTCCTTGATGCCAACTTCGGTTACACCGGCTCGGAAAACTTTGAAAAAGGGCACCGTTTCGGTTTCTTCCCCTCGGTGGCTATCGGCTGGGTTCCCTCCCAGTATCCCTTCATGCAGGCCCTCAGCCCTGTGCTCAACTTCCTGAAATTCCGCGCATCTTACGGTACCGTGGGTAACGACCGACTCACTGACGAGCGTTTCCCCTACCTGACACTCATGAATATGGGTAGCGGCGGCGGATGGGGCAGCTCGAGCGGCTACATCACCGAGGAACGCGTCGGCGCCAACAACCTCCGCTGGGAGAAAGCCACAAAGGCCGACCTCGGTATCGAGGGCCGACTCCTCAACGACCGCATCGACTTCGTTGTCGACTTCTTCCAAGACAAGCGCGACGGTATCTATCAGCGTCGTGAGCAGATTCCCGGATATGTCGGCCTGACTCAGATGCCTTTCGGCAACGTCGGCAAGATGAAAAGCTGGGGTGCTGACGGCAACATCTCTTACAGCCAGCAGATCAACAAGGACTGGGGTTTCACCGTGCGAGGCAACTTCACCTACTCGGCCAACAAGGTTGAGAACTGGGAACAGGCCCTTCAGCCCTACGATTATCAGAACTACTCAGGCTATGTCAACAACGCTTTCCGCGGCTATATCGCCCTCGGTCTTTTCCGCGACGAACTTGACGTGGCACAGAGCCCCAAGCAGACTTTCGGCAGCTATCTCCCCGGCGACATCAAGTATAAGGATGTCAACGGCGACGGCGTGATTGACGAAGATGACAAAGTGCCCCTCTCTTATCCCAACTACCCCAAACTGATGTATGGATTCGGCGGCGAGGTGCGCTGGAAAGACCTGACACTCAGCGTCCTGTTCCAAGGAACCGGCAACACTGACTACTACTATGTCCACCCCGGCGACTGGGATGCGGAAAATGGCGACGGCAAGGGTTATATCCCCTTCTATGGCGGCAACACCGGCAACGTGCTCACCATCGTGGCCAATCCGGCCAACCGCTGGATTCCGGCATCATATTCGGGCGACCCCTCGACCGAAAACCCCAATGCCCTTTTCCCCCGTCTGAGCTACGGTGTCAGCGACAACAACAAACAGTATTCGACTTTCTGGCACGCCAACTCGCGCTATCTGCGCCTCAAGGAAATCAACCTCAACTATCATGTGACCCCGGGCAAGGTGCTCAAGACCATCGGTGTCAAGTCGATGGACCTGCAATTTGTCATCAACAACCTCCATGTGTGGAGCCCCATGAAACTCTGGGACCCCGAGCAGGCCAACCGCAACGGTGCCGCCTACCCGATTCCCACCACCTATGCAGTCCAGATGTATGTCAACTTCTAAAAATTCCTCCCTATCATGCATAAAATGAAAAGAATATTCTGGTTCATGCTCCTTCCGCTGATTAGCGGCGTATTTGCGGCATGTGACAGCTATCTCGATGTCGATCAATATTTTGACGACACGATGAAATATGACTCGATTTTCGCCCGTCGCATCAACTTGGAGAAATATCTCTGGGGTGCCGCAGGCGAGCTCCCCGACGAGAGCCGAATCTTCGGCGACGACCCCTGCCCCGGCATTACCGGATCCGACGAGATTTTCACCCTCATGGATCCCGACCTTTTCCACGGCAAGGCCCTCGGCCTCGGCCTCGTCAGCCCTTCCGACCTCAAAGGGATGAACTCGTGGAACACCTGCTACAAGATTATCCGCAAGGCCAACATGATTCTCGCCCGCATCGGCGAATGCAAGGACATCACACCGCTCCAGCGCGCCGAGCTCATCGGCTACACCCACTTCCTGCGCGGGTATTCCTACTATTTCATCCTCATGAACTACGGCCCCGCCGTGCTGCTCGGCGACGAAGTGTTTGACAACAACCTCGAATCCGCGGCCTACGAGCGTGCCCGCGCTACATTTGACGAGACCGTCGACTACATCTGCGAAGAACTCGAAATCGCCGCACAGAACATCCCCGAGGATGTCAACATCCTCAACTTCGGCCGTCCCACCAAGGGCGCAGCCTACGCAATCATCGCCCGTGTGCGCCTCCACGCCGCCAGCGACGCCTTCAACGGCGGTGTCTCCGCCCGCCGCTACTTCGGCGACTGGACCCGCTGCACCGACGGTGTCCACTACGTCTCGCAGACCTACGACGAGCGCAAGTGGGCCCTCGCCGCTGCCGCCTGCAAGCGCGTCATGGACATGGGTCGCTACCAGCTCCACACTATCGAGCGTTCCAACGGCATCGGCGGTGACGTGACCGAGGCAACCCCCGCACTCCCCGAAAACGTATCGGCCGAACCGTTCCCCTACGGTGCAGGCGACATCGACCCGCTGAAATCCTACGCCAACATGTTCAACGGCAACACCTATGCCGTCCAGAACCGCGAGCTCATCTGGGGCAAGAAGTCTGACCCCACCCGCGAATACACACGCCAGTCATTCCCCATCTACATGGGCGGCTACAACGGCATGTGCATCCCGCAGAAGATGATTGACGAGTACCGCATGGTCAACGGCAAGACCATCGATCAGGCCCGCGTAGACGGCGAATATAGCGAGACCGGCTCGTCGCGACTGCTGAAATACTTCTCGGGATACCGGCTCCTGCGCGGCACACACAACATGTATGTCGACCGCGAGATGCGTTTCTATGCCTGCGTCGGGTTCAACGGTTGCTACTGGCCCGCAAACTCCTGCCAGAACCAGAATTTCCGTCAGCAGACCGTCTACTACTACAACGGTGCCAATGCCGGCCCCGACAAAGCGATTTCCGAACCCCGCAACACCTGCATAACCGGCTACGTCCTCAAGAAATACATCCACCCCGACGACAACTGGTATAACGGTGACGGCTCAACCCGTCTCGACAAGATTTTCCCCATCATCCGCTACGGCGAAATCCTCCTCTCCTATGCCGAGGCTGTAAACCACCTCGCGTCGTCCCACACCGTGGCCATGACAAGCGGCGAGACCTACACCCTGTCGCGTGCGGCATGCATGGACGAAATGATTTTCGCCTTCAACCAGATCCGTTTCCGCTCGGGACAACCCGGCCTGACCCCCGGGGAGTATGCCGACGAGGCCACGATGGACGCTACCGTCAAGCATGAACGCCTCATCGAGATGTTCTGCGAAGGCCGCCGTTTCTACGACATCCGCCGCTGGGGCATCTATGAGGAAGAAGAAAACAAACCCGTCATGGGCATGAATATCAACGCCACGAACAACTCCGCCTACTACGAGCGCACCATCGTCAACCACGCTGATGCCCGCAACCGCGTGGTCGACAAGAAGATGGTATTCCTCCCCTTGGAGCGCAACGAAGTGCGCAAATCGCGCATCCTTGACCAGAATCCCGGATGGTAATCACAGTGAAAAGTGAAAGGTGAAAGGTGAGGAAAATACCTTTCACCCTTCACTCCCTCTCACCCAACTAAGAATCAATTAATGAAAAAAACAATGAAAAAAATAATAATGACACTCTGCCTTATCCCGATTCTGGGACTGGTCGCCTGTAATGAAGACGACCAGTTTAAAGGCGAACTCTACAAGAAAATCATATATGTGCTGAGCGACGACGACCTCATCTTCCAGTCAGAACACGCCCTCGGCGAGGAATCGACCGGCTACCTCACCCTCTACTGCGGCGGCACCGAACACATCACTCAGGATGTAACCGTCGAGATGGAACCCGACGACGAACTCCTCTATGAGTACAACTACAAAAACTTCGACCTCAACGAGTCAAAGTATGCCCTCCCACTCCCCGAGGAAAATTATGACATCGACGACTTCAAGACCGTCCTCCGCGCGTCCAGTCCCGACAGCTACTCGCTGCTCCCCATCAAGATTCGCCCCGACGGCCTCAGCCCCGACAAGCAATACATGATCTCCATGCGCATCAAGGGTGTGTCAGCATTTGAAATCAACCCCGACAAGCAGCGCGTGCTGTTCAACGTGGTACTCAAAAACGACTACGCCACAATGCTCAACACCACCTACTATCAGACCACCGGCCGCGAGACACGCCACACCTCGGCAGGCGACATGCCCAGCAGCGTCTCCGTCACCCGCATCGCCGCCCCGGTGAGCAAAAACGCCATCCGCATGTTTGCCGGAACCCACACCTACACCACCGCCTCCGTCACCCCCGAAGAAATCGACCGATATGCCATGACCGTCACCTTCAACGATGACCACACCCTCACCATCACCCCCTACGGCTCAATCGAAATCGAGCAGCTCGGCGGCCCCGAGGACAACTACTGGTACATCGACGAAACCTTCGGCCACACCGTCCTCGTCACAACCTACCGCTACAAAGACGAAGTAACCGTCAATGACGCCAAGGAGACCTGCTGGATAACCATGTCCGAGACCTCCATCCGCCGCGCCACGACCAACTAATTCATTACCCATCAGCACCCCGCCGGGGTGCTGTCTCGCTTAACCCCATGTGCACCACATGGGGAACAGAAACCATACTAACGAAAGAGCGTCGGAGACGCGGGCCCATGCCGCGTCTCCGACCTTATTATCCGCTCAGCCGATTGCGGCGATACCGCCTCCCCCTTATAACCACCTAATCCTACAACTCATGAAACATATCATTTTTGCAATTATTTCAATCTTGCTCACCGGAAACGTCTTGGCCGCTGATAATGACCCGGTCGCCGAATACATAAACGATGCGGCTGACAATGACGTCACCATTAAAATCCCCGACGGATTCAAAGCACGGAAATTGGACGGTGACAAAGAACTCGTCATAAACCCCGGCTTTCACACCCGTCTTCAGCTGCCCGACGGCTCCATCGGATGGATATATCAGATAATTCTTGAATCAACCGACGGCAATTGCGCCATCCTGATGCCTATAGCTTTCTTCAAACCGGGCACTGTCACCGCATTGGGTACACATGTAAAAACCGAGATAAAAGCCTCTCAAAACGACATCCACTGTGACCTCAAAAAGCATCTAAACCTGATAACCGGCCCCGACATGTCGCGATATTCGATGGCTGACACTGCCGCCGTCTACCCACTGAACATGAGCACACCCTATATGGGAAAATACAACAACTGCACGGGAATATATCTGCGGAAATTCGCCCATCCCGCGATGATTATAAAAATACTGATGACCGACAATGGCCTCGCCCATAAAGAAAAATACCTCAAAACCCTTTTCGACAGCATAACCTACGGCAACACTCCCTCCGAAACCGGTATCCTCTCCGAAAAGAACGACTTCAACCGCATCGGCGGCCTCCTCCCCCTCTGACCTCCCACGGAGAAAAGGTAAATTGCCGTAAACTGAGCCCGCAGGGCGATATTGTGTTAAACCCCGTATGGAGCGGAGCGGAAAAGGGGAAAAGGGGAAAATGGGAAAGAAGATGCTCTCTAAAGTTAGAGCCCGTAGGGCGATGTGATGGTAATGAGGCGGTTACCATCACATCGCCCTACGGGTTCAGTTATTTTGGTCGGTTCCGATACCCCGCATTCCGCTGCGCTCCATACGGGGTTTAACACAATATTGCCCTACGGGCTCAGTTTGCAATCTCGTAAATCAACCATAGCGCCTTAACGCCGCTGTCTATCGTCAGCGGCATCGCCGCCGATTACGCGGCATGGCCGCGTCTCAACGTTAGCCACATGCAAACGCGCCTTTAGGTGCGCGCGGCTTGTGGTCAATAGCACATATCTGATTTTACGGCGGCGGTAGCTGCCGGTCTTGACGGGGGATGACCGGCTACGATGTAGCCGATTCCGGACAGAAAACGTAGAAAACCCAAGCCGCGCGCACCTAAAGGCGCGCTTGCATGGGCCTAACATTAAGCCGCGGCTACACCGCGCAATCGGCGGCGATGCCGCAATGTCACCGACTCAGCGACTTTCAAGTGTGCACCCCGCCGGGGTGCTGTCTCGCTTAACCCCATGTGCTCCACATGGGGTTGCGACCATGGGGGGCAGAGGTTGTTGCTCCTTTGCCCAACCACATGGGGTTAAGCAAGGCCGCACCCCGGCGGGGTGCACGTTTTCATTGCCGCGACACTACAAGAGGGGGGTTACTCCTATACGACGGCTTTAATGCGGCATCGCCGCCAATAGCGCGGTGCAGCCGCGCCTTAACGTTAGCCACACGCAAGCGCCCCGTTTAGGCGGCGCGCAGCGTATGGTTAACGCACACACCCCCTCGGCATCGGCTGCCGCGCAGCCGCTCCCGCACCGCGCAACCGGCGGCCATGCCGCATTTCACGCTGTTTTGGCAATTTTGCGACAGGCGAGCGATTTTTAGACACAACTCTGTTATATTTATTACCCATTGTTGTGCTATTTTTGCATTACCGAAAAACCGATACCAATCATGTCAAAACTGCTATTCAATATCACGTTTCTTTCAGCAGCTTTTATGGGTTGCGCAGGCATCGCCGAGGCCGCGAAACCGGTGGACTATGTCAACCCCTACATGGGCAACATCAGCCATCTGCTGAAACCGACTTACCCGACCGTGCACCGCCCCAACAGTATGCTCCGCGTCTATCCACGCCGCGGCGACCACACCGAGAGCTGGATGCACGGACTGCCGGTCATGGTGGTCAACCACCGCGAGAACACCGTCTTCGACCTCTCGGCCACTCAGAAACCTGTCTCGGAACTGAAACAGGTCGTGCGCACCGAGTGGGACAACGAGGCCATCACCCCCTACTCCTACAAAGTCACCGTCGACGACCACCGCGTGGATGTCAACTTCTCCCCGGCTGAACGCAGTGCGATTTATTCGCTCGACTTCCTCGACAATGCCCCCGCCCACCTCATCCTCAACGCCCGCGGCGGCGAGATTGCCGTCACGGGGGACACCATTAAGGGCTGGCAGCCGACATGGGGCAACGTGAAAGTCTACATCTGCATGGTTGTCGACAAAACCCCGACAGCGCGGGGCATAATCCGAAACGGCGACCGTGTCGACTTCTCGGCGACCGAGGCCGCGGGCGACGATGCCTGCGCCATCCTCTCCTTCCCCGACAACTCGCAGGTAAACGCCCGCTACGGAGTGTCGCTCATCAGTGCCCGACAGGCCGCCCGAAACCTTCAGCGCGAGATTCCCGCCCCCGACATCGCCCGCGTGGCCCGCGAGGGACGCGACGCGTGGAACGACGCACTTGGACGCATCGACATCAAGGGCGGCGACGAGAATGACATGGCAGTCTTCTACACCTCCCTCTACCGCTGCTACGAGCGGCCCGTCAACATCAGCGAGGACAACCGCTACTTCAGTGCCGCCGACCACAAGGTGCACGACGACGGTGGCCGCCCCCACTATACCGACGACTGGCTATGGGACACCTACCGCGCCACCCACCCCCTGCGCCTGCTCATCGACACCCGCACCGAGGAGGACATCATCAACTCGTTTGTCAATCAGGCCGACCAGTCGCGCGACCACTGGTTTCCCACCTTCCCCTCCATCACCGGCGACTCGCGCCGCATGAACTGCAACCACGGCGTGGCCGTTGTGGCCGACGCTGTCGCAAAGGGACTCGGCAACTTCGACCTTGAAAAAGCCTACGAGCAGTGCCGTGGCGCAATCGAGGACAAGACCCTCGCCCCATGGTCAGCCGCTCCCGCCGGATGGCTCAACGAGTTTTACGCCGCCAACGGCTACATTCCCGCCCTCGCCCCGGGCGAGCAGGAGACCCAGCCCGATGTCAACGGATGGGAAAAGCGTCAGCCTGTCCCCGTGACTCTCGGCACAGCCTACGACCAGTGGTGCCTGTCGCAGATTGCCCGCGCGCTCGGCTATGATGTCGATGCCGACCGCCTGCTGGAGGCTTCGTTCAACTACCGCAACCTTTTCAACCCCGAGACATCATTCTTCCACCCCAAGGACAAGGAGGGACGGTTCATCCCCGACTTTGACTACCGTTTCTCGGGCGGACCCGGCGCCCGGGAGTTCTATGCCGAAAACAACGGCTGGACCTACCGCTGGGACGTGCAACACAACATCCCCGACCTCATCGCGCTCATGGGAGGCAATGAAAAATTCATCGCCAACCTCGACCGGACCTTCAACGAATGGCTCGGGCGCAGCAAATATGAATTCTATGCCCAGCTCCCCGACCAGACCGGCAACGTGGGACAGTTCTCGATGGCCAACGAGCCTTCACTCCACATCCCCTACCTCTACAACTATGCCGGCGCGCCGTGGAAGACTCAGAAACGCATCCGCGACCTCGTCCACCAGTGGTTCCGCAACGACCTGATGGGTGTCCCGGGCGACGAGGACGGGGGCGGCATGAGTGCCTTCGTGGTGCTGTCGATGGCCGGGTTCTATCCCGTCACACCCGGCTCGCCTGTCTACGCAATCGGCTCGCCCTTCTTCAAAGAGGCCACTTTCACCCTCGGAAACGGCAAAAAATTCCGCATCATCGCCCGCGGGTGCAGCACTGACAACAAATATGTCGCCTCGATGACACTCAACGGCCGACAGCTCGACTCCCCGTGGTTCAGCCATGCCGACATCGCCGACGGCGGGACCCTCGTGCTGGAAATGAGCGACAGGCCCGTGAAAAAATGACAGATAGCAAATTTTCAAATAAAAAAATACCGATTTTCAGATTAAAAAGCATGAATAAGTGTGCAAGTATATTGACCGTGCTGGCGCTGTGTGGCGCAGGGACTGCCGATGCCGCAAAGACAACATGGGTGTCGACCACCGACGCTGACCGCTGGCACGAGGAAAAAGGGGTGAAAATATCAGCTTTTGACCCCGACAAAGTCAACGAAGTCAACGTCACCACCTACAGGCAACAGACTATGGAAGGGTTCGGGACATGTCTCAACGAGCTCGGATGGGACGCGCTCAACCTACTCCCCGCCAAGGAACGCGCCAAGCTGATGAACGAGCTTTTCGCACCCGGAAAGGGTGTCAGCTTCAGTTATTGCCGCCTCACAGTCGGCGCCAACGACTATTCCCGCAACTGGTACAGCTTTAACGAGACCGACGGCGATTTCGAGATGAACGATTTCAGCATCGAGCGCGATTATGCCGCCCACATCCCCTATATCAAGGAAGTAAAGAAAATCAACCCGTCGATGCGGCTGTGGGCATCGCCGTGGAGTCCCCCCACATGGATGAAGACCAACCGCCACTATGCCACCCAGAGCGGCGACCACAACGACCTCGACAAGGAAAACCAAGTGCTGCAAGGCGACCACTTCATTCAGGACAAGCGCTATCTCGACGCTTACGCCCTGTACCTCTCCAAGTTTGTCACAGCCTATAAAAACGAAGGCATCGACGTGGAGATGATTCAGTTCCAGAACGAGCCTTACACCCGCAACCAGTGGCCCACATGCCTGTGGACTCCCGAGGCTATGCGCAACTTCATGGCATCACACCTCGGCCCGCGATTTGCCGCCGACCATCCCGGCGTGGAACTGTGGCTCGGAACCATCAACTGCGGCAACATCGAGGATATCGACCTCGTGATGAACGACCCCGAAGCCCGCAAGTACATAAAGGGAATCGGACTCCAGTGGGAGGGGAAAAACATCGCCCGGAAAATCTCCGAATCCTACCCCGGCATTAAGCTGATGCAGACCGAGAACGAGTGTGGCGGAGGAACTTTTGACTGGGCCGCCGCCGAGCACACCTACGACCTGCTGAAGACCTACTTAAACGCCGGTGTCAGCTCCTACATGTACTGGAACGCCGTGCTGGCCGACAAGGGCACAAGCACATGGGGTTGGAATCAGAACGCGATGGTGGTAATCGATTCATCCACCAAGAAAATCAACTACACCCCCGAGTTTTACCTCATCCGCCACCTGAGCCACTATGTGAAACCCGGCGCGGCCAAAGTCAAGACTATGGGCAACGACGATGACATGATGGCATTCGTCAACCCCGACGGAGAAACAGTCATTTTCGTCGCCAACCGCCAAGACTCGCCCAAGGAGATGACCGTCGGAATCAACGACAAGGTCCTTTCCTTCACAATGAAACCAAAATCATTCAATACACTGACTTTTCAACCATGAAACTGACCGACATCATCATCGCGGCCTCACTGCTGGCCGTCCCGGCACTCACTTCAGCCGCCTCTAAGGTTGAATGGAAATCTTCGGTAGAAAACAACTACTGGGTCGGTGAAAAATCCCCGTCGTGGTCGGCCACACCCGCCGACGGTGCTGGGATTCTGACCGTCTCTGCTGACCGCGCGCAGGAAATCGAAGGTCTCGGCGGAACTTTCAACGAAATCGGCTGGGACGCGCTTTGCGCCCTCGATGCCGCCGACCGCGACCGCGTCATCAACGACCTTTTCTCTCCCACCGAGTCCAATTACACCTACTGCCGCATGCCTATCGGCGCAAGCGACTACGGGATGAGCTTTTACTCGCTCAACGACGTGGCCGACGACTTCGAGATGGTAAATTTCAGCATCGCACGCGACCGCCACATCCTGATGCGCTACATCAAGGAAGCCATGAAGGTTCACCCCGGTCTGAAAATATGGGCATCCCCGTGGAGCCCCCCGGCATGGATGAAGACCAACAACCACTATGCCAGCGGATGGGACCGGAGCGAGAACAACCACAACGGACTCCCCAAGGAACGCGAGCTCGAACTCCCCACCACCGGTTTCAAGATGCAGAACGGCTATCTCAAAGCCTACGCGCTGTATTTTGCCAAGTTTGTGAAAGCCTATGAGAAAGAGGGCATCCGCATCGAGGCCGTGAACGTGCAGAACGAGCCTTGCTCCAACCACATTTTCCCCTCCTGCGTGTGGCGACCCGAAGACCTCGCCTACTTCATCGGCCATTTCCTCGGCCCCAAGTTTGAAGAAGAAGGCATCGACACCGAAATCTTCTTCGGAACCATCAACCGCGACAATCCCGCCTATACCCGCACCGCCCTTGACTACGCGCCGACTGCCAAGTATATAAAGGGGGCCGGATTCCAATGGGACGGCAAGGGTGCAATCCCCTATATCAACGTCGAGTACCCCTCGATAAAGGTGATGCACACCGAGGCCGAGTGTGGCAACGGCTCCAACGACTGGGCCGCCGCCGAGCACACTTGGTGGCAGATGCGACACTACCTGACCAACGGCTCCCGCACCTTCATCTACTGGAACATGGTGCTCGACCACGAGGGAATAAGTCCGTGGGGGTGGAAACAGAACGCGCTCATCTCGGTCAACAAGGAAGAAAAGACCGTCAGGTACAACCCCGAATTCTACCTGATGAAACACCTCTGCCGGTATGTCAACCCCGGCGCACACCGCCTCCTGACCGAGGGTGACGACCTGCTGGCATTCGTAAACCCCGACGGTTCCCGCGCCGTCATGATTGTCAACCGCGACAACGAGGCCAAGAAAATCGCCCTCAAGGTCGACGACCGCTACCTCAACATCACCCTGAAACCTAAATCATTCAACACTTTTAATATCTGACAATGACATTCTCGAAGAAAATACTCGCCGGCGCGCTGCTTGCCATGACGCTCTCGGCAGGAAACCCTCTCGGCGCCCAGTGTTGCCACGAGCTTTACGAGGACATGACCGCCCCCATGCATGACCGCATCATGGACCTCCTCTCCCGGATGACCGTCGAGGAGAAAATATCGCTCATGACCCACAACGCACCGGCCATCCCGCGACTCGGAATCGACAAATATTACCACGGCAACGAGGCTCTGCACGGTGTCGTGCGCCCCGGAAAGTTCACCGTGTTCCCTCAGGCCATCGGCATGGCGGCAACTTGGAACCCGGCCCTGATCAACAACGTGGCCACCGCCATCAGCGACGAGGCGCGCGGAAAGTGGAACGAGCTTGAACACGGAAAGAAACAGACTCAGGGGTCGAGCGACCTGCTGTCGTTCTGGTCACCCACTGTAAACATGGCACGCGACCCACGCTGGGGACGCACACCCGAAACCTACGGCGAGGACCCGTTCCTCACCGGCGAAATCGGAGTGGCGTTTGTCAAAGGTATTCAGGGCGACCACCCCAGATACCTGAAAGCGACCGCTTGTCCCAAACACTTCGCCGCCAACAACGAGGAACACAACCGCGCGAGCTGCAACGCCGTCATCAGCGAGCGTGACCTGCGCGAGTTTTATTTCCCCGCCTTTGAAAAATGTATCGTCGACGGAAAGGCTCAGTCAATCATGACCGCCTACAACGCCGTCAACGGTGTTCCCTGCGTGGTCAACAACTACCTCATCCAGAAAGTGTTGCGCAACGACTGGGGTTTCCAAGGATATGTCGTCTCTGACTGTAGCGCGCCCGCGTGGATGGTGACTCAGCACAAGTTTGTCCGCGACAACGAGACAGCCGCCGTCCTCATGATGAAGGCCGGAATGGATATCGAGTGCGCCCACGACGTTTACTGCGAACCACTCCTCGATGCCTACCGCCACTACCGCGTGACCGATGCCGAGATTGACTCAGCCGCCTACCACATCCTGCGCGGACGCATGCTCTTGGGCCTTTTCGACGACCCGAAGCAGAACCCCTACAACTTCATCAGTCCCGAGAAGGTGGGCTGCAAGGAGCATCAGGACCTCGCACTTGAGACAGCGCGCCAGAGTATCGTGCTGCTCAAAAACGAGAAAAAATTCCTCCCCCTGAACCCTAAGAAAATCAGGTCGATAGCCGTGGTGGGCCTCAATGCTGACCGCTGTGAGTTTGGCGACTACAGCGGCACTCCCGTCAATCCCCCCGTGACCGTTCTTGAGGGAATCCGCAGCCGCGTGGGCAGCGATGTGAAAATCGTCCATGCACCGTGGGTGTCAAGCTCGACCGGCTACGAACCCATCAACAAGAGTTTCTTCCCCCGAGGACTGAAAGCTGAATATTTCAACAACCCCGACCTGCAGGGCACACCCGCCGTGCGCACCGAGGAAGAACTTTACTATGACCCCGTCAACCGTCCGCCGGACCCCTTCCTCCCCGTCGGCCCCATGTCGGCCCGCTGGAGCGGACCCCTCGTCCCCACTGTGACCGGCCGTTACACCCTGACCATGCGCTCCGATGACGGATGCCGCGTCTACCTCGACGGCAAGAAACTCATCGACGCTTGGACAAGCCACCCAGCAAGCGACGAAAAAGTCATCGTCGACCTCGAAGCCGGAAAAAGCTACGACCTCGTGGTGGAATACTTTGACGGCGGCGGCGACTGTTTCGGCCGCCTCTACTGGGAGGCTCCCGACCTTGACACCCGCGACCGCATCGAGCTTTACGGCGAGGCCGGGAAAGCCGCTGCCGAGTGTGACGTGACTGTCGCCGTCCTCGGCATCGACAAGTCAATCGAGCGAGAGGGTCAGGACCGCTACACCCTCGAACTTCCCGCCGACCAGCAGGAGTTTATCCGCGAAATCTACAAAATCAACCCCCGCACCGTGGTTGTCCTTGTCGCAGGCAGCTCGCTCGCCATCAACTGGATCGACGAGAACATCCCCGCCATCGTCGACGCGTGGTATCCCGGCGAGCAGGGCGGCAACGCCGTGGCCGAAGTCCTCTTTGGCGACTACAACCCCGCAGGCCGTCTCCCGCTGACTTTCTACAACTCGCTCGACGAGCTCCCCGCGTTTGACGATTACAGCGTCAACAACCGCACCTACCAGCACTTCACCGGCGACCCGCTCTATGAGTTTGGCTACGGGTTGAGCTACACCAAGTTCAACTACCGCAACCTCAAGGTGACCGACAACGGCGACACCGTCAACGTGGCCTTCACCGTCAGCAACACCGGCAAGCGCGACGGCGACGAGGTGGCTCAGGTCTATGTGACCTACCCCGAGACAGGAGTGCAGATGCCCATCAAGCAGCTCCACGGATTTCAGCGTGTCAGCATTCCCCGTGGAAAGTCGACCGAGGTGTCAATCGACATCCCCAAGAAAGACCTCCGCTACTGGAACGAGGAATTCGGCCGCTTTGTAACCCCCAAGGGCAGCTACAACATCATGGTCGGCGCCTCGTCAAGCGACATACGCCTCACCGAGGATTTCCAGTTGAAGTGAAAAGTGAAATGCCTGTAGCGGGCGCGATATATCGCACCCGCAGCGAAATAAATCTTAAACATCTGAAAAGTTGAACAGACCTCTAATAGCCACGCTTTTAGCAATTTCCAGTCTGCTCTGTCAGGGTGCCGGTCGCCAAGTCCGGCACCTTGACGGGGACTGGTTTTTCATCAAGGGAGACAACCGCCCCGAGGCTGCCTCGCTGCAATGGCAGCGCGTGACAGTTCCCCACGACTGGGCCGTCGCAGGACCGTTTGACCTCAACGAGGACCAGCAGTTTGTAAAAGTAATCGAGGACGGCGAGACCGAGGCCCGTCTGCGCACAGGCCGCACAGGCGCACTCCCCTCGACCGGAATCGGGTGGTATCGCCGCAACATCAACATCCCGGCAGCCGACAAGGGAAACCGTGTCGTTCTTGAATTTGACGGCGTGATGAGCAACGCCCGTGTCTATGTCAACGGACAGCTTGCCGGGGAACGCCCCTACGGTTATGTGTCGTTCAACGTCGACATAACCCCCTTTGTCAGCTTCGGCGGCGACAACCTCGTCGAGGTGCGCGCCGAAAACCCTCCCGAAATGTCAAGGTTCTACACCGGAGCGGGCATATACCGCCCTGTCAGACTCGTAACCACCGGGACGACACGCATCGCCCCGTGGGGAATCGCGGTAACGACACCACGCGTGACACAGCGCGAGGCCACGGTCAGCATCGTCACGACCGTTGACTCGCCCGACAACGCAACGCTCACCGTGACCCACGACATCCTTGACCCCGACGGCAACCGCGTTGCGTCGGCCAAGAAAAAAATCACCCGCAGCGGCGACGTGGCGGCATCATGCAAGGTGCGCGACCCCCGCCTGTGGTCCCCGGCTACCCCCTCGCTCTACAGCGTCGTGACCCGCGTTTACCGTGGCGCGGAACTTGTGGACTCGGTAACGACCGTAACCGGCATCCGCACAATAAAATTTGACAACAACCTCGGCTTTTTCCTCAACGGGGAGCCGACCAAGATAAAGGGTGTGTGCCTCCACCACGACCTCGGCCCGCTCGGGGCGGCTGTCAACCGCACCGCGACCCGGCGGCAGCTCGTGATGATGAAAACGATGGGCGCCAACGCCGTGCGCACCGCCCACAACCCGCCCTCGCTCGAACTCCTTGAGCTGTGTGACTCGCTCGGACTGATGGTGCAGCTCGAAGCCTTTGACGAGTGGCGCGAACCCAAGTGCGTCAACGGTTACAGCTCGATTTTTGACCGGTGGGCCGAGCGCGACCTGACCGACATCATCATGCGCGACCGCAACCATCCCTCCATAATAATGTGGAGCATCGGCAACGAAGTGCGCGAGCAGAATATGCCCGACGGAGGCGAGACCGCACGATTTCTCGCCGGAATCGCCCGCCGCACCGACCCGTCGCGCCCCGTGACAGCCGCGTTCAACCACCATGACGGCGCGATGGCCAACGGACTGGCCGACGCTGTCGACCTCGTCGGGTTCAACTACAAGCCCAACGACTATGCGTCGCGCCACGAGGCTCATCCCGAATATGTCATCTACGGCAGTGAGACATCCTCGGCGGTCAGCTCGCGCGGATGCTACCATTTCCCGGTATATGACAACTGGAATCCGTGGCACGAGGATTACCAGACATCGAGCTACGACATGGAATATGTGCCGTGGGGCAGCGCGCCCGATACCGAGTTTCAGCGTCAGGAGGAAAACTCGTTCTGCCTCGGCGAATTTGTGTGGACCGGCTTTGACTACCTCGGCGAACCCGCCCCCTACGGCGAGGGCGCGCCGTCGCGCAGCTCCTACTTCGGCATCGTCGACCTCGCCGGATTCCCCAAAGACCGCTATTATCTCTATCAGAGCCACTGGGGCGACGGGCCGGTGCTGCATGTCATGCCCCACTGGAACTGGCCCGACCGCATCGGGCAGCAGGTGCCGGTGCAGTGCTACACGACATGGCCCGAGGTCGAGCTGATTGTCAACGGCGAGAGCAAAGGCACACGCCGCAAGAATCCCGATGACAAGTTTCTGCTCTACCGCATGCGCTGGGACGATGTCGTCTATCAGCCGGGCGAGATAAAGGTTGTCGCCCGCGACGAGAACGGCAACATTGCCGACGAGCGCGTAATCCGCACCGCGGGCACCCCGGCACGCATCGAACTCCTTCCTGAACAGACGACCGTCAAGGCCGACGGAAAAGACTTGGCATTCATCGAGGCGCGCGTCACCGACTCGGAAGGAAACCTGTGTCCCCGCGCCGCGTCACTTCTCTTTGTCAAGGTGAAGGGTGGCGAGCTGAAAGCGCTGTGCAACGGAGATGCCACCGACCTGACATCGTTTTCCTCCAACTACATGAAAACGTTCAACGGCCGCATGATAATAATCGTCGAGCCGTCGGCAACTCCCGGTCCGATTACAGTCCAAGTCTCGGGCGAGCGGCTCGGCACGACCACTTGCGTTGTGAAAAGCCAAGAGTGAAAAGCAACAAAAAACAAAAGCCATGATAAAAACATCAGTTCTTGCCGGCGCGCTCATGCTGTCATCAAGTGTCGCCGCAGCTCAGGAAAAAGTCTACTGCGTCTCCAACGCCCATTTCGACTCCCAGTGGAACTGGACTGTGCAGACCTCCATCGACGAATATATACCCGCCACAATCTACCGCAATCTGTGGCTGCTCGACAATTATCCCGACTACGTCATCAACTTTGAAGGCGGAGTGAAATACAGCTGGATGAAAGAATATTATCCCGAAGCCTTCGAGCGCGTCAGGGATTATGTCAGGAAAGGACGCTGGCATGTCAGCGGCGCGTCATGGGATGCCAACGACACCAACGTTCCCTCCCCCGAGTCACAGCTGCGCAACATCCTGCTCGGGCAGCAGTTCTACCGATCGGAATTCGGCGTGAAATCCGACGATATTTTCCTCCCCGACTGTTTCGGTTTCAGCTATACCCTCCCCTCGGTCGCCGCCCACGCTGACCTCCTCGGATTCTCGACCCAGAAACTCCAGTGGCGCAACAAGCCGTTTTATCCCGGCGACAAGAAAGTGCCTTTCAACACCGGGTTGTGGAAAGGTGTCGACGGCGCGGTCATAATGGCCGCGCTCAACAGCGGCGACTACACGCGCCGTTTCGGGGGAGAACCGCTTACTGACCATGCCGACGTGCGCGACCTCGCCGCCTCGTCGCCCGATAATGCCGCCTACATGTACTACGGCGTGGGGGACCGCGGAGGCGCTCCCACGATAAAGTCAGTAATCACCGTCCTGTCGCCCGGCAACACCGTGGAAGTGATTCCCGCCACATCGTCACAGATGTATCACGACTACCTCCCTTACAGCAGCCACCCCGAACTGCCGCTCTACGACGGCGAGCTGCTTATGGACCTCCACGGCAACGGATGCTACACCTCTCAGGCTGCCATGAAGACCCTCAACCGCAAAAACGAGAAACTGGCCGATGCCGCCGAGCGCATCAGCGTCATGGCCCACTACCTGACGGGGCATCCCTATCCCGCCGACGAGCTGAACACCGAATGGCAGCGTTTCATCTGGCACCAGTTCCACGACGACCTGACCGGGACGAGCATCCCCGAGGCTTATGTTTTCTCGTGGAACGACGAGCTGATTGCCCAGAACAAGTTTGTCGACCTCATCGACGCGGCAGCATCGGCAGCCTCGACCGTCCTCGACACCCGCGCCAAGGGTGTCCCGGTGATGGTCTACAACCCGGTGTCGGCCTCCCGCAGGGAGACTGTCACCGCCACCATCCCTGTCGACAACACTCCCCGCTCGGTGACCGTCTACGGCCCTGACAACAGGCAGGTAAAGGCCCAGATTGACCGCGTGGCCGACGGCAAGGCGACCGTCTCGTTCAGTGCCGAGGTTCCCGCCGTGAGCCTGTCTGTCTTCGACGTGCGTTTCTCATCCAAGGCTCCCGCCGCATCGTCGCTGAAAACGACCCGGAACTCGATTGAAAACAGCATCTACCGCGTCACCCTCGACAGCAACGGCGACATAGCCTCGATTATCGACAAGCGTTATGACCGCGAACTGGTCGACGGCGCGTTCCGTCTCGCCATGTTTGACAAAAACGAATCCTACTGGTGGCCGTCGTGGGAAATCCACAAGGCAGTCATCGACCGGGAGCCGCGCGGCATCACCGGCAACGTCAGGACATCGGTTGAGCGCACCGGCGAGGCCGCGGCCACGCTAAAGGTTGAGCGCACCGACGGCGACTCGCGTTTCATCCAGTATATCACCCTGCACGACGGCGCGGCCGACGACCGCATCGACATCGAGAATGTCATCGACTGGGATTCGCGCGCCACGCTGCTTAAAGCCGAGTTCAACACCGCCGTGTTCTCCCCCGTCGCCACCTACGACCTCGGACTGGGGCGCATCGAGCGCGGAAACAACACCGAAACGGCGTTTGAAGTCCCCGCGCAGTACTGGGCCGACCTCAGTGACGGCGACTACGGCATCACTTTCATGACCGACAGCAAGTATGGCTGGGACAAGCCGCGCGACAACACCCTGCGGCTGTCGCTCATCCACACCCCTGCGCGCGGGTGCAACGATTTCGCCCATCAGGAGACTCAGGACCTCGGCCATCACCGCTTCAGCTACTCGATAAGGGGCCACAAAGGCGCGCTCGACGGTGCCGCAACGGTCTATGCCGCCGAAAATTTCAACAACCCCCTCATCGCCTATACCGTTCCGAAACATAAAGGAGACGTGGGCCGCTCATTCTCGTTCCTCAACGTCGATGCCGGGTCATCTCCGGTCGTGAAGGCACTGAAGATGGCCGAGGACGGCGACGGCTATGTCGTGCGCCTCTATCAGACCTCGGGCAATGCCGCCGACAACTCGTCGGTTACCTTCCCCGCCGCCCTGACTGCCGCCTCGGCCCTCAACGGCATCGAGGAAAAGAAAGGCGTTATCGCGACCGACGGCGCGACACTGCCCGTCGGACTCAGCCGTTTCGGCCTCGCCACATGCGGTGTCAAGATGCCGTCCCGCAGCAACACCTCCCCGGGACGACAGATCAAAGTCGACCTGCCGCTGAACCACGGCGCGTTCACCATCAACGAGTTCCGTCACGAGGACACTTTCACTGACGACGGCCTGTCGTTTGCCGCCGAGATCGCCCCTGACAGCCTTGTCTCGGCCGGAATCGGGTTCAATCTCTCGCGCCGTCCCGGCGAGAACCATGTCGTGCTGTGCCACAACGACACCATCGCCCTCCCCGAGGGCCACGACTGCCGCTACCTATATATCCTCGCCACCTCGCGAGGAGAGGATGTGAAGACATCGTTCAGAGTCAACGGCCGCGACGTGGAAGTGACAATCCCGTCCTTTGCCGGGGAATACGGACAGTGGGGCCGCAAAGGTTTCTCGGAAAACTTCCTGCGTGACGAGCCCCTCGCCTATGTCGGCACCCACACCCATTCGTCGGCCGACGGCGACATCCCCTACAAGTTCAACTATATCTACCGTTTAAAAATCGATCTCCCGGCGGGAACACGCGAAATCGTGCTGCCCGACAATGACAAGGTAGCGGTTTTCGCAATGACACTTGGCAACAATGATATAACAACCGCAAGCCGTGTGACCGAACCGCGTTATATCCCCGGCTTGTAACGATAAGAGGTTATTTAAAAACAGACAACAATGAGACTGCTTCCCGCGCTACTTATCGCCACCGCGCTGACCGGCTATGCCGAAACCCGCGAGACAGGAAATTTCAACTACCCTGTCACCAAAAAGATGAGCAACCCGCTCTTTGTCGAATTTGACTCCCCGATGTTCCAAAGCGACAGCATCGGCCCGCTATATACCGCCGACGCGTCGGCCCACGTCTGGAAAAACGGGCGACTCTATGTATATACCAGCCATGACATGGAGCCGGCATGGGGTTGCGACCGCATGGACCGCTACCATGTGTTCTCGACCGACGACATGGTCAACTGGACCGACCACGGTGAGATTCTCAACTCACAGGATGTCAAGGAACAGAACGGATGGGGCATTGACGGCTGGATGTGGGCGCCCGACTGCGCCTACAACGCCAAGGACGGCAAGTATTACTTCTTCTTCCCGCATGTCAACGAGCCGCTGCCGTGGGGCGGTCACGACTGGCGCATCGGGGTGGCCACAAGCGATTATCCCGACCACGGTTTCACGGTAACAGGCTACGTTCAGGGCGCGTCCTCGCTCATTGACCCGTGTGTGTTTATCGATGATGACGGACAGGCGTATCTCTACAACGGCGGCGGAGGCCGGTGCCGCGGCGCGCGCCTCGACCCCGACGACTGGACCAGACTCGCCGAGGAACCGCGCGTGATGGAAGGTCTTGTCGATTTCCACGAGGGGACTTGGATTCACAAATACAACGGGAAATATTATCTTTCCCACGCCGACAACAACCCCGGCTCCAACGGCAACTGCCTGCGCTACGCTGTCAGCGACTCGCCGTTAGGGCCGTGGGAGGACAAAGGGGTGTATCTTCTCCCCACCGGCTGCGGCACGAGCCACGGCTCAATCGTGAACTACAAGGGACAGTGGTATGCCTTCTACCATGCCTCCAACTACTCGGGGAAATGGGAATTGCGCACAGTGTGTGTCGACCCGCTGAAAATCGGCAAAGACGGCACCATCAACTTGGTCGAGAACTGGGGCAAGCCATTCAGGAAGCCGGTAACCATCGAGGGCAAGCCTGTCATCGTGGAGGCCGAGGACTATAACCGAGGCGGCAGGCACTATGCGTTCCACAAATATTCCACCACGGCTGCCGAAACCAAGTATCGCAAAGACGACATAGGCATCGCGCGCCATGACCACGGCGGCCACTATGTCGCCTCAATCAAAGGCAAGGAGTGGATGCGCTACTCGACCGAGGTGAAAAAGCCGGGCAAGTACAACGTAACCGTCATGGCCCGCACGACCACCCCCGGCACAAAGCTGAATCTCAGCGTCAACGGTTTCAACCATGAGGGTCAGAAAGTTCTTCCCGTGACCTCGGGCACCGGCTGGACCTCGCTCAGCCTCCCGGCGGTAACGCTCGACGTCGGCTCGCGCTATCTCGACCTGCGCATCGACTCGGGCGAGCTTGACATCGACCGCATCATCCTGACCCCGGCTATCTGAAAAAACGATACGACGAAATAAAACCGGCCCGCCCCGCCTCGGTCAGGCCGGTTTTTTGCGTCGTATCGTTTTTTACATTACCTTTGTCTTTCAATACCATCCAATCACAATTCTTCACTTCAATGAAAGACTTTGCACTTAGCCTTAGACCTGCGACATTGCTGCTCGCCCTGCTCATATCCTTTACAGGACTGTGTGTCGGCCGGCTCGAACTGTGGTATGACCGTCCCGCAGAAAGATGGGACGAGGCCCTGCCCGTCGGGAACTCCCATCTCGGAGGAATGATTTACGGCGGCACCGCCACTGACGAAATCCAGCTCAACGACGAAACGCTGTGGGGCGGCGGCCCGTACCGCAACGACAACCCCCGCGCCAAGGAGAACCTTGCCAAGGTGCGCGACCTGATTTTTGCCGACCGCCGCGCCGAGGCACAGCACCTGATCGACAGCACTTTCACCACCGGGCGCAACGGTATGCCCTACCAGACTGTCGGGAGTCTCTTTCTTGACTTCGGCCACACCGGCGCCGCCGATTACCGCCGCGCGCTCGACATTGAAAACGCCGTAGCCACGGTGACTTACAGCGACAACGGCACCCGCTACCGCCGCGAGTATATCTCATCGCTGGCCGATGATGTGATTATCATCCGCCTGACAGCCGACACCCCCCGCAGCCTGACGTTCAAGGCATCTTTCAACTCCCCGCTGAAACACAGCGTCAAGACATCGGGACGGCAGATGGTCATAAATGTCGACGGAGACTCCCACGAAGGTGTCGAGGGGGTGGTCAAGGATGTGACCATCGTGGAATTTGTCCCGACCGGGGGTAAAATCAAGGCCGAGGGAGAGGCTTTTGCCGTCAGCAATGCCGACGAAGTGACTGTCTACATCTCGTCGGCCACAAACTTTGTCAATTACAACGACGTGTCGGGCAATGCCGCCGCCAAGGCCCGCGAGAGGCTGAAAAAAGCCAAGGCCAAACCGGTGGGCACAGCTTTTGCCGACCACACGGCCAGATACCGTGAACAGTTTGACCGCGTGAGCCTCAGGCTCGGTGGAGAGGATGGAAATAGAAATTCCGACCGCCCCACCGACGAGCGCATCGGCAACTTCACGGCCGACAATGACCCGTCACTCGCGTCGCTCCTGTTCCAGTTTGGCCGCTACCTTCTCATTTCTTCGTCTCAGCCGGGGGGCCAACCGGCCAACCTTCAGGGGATATGGAACCGCGAGGCATTTGCCCCGTGGGACAGCAAATATACCGTCAACATAAACCTACAGATGAATTACTGGCCTGCCGAGGTGACCAATCTCAGCGAGTGTCACGAGCCGCTGTTCATGATGCTTCAGGAGTTATCACAGTCGGGTGCCGCCACGGCACGGGATATGTATGGCTGCCGAGGATGGGTGCTGCACCACAACACCGACCTGTGGCGCAGCACGGGACTCGTCGACCCGGCATTCTGGGCGATGTGGCCCAACGGCGGCGCATGGCTCTGCACCCACCTGTGGGAACACTACCTATATACCGGCGACAAGGAATTTCTCGCCGCGGCCTACCCTGTCATGAAAGGAGCCTGTGACTTCTTCCTCGACTACATGGCCGAGCATCCCCGCCACGGCTGGATGGTCACCGTTCCATCCAACTCTCCCGAACACGGTCCCGGGGGAGCCGAAACCAACGCTGGCGTGTCGACAATAGCGGGTAGCACGATGGACAATCAGATTGTCTACGAGCTTTTCTCGGCCACGCGCAACGCCGCCGGCATTCTCGGGAACGACAACGGATATGGCGCCGTGCTGCAAAACCGCATCGACAGCCTCCCGCCCATGCAGATAGGCCGTCACAACCAGCTACAGGAATGGATCGAGGATGCCGACGACCCCAACGACCGACACCGCCACATCTCCCACGCATTCGGCCTCTATCCCGGCGGTCAGATTTCCCCCTACCGTCACCCGCGCCTGTTTCAGGCAGTCAGGAACACGCTGATTCAGCGCGGCGACGAGGCCACGGGATGGTCAATCGGCTGGAAAATCAATCTGTGGGCGCGGCAGCTCGACGGCAACCACGCCTACAGGATTATCCGCAACCTTTTCAACGAGCGGCTGTATCCCAACATGTTTGACGCCCATCCGCCGTTCCAGATTGACGGCAACTTCGGCTATACCGCCGGTGTGGCCGAGATGCTGATGCAGAGCCACGACGGGGCTTTACACCTGCTGCCCGCGCTGCCCGACGAGTGGGAGTCGGGTCGTGTGACAGGACTCGTGGCCCGCGGCGGCTTTGAGGTCGACTTGGCTTGGCAGGACGGTCAGATTGATTCCGTCACAGTCAAGTCACGCCTCGGTGGGATGTTGCGCCTCCGCAGCTATGTGCCGCTCGCCGGCGAGGGTCTTAAAGAGGCATCGGGCGACAACAGCAACCCGTTCTACGCGGTCAACGAAATCAAGGAGCCACTTGTTTCGGCAGAGATACGTCCCCAATATCCGCAGCTGAAAAGAGTGTTTGAATACGATGTAATGACCACACCGGGACAAGTGCTTACATTTTTCAGGTGAAGGAATGGGGTGAAAAAACTGTTATCTTCACTTTTCACCCTTCACTCTAACGATACCTTTCACTTAAAAATACTATTCACCATAAAAACAACATCGATTATGAAAAAAATATGCTTCGTCGCGGGGATTGCCGCAATAACATTGTCGGTCGCCTCCTGCGGAGGAAACGCATCAACCGCCTCGGGCGGCGGTCAGGACTCGGTACAGATGGCCGTGCCGGTAAACGAAATCGACACCGCAGCCTTGCGGGCCGAGGCCGAGCCGTCAATCCGCCAGACTGTCACGTCGCTTTATGACAGTCAGAAAAAGGAGACTGCCCTTACCAAGCTCGACGCAAAGTATTTTACCCCCGAGTTCATAAAAGCTTTTAGCGAGCCGAAAGCAGCGTTGGAGGCCGAGAGCAAAAAGGAGATACCCAACAAGGGTGGCCTGATGCCGGGGGTCAACACCGTTCCGTATGACCTTCTCTATGGCAGCAATGACGAACCGGCGCCCGACGGCACGGAATGGTCAGAACACGGAAAGTATGTAATCTCCGACATTCAGTTTGACGAAAACGGCAATGCGGTCGTAACCGTCAAGGCCACCATCAAACGGACAATCTTCAATTTTGAAGAAGACCGCGAAACGGTTGATTACCATAAGGCAACCGTCACTCTCATCCTTAGCCCGGTTGACGGGAAATGGCTCATCGACGACATCCGTTTCAAAGACACCGGCTCCTTCCGTCAAGCTATCGAAAACGGCAAGGCATTCAACACCGAGTGGTACTCATGATGCATACGCGCCCGCAATGAATACCGTATAAAGCCTCATCAACAGCACATCACGCACCTTCGCTGCGGGCGCGATAAATCGCGACCCTATAATGCTGCGCGACCCTGACAAAATCGCTCGGGACAAACCGCATTGCGGGATGCTTACCGGGGGAATCGGTAAGTTTCTATGCCGGGGCAGCGGATGGCGCGGGAACGGTGACGCGACGGCGGGGGCGAGGTGATTTCGGCAGGAACCGGGTCAGGGATGACCGGCGCGACGGGGCGTGCCTCTCCGACGGGAGGGGCGGGTGGTTCATTTCGGGCAGGTTCAGGTTCCGGTGCAGGTGACTGCTGCGGCTGCTGTGTTTCGGCGGCCTGCTTTTTCCTGCGTCGTGTCTCGGCGGCCTTGCGGGCAATGGCCGAGCGGCGGATGGCGCGATCCATCGCGGGGCGGAATGTGCGGAAAAATTCCATGACAAACATGTCGCCGTTAAGGGGTGCCATCTGCGATTCGAGGTATCTCTGAATCACATAGACGGTTACTTCAAACACATGGGGCATCACGCCTTTTGCCATGAGTGTCTTGATACATTCAGTCATGATGGCGCAATAGGCGCGGTCTGAGACCATTAGTCGGGGTTTTGCTTGGATTGTCTTCATCGTGTGTAGTATTTTTTCGCAAAGATACTACATGAAAAACCGCGCTATGGTGCGATAATGTCGCTTTCTTCAATGCATAATTCATAATGCGTAAATATGGCATTTGGCGCAAGCCGCGTGGCTGCGGCTGTATCCAGCCCGGAATAGATGATTTGGCAATCGGTTTGACGGAATGAAAAAGCCGCTAAAATCTTGATAATGAGATTTTAGCGGCTTTCTATATTGACCACACCAAAGGATGTGATGAAACTCCGAATGACAGGATTTGAGTGCTCGCCGTCCTTTGTAATCCTCCGGGCTGCTGAAGCCTCCCCCCGAGGGGGATGAGGCCCGCCATTGGGCGGCTAAGCTTGTCTCGGTATTTCATAAAAATTTGATGAGTTTCCCAATCTACTTTGATGTGGTTGTTTTTCTTGCCTCTGCAATTTTATAACGCAAAGTTAGTCGATTCGGTTTAAAAAACCAAATGTCGTATGTGGTTTTTCCGTTTTTTTTTCGGGTGATTGTGTCACTTTTCGGGGTTAAATGCGTCTATATGATTGTGAAACGACTTGTGAAAATTTTTCTAAAAAAGTTTTGCAGTATAAAAATAATGTAATACCTTTGCGGTGTCCTAATATACTAATACGCCAATTTAGAGTATAGAGATGATAATCCAGTTAAAGAACATCAATAAGTCCTATCCGGGTGTGGTTCCGCTGCATGTGCTGAAGGATATCAACCTCACGATTGACCGCGGGGAGCTTGTGTCGATTATGGGGGCATCAGGCTCGGGCAAGTCGACTCTGCTCAATATCCTCGGCATCCTTGACAATTATGACACAGGGGAATATCACCTTGACGGAGTGTTGATCAAGAATCTCAGCGAGAACCGGGCCGCCGACCTGCGCAACTATATGATCGGGTTTGTGTTCCAGTCGTTCAATCTTATCAATTACAAGAACGCGCTTGAAAATGTGGCGTTGCCGCTGTTTTATCGCGGGGTTTCGCGCAAAAAGCGCAACATGCTTGCGATGGAGCAGCTGGAACGCATGGGGATGGCCGACCGTGCCACCCACCTTCCCGGCGAGCTGTCGGGCGGGCAGAAACAGCGTGTGGCAATCGCCCGCGCGCTCATCACCAAGCCGTCGATTATCCTTGCCGACGAGCCGACCGGCGCGCTTGACTCGAAGACATCGCGCGAGGTTATGCAGGTGTTCCGCGACCTGAATGCCGAGGGAATGACGATTGTAATCGTTACCCACGATCCGGGCGTGGGAGAGCAGACCAACCGCGTTATACGGATTGTCGACGGACGCATCGTGAGCTGATATGATGGATCTGATTAACGAAATACTTGCCACGCTGAAGCATAACAAGCTGCGCACCGCGCTGACGGGATTTGCCGTCTCGTGGGGTATCTTCCTGCTGATTGTGCTGCTGAGCGCGGCGCGGGGAGTCATCAACGGCTTTGAGGAGCGCATGAGCCAGCGTGACAACGACCTTATCGAGGTGTGGGGCGGCTGGGCGCAGAAACCCTACAAGGGGTTGAAAGAGGGCCGTCCAGTCATGCTCCGCGACAACGACGAGGAGATATTGCTGGCTCAGAACAGCCGCACGATCGGCAACGTGACCGCGCAGATGTCAAATTACACCGCCAAGGTCTCTACGTCCAAGGATTATCTGACCGACGGTTACAGCGGTGTGTACCCCGAGTCGCAAAGGGCCGAGAATCTCACGATGGCCTATGGGCGTTTTATCAACGAGCTTGACATGCAGAACCGCCGCCGCGTGGTGGTGCTGAGCAGTCGGTCGGTGCCCATCCTGTTTGAAAAGGAGAATCCTGTCGGGGAGATGGTGACGATAAGCGGGCTGACATTTACCGTTGTCGGTATATACAGTCACGAGCATCGCCGCGAGGTCTATATCCCATTCACGACGGCCAAATCGCTTGCCGGAGGCACTGACAAGGTCAACCAACTGACTGTCAAGCTACGCAATGTCACCACTATGGAAGAAGGCGAGCAGGCCGAGCGTGACCTGCGCGCCACCCTTGGCCGTCAGCATGAGTTTGATGTTGACGATGAGGGCGCGGTGTGGACATGGAACATGCTGACGAGCTACCTGAGCAGCAATGTGGCGATGATGGTACTGGTCTATGCCGTGTGGATAATCGGTGTGCTGACACTGCTGTCGGGAATCGTCGGGGTTAGCAACATCATGTTTGTGTCAGTGCGCGAGCGCACCCATGAGATCGGCATCCGCCGCGCTATCGGCGCGCGTCCGCGCAGCATCCTGACACAGGTGATACTCGAAGGGGTGGCGATAACGACCCTCTTTGGCTACATCGGTATCGTGGCGGGAATGGGGGTTGCCAAGATTATCGGCACGCTGACGGCAGACAGCGGTGTGCTTGTCAACCCTACAATCACATTGACGATGGCGGTCGAGGTTACTGTAGTGCTGATTGTCGCCGGAGCCGTTGCCGGACTTTTTCCTGCAATCAAAGCGCTGAAAATCAAACCAGTCGAAGCCTTGCGTGACGAATAAACTGACCAAGCAATGAAAAATCCTGTTTTTGACATAGAAAACTGGCGCGAAATAGGCGCGACACTTGCCCAGAACAAGACGCGCACGTTCATGACGGCGTTTGGTATCTTCTGGGGCACGGCCATTCTTGCCTTGCTCATCGGAGGTTCCAAGGGGTTAAAGAGTTTCATGGCGCGGAATTTTGAGGGGTTTGCCACAAATGTCGCCATCGTGTCGCCGTGGCGCACGACAAAACCCTACAAAGGGTTCAACAAAGGCATGGAGGTGAGTTTCAATACCCGCGACATCGCTATGGTGCGCCGCGCCATTCCCGAGATCGACGCGCTGTCAGTGGTCAACGCTATGGGGGCCTCGGCAAGCTACGGGCAGAAAAGCTCGTCGGCGACGCTGACAGGCGTGGAGAGCGAGTATAGCAAGATTTTCACACCTATTATATATGAGGGACGTTATCTCAACGCGAGTGACGATGCTAACGACCGCAAAATCTGTGTTTTGGGAAAGCGCGTGGCCAACGAGCTTTTCGGGACCGGCAGCGCTGTCGGGAAAGAGATTTCGGTCAACGGCATATATTATAAGGTGGTGGGGGTCGCCGGGCAGACATCGGAAATTTCGATAATGTCTAAAATCGACGACAGTATTCTGATTCCCAACTCGCTGTTGCGCCGCAGCTATAACATGGGCGCCGATGTGGGGATGTTTCTGTTCACGATAAAGCAGGGACACTCGCCCTCGGAATATGAGGGACGTATACGCCGCATTATCGCGTCAAACCATCCCATCGCGCCCGATGACGAAGGGGCGATATGGTTCATGGATGTGTCAGAACAGTTCAAGATGGTCGACAACCTTTTTCTCGGCATCAGCCTGCTCGCCCTCTTTGTGGGTGGAGGCACGTTGCTCTCAGGCATCATCGGGGTGGGCAATATCATGTGGATAATAGTCAGGGAGCGCACTCAGGAGATAGGCATCCGCCGCGCAATCGGAGCCAAGCCGCGCGACATAATCATCCAGATTCTTTCAGAAGGAGTCGTGCTGACGCTTGTCGCCGGAGTGGCGGGCGTGTGTTTCGCGGTGCTGATTCTCGCAGGTGCGCAGATGGCTTTCTCTACTCCCGAGTCGCCGGTGACGTTTCAGCTGACGTTTAGCCAAGCGATGGCGATAATGGGTGCCTTTGTGGTTCTCGGTACCGCAGCCGGACTGATTCCGTCGATAAAGGCGATGAAGATAAAACCGATTGAGGCACTGAATGATAAATGACATATAAAAAATAAAAAAATAACAGATTCAACTATAGGATATGAAAAAGTTCTTCCGCATCTTGCTGTGGGTCATCGTTGCCGCAGTGTTTATCGGGACGTTTGTGTATCTCTACATGAATTCCCGCACCAAGGAAACTGTCTATGAAATCGTCTCGCCATCCAACGGGGATATCGAGCGCACGACTGTCCTGACAGGAAAAATCGAGCCTCGCGACGAAATAGAAATCAAGCCACAGGTCTCGGGGATTATCTCGGAAATAAATGTCGAGGCCGGCGATCAGGTCAACGAGGGGGATGTAATCGCCCGCATCAAGATTATCCCCGACGAGCAGCAGCTTTCATCGGCACTCAGCCGTGTCGAGACCGCGCGTATCGCGCTCAATGACGCCCGGCAGAAAAATGACCGCAACGCCATGCTTTACAGCAAGAAGGTCATCTCGCTCGAAGAATACGAGACTTCGCAGACGACTCTCGCGCAGGCCGAGGCTGAACTGGCGGCCGCCGAGGACACCTATTCGATTGTAAAGGAGGGTGTTTCAAAAAACAATGCCAAGGAGAGCAACACGCTCGTGCGCGCAACCACTACCGGCCTTGTGCTCGATGTGCCGGTAAAGGTGGGCAGCTCGGTAATTCAGGCCAACACGATGAACGACGGTACGACCGTGGCCACCGTTGCCGACATGAACAACCTTATTTTCAAGGGAAAAGTCGACGAGACCGAGGTGGGACTCCTGTCAGTGGGACAACCGATGGAAATCGCTATCGGCGCGCTTCCCGATCAGGTTCTCTCGGCCGTAATCGAGTATATCGCGCCAAAAGGAACGGAGCTGAACGGTGCCAACACGTTTGAAATCAAGGCTGCTGTCAATGTTCCGTCGACAGGTCAGCTGCGAGCCGGCTACAGCGCCAACGCGACCGTGACGCTCAACAAGGCCGACGGTGTGATGACCGTTCCCGAGAGTGTCCTTGAATTTGCAGGAGACAGCACGTTTGTCTACGTCCTGACCGACTCGGTCCCCAAGCAGAAGTTTGAACGCCGTGCCGTCACGACCGGCACCTCTGACGGAATTTCGATTCAGGTGACAGGCGGTATCGACTCGGCAGCACGTCTGCGCGGCGCCGAGGTGAAAGGGAAGTAGGTTTAAAGTTTAAGGTTTAAGGTTTAGATTTTAGTTATGAAATTCAGAATATTAGCGGCAGTAGCGGTGGCGGCGGTGATGTCGCTTTCCGCAGCTGCTCAGAAACCGGCATGGACGCTTGACAGCTGCATAGCCTATGCTGTCGACCACAATCTCAACGTGCGTTCCGGCATGATACGTCAGGCCGGGGGCGAGCTTGACATCATCGAGGCTAAAGACCGTTTCCTTCCCACAGTCAGTGCCGGGGCGGCGCAGAACTGGGACTTCGGGCGCGGCCTGACATCAGAAAACACATACGCCAACCGCAACACGTCGATGTCAAGTTTCAACGGAAATCTTTCGCTCCCGATTTTCCAAGGACTCAGCGCGATAAGGCAGCTGAAATATGCCCGGGAGAATCTGAGGCAGCTTGTCGAGGAAACCGAGGCGGCCAAGGACGACGTGACGCTGAATGTCATTGCACAGTATCTGCAGGTGCTTTACAGCAAAGAGTTGCACGATGTGGCGGTCGAGCAGGTCAGGCTGTCCAAGGTCGAACTTGAACGTCAGGAAGTGCTTCTTGAGCAAGGAAAGATTCCCGAGCTCGACGTGGTTCAGTCACGGGCGCAGGTGGCCAAGGACGAGTTGGGCGTGGTTACATCTCATAACGACTGGCAGCTTGCGCTTGTCGACCTCGCGCGCCTGCTTGAACTGGATGATATAGAGGGGTTTGACATCGCCCCGATAGCCGACGGAGATGAGCGGGGAATATTTTCGCCCGACGAGGTGTATTCCAACGCAATGTCCTCCAACCATTCCATCCTTGCCGCCCGGCAGGGTATCGTGGTTGCCGACAAGGCCATCGACGTGGCCCGCAGCGGCTATCTCCCGCGACTGAATTTCTCGGCAGGTCTTGGCAGCAGTTTTTACAAAGTCAGCGGACTGGACAACGCAAGTTTTTCGCGACAGATGCGTGACAACTTCAGCAAGTCGCTTGGGTTCAGCCTGTCAGTGCCTATCTTTGACGCATTTTCCACCCGCAACCAGATACGCCGCGCCAAGGTGCAGCGCGTCACTGCCGAGCTTGAACTGGAACAGCGCCGGTCGGCACTTTACAAGGACATCCGTCAGGCTTATTATCAGGCGGTCGCCGCCGAGCGCAAGTTCAGCGCGAGCACTGTCGCAACCGAGGCCACTCATGCCGCCCTCGATGCCGTGACCGAGAAGTTTAATTACGGTAAAGCCAATGCGACGGAGTTTGAACAGGCCAAGAGCGAGTATGTGAAATCCCGTGCCGAGCTTGTTCAGGCCAAGTATGAAATGATACTGCGAAATCGCATCTTGGCCTTCTATAATCGTTGACAATACTATATTTAACATCTTTTAGTATTGGGTTTTGTAATAAAGTTGTAACTTTGTGTGCTATACAGCAATGCTGTAAAACACAAAAAAGCAACATGATTAAAAGCGCAATTGAACAAGTTATCACAGAGGATTTGGCTGACATCTGGTCAATTCTTAACGGAGATGAAAAGCGACGCGTTATCGACAACTTTGTTATTCACAAGTTTAAGAAGAATCAGATTATCTATGCCGAAAAAGACGAGCCGGAGTTTCTGTGGACCTTGCTGACAGGCAGTGTCAAGAAATACAAGGACGGAGTAGGGGGTCGTGTGCAGATACTGCGGCTCATCAAGCCCGTGCAGTATTTCGGGTATCGCGCCTACTTTGCCGGAGAGCCTTATGTTTCCAGCGCGGCAACACTTGAGCCGTCGACGCTCGGGACGCTACCGATGGCGTTTGTTGCCGATATGATACGCCACAACGAGCGTCTGGCAATGTTTTTCATCCATGAGCTTTCCCGCAACCTCGGCAGCAGCGACACCAAGATTGTCAATCTGACGCAGAAACACATCCGTGGCCGTCTTGCCGAGGCGTTGATTGTGTTGCTTGAAAACTATGGGTATGAAGAGGATGGAATGACGCTTGCCATCTACATGGGGCGCGAGGACCTTGCCAATCTTTCCAATATGACAACCTCCAACGCCATCCGCACCCTTTCCAATTTTGTCTCAGAGAAAGTCATCATCGTCGATGGGCGCAAGATAAAAATTGTCAACGAGTCCATGCTTCGTAAGATATCGAAATTCGGTTAACCGTTAACCGAATTCATAAAAGGCCGCCGGGCGCAGAGTTTCTCTGCGCCCGGCGGCCTTTTATCGTTTATCGTTTATCGTTTATTTTGTTTTAGCCACGACGAAGTCAAAGATGTCGAGCAGAGCCTGAGTTTCCTTGCCTTGGGGGAGGGTGGCGAGGATGGCGGCGGCCTCGTCGCGCAGGCGGTTCATCGTCGCATAGGCATACTCGATGCCTCCGGCGGCTTTGGCGTAGGCTATCAGTGTCGCGATTTCGTTTTCGTCAAGTTGCTCGTGTCGTGAAAGCTCGACCATTTTCTCGCGGTCGGGGTGGTTGGCGCGCGTCAGGGCATAGAGCAACGGCAGCGTCACTTTCCCTTCGCGGAGGTCGTTGCCGGTGGGTTTCCCGACGGCCGAATCGTCATAGTAGTCAAAAATATCGTCCTTGATCTGGAAACAGAGGCCGAACATTTCGGCAAACCGCCGCATTTTGTCAAGGCGGTCATCGTCGACACCGACCGCATAACACCCCATCTCGACGCACGACACGAAAAGCGAGGCCGTTTTGTGGGAAATGATTTCAAAATAGGCTTTTTCGTCGAGACGGTGGAAACGGGCGTTGTAAATCTGGTCCATTTCGCCCACCGAAAGCAGCTTGCCGAGGCGGCCGAGCGTGTCGATAATCGGGAGGCTGCGGGTCTCTACAGCCTGCCTGAGGGCCGTCGATGTGAAAAAGTCGCCGACGAGGACGGCGATGTGGTTGTCCCACACGCGGTTTATCGTCTTGTGTCCGTGGCGCATATCCGAGTCGTCAATCACATCGTCGTGAATCAGCGACGCGTTGTGGAGCATCTCGACCGAGGCTGCCGCCGCGATAACGTTTGTGTTGACTTTGTCAAAAATGCGGGCGGTGAGGATGACAAACATCGGCCTGAGCTGCTTCCCTTTATGGGTCAGATATCCGCGTATCACCTGATTCATCATGTCGTTGGATGACTCAAGGGCGGCGGCGATGCGCTTGTTAAGGGCATCCAGCTCGGGGGCAATTGTGTTGCTTATGGCTTCGATACTTGTCATAATCAAGGTGCAAAATTAATAAAAAACTTGTGATAATACCAACGACCGATTTAAAATCTTCGCAGAAATAGCGCGGAAAGGAGGGTTATTGGCGGCTTTTTATTAACTTTGTATCATGGCATCAAGCGAAATACACCTCATAGCGTTGAAACTCGTGAAATATAGTGACCGGCAGTCGATTCTGACCGCCTATTCACTTGAGTCCGGGTGTGTCTCCTTTACAATCCAGACCGGGGCCGGGAAAGCATCCTCGCGGACACGGGCGTTAACGATGCCGCTGAGCATCCTGACCGCCGTGGCCGATGTGGGGGGGAGGCACAGGATTCCTCCGTTGCGCAATCCTGTTCCGTCGCCGCCGTTGTGTGGTGTCAACTCGTCGCCTATGAAGCAGATGATAGCGATGTTTGCGGCCGAGCTGCTGTCAGTGCTGCTGAAAGAAAGCCAGCCTGACGAGGCGATGTTCAGGTTCTTGGTCTCGTCGATACAGGTCCTTGACCATGCCGAGGGGCGCGGGATTGCCAATTTTCCGGTGGCATTTCTGTATAATCTCGCCCGTCATGCGGGCATTGAGCCTGACAGGTCGACTTATCGCGACGGGCGTGTGTTTGACATGCGCGACGGGTTGTGGCGCGACACCGCCCCGGTGGCCCATCATTATTATCTCGGGACCGAGGAATCGCGCACGGCCGCCATGGTGGCGCGCATTACGATGGAAAATATGTGCAAGTTTGATTTTTCAAGAGCAGAACGCAACCGCGTGCTTGACCTGATGCTTGAATATTACACGATGCATTATGTCTCGCTCCGAAACCTGAAGTCACTGGATGTACTCCGTAGTTTCGTCTGAATTCTTTCCTTCGGCTTTGATGGCCTGCAGAGCGCGGCGTTGGCGTCGGTGTATCGAGATTCTGTTTATGTAGAACCCCGTCAGGGATACGGCAATCACCATGATGGCGACTGCAATCAGTTCGAGCAGATTGTTTTCAAGCATCTGAAGTGTCATTTGGGAGGTTATTATTTATATGTTGTATAACATCTATGGGCTGATAATGGTTTGATGAACCGTGATAATGGTAAGTGTCTGACAAATTTTATAAATCGCTTACTTATTTATTGATAAAAAATGCTTATCTTTGCATCGGAAGATAAAAATTAACGTTTTATCTTTCGGCCTTTTCTTAATCTATACTATTTTGTTTATGGATATTTGGATTGTCTATGGTTCACTTATTTTATTTTTTTATCGGTTGAGTGTTAAAATATAGTTAAATCCTATCGAGAATTTGGCGCGTATGAAAAAAAGACCTACCTTTGCACTCACAAAACAAAAACATCGCGGGGTGGAGCAGTGGTAGCTCGTTGGGCTCATAACCCAAAGGTCGCAGGTTCGAGTCCTGTCCCCGCCACTAAAAAAGTAAGAGGCTGTGTCACTGACGCAGCCTCTTTTGCTTTTCTGCAATTGTTTTGTTATTTTTGCAGATGGTGTGCTGTTTCAAGGCAAGGTTGCGCCACATATAAATACATATAGTTATGGAGAAAATACAGAAAACCAATGTCGCCCGACTGCTCGACAAGGCCAAGATTCCCTACGGGTTGGTTCCCTATGAGGTCGACCCCGACAATCTTGCCGCCGATCATGTCGCCGAGTCGCTTGGCGAGGATATTAACCGCGTGTTCAAGACGCTCGTGCTCCACGGTGACCGTTGCGGCTACTTTGTGTGCGTCATCCCCGGGAACATGGAGGTTGACCTTAAAAAGGCAGCCAAGGCTGCCGGGGCCAAAAAGGCTGAAATGATTCCGATGAAGGAGCTGCTGCCATTGACGGGATACATTCGCGGCGGCTGTTCTCCCATAGGGATGAAAAAAGCGTTCCCGACATTTTTCCATTCCACCGCGATTGATTTTGACACCATTTTCGTGTCGGCCGGAGTGCGCGGACTCCAATTGAAAATTAATCCCCGCGACCTCATTGACTACACCCGCGCCACTGTTGCCGACGTGGCCGCGGCCGATAAATAACCCCTGTATGAACACATTCGGAACACTATACCGCCTGACCACCTTCGGCGAGAGCCACGGCCCGGCAATCGGGGGCGTTATTGACGGGATGCCCCCGGGAATCGCCATTGACCTCGACCGCGTTCAGGCCGAGCTTGACCGCCGCCGTCCCGGTCAGTCGGCCATAACCACTTCGCGCCGCGAGGATGACAAGGTCGAGATTCTCTCGGGAATATTTGAAGGCAAGACCACCGGCACGCCGATAGGCTTTGTCATCCGCAACGGCAATCACCGCTCGGCCGACTACGGGCAGTTGCGCCACGCCTTCCGTCCCGGTCATGCCGATTTTACCTACACGGCCAAATACGGCCTGCGCGACTTTGCCGGAGGCGGCCGCGCCTCGGCCCGCGAGACGGCCTGCCGTGTCGTGGGCGGTGCGTTTGCCCGTCAGGCCCTTGAACTGAAAGGGATAAGGATATTTGCCTATACGTCACAGGTGGGTGCTGTCAAGATTCCGCTCGGTTGCGATGAGGTTGATCCGTCGCTGATTGACACGAATCCCGTTCGTTGTCCCCATGCCCCGACCGCAGCCGAAATGGAGCAGCTCATAAAACGCGTAAAAACTGACGGCGATACAATCGGCGGCATCGTGACATGTGTGGCTGCCGGGGTGCCGGCCGGTCTTGGCGAGCCTGTCTATGGCAAACTCTCCGCGCGGCTTGCCGAGGCAATGATGGGGATAAATGCCGCCAAGGGCTTTGACTACGGCACAGGATTTGACGTGGCCTCGATGCTCGGCAGTCAGATAATCGACCCCTTTGAAACCGACAGTGACGGCCGCATCGTTACAACGCGAAACCATTCGGGCGGCATACAGGGCGGCATATCCAACGGCGCGCCTGTCTATTTCCGCGTCGCGTTCAAGCCTGTCGCGACCCTCATGCGCGACGTAACGACGGTAGATGACTGCGGCAACCCCACGGTGCTGAAAGCCGCAGGCCGTCATGACCCCTGCGTTGTCCCCCGCGCCGTCCCCGTAGTCGAGGCCATGACTGCCATCACCCTCCTTGACAGCATGATTGTGGCAGGAAGGTACTAACCAACCCCAACCGATAAGACCGTGTACCGTAATTTCTCAGACTTCCTTGCCGGGCAGTTTCCCGGCGTAAAAATGCAGAAACTTGCCGTGAACGCGGGTTTCACCTGTCCCAACCGTGACGGAACCCGGGGGCGGGGAGGCTGCACCTACTGCAATAACCAGTCATTCAATCCCGGCTACTGTGCTCCCTCGCTGAGCGTCACCGAGCAAGTCGAGGAAGGCAAGCGTTTCTTTGCGCGCAAATATCCGTCGATGCGTTATCTGGCCTATTTTCAAGCCTATACCAATACCCACAGCGACGATATCGACCGGCTCATGGGCCTTTATCGCGAGGCACTCGCGGTCGATGGCGTCGACGGAGTCATAATCGGGACCCGCCCCGACTGCATGCCCGACGAGCTGCTGCGCCGGCTGAAAGAACTCCCATGGGTTATGGTCGAGTATGGGGCCGAGACTTCCCACAACTCCACCCTTGGCCTGATAAACCGCTGCCACACTTGGGAGGAGACCGTCGATGCCGTCATGCGCACCCACAGTGCCGGAATCCCCGTGGGGTTGCATTTCATTATGGGGCTTCCCGGCGAGACAGAGGAGATGATGCTTGCCACAATCGACGCTATCAATGCGCTCCCGGTCGATACGGTAAAGTTTCACCAGCTACAGCTCGTCAGAGGCACCCGCATGGCCCGAGACGTGGAGGCCGGACTTTATGACATCCCCCGTTTCACCCCCGAGAGCTACATAGACCTCTGCGTCAAGATAATCCGCCATCTGCGGCCCGACATAGCCATTGAGCGTTTCGTCTCCCAGTCGCCCGCCGACCTTCTCATTTATCCCCGTTGGGGACTCAAAAACTACCAGTTTGCCGCCTTGCTTCATAACCGGCTGAATAGTTGCGATAAACGCAATGGCGAGTTAATAAACCCTAAATAATGGCATAGCGGTTTGCCGGTTGGTCGTATTTATTAGGGGGGTGGGAAAAATCTTTGTGGCAAAGTGTAGAAAATTCGGGGATAATCATTATCTTTGCACCTATATACTAAAATATAAGCTGAAGAATAATCATTTTTATGAATCCAATTAAGAAAACCATCGAGCTGCCCGACGGTCGCACGATCACTATCGAGACCGGCAAATTAGCGAAACAGGCCGATGGAGCGGTAGAACTGCGCATGGGCAACACCATGCTGCTTGCAACAGTTGTTACGGCCAAGGAGGCCGGTGAAGGGGTTGACTTTATGCCCCTGCAGGTTGAGTACAAAGAAAAATTCTCATCCAACGGACGTTTTCCCGGCGGCTTCCTCAAGCGCGAGGGACGTGCCAGCGACTATGAAATCCTGACCTCACGCCTTGTTGACCGCGTGCTGCGTCCCCTTTTCCCCGACAATTACCATGCCGATACTTTTGTACAGGTTACAATGTACTCAAGCGACGGCGTAGACATGCCCGACGCGCTTGCCGGACTTGCCGCCTCGGCTGCCATCGCAGTCAGCGACATTCCCTTCAACGGCCCCATCTCGGAAGTGCGTGTCGCCCGCGTCAATGGTGAGTTTGTCATCGATCCCACATTTGAACAACTCGAAAAGGCCGACATGGAACTCATGGTCGGTGCAACCTATGATAACATCATGATGGTCGAGGGCGAGATGAACGAGGTTTCGGAAACCGACCTTCTCAACGCTCTGCGTGCCGCCCACGATGCAATCAAGATTCAGTGCAAGGCTCAGATGGAACTGGCCGAGGAAGTCGGCTCGACCGTCAAGCGCGAGTACTGCCACGAAGTCAATGACGAGGAACTCCGCAAGGATGTTCACGAAAAGTGCTATGACAAGGCTTATGCGGTCGCCAAGGCCGGATGCGCCGACAAGCACTGGCGTCAGGACAGCTTTGACAAAATCTGCGAAGAATATATCGAGTCTCTCCCCGAGGAGGAACGCGACGAGAAGACCGCGCTGGTTAAGCGCTACTATCATGACGTGGAGAAAGAGGCCGTGCGCCGCTGCATCCTCGACGAGGGCATCCGTCTCGACGGCCGCAAGACCACCGAGATCCGTCCCATCTGGTGCGAGGTTGACTATCTGCCCGGACCTCACGGATCGGCAGTGTTCACCCGTGGCGAGACCCAGTCGCTCGCAACCGTGACCCTCGGCACCAAGCTCGACGAGAAGATTCTCGACGACGTTCTCAATCAGGGCCGCGAGCGTTTCCTGCTCCACTATAACTTCCCCCCCTTCTCGACAGGCGAGGCCAAGCCGGTGCGTGGCGTAGGCCGCCGCGAGGTAGGTCACGGAAATCTTGCCCACCGTGCGCTGAAACGCATGTTCCCCGATGATTTCCCCTACGTCTGCCGCATCGTCAGCGACATCCTTGAGTCAAACGGCTCGTCATCGATGGCAACCGTGTGTGCCGGTACTCTCTCGCTGCTCGACGCAGGCGTGAAGATGAAGAAGCCTGTCAGCGGTATCGCTATGGGCCTTATCACCGACAATGACGGCAGCGGCAAGTATGCCGTGCTGAGCGACATCCTCGGCGACGAAGACCACCTCGGCGACATGGACTTCAAGGTGACAGGTACCCGCGACGGTATCACCGCCACCCAGATGGACATCAAGTGTGACGGTCTGAGCTACGAAATCCTTGAAAAGGCACTTCTGCAGGCTCGTGACGGACGTCTCCACATCCTTGACAAAATCGAGGAGACAATCCCCGCTCCCCGCGAGGATTACAAGCCCCACGTTCCCCGCATCGTCACCATGCTTATCCCCAAAGAGCTTATCGGTGCTGTAATCGGCCCGGGCGGAAAGATTATCCAAGGCATTCAGGAAGCCAGTGGCGCGACTGTGTCAATCGACGAAATCCCCGAAGGCGGATACATCGAAGTAGCCGCAGCCAACAAGGCATCTATCGACAAGGCGCTTGAAATGATCAACGCTATCGTCGAGCTTCCCGAGGAAGGCAAGGTTTATCAGGGCACCGTGCGCTCGATTCTCGAATTTGGCGCGTTTGTGGAATTCATGCCCAACCGTGACGGCCTTCTCCACATTTCGGAAATCTCTTGGGATCGTCTCGAAAACATGGAGGCAGCCGGTCTCAAGGAAGGTGACCGCGTCGAGGTCAAGCTCATCGAGATTGACAAAAAGACCGGCAAGTACCGCCTGTCGATGCGCGCCCTTCAGCCCAAGCCCGAAGGATATGTAGAGCGTGAGCGCGCTCCCCGTGCTCCTCGCGGCGACCGTGGCGACCGCGCTCCCCGTGGCGACCGCAATGACCGCGGACCCCGTGGCGACCGCGGGCCTCGCAATGACCGTGGTCCCCGCAACGACCGCGGACCCCGCAACTGATAACAGTTTCTGTTGAATATAATAAAAGGCGCCGCCGCTGTCAAGGAACAGTGGCGGCGCTTTCTGTCTTTCGGCTTTTTAGGTAGGAAACGATTTAAGAGGTCGTTTTTAACTTAATCTTAGAAAATAATCTGCAGACGGGCCTCGATTGTGTTGACGTGTCGCGAGGGGGTGAGGTCGGCTACGCGGCGGTCACGGACATTGGTGTAGGAATAGCGGAGGCGTGCTATCATCCAATTGTTGATGTAGTAATTGAAAGTGCAGTTGGCATCGTTGGAGATACCGCCGTAGATTCCGGCGCGGGAGTCGGAGGCGTTTACATAATCGTAACCGAGAACCATTTCAAGTGTGCCCTTGGCCGGGGTGTCGATGCCGCCTGCCGAGTGGCTGTAGCAGTAGCGGCTGCCGATGAGCATGGTGCGGAACATTCCGTAGGCTCCGTGGGCGCGATAGTTGCGCAGGCCGTCCTTGCGGGCGACATTCATGTAGTAATACTGGGCTTCCAATGCGAAACGTCCCTTGACAAGCAGTAGCTCGGGAGTGAGTTTGAACAGTCCGCTGGCGTTGTCGATGTTGGCCGAAAGCTGTGTTACTTTGGAAACGCGCGACGGGAAATTGGCCGCGTAAAGAAACCCGGTGTGGTCATCGGCATTGGGCGACGAGTAGTTGAGCGATATGCCGGTCTGAATCACGTCGCCGTCGGCATGGCGCGGACGCCACACAAGTCGGGTCTGCGCTCCCCACGCCTGTCGTCCCATGGCGGTGGCATTGTTGGTCATCGCGGCCGCCTCGGCAAAAATCGATGTTCCGGCAAGGAATTGTCCTTTGTCATATTGCCACATGAATGCAAGCAATCGCGGGTTGGCGTTGAAAAACTCGTTGGCCGACGGTTCTTCGTAGCTTGGTTTCATTGACGAGCTTGTCTCGGAGTTCAGACCCCATTGCGGGACGAAGTAACCGGCGCGTAGAAAGTTGGCCTCGTTGATGTCATATTCAAAATATGTATCTTTCAGTCCTACCTTGCCGTAGCTGAATCCCACATCGATTTTGGCTTTGAACTTTCCGTAGGAAGCCTTGGCTCCGAGCCGGATGTCGGGTATGGCGACTCCGTTTACAAACTTTGTGTCGCCCGCCTCGGCCACGCCGTGGTTTCCGCCCAGATAGACGGCACCGTCCATCAGGATGCGTCCTGTGGGATTTATTTTTAACTTGGGAGAGCTATCGTCGGCCGTGGCCGAAAAGGTGCATAGCATTGCTGCCGCTACGATAGCAACGGTATAGAATTTCATAGTCTTGTATTTTTTAGTGGAAAAGAGAGTGTGTATTGTCGCGTCAAAGCGCGGTGTGACAATAAGGGGGATTGGACGTCAGTCGGTAGTGGTCTTGGTGGGAACCGGGGTGCCTTTGGCTACCTTGCCCTCTTTTTTAAGGCGGCGGAATTCATCCTTGGCTTTCTTGAGCTGGGCTTGGAAAGCGGGGTCGGCATGAAGCCGGGCCACGGTGACAGCGCCAGTGATGCGTCCGGCATCCACGTCGCTCTGGTAGTGGTAACCGCAGATAACGCGGCTTTCGCCCATATCATAACCGCGTTTCAGAATTTCGTTCTGACGTTCGGGATTGATTTCGGCAAGAACAAGCGCGGTGGCCCAGCCGATTGAGGTGTGGCCCGACGGGTAAGAGCCGTTGGTCGAAAGTTCCTGCTGCTGCTCGGGGTTGCAGGTGTCTTCGTGATAAAACGAGAAGGGTCGCTGGCGGTTGTAATAATTTTTGGCCTCGCGGGTGCCAAGGTCACCGGCGTCTTCGCGCATCCCGACGACGAGACGCAGGATTTCGGGAGTTCCATCTTCGGTGATGTCAATTCCGAAAGCCTCGGAAAAAGCTTCGGGAACACCGTTGCCTTCGACGCGGGCATCGGTTACTGCGACATCGCCCCGGGGGGTGTCTCTCATTGTCTTGCCCCAGTTGTAGCGGGCTTGGTCATTGAGGAACGTGATTGACGCGCCGTCGGGGGGAGCGGGGAGAAGCAGAAAACTGTTGGGGACATCTCCTTCCTGAAGGAAGAACACTTCGGGATTTGTGCGGTGGTCTTTGATTTTCTTGTCGGTGGCATTGTCTCCGGCTACAGCAAACATTGTGGCGGCTGACGCGATGACGGCGAAAGCGGCCATGCGGAGGGTTGAAACGTGTAAGTTTAACATAACGGTAAAAATGTTAGGTAAGAGAATAATTCAGTCATGTAGTTTAAAAAGTTACTACATATAGACAACATCGCTTCTCCGGCTTTGTTTGCCGAAACCGTTATGTTATAAAACAATATTTGTCAATACCACGTCACTCCGTTGCGGATTGACGAGCGCTTGTCATACTTGAGGTCGCTCAGCAGTGACGATTTTACCGAGATGTGGAAGTTGTAGCTCTTGTAGGGGCCAACCGGGACGAAGCTCGCCCTCATGGTGAAGCAGTGGAGGTCGCGCGAGATGTTGCAGTTCATGTAGGCGAGCTTGTGGGTGTCAAAGTTATAGCTTGCCGAGAAACCGAAATTCCAGTTGGCGGTCGGGCGTATGTTGCCTGAGAAACTGAGATTCTGCGTTATCTTCCCGTCATATTCCATTTTTTTCTTGTTGAATGAGCCGTAGCCGTAGCTGACCGAATAGTTTACGGTCAGGCTCCACGGGACTTCCCATTTCATGTAGCCGTCCTGTCCGAGCTGCATTTGGTCGTCTTCTTTTTTATCGTTGGGCGAGCGATAGTCCGAGGTGTCCTCGGCAAATTCCTGATCCTCGGTCTGATTGTTTTTCTTTTTCTTGTCGTTCTTGTCGCCACCGCGCTTGAAGGTGTTGTTGTTGAAGGTGTAACTGAACGATGTGCCGGTGCTTGACAGGCGGCCAATGCCTTTGCCCGCTTTCCATCGCGGCACGTTGACGCGCACCGGGTTCCCGGCGGCGTTGAGCTGGTAGGTGTACACGTCCCATGTTGCCGACAGGTTGAGGTTGAAGTTCTTGACCAGTCGCAGCAATATGGATGTGTTGATGTTGCTCCAGTTCATCGAGTCGGCGGCGAAATTATAGCTTTGCGACACGGTGAAATTCTCAATCAGTGACACTTTTTTCTCCCCGATAGAGTCGTTGTCGCTCTTTACTTTCATCTCAAGATTGTTGGCGAGCGAGACGCTGACCGACCCGTTGCGTCCTTGTTCCGGGACACCGAAAAGGCTGTTGGGGAAGTAGGAATAGGTGCGGGTCTGCATCTGACCCTGCGCGTCGGGGTAGTCGTAGTGGCCGTAATATCCGAAGAAACTCGACCCGAAGTCGGGCGAAGCGTTAAATGATACAGTCGGGGTCAGGACGTGGCGTATCATCTTCACCTTGTCACCGAGGAAGGGGAGGGGCTGGAAGAAACCGTAGATTTTGGTGTCGAGCGACAGGGAGGTGGTGAAGTCCCACACGTTGTAGAAGTTATAGGTCGTGTCACACACTTCGGCCGACGCGTTGGGGTCCCACTGTCTTTTGACCTTGGAAGTGTACATGCGGTCGGTAAGGTTGATCGATGGTGTGAGGTTGATGTACTTGAACAGGTTGAATGTCGCCGAGATGGGGATGCTGTGACGCATGCCGTTGCGCCAGTCTTTGATGAGGCTTTTTTGGAAGAATACGTCTTGCTTGGCAGTCAGTGAGTTGTTGAACTGTCCCGAATAGCTCAGCTTGATTTTTTCATACCATTTTTCGTCACCCACGGCGCGTTTGCGCTTGAAGGGGTAGACCTGTGACATGGTCAGCGTGAAGTTGGGGAACGATACTGAGAGGGTTGAGTCCTGAGTGCGTTGTGAGACGTTGGCGGTAGTCGACAGTGACCATTTGGAATTGGGAAAGCGGTAGGTCATGTTGATGGTGCTGCTCTTGGTGTTCTCGGTAAAGGCGTTGCTGTAGTAGGAGTTGAGGTCGTTGCGGGTGTAGCCGCTGGTGGTAAAATTGACACTTGCCGACAGCGACATGTTGGGGTTGGCCTTAGAGTCCTGCGAGTGGCTCCAGAGAATCTGGAAGTTGGTCATTTTGGAATAGTCGGGCATTCCTTTTTCGCCATAGATGGTTTTGAGGTAGGAGAGGTTGAAGTTGCCCGAATATTTGTAACGCTTGACGTAGGCCGAGCGGGCCTGTAGTCCCCACGAGCCTTTGGTGTAGATTTCGCCTGTCAGTGCGAGGTCCATGTTGTCGCTGATGGCGAAGTAATATCCGCCGTTGCTCAGATAGAACCCCCTCTGGTAGTCATCGCCGAATGTCGGGAAAATTATTCCTGAGGAATATTTCTCGGAGAATGGAAAGTAGCCAAACGGCACGGCCAGCGGCAGCGGCAGTCCGGCCAGCACCATGTAGGCCGGTCCTGATACCACGTCTTTTCCCGGGCGCACTTTGCCTTTGGTCAATTGGAGCCAGAAGTGCGGGTCTTCGTGGTTGTCACAGGTGGTGTAGCGGCCGTTTTCGGTAAAGAATGTGTTTTCGTCAATCTTTTTTGTGCGGCCGCCGGTCAGATAGCCTTCGCCCTGCTGTGTTATGACATCGATGATGTAGCCGTGGCCCGACTTGAAGTTGTAGCTCATCGACTTGGCCTCGTAGCTTGTGCCGTTGTCGTCGAATACGGGGGTGCCCTGAAGGTCGCCCACCGAGTCGGGGGTGCCGACGGCGTAGACGGTATTGTCCTTCATGTCCATTTTTATCTCGCTGGCATCGAGCTTGATAGCACCGTAGGTTACCTTGCTGTCGCCATACATGAACGCTGTGTCACGTTTCATTAGAATAAGCGAGTCTTTGGCCGAGAAATCGACGGAGTTGTCGAGGTCAACCTTGTCGCGCACGATGCGCACCCCTGTGGGAGGTGCCTCGATGCGTCGGCGGCTCAGTCGTCGGCGGTTTTCGCTGACCGGGGCGACGGCGCGGCGTCGCGTGTCGACAGAATCGGAGCCGAGGCTGTCAACAGGAATGCTGTCGGTGCCGGGAGTGTCGGGCATGAGCGACAGGGAGTCGGTAAAAATCTGCTTGATAAGCGGGGGAAAGGAGTCGGTCGGAGTTGTCGGAGAGTCGGGTGTGACAACGTCGGCCGACGGCGCGGCAAACTCGTCTCCTTCGCGGCCGGGAAGTGGGCGCGAAAACGAGGCAACCGAGATTGCGCAGCATAGCACCAATAAGACAATATATAATTGAGAACGACTCAAAATTCAGATGTCGAAGTGATTTAAACTTATTGCGAAGTGATTAGGCACTTCGTCAAAATTTCTTGCAAAGATAAGGGTTATTTCTGAAATATGCCCTATTGCAAGACAATTTAACAGCGTTATGAAAAACCGAAGGCGGGAAGATTCATCGGATGGATTGATTTCTTCCCGCCTTGCGGCTTTTATGGTCGATAATGAGTCTATTTCCCGAAGTGTTTTTCGAGTCGGTCATATTCCTCCTTGGTCAGGCGCATGAATGAGCCGTGCTGCGGGGAGTCGACACCGACGATGTCGGCGGGAGAGTGGAAATTTTTCATGTATTCGTCGGCATGGCAGATGCGGTAGTGCTTGGGCGAGGATGAATACTCGATGTAGGCGATGCGCCATGTCGGGTCTCCCACGAGCTGGAATGCCGAGACACCTTCACACATCTTGTTGCCCTCGAAGTTGACGAAGTCCTCGGTCAACGGTTCGGGCCACGGTCCGTGCAAGGTCGGGGCGACCGATGCGAAGATGCCGCGTTGGCCGCCTTCTTTCTTTATCATCATGTGATACTTGCCGTCGGTGTCAAGATAGTTGATGTCAGCGTCGATTGTAGCGTATCCCCAGTCAAAGAGCAGGCGGGGCTTGGTCAGCGTCGTGAACGACTCGTCGGCATAGGAGTAATACATGCGGTCATATCCCTCCTCGGGGGTGTTGAGCAGCGAATAGTAGATCATGTAGCCGCCTTTATGCCCGTCGGGCCATTGATAGGCCGGGTCCCAGAATATCTGAGGGGCCCACACGCGGGAGATTGTCGAGTAGTCTTTATAGGTGTCGGGCGCGTCGGGGTCAGAGAAGATTTTCGGTCCCTCGCGGAAGTCAAACGTGGTGGATTTCCAGTTGATGAGGTCGTCGCTTGTCAGCAGGTCGATACCGTAGTTGAACCAGTGGCCCGAGCGCGCCACGCACATGTCGGTCGTCACCATCAGGTATCCCGAGCCGTCATGCTTGCGGGTGATGAACGCGTCGCGTGTGCCGCCCTCGATGCGGGCATGTTGGCGCGGACTGAAAATCGAGTCGCCGTTGTTGAGGTCGTGGAAGTTGATACCGTCGCGTGACAGCGCGTAGGCGGTCCACTCGCCGCGGTCGCTCATGTGGCAGTAGAGATAGCCATAGTCACCTTTTTGCAGGTTTTGCGCCCCGGCAGTCGCCGAGACACCGAGCATTCCGATAAAAAGCAGTCTGGATAAAGTTTTCATTTTTATTAAAAGTAAGGTTCTTTTGCTACTGCAAAAATAGTTCTTTTTTATCGGTCGCCGTGTCGCTTATTCGGCAAAATCGGCTGAAAAATGGTCAATGATAGTCGCCGTGTGGCCTGCGATGGTGACCGGGACGGTCGCGACCGCTATCGCGGCGAGAAGGAAGAAAAGTATCAGGATGGTTGTGCCGTGGCGCAGTATCCACGAGGGGACGTCGCTGATGATGTCGCGCACTTTGGGACTGCGCAGCTCGATGCGGTCGTGGGTGGTCGGTGGTTTCTGAGTCATGATCCGAGTTCGAGTTGGTTTTTGACAAGAGAGTAGTATGCGCCACGGGAGGCGATGAGGCTGTCGTGGGAGCCTTGCTCGACAACGCGCCCGCGGTCGAGGACGACGATATTGTCGGCATCGCGCACTGTGCTGAGACGGTGGGCCACGACAACGACCGTGCGCCCGCGATAGAAACGGGAGAGGTTTTCGACTATCGCGCGCTCGTTGGCCGCGTCGAGCGAGTTGGTCGCCTCGTCAAGGAGGATGAAATCCGGATTGCGGTAGACGGCGCGGGCAATCAGTATGCGCTGCCGCTGCCCGAGGCTGAGACCCGTGCCGTCGCGCCCTATCTTGGTGTCGTAGCGCAAGGGGAGGCTCATGACATAGTCGTGGATACAGGCTATGCGTGCCGCCTCCTCGAGACGCAACGTGTCGATGCCGGCATCGTCGACGGCGATGTTGCGGGCGATTGACTCGGAAAAAATCACGCCCTCCTGCATCACCACCCCGCAACGTCTGCGCCACTCCTTGAGGTTGCAGCGCGCGAGGTCGGTGTCCCCGACGGTTATGCGTCCCGCAGCCGGGGGATAATAGCCGAGCATCAGTTTTAGCAGGGTGGTCTTGCCGCTCCCCGAGGCTCCGACTATGGCGGTCATTTTCCCCTCGGGGATGTCGATGGTGACCCCGTCGATTGTCTTGACAGGAGAGTGGGGGTCATACTTGAAATCGACCTGCTCGATGGCGATGGAGCGTTCCCTGCCGGGAGCGAGGTCGCGCGGCGAGCCTGACGGGGTGACAGCCTCCTCATTGTCGGCCTCGTGAATCTCGTTGATGCGTTCAAGCGAAATTTTTACATCCTGAAGGGAGTGGACGAAAGCCATGAACTGCTCGACGGGACTGTTGAGCTGCCCGATGATATACTGCACGGCGAGCATCATGCCGAGGGTCATTGACCCGTTGATGACCGCCGTGGCGGCAAGGACGGTGATGACGATGTCCTTGACTTCGTTGATGAGGATGCTCCCGGCATCGCGCGTCTGCTCCAGTTTCAGCGATTTCATCTGCACGGCAAAAAGATCGGCCTGCACATCCTCCCATTCCCATCGTCGGCGTTTCTCGCAGTCCTGCAACTTGATTTCCTGCATCGAGGTGATAAACTGGTAGGTCATGTTGTTGTTGCGCGCCTGACATTCAAACATCTCGTAATCAAGCACCTTGCGGCGGCGCAGAAACATCGCTATCCACCCGCCGTAGAGGGCGGTGCCGAGGATGAATACCCCGAAAATCAGCGGGTCATAAAGCAATAGCACGACCCCGAAGACAACAAATGACAGCAGCGAGAAAACGACTCCGAGTGTCTGTCCCGTCAGAAACGACTGCACTCTCGTGTGGTCGCCCATGCGTTGCATCAGGTCTCCCATGAGCTTGGTGTCGAAAAACGACATGGGGAGTTTCAGAAGCTTGATGAAAAAATCGCTGACAAGCGAAATGTTGATGCGCATCGAGATGTGCATCAGCAACCACCGCCGGATAAACGACGTGGCCGACCGTCCGACGACAATCATCAGCTCGCCGAGCAGAATGAGCCACACGAGGCCGATGCTCTGCCGCCTGATGCCCGCGTCGACAATCGCCTGCGTCAGAAACGGCATGACGAGCTGCAACGCGCATCCCAGCGCGAGTCCCGCCACAATCTGCCCGAAGTAGCGGCGGTATTGTTTTATATACCCCAAGAGGAAACGCCATGACCGCCGCTCGCCGCGCCCCTCGTCACCCACCGTGCCAAACTGCGGACCCGGTTCGAGAAACATCGCAATCCCCTTGTCCTCGCCTCCGGTCCGCGTCGAGGCCCAGTGCTCGACAAACTCGTCACGAGCATAGTCGACATATCCCTTACCCGGATCAGCGATATAAAAACGATTCTTCTTTACCTTATATAATACGACAAAATGGTTCTGGTTCCAGTGCAGTATCACCGGACCGTCGGCATGTTCAAGCGCCTTTACCGGCACACGTCCCGCCACGACTTCAAGGCCCAGCCGCCTCGCCGCGTCGCTGATTCCCATCATCGACACCCCCTCGGTAGTGGCAAAGCAGAACTTCCCGAGAAAATCGAGGCTGTAGTCACGCCCATAGCGGCGGCACACCATTGCAAGGCACGCCACCCCGCACTGCATGCCGTCATGCTGAAATATGAGCGGGACACGTTTCATAGCGGTGAGATTTTAGAACTGCTTGTAGAAACCTGAGTCAGACTCGGAGTTGCTCAACTGCTTGTCGGGGGTTTTTATCTGTTTTCCGTGAGAGAAGAAATAGGTGAAGGTGAGTTCAACCATGTTTTTGGAGAAGTCGGTGGCTTGGATACTTGACATGTGGAAGTCACCTTTGTCGATATAGGTTTTGGGAAAGGAGTGCGGGGCATAGTAGTAATTGATGCCCGCCGAAATGGATTTATGTTTCCATTCGGCTCCCACGATGCCGGTCGTGTAGGTCTTGACACAGAAATCACCGTTGTAGTTTTTGGACGGGGTGCTGACTCCCATTTTGCCGGTCCATTCGCCAAACATTAGATAGATCCACCCGGTAAAACTATGTGTGGGTTGGGATTTGGAGTAATATTTGCGGTAAGTAAAACTGTAGGAAGGCATCAATGACAGCCATTTGACCGGAGTATAGCTCGGGGAGAGGGAAAATGTGTAGCGATTCTGCGACTCCACCTGCACAGGCATACTGACGTAGTTGTCACCGTCCTTTACGACTGCGGTTTCAAATGGTGAAAAACTGCGGCGGAACTGTAGTGAGGATTTCAGATACAACCTGTTGTCGGGGGTCGAGTAGATGAATGTCAGGGCGGCGTTGAAATAGTCGTAGGGCTTCAGTGAGGGATTACCGGCCGAATAATAGCGGTAGTCCCACTGCGTGTAACTGTCGGCAAGCATACCCGCTTGCGGGTAAGTGCGGCTGTAGAATGTCGAAAACTGCAATGTCGCACTTCGTGACGGGGTATAGGTCAGCATCAGGTAGGGACGCGGAATGATATAAAAATCTTTCTTGCCGCTGACACGGCGATAATCTCTAAGGCTGAGGGTGAGGCTGGCGTAGTAACTGAATTTCCCTCCGGGAATATAGCCGGAGTATTCGGTGGCCAGTGACGCGCCCGAATAGTCGACTGTCGACGGCGTGTTGTCGTTCATGCGCTGGCGTGTTTTATAATAGGTATAAAAGCCGCTCACGCCCCAGTAACCGTGCCCGATGCGTGTGTTGTAGCTGATTTCGCTCTGCAATGAATAAGAATTGTTGCGCAGGTCGGTAAACATGCGCTCAGTCGGAATGATGGAAGATTCCGTGTCAAAGTCAAATTTTAAATCATTGACCGAATGATGGTGAAAATAGCTGTTTACAACATTGACGGCAAGCCACTTGTGTTTTGAAAAATAATGGTGGTAATAAAGGTCGAGAGATATGCTGTTGGTGCGATAGTCATTGTCATATACCCTGTTGCCCGACAGAGTAGTGCCGTCGATTGTCGCGTTAGCGTGCTGCGGAAAATAATTCAGGGTATAGCCGTTGTTGTAGTTGACGTTGGCATAAAAAAGGTTGCCGCCTCGGTTGTGTTTCCACATCAGGCTCGCCGTGTGGTTGAGACCTCGGTCTTTTCCTTCCCCCTTGATTCCGGCATAGTCATATTTCTCGTCACCGTAGTCATAGGTCTGGTTGATGCGCTCACCCGATGTGCGGCGGTAGCCGAGATTGTAGTATGCCGAGACATAATTTGCCGAGTCAAGATAGTTCAGAGAGATGTAGTTGCCCCCGTTAAGTGTCGTGACCGAATTGAGGGTGTTGAGGTAGGCCGAATAGAAAGCCTCCTTTGGCCGACGGGTCACGACATCGAGCACTACCGTTGCCCCTTGAACCGAATAACGGGCGGGTGCGGGGTCATAGAACACCAGTTTTGCAATGTTTTCGGGCCGCACGGCCATCAGCTCATTATAAGAGGCCGATTTCCCGTCGATGAGCAGGAAAATCGGGGTTCCTTCAGGGGTTGTGAGCTGGTCACCCATTATCGGCTTGCGGAATTGCGGCAGCGATGATATTGCATCCAGTGCATTTGTGCCGTAGTTGCGGTTGCGCTCGGGCATGAAGATTTCCATGCGGTTGGCAAATGTTTTTATGGTCGGTGCCGACACATATACCTCGCCGAGAACAGTGGTGGTGTCGGAGGCGATGCTGTCTATCGGTTCCGAGGCACAAATGGAAACGGATGAAAGAGCAAAAAATGCAAAAAAGAGTGCTAATTTAGTTAGTTTGTCGGTCATATTGCGAATCTATGTGGTTCATAATTGATTGGACTAAATCATTGTCGGAATATTCAAGTTTGCATTGCGGTTGTCCACCTGATTCATGAAATTTTCGTGGACAGGCTCCCATGCATATAGGCAGATATCGACAGGCGATGCATCGGTGGTTTTCAAAACCCTTGGTCACATATTTGGATAGATGATCCTCGTTCCAATGGATGATTCCCTCTTGATTTAAATGACCGGGGACTTTTTCTCCATAAAGTTCATTGCCTGATGTGCATTTTGCAATGTCACCATTATAGTTGATAACGTTACAATAGCGACGAGATGCATAACAGGGTACAAAGGTAGTGATTATATCGTATTTTGCAACATTAAATGATAATTTTTCAAAATTATCCAATATTCTGGTGGTTTTTGTAAACAAAGATTTGTCTACGGCTTCTTGCCATACTTTTTTAGGAACGATAGTTATCCGGTTTCGATAACGGGCTGAAATTCCGTGTTCAACCTGTTCAACGAGTTCTTGGGTTAAATTTGAGCTTGTATAGTTGATTCGTAGCATAATGGTAATCTGTTCCGATGCTCTTAGAAGGCACTCGATATTGTGTAAAGTCCTGTTAAAAGCCGAATCACAGCCGTCCATGTATTTGACTTTATCATGCATTTCACGAGGCCCGTCAAGGGTTATTTGAAAAAATGTAAAGCCAAGCTCACATATTTCGGGAATTATGCTTTCGTCAAGATAGTAGGCATTTGTTGTAGCGGTCAAGGCTAAAGGTAAGTCATGCTTATTACATATCTTACGCGAATATTCGCATAGAGGACGTATGACTTCATGAAAATACATGAAAGGTTCGCCTCCAAACCAATCTAAACTCAGAGAATTAATTTTCTCAACCTCAACCATGTATTTAATATGTTTTTTTACCCGTGTCATTGTTTCATCTGACATTCGAGAAGGAATGTGGGATTGAACACAATACCAGCATTTGTAATTGCAATCCAGTGTCGGAACCAATATAAGCTGATAGAATTTGTTATCTATCTGTTGCTGGTTAAGTTTCCGTAGTTTGGCTAATTCGTCAATGTCATTGTCGATTATGAAACCGGAATCTTTTAGCGAATTAAAGAAAGGCTCGTTTATTTCTTTAATCTCGTCGGGATTCGTTAAAATTGATTGGACTTTTTCGCCTAATACTTTAGGCAAGCGAAACCATGTGTGGTTTAACCCATTGTACCAGTAGGAATAATTGTCGCGTGAATGAATATAATTGTATCTGCTCGGTTTCATAATGAATTCTATTTGACGAAGTTAGTTTTGCTTTTTTTGAAAGCAAAACTAACTTCGTATGTTAAAGACTCAGGAGAACAATATAGTATTATTGAATGTGATCCTCGTGAGGATTTCTGACACCTCCACCGCCACAATTTCCATTTTCGTTACATTCTTTGCCGCAGTTTGTGTTGATGGGACAGGCGCAATTTGGAGTGCCGTTAGTGCAGGCACATTGTAGAACAGTGTTCAAACATCCACATTGCGCTACCGTGTTTTGGATGATGATTTCTCCTTTACCACCCTTTATTTCGAGAGTGGAGAGTTCTTCAATTGAAAAATTGATAGATCTTTTCATAAGTTAGAAAATTAAATTAATTATAAAAAAATTCACCCGAATATATGGCGCCGGATTCGGTTGTAATTGTTATTGAGTAGTCACCGGGGATTAGGGGAGCGGGGAGGGTGACGGTCGGAGTTGCGGGGTCGGTATCGTCAATAATATCGGTGGCGATTACGGTGCCGTCGGCGGTCTCGATTGTGACCGTCGCATACCCACACTCACCAAGACTTTCCACATAAATATATTCATCGTCCATCCAGCATGTGTATGGGACAAACGCGGGCATGTGAGGGCGCTTGATGTTTCCGTGCCCCTTTTTAGTTGAATTAAGCGTTATCGTGCGTTGTGACGCAAAAAGAGATAACGGACAAGTGGTAAATATTGCACAGATACCAATTCAAAAGGCTTTGTTTAGATGGCTCATAATCGTGAAATGTTTATTGCCGTAAAGTTACATTACGAAATTGGGGCAGACAATTTTTGCCGCTAAAATAAACCTTTCAATGGCCGAATTGTAAAGTGCAGATAATTAAGAAGTAAAGTGTGATTTAGTTATCAAATTGGCCTTTCAGTTAACAAATCGACCACATATTGGTCTAATTTGCTTTGGGGCGATTCTCAAGTAATCTGAGAATTTCTTCGGATAAATTGGGATTAGAGCCCGTTGTTGAAATTTTAGATTTCAAGCGTGTTTTCCATACATATATTGTCTGTAAGTTTGCCGACATGAGGAGGGCGATTGTTTTTCCTGAAAAACCGGCCAAGTAGTAACAGAGAATTTTGAAGTCGCGTTCGTTTAAGAGCGAAAATTCGACCCGTGCCCGCTGCATTATATTATTGTGATAGGAATTGATTATTGACTCTTGTGCCGCATAGAGATTTTCATCATTAGACATGTTTTCAAAAGCGGTTTTGATTAGATGTGACAGTTCAGCGGGTTTGCGTTTAGGAAGCTCGTCATCCCATTTCTTAATGGTGGCGCATAATTTGTCGATGCGTTCCAATTGTCCTTTATAAAGGGTTGCGATTGACTCGTTGACAGCATTGTCAATGTTATTAGAATGTTTTAATCGGTCAAAAGTAGCCTGTAAGTCGTAGATTTGTCTTATGGCTTCGGAAAGTTGAAGATTGCGCGATTTGATTCTATATTTATATAAGAATAGGATAGTGAGAACCAAAAGTATGAAAATGAAACATATGTAGAAAAGACGGTTATTGGCTGTGGCGGTCTCAATTTTTGCCTCGCGTAGATTGTTTTCGGCATAGTCGCGTTGGACCACGATTGTCGAGTGTTCTTTCATGTCGCGTATAAAGGAATCCTGTATCAAAATTAGGCGATACAAGTCATCTCGTGATTCAATGAGATTTCCGAGAATAGAGTCGAGGCGGAATTTCTCAAAGTAGTAGTGTCCTCGTTGATTGTAATTGAGGGCGTTTTGATATTGTAATTCCGAATAGTATCGGGCACTGTCCAATTTATTCAAATTGCGATAAATAGCCGAGATATAGCCATAGTCATCGCTGTCGAGGAGTTCCGGGTCGATTTGAAAAAGCTGTAGGTAATATTTCTTCGCGTTTTGGAAATCTTCTTTTTTTAGGAAAGCGTTTCCTAAAATTGATGTGGAGAAAAACAGCAGTTGGTGGTCGTCCAAAATTGATTCCCCCTCCTGCACCTTTTTAATTGCATAAAATGCACTGTCGATGTGATCGGTATACAGGTATGCGAGAGCGAGGTCACACAGAGCATAGTCAGAATGCACTTTTCGGCCTGACAAAAGAAAATGTTTTGCTGAAAGTTTGGAATATCGGAGTTGCTGTTTGTGTGTATAATCGCACATTGTTAAATCCGCCAGACCGCGGTAAATAAGTCCGAGGAAGAAGTGGTCGTTTAGGTTTATGGCGATTTTTTCGGCATCGGAATAGTGCTTTGTGGCTGCGGGGAGTTTGTTTGCGTTCTGATAAATCAGGGCGAGATAGTAGAGAGCGCGCATGTGCTCGACAGTTGAGTCGGGGCGGTAGTAGTCGAGGGCGACGCGGATGAGCGAGTCGTCATCGACGTGGATGCCGCATTTTATCTGCGCGGCGGTGTAGGCGAGGGCATAGCGCGCGGGTGTCTCCCATCCGTGCAGCTGCTCCGGGTCGACCTCCTGAAGTAGGGCGAGGGCCGAGTCGGGACAAGTCTCGACGGCCGCCTCGGCCGCGTCGATGCGGTCAAGGATGTCGCGCGAGTTGCATGCCGTGACGCATACGACAGCCGCGATAAGAGATATGGCGATGTAGAATAATCGGGACATTTCGTCACAAAGGTAGTAATTTTTCATGTAAAGCTGACGGTTTGTCCCCCGACGTTTGGATGTGTGGCAAAATTGTCGTAAATTTGCACGGTTTTCTCGATAGAGCGAGCCACCAATAATTATCAAATACTCCATTCTATCGTATGCGACAAACAAAGCGAGCCTTTCTGATTCTTGAAGACGGCACCACCTTTGAGGGAAAGTCTTTCGGCTACGAGACTTCGACTGCCGGTGAAGTAGTTTTCAACACAGCCATGACGGGTTATCCCGAAAGCCTTACCGACCCGTCTTATCAGGGTCAGATTCTCGTCACCACCTATCCCATTCTCGGCAATTACGGCGTGCCCCCGAGGCGCGAGAAAAATGATGTCAGCGAGTACTACGAGAGTGACAGCATCCACTGCCGCGCCATCGTGGCTCAGGATTATTCCCACGAGCACAGCCACTGGCAGGCCGACCGCTCTCTCGCCGACTGGCTCAATGAGGAAAAAATCCCCGGAATCTATGGTATCGATACCCGCGCGCTGACCAAGCACCTGCGCGAGCACGGCTCGATGCTCGGCAAAATCATTGTCGAGGGTCAGCCCGACGTGGAATTTTATGACCCCAACAAGGAGAACCTCGTGGCCCGCGTGAGCTGCAAGAATGTCGAGATTCACGGCGAGGGTCCCAAGACGGTGGTCCTTGTCGACTGCGGCGTGAAGCACAACATCATCCGCTGTCTGACACGGCGCGGGGTGAAAGTGGTGCGCGTGCCGTGGAACTATGACTTCACCTCGATTCCCTATGACGGCCTGTTTATCTCCAACGGCCCCGGCAACCCCGACATGGCTGCCGAGACTGTCGAGCTGATCCGCAAGGCGATGGAAATCGGCAAGCCCATCTGCGGCATCTGCATGGGCAACCAGTTACTCGCCAAGGCCGCCGGAGCCAAAACCTACAAGCTCAAATACGGTCACCGCAGCCACAACCAGCCTGTGCGCCGCGCCGGAACCGAAAGCTGTTTCATCACTTCGCAGAACCACGGCTTTGCCGTAGACAACGATACCCTTCCCGCCGACTGGGAACCGCTGTTCATCAACATGAACGACGGCACCAACGAGGGAATCCGCCACAAGGAAAAGCCGTTCTTCTCGGCCCAGTTCCACCCCGAGGCAAGCAGCGGCCCCAAGGATACCGAATTTCTCTTTGACGAGTTTGTAAACATGCTTTAATCCCTTTCATTTCACATATCTGACGACCATGCGTAACGAAAAAATCAAGAAAGTTCTTCTGCTCGGCAGCGGTGCCCTCAAAATCGGCGAGGCCGGCGAATTTGACTACTCAGGCTCTCAGGCCCTCAAGGCCATGAAAGAGGAAGGGATTACCACCGTGCTGATCAACCCCAACATCGCCACGGTGCAGACTTCTGACGGCTTTGCCGACAAAATCTACTTTCTCCCCGTCACCCCCTATTTTGTAGAAAAAGTAATAGCCAAGGAACGCCCCGACGGCATCCTGCTCGCATTCGGCGGCCAGACAGCCCTCAACTGCGGCGTGGAACTGTATCGCGGCGGCGTGCTTGAAAAATATAATGTCGAGGTTCTCGGCACCCCGGTTCAGGCCATCATGGACACCGAGGACCGCGAACTCTTTGTCAAGAAGCTCGACGAAATCAACGTCAAGACAATCAAAAGCGAGGCTGTCGACTCGACCCACGAGGCCATCGAGGCCGCGTCGCGTCTCGGCTACCCGGTAATCGTCCGCGCCGCCTACGCCCTCGGCGGTCTCGGCAGCGGATTCTGTGACGACGAGCAGCAGCTTGTGTCGCTCGTCGACAAGGCTCTGTCGTTCTCGCCCCAAGTGCTCATCGAGAAATCGCTCAAGGGGTGGAAAGAAGTCGAGTATGAGGTCGTGCGCGACTGTTATGACAACTGTATCACCGTCTGCAACATGGAAAACTTTGACCCGCTCGGAATCCACACCGGCGAGTCAATCGTTGTCGCCCCGTCGCAGACGCTTTCCAACGAAGACTACCATTATCTGCGCAAACTCGCCATCAAGATCATACGCCACATCGGCATCGTCGGCGAGTGTAACGTGCAGTATGCGTTTGACCCCGCGTCGATGGAATACCGCGTCATCGAGGTCAACGCCCGCCTCAGCCGCTCGTCGGCCCTCGCATCCAAGGCTACAGGCTACCCGCTGGCATTCGTTGCAGCGAAACTCGGCCTCGGCTACGGCCTCTTTGACCTGAAAAACTCGGTTACCAAAGAGACATCGGCATTCTTCGAGCCCGCCCTCGACTATATCGTCTGCAAGATTCCCCGCTGGGACCTCGGCAAGTTCCACGGAGTGCGTCGCGAAATCGGCTCGTCGATGAAATCGGTAGGCGAGGTGATGGCTATCGGCCGCACGTTTGAGGAGGTCATTCAGAAAGGTCTCCGCATGATAGGGCAGGGTATGCACGGTTTTGTCGGCAACCACGAAATCAAGATTGACAATATCGACCACGCCTTGAGCGAGCCTACTGACAAGCGCATCTTTGTCATCGCCGCCGCGCTGCAGAAAGGTTACAGCGTCGAGCGCATCCACGAGCTGACCAAGATTGACCGTTGGTTCCTCTACAAGCTACAGAATATATTCAACACCGCCGGCGAGCTGAGAGAGTTTGACTCAATAGACAAGCTTCCGGCTTCATTGCTGCGTCAGGCCAAGGAACAGGGATTCAGCGACTTTCAGGTTGCCCGCGAGGTGCTGAAAGACAACATGACCGATGCCGAGGATGCCAACCTGAAGGTGCGCGCCCTGCGCAAGGAGATGGGAATCCTCCCCGTCGTGAAACAAATAGACACCCTTGCAGCCGAATATCCCGCGCAGACCAACTATCTGTATCTCACCTACAACGGAGCGCAGAACGATGTCAACTACCTGCACGACCACCGCTCGATAGTGGTTCTCGGCTCTGGCGCCTACCGCATCGGCAGCTCGGTAGAGTTTGACTGGTGTTCGGTCAACGCCCTCATGACAGTCAAGAAAAACGGTTGGCGGTCAGTGATGATCAACTATAACCCCGAAACCGTGTCGACTGACTATGACATGTGTGACAGGCTGTATTTCGACGAGCTGACATTTGAGCGCGTCATGGACATCCTCGATCTGGAACAGCCTCACGGAACCATCCTCTCGGTGGGCGGTCAGATTCCCAACAACCTCGCCACCCGCCTTGACGGACAGGGAGTCAACATTCTCGGCACCACAGCCAAGAGTATTGACAACGCCGAAGACCGCAACAAGTTCTCGGCCATGCTCGACCGCCTCGGTGTCGACCAGCCCCGCTGGCGCGAGCTGACATCAATCGGCGACATCAACTCCTTTATCGAGGAGGTCGGCTACCCGGTTCTCGTCCGTCCAAGCTATGTGCTCTCGGGCGCGGCCATGAACGTGTGCCACAACGACGAGGAACTGCACCGTTTCCTCCGTCTCGCCGCCAATGTCTCTAAGAAACATCCCGTCGTGGTGTCGCAGTTCATCTCCTCGGCCAAGGAAATCGAGATGGATGCCGTGGCCAAGAACGGCGAGATTGTCGCCTACGCCATTTCGGAACACATCGAGTATGCCGGTGTCCACTCTGGTGACGCGACCATCTGTTTCCCGCCCCAGAAACTCTATGTCGAGACAATGCGCCGCATCCGCAAGATCTCCCGTCAGATTGCAAAGGCACTCGAAATCTCGGGGCCGTTCAATATACAGTTCCTTGCCAAGAACAACGACATCAAGGTCATCGAGTGCAACCTACGCGCCTCGCGCAGTTTCCCCTTTGTGTCCAAGGTGCTTAAAATCAACTTTATCGATCTCGCCACTCAGGTGATGCTCGGCCTCGATGTCGAGAAACCCAGCAAGAGTGCGTTTGACCTCGACTATGTAGGCATCAAAGCATCGCAGTTCAGCTTCTCGCGTCTTCAGGGAGCCGACCCCGTGCTGGGCGTGGATATGTCGTCGACAGGCGAGGTGGGATGTATCGGAAACGACACTTCCGAGGCCCTTATGAAAGCAATGATTTCAGTTGGCCAGCGCGTTCCGCGCAAGAGTGTCCTCCTCTCGACTGGCGGACCCAAGTCCAAGGCCGCGATGCTTGATGCCGCCCACGAGCTGAACAACAAGGGTTACAAAATTTACGCCACCGGCGGGACCCATGCGTTCCTGAACGATAACGGCATCCCAGCAGTGCGCGTCTACTGGCCCTCGCAGCCCGACATGCATCCTCAGGCACTCCAGCTCCTCCACGACAAGGAAATCGACCTTGTGGTCAACATCCCCAAGAACTATACCCCCACCGAGCTGACCAACGGCTACAAAATCCGTCGCGCAGCCATTGACCTCAATGTGCCGTTGCTTACCAACGCCCGTCTCGCCTCGGCCTACATCGATGCCTTTACCTCCCACCCGCTTGACAGCATCGAAATCAAGTCATGGGATGAATATTAAGAGGATGTTTTTAGACAACCTCTAAAATATTGAATCACTAACAGTTTACGCGCCCCTTGACGCTCGAAGCGTCAAGGGGCGCGTAAACTGTTATTCTGAATGATTAGTGACACAACGTTAAAATTTAATATTATTTAAAAAACAATCCATAGGAAATAGCGTTAACTTTGTAGCATAATTTCGTAACCTATGGCAAAAGTAACAAAAGAAATGGCTCTCGATTACCATCGCAATCCACGGCCCGGAAAAATCGAAGTCATCCCCACCAAACCCTATTCAACACAAAACGACCTCGCACTGGCCTATTCTCCCGGCGTGGCATATCCATGTCTTGAAATCGAGCAGAAACCCGAGGATGCCTACGAATATACCGACAAAGGCAATCTCGTGGCAGTCATTTCCAACGGCACCGCGGTTCTTGGCCTCGGCGACATCGGCGCGCTTGCCGGAAAGCCTGTGATGGAAGGAAAAGCATTGCTGTTCAAGATTTTTGCCGGTCTTGACTGTTTCGACATCGAGGTCAACGAGAAAGACCCCGACAAATTCATCTCGATTGTCAAGGCAATCTCGCCGACATTCGGAGGCATAAACCTTGAAGACATCAAGGCTCCTGAATGTTTTGAAATCGAGCGTCGCCTGAAAGAAGAATGCGACATCCCCGTTATGCACGACGACCAGCACGGTACCGCCATCATTTCGGCAGCCGGACTGCTTAACGCACTTGAGATTCAAGGTAAGAAGATTGAGGATATACGGCTTGTGGTCAATGGCGCCGGCGCGGCAGCCGTTTCTTGCACACGCCTGTATATCGCGCTCGGAGTGCGTCGTGAAAATGTCGTGATGTGTGACAGCAAGGGCGTCATCTCGACCTCGCGTCCCAGTCTGAACTCTCAGAAAGCCGAATTTGCCACCTCGCGCCCCATCACCACTTTGGCCGAGGCTATGGTTGATGCCGATGTGTTCTTGGGTCTTTCCGTAAAGGATGTCGTCACAACCGAGATGGTTCAATCGATGGCTCCAAAGCCTATTGTTTTCGCTCTTGCCAATCCCGAACCGGAGATTTCCTATGAAAAGGCTGTCGCATCACGTCCGGACCTCATTTTTGCAACCGGTCGCAGCGACTATCCCAATCAGATTAACAACGTCCTCGGATTCCCATATATCTTCCGGGGCGCGCTCGACTGCGGGGCATCGGTCATCAACGAGACAATGAAAATTTATGCGGTCAAGGCTATCGCCGAATTAGCGAAACAGCCTGTCCCCCCCGTCGTAAATGCTGCCTATAACAAGGTCAACCTCAAGTTTGGCCGCGAATATATCCTCCCCACTCCGCTCGACCCGCGACTTCTGACCGCTGTCGCACCCGCCGTGGCTCGTGGCGCGATGGACAGCGGGGTGGCCCGTCGTCCCATCACCGACTGGGAACAGTATGACGATAAATTGCGCCGCCTGAAAGGTTATGACAAGAAACTTATGCGCCGCTTTGCCGACGCGGCCCGCTCCAATCCCAAGCGTGTCGTGTTTGCCGAAGCCAACACCGACAACATGCTCAGTGCCGCCGCGATAGTGGCTGCCGACGGTATCGCTATCCCGATTCTGCTTGGCAACGAGGAAATGATTCAGAAACGCGCCGCGCGCCTGAACATCGACATCAGCGGTATCGAGATTGTCAACCTGCGCCACGACCGCGAGGCCGACCGTCGTGACCGTTATGCCCGTGCGCTTGCATGCAAGCGGCAGCGTGACGGCCTGACCTATGCCGACGCGCTCGAAAAAATGTTTGACCGCAACTATTTCGGTATGATGATGGTCGAGATGGGTGATGCCGATGCGTTTATAACGGGCGCCCGCTCCGCCAACCATCACACCGGCGAAATCGCCCGTCAGGTTGTCGGAATCCAGCCCGGATTTGCCCATTTCGCCACCATGCATGTCATCGAGACAAAGCGCGGCACCTATTTCCTTGCTGACACGATGATCAACGGTAATGCCGACGAAGAAACCCTGCTTGATGTCACCCGTCTGTCGCGCAAGGCTGTCGAGTTTTTCAATCACAAGCCTGTTATGGCGATGGTCTCTTACAGCAATTTCGGCTCTAACCACGAACCCGAGTGTGCCAAGGTCCACAATGTCGTTGCCCGTATGCAGGAAATGTACCCCGATCTCCCCATCGACGGAGAGATGCAGGTAAACTATGCGCTCAACAGCAAGCTGCGTGACGAAGCCTACGACTTTACCCGTCTGCGCGGCCGCGAGGTCAACACCCTTGTGTTCCCTAACCTCAGTGCCGCCAACAGCGCATATCGCCTGATGCTTGAGATGGGTCTCGGCGAGGCAATAGGCCCGATTCAGATGGGTTTGAACAAGCCGATTCACTTCATCGCCTTCGATGCCCCCGTGCGTGACATTATCAACCTGACCACTATCGCTGTCATCGATGCCGCCGTCCTTGCCAACAAGAAGAATTGACGGTTGGCTGTCTGAAAAATAAGAGGGCGTTTCATAACAGTTGTTATGAAACGCCCTCTTAGTGATTTCAGCCTTGGCAACACTGATACAGAGGTAAATGAACTGTGAAATATCAATAACCGCAACCCGTTTAGCGCAGTTTGGCCCTTTTTGGCTGCAAAAGTTTCGCTGATATGGTTTTAATCGCTATATTTGCAACATGGAATCTAATCTCAATGCCAATAACGCTGTCGTTATTATTCCGACTTATAACGAGAGGGAAAATGTAGCAGCAATAATCGAGGCAGTTATGAAGCTGCCGCGAAAATTTGACGTGCTGATTATCGATGATAATTCTCCCGACGGCACTGCCGAAATCGTGCGTGGCAAGCAGGGCGAGTTCCCCGGCCGTGTGCATCTTGTGGAACGCGAGGGCAAGCTCGGTCTCGGAACGGCCTATATCGCCGGTTTCAAATGGGCGCTTTCACGTCGGCAGTACGAATATGTTTTTGAGATGGATGCCGACTTTTCCCATAACCCCGAAGACCTGCTTAAACTCTATGACGCTTGCGCCGTCGACGGTGCCGACATGTCGATAGGGTCAAGGTATGTCTCGGGAGTCAATGTGGTGAACTGGCCGATGGGGCGCGTGCTGATGTCTTACTATGCGTCAAAGTATGTCCACGTTGTCACCGGGATGCCGATTCATGACACCACGGCGGGATTTGTGTGCTACACGCGCCGTGTTCTGGAGGCATTGCCGCTTGACAATATACGTTTCAAGGGTTATGCGTTCCAGATCGAAATGAAATTCCTTACTTACAAATATGGCTTTACCATCAGGGAGGTTCCCATTATTTTTGTCAACCGTGTTCTCGGGACGAGCAAAATGAGCTCGGGGATTTTCGGCGAGGGAGTCTTAGGCGTGTTACGCCTCAAATGGTCGAGCTGGTTTACTAAATATCCCGATTACAGCAAGAAATGAGCCGCATTGTTATTTACAACGCCCTGATTGTCGATGACGGTCGTTCGCGTGAGGGGTATGTCGTCGTTGAAGATGCCGTGATAACCAAAGTCGGCACTGCCGATGAATGGCGAGCGACGGAGGTTGCTGAAACCGACTGTCCCGACACCATGCTGATTGATGCCGGGGGCAACATGCTGATTCCCGGCGCGATTGACGAGCATGTGCATTTCCGCGACCCCGGACTGGTTCAGAAAGCCGATATGGCGACCGAGTCAATGGCAGCCGTGGTCGGCGGGGTCACCTCGTTTATCGACATGCCCAATACTCGTCCCGCCACCGTCACGATGGAGGCTGTCGAGGCCAAGATGGCCCGTGCCGCCGAGGTCTCGGTAGCCAACTATGGCTTTTTTATCGGGGCGACAAACGATAATCTCGACCAATTGCTTGATGCCGACTATACCCGTGTGGCCGGTGTCAAACTGTTTCTCGGTTCCTCTACCGGCAACATGCTTGTCGACAATGACTCGACGCTCGACCGCATTTTTGCCGAGGTTCCGGCACTCATCGCCGTCCATGCCGAGAGTGAGTCGGTCATTGCGGCCTCTCGAGAACGGTTGATGAAAGAATGTGGCGGGTCGGTTCCCGTCATGCGTCATCCTGATGTAAGGCCCCGCGAGGCTTGTGTCGAGGCTACGCGCCATGCGGTCGAACTGGCCGGGCGTCACGGCAGCCGACTGCATGTAATGCACATTTCGACTGCCGATGAACTTGACTTTTTCACTCCCGGCCCGATTGAGGGAAAACGCATCACGGCCGAGACCTGTCCCCAGTATCTGACATTTGACCGTGGTGACTTCGAGCGACTCGGGGCACGCATCAAGTGCAACCCTGCCATCAAGGAGCGGAGCGACCGGGATGCGTTGCGCCTCGCTGTCGCCGACGGTCGCATTGATGTCATCGCGACCGACCACGCCCCCCATCTTCTTGCCGACAAGGAGGGTGATGCATTGACCGCCGCCTCGGGGATGCCGATGGTGCAGTTCTCGTTGCGCGCCATGCTTGCCCTTGCGGCTGACGGGGTTCTGTCACCCGAGCAAGTTGTGGAAAAAATGTGCAATAACCCCGCGAGGCTCTACGGCATAGACCGTCGTGGATTTGTGCGAGAAGGGTACTATGCCGACCTTGTGATAGTCGACCCTGACGGATGTCGCGATGATGTTGCCGACGCTGAGGTCATGAGCCGCTGCGGCTGGACCCCTATGGCGGGACGGCACCTCCCGGCAGTCGTGAAGATGACGATGGTCAACGGCAAGATTGTCTATCGCGGCGGCAACCTTGTCGATACGTCGACAAAGGCCGCGATGCCGTTGAAATTCAATCACTGACAATACAACTTAAATCTATCATAAACTAATCAAAGCTATGTTGGAAAAAACCAATGTAAAGACTCTCGACAAAGTCGTCGTGCGTTTTTCGGGCGACTCGGGTGACGGAATGCAGCTTGCCGGCAACATTTTTACAAATGTCTCGGCAGGACTTGGCAACCGTGTGTCGACGTTCCCGGATTATCCCGCCGAAGTGCGCGCCCCGCAAGGCTCGCTCAGCGGAGTCTCGGGGTTTCAGGTCAGCGTGGGTGTCGATGTACACACTCCCGGTGACGAGTGTGACGTGCTATTGGCAATGAATCCTGCCGCCCTCAAGCAGAATGTCAAGTTTCTCAAACCGGGCGGTGTCGTTATCGTTGATATCGACTCCTTTAAGGAAAGTGACCTTAAAAAGGCTCTTTTTACCACTGATGACCCCTACAAGGAACTCAATCTTGACGCTCAGGTCGTAGAGGTGCCTGTCACCGCAATGACCAAGGCGGCGCTTGCCGACTCGGGCCTTGACCCGAAAAGCATAATGAAGTGCCGCAACATCTTTGCGCTCGGCCTTGTGTGCTGGCTCTTTGACCGCCCGTTGGAAAGCGCGCTTCGACATCTGAAAAATAAGTTTGCCCGAAAACCGGCCGTCTACGAGGCCAACGCACGAGTTCTTGACGCCGGTTACAACTATGGCAACAATATACATGCCTCGGTGACTACCTATCGTGTCGAAACCGAGGCCGTGACCCCCGGTGTGTACACTGACATCAACGGCAACACCGCCACGGCGTGGGGCCTCATAGCCGCATCGGAAAAGAGCGGCCGACCCTTGTTCCTCGGCAGCTATCCTATCACTCCGGCTACCGACATCCTGCACGAGCTTGCCAAGCGCAAAGACCTCGGCGTAAAGGCCGTGCAGATGGAGGACGAGATTGCCGGCGTATGTTCCGCTATCGGAGCTGCCTTTGCAGGAGACCTTGCCGTCACCTCGACATCGGGTCCCGGTCTTGCGTTAAAGAGCGAGGGTATCGGTCTCGCTGTAATCGCCGAGCTGCCGCTTGTAATCATTGACGTGCAGCGTGGCGGTCCTTCGACCGGCCTGCCGACAAAGACCGAGCAGACCGACCTGATGCAGGCTCTTTATGGCCGCAACGGAGAGTCGCCGATAGTCGTCGTTGCAGCTGCATCGCCGACCGACTGTTTCACGATGGCATTTGAGGCTGCGCGTATCGCGATGGAACACATGACTCCTGTAATCCTGCTGACCGATGCCTTTATCGGCAACGGCGCGAGCGCATGGCGTGTCCCCACCGCCGAGGAACTTCCCGATATAAACCCGCCTCTGCTTCCCGAAACAATGACCGACGGCTCGTGGCGACCTTACAAGCGCAACGAGGAAAGCAAGGTGCGTTACTGGGCATTGCCCGGCACCGAGGGCGCGTCGCACCGCATCGGCGGTCTTGAAAAGGACTATGAGACAGGAGCAATCTCTATTGACCCTGTCAACCACGAGCGCATGGTGATGACACGTCGGGAGAAAGTGGCCCGTGTCGCCGACGATATTCCCGTTCTCGATGTTATCGAGACACCCGGAGCTGATACTCTGCTTGTCGGATGGGGCGGAACCTACGGCCATCTGCGCACCGCCGCTACCGAGCTTAACAACGGCGGATTCAAGGTCGATTTCACTCATTTCCGTTATATCAACCCGCTACCGGCCAATACAGGCGAGGTGCTTCGCCGATACAAGCGCGTAATTGTCGCCGAGCTGAACACGGGACAGTTTGCCGATTATCTTCAGGCACGTTTTCCCGATGTCAGAATCGAGCGTGTCAACAAGATTCAGGGACAGCCGTTCATGGTCAGCGAGATAGTAGAGCGTGTAACTAATATTATGGAGGAAAAATGACAATGGAAAACGAAATGCAATATAAAGCAAGCGATTATAAGAGCAGTCAGCCTGTGCGCTGGTGTCCCGGATGCGGTGACCACGCCATTCTCAACTCTCTCCACAAGGCTATGGCCATTCTCGGGGTGCCTCCCCACAAGACGGCGGTAATCTCGGGTATCGGTTGCAGCTCGCGCCTGCCTTACTACATGAACACATACGGTTTCCACACCATCCACGGCCGCGCGGCAGCGATAGCGACCGGTTTCAAGGTAGCGCGTCCTGACATGACTGTGTGGCAGATTTCGGGCGATGGCGACGGTCTCGCTATCGGCGGCAACCATTTTATCCATGCCGTTCGCCGCAACGTAGACATCAACATGCTGTTGCTCAACAATAAGATATATGGTCTGACCAAGGGGCAGTATTCTCCGACGAGCGACCGCGGTTTTGTGTCGAAATCTTCACCCTACGGAACAACCGAGGAACCTTTCATCCCGGCAGAACTCGTTTTTGGCGCGCGTGGCAATTTCTTTGCCCGCAGCATCGATGTTGAGCTTAACATTTCTCAGGAAGTCCTTGTTGCCGCCGCCCGTCATCGTGGCACGTCGGTTGTGGAGTTCCTTCAGAACTGTGTCATCTTCAATAACGGTATTCACAATTACATCACCGATCGCGAGACACGCGCCGAGCGGACTATCCATCTCGTTCACGGCGAGAAGATGCTCTTTGGCAAGAACAACGAGCGCGGCCTTGTTCAGGACGGATTCCTGCTGAAGGCTGTGACTCTCGGCGAAGACGGATATACGATTGACGATGTGCTCGTGCATGACGCTCACACGCGCAGCAATTTCCTGCATCAGCAACTCGCGATGATGGACGGCCACGAGTTTCCTCTTGCAATCGGTATCATCCGCGATGTTGAGTCGCCGGTTTACAATGAAGAAATCGAGAATCAGATAACCGAGGTGTGCGGCCGCAAGAATTTCGGCTCGCTCCGCGACATGATTCTCTCAGGAGAGACTTGGACGGTATAACGTCCGAGGCTTGATAAACATATTCTAAAAACGGCGCGAAAAAAACTTCGCGCCGTTTTTGTTGCTTTTAAATCGTGGGGGATTATTCGATGTAGCCGAATGTGCGCAGCTTGTTTTCGCGGTTGCGCCAGTTGGGTTCTACTTTTACAAACAGTTCGAGATAGACACGTTTTCCGAAGAATTTCTCGATGTCTTTTCGGGCTTCGGTTCCAACGCGCTTTATTTTCGTGCCGCCATGCCCGATGATGATGCCTTTCTGAGAATCGCGTTCGACATATATGACTGCCATAATGTGGATAGCATTGTCTTTTTCTTCAAATTTCTCGACGATTGCCTCTACCGAGTAGGGGACTTCTTTGTCATATTCGAGAAGGATTTTTTCGCGTATAATCTCGGTTACAAAGAAACGCGCAGGCTTGTCGGTCAGGGCGTCCTTTCCGAAGTAGGGAGCTGACTCGGGGAGTAGCTGGATGATGCGGTTCATCAGGTTGTCGACGTTGAAATGTTCCTTGGCCGATGTGGGGAATATCTCGGCATTGGGCAGTGTCTGTTTCCAATGGTCGACAATCGCTTCAAGGTCGGCTTGGTTTTTTATAAGGTCTATTTTGTTGATGACGAGCAATACGGGAACTTTTTCCTTGGCAACTTTGGCAAGGAAATCGGCATTCTTTTCGGGGTCTTCCACTACGTCGGTGACGTAGAGGAGGATGTCGGCATCGACGAGTGCGCCTTCGCTGAAATTGAGCATGCTTTCCTGTAGCTTGTACTTGGGGGCGAGTACGCCGGGGGTGTCGGAAAACACGATCTGGTAATCTTCGGTGTTTACGATTCCCATGATGCGGTGGCGCGTGGTCTGTGCCTTGGACGTGATTATGCTGATGCGTTCCCCGACGAGATCGTTCATTAGGGTTGACTTTCCTACGTTGGGGTTGCCTACAATGTTGACAAAACCGGCTTTATGTTCCATGTCTATAATATTTTAGATGATTATAATTCCATTTACTCCCTTATAAACAAAGATAGCACCTGAATAGATGCTATCTTTGCATGTTTTTTTACCTGAAGGTTTTTTAAAGGTCCCAGATGATGTACATGGCACCCCAAGTGAATCCGGCTCCGAAAGCGGTCAGGATAATCTTGTCGCCTTTGTGGAGGCGGTCCTTGTACTCGTCAAGGCAGAGGGGGATTGAGGCAGCCGATGTGTTGCCGTAGTGCTCGATGTTGACAAGAACCTTTTCAGGTGCGATACCGGCGCGCGAAGACACGGCTTCGATGATGCGGAGGTTGGCCTGATGGGGTACCATCCAGTCGATGTCTTCTATCGAGAGGTTGTTGCGGGCTGCGACTTCGAGTGATGATTCAAGCATGTCGGTGACAGCGTTCTTATAAACGTTGCGTCCGTCTTGAATTACGAAATGCTGACCGGCATCGACAGTTTCGTGGGACGCGGGTAGCACCGAGCCTCCCGCAGGCATCCACAGATGCTCTTTTCCTTCGCCGTCAACATGGAAAACTCCGTCGATTACGCCTACATTTTCTTCGGTGGGCTCCAAAAGCATTGCGCCGGCGCCGTCGCCAAAAAGAGGGCATGTGGCACGGTCGTTATAGTTGACCATCGATGACATTTTTTCGGCTGCGACAACAACGACTTTTTTGCGAAGACCTGACTTGATGTAGGCCGAGCCGTCCTGAAGCGCTACGAGGAAACCGGCACATGCGGCCTGAATGTCGTAGGCGTAAGCGTTTTTAAGGCCGAGGTCATGGGCGATTACCGAGCCTGTAGAGGGGAAGCGGTAGTCGGGATTGGAGGTTGCGCAGATGAGCAGGTCGACATCTTCCGGTTTGGTACCGGTTGATTCGAGCAGCCGTGAAACAGCTTTCACGCCGAGGAAAGAAGAACCGGTTCCGGGTTCTTTAAGGATGCGGCGTTCCTTGATGCCGACACGGGTGGTAATCCACTCATCATTAGTGTCGACCATCTTTGACAGCATATCGTTGTCGAGTATATCGTCAGGAGCATAGGATGCTATGCCTGAAATTCTCGCGTTGAGCATAGGGGGATGGAGGTTGGTAAATAAAAGTTTAAATCGCTTCAATATATAAAACGATGGAGAAAAGAATCTTTTCTCCACGTTTTTTTCTGAATAATCAGAGACTCGGTCGGGAATTGTTGGTTAGACAACAGCCGATTTCTCGATAGCGATGCGTCCGCGGTAGTAGCCGCATTCACCACATACGGTGTGGTATACATGCCATGCGCCGCAGTTGGGGCATACTGCGATAGTGGGGGCAACTGCTTTGTCATGAGTACGACGCTTGGCTGTGCGGGTCTTTGATTGTTTGCGTTTAGGATGTGCCATTGTTCTATATTATTTTACTATTATTATTTTTATTTGTTTTCAGTCAATTTTTTAAGTTCGTCCCAACGCGGGTCGGTCGCTGTGTCGGCCTCCGGGACTGTGTCGTTGTCAGAAGCTGTATCCATTGACTCCATTTCGTCAATGAGGGTTTCTTCCAACTCGGCATCCTCGTCATCGCGGCGGGCGCGGTGCTTGCGGAGGATTGCGCTCATCGCCCTGTTGCACTTGCCCAGCGGGTGGACGTGCTTGATGGGGATTGCAAGCGACGCGGTGTCAAATATCATGTAGGCTACGTTGAGATAATTGTCACTCTCGGGAATAATCAAGAGGTCGTCATTATCGTCGTTATAGTCTTCGCCATACTTGACAGTGACATTGTAGGTTGCCTCGATAGGCATGACGAGGTCATCAAGGCAACGGTCACAGATAAGCGTGACAGTACCTGTAACACGAAAAGCCAACTCATATAGGTCGTGCTTATGAGTTACAGTCAGGCCGACAGTGAGGTCGGCATCATGAATGTCAGCACTCTCCATGTTTGTGAAAAACTGTTTTCCAAGGTGATACTCAAAGTCATGAGTTCCTTCGGACAGGTTTTTCAGCGGGAGACGGTATTCTGTAAACTTTCCCACAATTCAGATTGGTTGAAAAAACTTTGCAAAATTATAGAAAATCTTTCGGATAGACAAATAATTAGGGGAAATTCTTGAATCGGCCCACGGCTCTTTCATTTAAGATTTGGTCTCATTCCCGGAAAATGTGTTATTTTATAGCGGTAGCTGTATGGACGCAGGGATGCTTTAACCTCTGATTTTCAATAAAATAAATACTTTAAAAATTGGT
>Ga0209694_1000329_pt1 | contig 83970 bp, 79 predicted proteins | sample GluameincwithD2O_FD_187499 | JGI IMG/M metagenome (GOLD analysis project Ga0209694, IMG submission 187499) | Mouse cecum microbial communities from Vienna, Austria - Glucosamine amended microcosms incubated with D2O (SPAdes) (version 2) | ecosystem: Host-associated > Mammals > Digestive system >... | reverse complement strand
ACTTCTATTCATAAGAGAGTACCTCCAATACTGTTTATTTGTGGTTATTTAAACAATATCATTTTTGGTACTCTCTTTCAATATTTTATTTTCAATTTACTTGTGACATATCTATTTTAAACCTATACTTCTTTATTTTCAACAGAAACTTCTATAGCTTTTATCTTGTTTAATGACATGTTCATCCTATCTAATGCCGATCTTACTGTTCCTTCTCCTGCATAATCATCTTGAATTGTAAGCATATATGCTTCTAAAACAACAATTTTAGGTTTTTGTGTCTTTAAAGCCTCTACTAAATAATGATAACTAATATATATTGGTTGCTGCTGTGTAGCCCAATTATATGATTTTTTTCCAAACTCTTTTTCTATTATTTCTGGTGAAAAAGCTGCATAGCTATGAGAAGAACCTAGAAATAATAAATCTAAAGAATTTTCTTCTAATTTATAAAAAGATTTCACATCACTACCGAACCAATTCTCCTTTAAAACTAATATATTAGAAGTTATAGATAGCAATATAAAAAACACTATAATAAATATTAGTACCTTAAAAACTTGCTTTAATATATTCTTCATATATTCCCCCTAAAACTGAAAATAAATAAATTCTTGCATACTAAATCCTGGTCCATATATACCAAAAATAATACTTGAAAAAATTAAGATATAATAAATAGTATATCTTATAATTATATTTTTTTTCTTTATTTTTTCAAATAAATCTACTTTTGTAGATAAAATCTCAAAAATACCTATTACAATTAAATATACTCCTAAAATTATATATTCTATCAAACTAATATCTAATAATATTCCTCTATTTAGATGAAAATTATCAAACAATCCTCTAATTATTAAAAACGCATCCCCTACATTATTTGCTCTAAAGAATATCCAAGCAAAACATACTAGTGCAAACGTTATTAATATCTTTAATGGTTTAAAATTTATATGTATTTTCGAATATTTAGAAAGCAACGTCTCTATTACTTGATATATACCATGTAAGAATCCCCATATAATAAAAGTCCAAGCAGCTCCATGCCATAATCCACTAACTAAAAATACAATCATAATATTTCTTAAATTCTTTATTATTCCTACTCTACTACCACCTAATGGAAAATATAAATACTCTTTAAACCATGAACTTAATGAAATATGCCATCTTCTCCAAAAATCTTTTATCGAAGTAGCTAAATATGGTAATTTAAAATTAATTGTTAAGTTGTATCCAAGAATTTTTGCACTTCCTCTAGCTATTGTAGAATATGCATTAAAATCAAAGTAAATTTGAATAGCAAACAATATTGTAGCTATTGCATATATATACGCATTTCCTGCAACATTTTGATACGCCCCTACATTGTTGTATACAAGGTTTACATATATAGCTGCCCTATCTGAAATTACTAACTTATATATAAATCCAATTAATATTAATAAACTTCCTTTATAAATATTGTCTATTTCAAACTTTTTCTCGTTTTTAAACTGTGGTACTAAATCCTTTGACTTTTCAATTGGTCCTGCCACTAGCTGTGGAAAAAATGATACAAATAATGCATACTTAAAAAAATCCTTTTCGGGTTCTATATCTTTTCTATATACATCAAAAGAATAACTCAACGCTTGAAAAGTGTAGAAACTTATTCCAACTGGTAATAATAAATTTAATGTTTCTGGTATATTCATTTTGAAGAACTCATTTAAGTTCTCTACAATAAATGAATAATACTTAAACAAAATTAAAATTCCTAAATTAATAATAAAAGACAATATTAAATAAATTTTTTTCTTAGTTCTACTATCCGTTTTTGAAATTAAAATTCCACTAATATATGTAATAATCGTTGAAAATAACATTAAAAGTGCATATTTAGCATTCCAACACATATAAAAATAATAACTACTAATTAATAATAAATATTTTCTAAATTTAGGATTAATTAAATAATATGCAACAACTACTAATACTAAAAAAATTAAATACTTTGCTGAAGTAAATGCCATTTCTATTCTCCCTGTTTTTTAAAGTTTTTTTCTGTTTCTTTAACTATATATATAGGTCGATTTTTTATCTCCATATATTCTTTAGACATATATTGTCCCATGATTCCTAAACAAAATAATTGAATTCCACTTATAAATAAAATAATACAAATCATTGATGGCCAACCAGCAACTGGATCACCATATATACAAGTTCTTATAATAATAAATATAATCATTAAAAAAGATATCATACAGAAAAACATACCTGCTAAAACTGATATAAGTAATGGTGCTGTAGAAAATGCTGTAATTCCATCTAAAGCATATATAAATAATTTTCCAAAATTCCATTTTGTTTTTCCGGCAGCCCTTTTAACATTATCATAAGCAATCCATTTTGTTTTAAAACCAACCCAACTAAAAATTCCTTTAGAAAATCTATTATACTCTGTAACTTGAAGAATACTATCTACCATTTGTCTTGTCATAAGTCTATAATCTCTTGCACCATTTACTATTTCTGTTTTAGTAAGTTTATTTATAATTTTATAAAACAATTTTGAAAAGAAAGAAATTATAAAATTTTCACCTTTTCTCGTTTTTCTCTTAGTAGCAACACAATCAAATTCCTTTTCTAATAAAGTTGCATACATTTCATTTAAAAGTTCTGGCGGATCTTGTAAGTCTGCATCCATTATTGCAACATAATCTCCTGTAGACTCTTTTAGTCCAGCATACATTGCCGCTTCTTTTCCAAAATTTCTTGAAAAAGATATAAATCTCACTCTACTATCCTTTTTAGAATATTCTTTCAAAATCTGAAGTGTTTTATCACTACTTCCATCATCCACAAAAATATATTCAAATTCCGCATCAATTTGATTTGATATTTCTGTTATCTTATTATAAAAAATTTCTAGTACTTCTTCTTCATTAAAACATGGTACGACTATTGATATCTTATTCATATACATTCCTTCTTTTTTATAAATTATTTTTTCTTCGCTTCATCTGATTCAAAATAATCATTTCCTAATAAATACGTATTGTAAAAAGTAGATTTTTTCTTTGCCTCTGCATCTAAATATTCTATACCTACTTCTTCAGCTAAAGTTTTTCTTTCTGAAAATAAATTAGTTCCAAGTCCTAACCTATCTCCTTTAATTTTTATTCCTATACTAGCAAGCATAGTTGGATAAAAATCCATACTTGTAAATATTCTATTCTTAGAATTCTTTGCTTCAACAGCTGAATTAATTATTACATTATATATTGTTCTATCATAATCATCTGGAACATGATTTTTATAAAAACTCTCTTGCTTATTTAGATGATCTCCAATAATAACTATCGTTGTATTTTCATAAAAGTCCTGTTTTTTAATCCACTCAACAAATTCATACACAGACTTCGATGAATATCCATATACATTTTCATATTGTGTTTGATATTTTGACTCTACATTCTTACTTAAATAACCATCTGTAAAATGCGTATCTGCTGTTTGTAATATATAATTAAAAGGCTTATCTTCCTTTGCTAAATTTAAAATTTCTTCTTTTGACCATTCAAATAATTTATCGTCTTCAAATCCCCACCATACAATTTCATCTTCAGTCATCAAACCTCTATCAAGTGCTGTATATAAATCAAATACTTCATAATTTCCATTAGTTTTAAAATATTGCTTCCTTGCACCAAAACTTGAATTTGATCCCATCATAACTTCTAAATTGTAACCTTGTTCTGCTAAAACATCACCTAAAGCATATGCATTTTTTAAATATTCTCCTGTTCCATTATATCGGCCTGAATTAGCATCAATTGTTAATGAAGTAGATTTTAATGGAATTCCTGCTGTTTGAGCCACTAATGCAGCAGCTGTATAATGTGTTTCTGCAATTTGATATGCACCACCTAATTTTTCTGTATTTGAAAAATTAATATTGTCCAAAGCTAATTGCTCTAATTCTGGTATTATTGAATAGTCCCAACTTCCTCCGTTTTCTTTAGAACATACACTCGTTTCAACACACTCTAATGATATAAATATCAAATTTCTTTTCTTTTCTGGAAACTCTATATACGATGAATCTCCTTGAACATAATATTTATTATACATTTCCGTTTCTTGTGTCATATTTTTTATAAATTCATCAATTTTAAAACCTTTTATAGCAATAATTACTGACATCAATAAAATTACTAATGAAAAAATAAATTTATGTTTTATTGGAAATAATTGTTTTTTCAAAGATTTTGTACGTATTTTTAAATCAAAAACAATTTTATTTTTGCTATTATATAATACTAACCAAGAAATTATTATAAAAACTATTAAAAGTATAAATATATTATCTAGTATTATATCTTTTACCACATCCTTCGATGTTCCTTGAACACCATTTAAAGCATAATATAAAACTTGATCAAATGATTCTGAAGAATAATTACTTGAATAATACCCTGCTCCAACAATCAATAATGAAGATATAAATATAATTATAATCAGTAATATATTTTTAACTGCATTTCTAACTTTTTTTAACATCACTCTTCTCAACTTCCACTTCGCATTTTATATTAGAGCTTACACATTTAGCTATAATTGAATATATAACAGCTATTATACTTGCTAATACTAAATATTTCAATGTAAATGAATTTGTAAAAACAAATTCAACTTGTTTAACTAAATATATCAATATAAAATACATTATTATATTAATTATTAGTACCGCTTGTCCATATTTTTGTATTGCTTTTAAAGGCTCTACCTTTTCATTCATTTTTTCATACATTTTAAGACTTATAATTGCTGGAAAAAATACTGATAATATTTGATTTATAAGCATATCTTCGCTCCTTTTATTTTAATTATTTTTTAAATTCATTCATATAATAATACTCTAATTTAAAGTAATCATTTAATTTCTTTTCATTCTCTTCAGATAATTCTGTAGTCAATTTATCATCTTGATAATAAACATCACCACTTATAACTGGAATATATTGTTTTAGTTCATTTGATGCCTTCATAAATTCGTTTCCGCCATATCCCGCAAGTTCAAAAAACTCATTCATCAAGTAATTTGGACTGATTTTATTTCCTTCTCCTACGAATTTATTTCCTAATACTTTTTTAGCCACCCCATTTGCCCAAATAACATATGGAGTACAGTAATAATTATTAAATCCTTCTTCTGTTGAACTATTCAAGTTATTTGAAATACTATCATTCCTCCAAGTACCAATAACGTAGCTACTGTACCAATTAAAAAGTGTTTATGCTTTATATCAAATTTATTAATTATATAAATTGTTAGTCCAAATACTAAAATACCTGCAAAAATTCCCATTTTCTTCCCTATCTATTTTTTACTTTTATATTTTTCTATAATTGCATCTGCTATTCTTTTACTTGCTTTTCCATCCCCATAAGGATTTGAAGCCTTACTCATTTTTTCATATTCTTTTTTATCTTCTAATAACTCTTTTGTTAATTTATAAATAGTTTCTTCATCAGTTCCTGCAAGTTTTAATGTACCAGCATCAATTCCTTCTGGTCTTTCAGTTGTATCTCTTAATACCAATACTGGTTTTCCAAGTGAAGGAGCTTCTTCTTGAATACCTCCACTATCTGTTAATATTAAATATGATTTAGCTATAAAGTTATGAAAATCAATAACTTCTAGTGGATCAATTAATTTTATTCTATCACAATCCCCTAAAACTTCATTAGCTACTTCTCTAACTTTAGGATTTAAATGAACTGGATATACTACTTTTACATCAGAAAATTCATCAATAATTCTCTTAATTGCTTTAAACATTCCTCTCATAGGTTCACCTAAGTTTTCTCTTCTATGAGCTGTTAAAAGAATCATTCTATCATTTCCAATCCAATCAAAGATCTCATTTGAATAATCTTTTCTTACTGTCGTTGCTAAAGCATCTATTGCAGTATTTCCTGTAACATATATTTTAGCTTCATCTTTATTTTCTTTTAATAAACTCTTTTTACTATTTTCTGTAGGCGCAAAATGCATGTCTGTCATGACACCAACCATTTGTCTATTCATTTCTTCTGGATATGGAGAATATTTATTCCAAGTACGAAGTCCAGCTTCAACATGTCCAATATCAACTTGATTATAATAAGCAGCTAATGCTCCTGCAAAAGTAGTTGTAGTATCTCCATGAACTAAAACAATGTCTGGTTTAACTTCTTTTATAACATTTTCTAATCCATATAGTACTCTACTAGTTATATCACTTAATGTTTGTCCTTGTTTCATAATATCCAAATCATAATCTGGTTTTATATCAAAAACCTCTAATACTTGATCTAGCATTTGTCTATGTTGTGCAGTAACACACACTATACATTCAATCTCTTTTCTTGATTTTAGTTCTTTTACAAGTGGAGCCATCTTTATTGCTTCTGGTCTTGTCCCAAATACAGTCATTACTTTAATCATATCTTGCCTCCTAATTCATTTTATTTTTTTCTAACATATATATTATTTTTGCAAAAAATTTGTTGAAATGTTTTATATAAAAAGCTTTTCCGCCGTTTTTTAAATACTTATTTTCTTTATAATTTGGAAACTTTTTATTAACATTTTCTTTAGCAAACTCTATTCCTTCTTCAAATTTTTTCTTATTTTTAGATTTCGCTAATCTCTTTATATATGTTGCAAACATATATCTACAATAAATATATTCTATCTCATTATCATATTCTTCTAATCCTTTTTCTTTGTAAAAGGATACAAGTTTATCAAGCATTTTATTAATATCAAATAACTTATCTGTATATGTATATGTAACCGAATTTTCTCTTTGTATATAATAATATAAACTGTCTTCCACATATGCAATACTATTTATAAATGGTATCATCTTATATAAAAATAAAACATCTTCAAACCATATACCTGGTTCAAATAATAACTCTTTATTTTCAAATAGTTGCCTTTTATATATTTTATTCCATACTACAGTATACATATTAAGTAATAAATCATCTTTTTCTTCTTTAGTTAGATTTTTTGAATTACATTTAACTCCTGAATTAATAATAATATTTTTTTGTGGATATACACAATTAACATTACTAGCAACTACATCATAATCATTCTCAATAGCTTTATTATACAATATTTCAAACATTTTTTCATCAACATAATCATCACAATCCACAAAAGCTATATACTTTCCTGTAGCTACTGCTATTCCATTGTTTCTCGCAACACTTTGTCCTTGATTTTCTTGAGAGATAACTTTTACTAGTTCTGGATATTTTTTTTCATACTTTCTTGCTATCTCTTCTGTTCTATCTTGTGAACCATCATTTACTATAATTATTTCAATTTCTTTTTTAGTTTGCTTTACTAAAGAATTCAAGCACTTTACCAAATACATTTCTGCATTATATGCTGGGATAATAATACTTATATCTTTCATATATCACCTATTTTTCTTCTGATAGTTTAAATAAATATTTTACATTACTATCAACAAATCTTTTTATTCTTTTAGGTTCTGTTGTTATTCTATAAAGCCATTCTAAATGCATTTTTATAAATATCTTTGGAGCTCTTTTTTTCATTCCGCTTAAAACATCAAAACTTCCACCAACACCAATAAAAATTCCTTTATCAAATTTTTCAAAATTCTTATTTATTAATAATTCTTGATTTGGTATTCCTAATGCAACTAATATCAAATCTGGTTTGCATTCATTTATTTTGTCAAACACTTCTTGTTTATTTTCAATATAACCATTTTCAAATCCTGCTACAACAATATTAGGATATTTTTGCTTTATAACATCATTTAATTTTGAAACTACTTCCGGTTTAGCTCCAAATAAGAAAACACTTTTTTTATTTTCATTACATGCCTCAAATAAAGTTTCTACTAACCCTACTCCTGTTATTGTTTCTTTTTGAGAGTATCCCAGCATTTTAGCGCCTTTTATAATTCCTATACCGTCTGGAACAATAGTAACATATTCTTGCAATAAACAATTTTTAAACTCTTTATTTTTTTCAGCAATCATTAATGTTTCAGGATTTGCAGTAACTATAAATCTTTTCTCATCATTTACTAATGACTCTTTAATTTCTGAATAAAATTTCTCTTTTTCGCCTACATATAATTTATCAAAATATTTTCTCAAATTTCTTTTTTTTTCATATATCTCTGGATCATCTCCGAAGCACATATTAACTACAATACCTGTCATTAGAGCTAAATATATAAATGGAAACATCTCATTTAAAATATGTCCTGAAGAATATGCAGCAAATAATCCCATTACCATTGCAATCATATATACTACTTTACTTAAATACAAATTATCTTTAAATTTTCTAAAGAAATTTATAATTCCAGCTAATAAAATAACTATATAAGGAGCTATAAATATTGCAGTACCTACTACACCTAATGCATCAAATTGAGTTTCAAAATCTCTTTCAGGCCATACAAAAGAACTTGATCTTGTAAAAGAAATTCCTAAAATATAATTAGAAATTCTATTATCCCTTTGTAATAATCTATCTATTAATAATGATCTCATCTTCCTATTTCCAGCTCTTTGATATTCTGGAACATTCATTATTAAATCAAACCAAAAATCTATATCCTCTGTATACGGATATGCTTGATAAGGAAAATAACCATTAATATTAGCCTTTTCTATATTTTCTTCTATATATGCTAATTTATCGATTTCAACATCTGTCTCAGTAGTATTATTATTAGGCTTAACATTATTAGTAGTTTGCTTATTAGACATTGCCATATCATATCCTAAATTTCCTGATGACGCTCTTACTCTAAATGGAGAATATGTAAAGAAAATCCCAATAATTATAAAAAACGCTATACAACAATATAAGTTTTTACTTTTAAAAATTTCTATAGAAATATCTTTATGTATTATTTTTTGTAATACATAAACACAAGTCACTAAAATCATTGCAGCTATTCCACCTATTGCGCCAACTCTAGTTGTTATACATATCATAGCAATAATATGTAATATTAAGACTCCCCATTCTCTTATTCTTTTTTCTTTAAAAGCTATATATGTAAGAACTGGTACTAAAATAACTGTAACCCCAGATAATTGATTACCAGCTTGGAATAATCCTCTAGAAGTATATTCAACCCATCCAATTTTATCTTTTCCTGCTTCTATTCCTTTAGAAAACCATTCAATTATATTACCAGTATTATAATCTTTATCTAAAGAATATGATAAATATGAAACCTTAAACAAATTACTTACTATTAAAGAAACTGAAATAATAAGTGATACTGTAACTACCATTTTTCTTATATCTTTATAATTAGGTTTTATATTATAAATAACGTATATTAAAACCACTGGTATAGACATTCTAGCTAAATATAAAATCTCTGATAACAAATTATATTTAGCTTCGACTAATTGTATCTTAAATCCAATAGAATTAATATGATGAAATATTGTATATATAACTACTAATATTCCATATCCTATAAAAATCTTTGTACTTTTATTCTTTCTTCCATGAATCATAACCAAAATCATCATTACAAAAACCAATAAAAATCTTATAATCGTTGCAAATGACATACCTAATATTTGTATCTTATCATCTAATAAACTCATATAAATATCTAAAATAGGCTGTAAAATTATAAAAATAATAAATATTTTTTTAGTTAATTTAATTAAATCAATTTTGTTTTCTATTTTTTGAAATAACTTTTCCATCATAACCCCTTCTTATATTACTTTATAAATCTTTTCCATAATTTCTGAATTTTCAAGTTTATATTCTAACAAATTTTCTTTATATTTTAACATACTTTCTTGATTACTCAAAATATTTTTTAAACCTATATACAATGCTTCATCATTATTTTCAACCACTAGTCCATATTTATCTTCAAGAATCTCTTTTGCGCCAGCCACATCTGTAGATATACAAGGTACTCCTAAGATTATTGCTTCGTACAAAACTGTTGGTAATCCCTCTAGATTAGAAGAAAGTATGAATAAATCTGCATTTTTAACATATGGAAATGGATTTTCTTTTCTCCCTAAAATATGAAAAGTATTTTCATTACCATTTTTTCTAACAAGTTCTTCAATCTCTTCCCTTTCTATTCCGTCTCCAATTAAATAAGAATGTACCTTTATTCCATCCTCAATCAGTCTTTTATGTACATTTGCAAACCTTTTATAATTTTTTTGCCATTCTAATCTACCTACAGAAACAAGATTAATACAATCTTTACTATATTCTACATCCATATTTTCTTTTGATTGACTAATTATTTTTTCAGTATCCATCAAATTATGTATAACTTGAATATTTTTTATTCCATATAATTTTTTATATGCTTGCATAACCTTATCAGATACACAAACACACATATTCATTTTAAATAAAGATTCTTTAACTAATTCATAATATCTTTTTGAATCATTTGCAACAGATATATCTATATGCATCCATGCAATCTTATTAGTTGTATTACCGTTAGCAACAAAAATATGTGAAAAACCATCACTAAAAGCTATTTCTGTATCATAATTCTTATTTAAAAGCTTTCCTCTACTATTAGTAATAATCTTTTTAACCTTCCCAGTTTTCATTGCAATTACTAATTTTAATTTATTTAAGAATTTCTTTATATCTTTTTCTTTTAATATTCTTTTTATTGATTCATCAACATATGAATAATACTCATTTCCAGATATAATATTAACATATGAAGGAATTTCAACTTTCATATCTTCATAATAATGTAATACCAATAAATCAATATTATATTTTGTTTCATCAATATTTTTTAGTAAATTAGCAATAACCTTTGTAATTCCACCCATAACAAGATTATCAACTACAAATAATATATTTTTACGCATTATTACCTCCTAAAATCATCTTTAATATATTTTTTTGCTTATAGAAAAATAAATTACATATTATTTTATATTTCACATTTTGCATTTTATAATATTTATTCTTTCTCCAATTTGGGAATCTTTCTTTCATCATTTTTGATATTTTATCTATATTACTTTGACCTTCTTCATAATCTAAAAATCTTAAATTAGCAGCATGTAACAAATGTTCAATATATATATATTCTAATTCTTCTTTGTATTCTGTATCTATAAATTCTTTGTATAATCTTTCTACCGCAACAAAAATATTTTCTAATTTTGAGTTATATTCTTTTTGCCTCATGGTTGAATTTTCATGAATATCATAATTATATAATCTCTCATTTAAAAATCCAATCTTAGAAGTGTACTTAGCTAAAATTGGAATTGTAGCTAAATCTTCATATATATAATTTTCTAGAAATCGAATACCACTTTGCTTTAAAATTTGTGATTTAATTACTTTATTAACTGGTGAAGATTCTGAAACAATATATTTTTTAACATTATTTTCAGCACTAATTAAATAATGATTTTTCTCTACTTTTTCCCCATTAATAATCTCCCAAAAATCAAAACATACGATATCTAAATTATTTTGTTCCATATAATCTATAGACTTCTCATATGCGTCTAATTCTAAAAAATCATCAATATCTACAAAAACTATATATTCTCCAGAAGCTTTTTCTATACCTAAGTTTCTAGCTGTAGCCTGTCCACCATTTTCTTTAATAAAAAATCTTATCATATCAGGATATTCATTAGCATATCTTTCAACTATCTCTTGAGATTTATCTATACTTCCATCATTAACTAAAATTATTTCTAAATCTTTAAATGTTTGATTTATTATAGATTCTAAACATCTTTCAATATACTTTTCAGCATTATATATTGGAACAATTACACTTAATTTAGGCATACAATATTCCTTTCATAACTAAAGTTTAAATTTGATTCTTAAAAGCATCTTTCTAACTTTTCTTTTAAAAGTGTCTGACATTACATGTTTTATAACATTTCTTTTTTTTAGTTCTTTTTTATATTCTTCTTTCAAATTATCTTGTATTGAGTCTAATCTAAAAATTAATGCATTAGAAATATATGACATGAACAATTTCTTAGCATATTCACTTTTAAATTTTATCTTTTCAATTTCTTCAGCTAAAAAATCATATCCACATAAATGATCTTTTATTGCTTTTTTCTCTTTTTCTAAAGAAGTATTTCTAGTTATACTATTTTGAGTTTGTAAATAAAAATATCCATCAAAATTCGTAAAACATGCCTTCTCTGCTTTTAAAATTATTAAAGGTATTAAAGCAAAATCTTCATGATATATTCCTTTTTTAAATTCAAATCCATTTTCTTTCCAAAATTTCAATCTATAAGCATATCCACAAGCTGGGTCAAAGCACACTTTACTTTCACTTACTAAAAAATTTATTGCTTCTTCACCTGTTAAAATACTACTTTCACCTTTTTTAGTAGCTCCTAATATCTCTAAATTTTCATTTACATCAACTAAATTATATCCTATAACATCTAATTGATTATCTATATTTATCTTTTCATCTATTTTTTCTAATAAATGCTCATTAATATAATCATCAGAATCTAGAAAAATTATATAATCACCAGAAGCCTTGCTAATTCCATAGTTTCGTGCATCACTTAATCCACCATTTTCTTTTGTAAATCCCTTTATTTTCTCTGGATATTTTTCTACATATTCATCTATAATTTTTTGTGAATTATCAGGACTTCCATCATTTACAACTATTATCTCAAAATCTTGATTTATCTGATTAATTACACTATCTAAGCATTTTGATAAATATTTTTCCACATTATAAACAGGAACAATAATACTGAACCTCATTATTTTTCTCCCTTTATTTTTTGTACTATTTTTTTACATGCTTTAATTGGATGGCACAAATAATATTTAATTAAATCTACTCGATTTAATTTAATTTTGCCTTTTTCTTCACCATATTTTTGTATGTATTTATTTAAACGTTTTTTATATTTTTCGTTTTTCTTTTTCTCTTCTTCAGTATGCCAAGAACCAGAAAAATGATGAATAGTACAAGTATTATCTGTTAAATGTATTTCACCTGTATTCCAATCTTTTGGGCAAAAATAATCATGTGGATACATAGTTACAATTCCATCTTTTAAATCTTGATAAGATGACTCAAGTTTTAAACCATATTTCTCATGAGTTAAATTAGTAATTCTGACAACATTAGTAGTCATATCCATATTTCCATTATCATCTATAAATTTTAAATCTTTATATTCATCTAATAAATCTTTTATCCATTCATTTCCTTTTTCTGCAGCCATCATACCCGTAGGAATCATATTATTATTTTCAAAACTTGAAAATGCTTTATGCTTTAAAAACTCATCTATTGGCTTTATAACTTCGACATCGGTATCCATGTATACTCCGACCTTCATTATATAGAGCATATAATCTAACGTAATCTGTAACAAATGCATATTTTCTTGATTCATATGCTTGTTTTACATATATATTTGAATTTAAATCAAAATTATCTTCATTCCACTCTTTAATTTCATAATCAGGACAATACTCTTTCCATGATTCTATACACTTATTAGCAAGTTCTGGTTTTTCACCTCTTCCGAACCAGCAATAATGAATTTTCTTAGGAATTGCCATTTTATACATTCTCCTTCTTCGTTTTTATTTTTTTGATATATGACTTCAATAATTGTAAATTCTCATTTCTTTCATCTTTATTAAATAAAATAAAAATATTAACTACTAATCCAACTACTCCTATAACTACACAAACTGCAAATAATTTTATCCATGTATTAATACTAAATATTAAACTTATTCCTATTGCTAAAACACTTAAAATTACTACTGAAAAAACATTCTTTAGTATTGTTGGATAAAAAGTTGTTATTTTAAAATCTAAGCATTTTGCACCATATATTGGTAAAAATGTTAATAATCGAAGAACATTATAAAAAGCTCCTACAGCAACTATATAAATAATTTTTGCATCTTCCGTATGTATAAAATTTAGTCCAATAAAAACAGTTAATATACTACAAACACTAAAAGATATTAAAGCAATAGAAGATATTTTTATTTTATTTTTAACTGTAAAAATATTATATAAAGGCTCTAATGGTAATGCAAAAATCAAATTTAAACATGTAATTATAGTAAGTATTTCTAACAAAACAGCATTTTGTGTTGGCACCCATAACTCGTAAAAAGGTTTTCCAAAACCGATTAGAATTGCTATAGGAATAGCTGCAAATAGCCCCATTAATTTTATTGATGAAATCAATTGCTTTTTCATTCCATCAATATCACCTTCTGCAAAAGAAATTGTAAGTTGTGGAGCAAAAATTGATGCTAAAGTACCAAATAGAGAAAGAACAATATTAGAAATTGTTTTTGATAAGTTCATAACTCCCATTGCTACTGGATTTACAAATATATTAGTTATTAATAAATCTAATCCTGATGATAATATTGAACTCAATTTTGAAACAGAATTCCAAATTCCAGAAGCTAATAATTCTTTTATATACTTAATATCAAAACTCTTTTTAGATATTTTTAAATTTGGAACCAATTTGTTTTTATATCGTATATGACTAATTAAATTATTTAATCCTAACGCAAGCATAGCTAATCCTACATAAAAAGTAAAAGGTCTTAGAAATGTATAACACAATACTAAAATAACAGCTTTAATAATTGTTCCTCTAATATTGCATATAGCTGTCAAATCTAATCTATTTCCAACAAAAGTAGAAACTGAAAAAATTGATGCAAATAAAGTTACTATAAAATTAGCAAAAATTAATGCCCATAATATTTTCACATCTACAATTAATCCTGCAGAAATATTTAAAATACTTCCTAAAAATACAATTACTATAGAAAAAATAATAGTTAAAATTACTGATAAAAATAAATTTGCAAAAAATACTGATGTAAAATATTTGTTTGCTTCTTCCTCATTTTTTTGATGTAACTTGATAGTTATAAATCTACCTGCCATTGAATTTAAAGCTACCGTAATTAATTGTGCATATTCTATAAAATTATTAGCTAATCCTACGAATCCATTAGCTTCTACTCCAATATGATTTACTATATATGGAGTCAAGAAAAAACTAATCCCTATATTTACTACATATGCAATTGTTTGAGCTATTAAATTTATATATATCTGTTTTTTCATTTTTACTCTTATTACTCCTATAACTTCATTAACAGATGTATCTTATCATATTCGCATATATTTGTCCACAAATTAGAACATTAAAAACTTGATTTTGTTGCCATTCGATAATTTTTGTCATATAATATTAGCGTAGAAAAAATATAATTATGTTTTTCTCTTTTTATCACTTTAAAAGTGAGGTATTCAAAATGAAAAAATATAAATTAGCATTAGTAGGCGCTACAGGATTAGTTGGTAGAAAAGCTCTTCAAGTACTTGAAGAATTTAATCTACCTATTTCCGAGTATGCCTTTTTTTGTTCTTCAAGATCTGCTGGACAAAAAATCACTTTCATGGGAAAAGAGTATATAACTCGTGAATTAAAAGACGATTCTTTTGATGAAGGATTCGATTTTGCAATATTCTCTGCAGGTGGAGATACTTCAAAACATTTCTCTCCTATTGCAGCATCTAAAGGATGTATTGTTGTTGATAATAGTAGTGCTTTCAGAATGGATCCAGAAGTTCCATTAGTAGTTCCAGAAGTAAATATGCATGCAGCTTTAAAAAACAAAGGAATAATTGCAAATCCAAATTGTTCTACTATTCAAGCCGTAATTCCATTAAAAGCATTAGACGAAAAATATATCATAAAAAGAATTGTGTACTCTACTTATCAAGCAGTTTCAGGTGGTGGAAAAGCTGCTGTTGACGATTTTTATAATACACAAAAAGGATTAGAACCTAAAAAATGGCCACATCCTATTTATAATAATTGTCTTCCTCATATTGATGTCTTTTTAGAAAATGGATATACAAAAGAAGAAATGAAAATGATAAATGAAACTAGAAAGATTTTAGAAAAACCTGATTTAAAAGTAACAGCAACAACAGTTAGAGTTCCAGTTTTAAATTCACATAGTGAATCTATTAATATCGAATTTGAAAAAAATTTTGATATAACAGATGTTTATAAAACTTTAGAAAATTACCCAGGAATTATTATTCAAGATGATCCTAATACTAACACATATCCACTGGCAACAAATGCAACTGAACATAATGAAGTATTTGTTGGAAGAATACGTAGAGATGAATCAGTTGAATCGGGACTAAATATTTGGGTAGTTGCAGATAACATAAGAAAAGGTGCTGCAACTAATGCCATTCAAATAGTTCAAAAACTAATCAAGCAAGATAATTAATTTTTAATAATAAAAAGGACAATTGGTTTTGGAGACCGCTTGTCCTTTTTATATGTTATTTAATTTCTAAATTTTTATTATCCTTTAAAGTACTAATACCTATTAATAGTGGTAAAGCTATAAACATTGCATAAATATAACGATATTCTCCTGAAACTGGTGAAGCTAAACAAGTTAGCCATAACACTAAAATTGGTAAATAAGATAAAAGCCTTGTATATTTTTTAGTATAAATACAATACATCGCAGAAGTTAATAAAACCCAAAATGCACAACCAATACTAAATATCATTGAAATAACTGGTATACTTCTGTTTTTAACAATTCTTTCTATAAAGTTAATTGTATTTGATTCAATTAATTTTTGAGGATGCAAATCTATATCACTATAATTTTCTATACCTGTAAGATAAGTCCAATATGTATATTCAGGATACCAGTATCCATAACTGCCTTCAATAAATGACTCTACTGAAGTAATTGGATATTTTAAAACTAAACCAGCCCATATTTTGACAAATGTACCTTTATCTTTCTTAAATTCCTCATCATTTAAACTATTTTTTACATTATCAGACAATGTTGGAACATATAATTCCGGTAACTTCTCCAAAGGCAAATATTTATTTATATTTTCTTTCTCCTTATCTGTTAAAACCTCTCCATGATTTTTTACAATCCTTGCTATTTGCTGTACTGGAATAGATAAGGCTTCTCTAGGAGATCCTTCTTTTACTTTTAATAAATTCAAAACAGGTCCATTCCATATCATATAAAAAGTTATAACTACTACACTACAAACTAACAATCTCTTATAATATTTTTTGGCTATAATAAATAAAAATGGCAAACTTAAAACAACAATATAAATCCCATTATTTTTAAACAATATTACTAAAATCATTGAAAATATTAATAATACGTTCTTTATTTTAGAACTCATAAACTTTTCTTGATTAAACACAACTTCTGATAATGCAATTATAAAAAGTAAAATTACTCCAGAAAACAAAATATCTTTCCACATAGTCACACTATAAATGCTATTTATTGGATATAAAGCAAAAAACAATAATGATACAACTCTAATCCTAATATCCACATTTCTTGTAGCCATATAATAAATAGTAAAAGAAAATATTGCAGAAAGAACTAGCATTTGAAAAATACTGTATATAGCAACACCTGTAATATAGCTTCCTAATTTTCCACCTATATTAATCGCTATACTTACAAACAAAGTATGAAATATAGGATGGTGATTTGTAAGCTCATTCATTCCTAAACTTTGTAATATTTGATCCATAGAATCTGGCGAACATATCCCTGGATAATGTTTTAAAAAATATGGTATCCATAATATAAATATACTTCCCCAAATAATAAAAAATGATTTTTTATTATTTGTAAAAATTTTTATATCTTTATTTATCATATCTTTATTTTCTAATAAAGAAAACAATTTATATATTATGCCATATATTAACAAAGAAAATCCTACAAAATTAACTAAACCTTTTACAGAAAAAATTGAAGTTATATCTCCATTTATTAATATAGAACTTCCAATTGTTTCGCATAAAGCTAATATTATAGCTAATATCATAGAACATATTGTTAGTCTTTTATTTTTTATACTTTCTATATCTTTAAATAATAAATATATTAATATAAAAATCATTAAATATACAATTGAATTGCCATTAAATGATTGTGTAAAACTTAAGTCTTTATTCATATTAATATTTATGGCAAAAGTAACAATTATAGCTATCAAAAAATTAGCTATATTCTTAACTGTTTTCATTTTCTTCTCCCTTTTTAAGTTCTTTATATTTATCAGTATATTTATTTAAGTTTATCTCAAAATCTTGTTTTCCTCTATTGACTATAGTTTGCAAAATCAACCCGCAAAAGAATGATTGCAAAGCACAAATATATATAAATACAGCTGTCAAAAATGATGGCATTTTAGGAACCAATCCTGTATTTATATAATCTACTAAAACAGGTATTAAAAAACAGGTCCCTAGTAAAGTTAATAAAAAAGCAACCAAAGTAAAGAATGATAATGGTTTATAATTTTTATAAAACTTTGCAATTGTCTTTAAAACTCTAGCCCCATCAGAATAAGTATTTAATTTAGAGTTACTACCTTTAGGTCTATCTCTATACTCTATAATAACGTTTTCAACTCCCATATTTCTATCTAAAGCATGAATCGTCATTTCAGTCTCTATCTCAAACCCCTTAGATAAAACCGGAAAAGTTTTAACAAATCTATAACTAAAAGCCCTATATCCTGTCATAACATCACGTATCTTGCTTTTATATATCATATTGATTAATGTTCTTACAGTTACATTCCCCACATTATGAAATGGTCTTTTATTTTCTTTAAAATATGTTGATGATAATCTATCACCTATAACCATATCTGCATCTCTTTCCAAAACTGCCTCACATAATTTTCTAGCTTCTTCAGCTGGATAAGTATCATCACCATCTGTCATAATATAGCACTCAGCATCAATATCACGAAACATACTTCTTATTACATTACCTTTTCCTTGTTTTCGCTCATATCTAACTATAGCTCCAGCTTGTCTTGCAATTTCATCTGTTCCATCTTTTGAATTGTTATCATAAACATAAATTGTCGCTTCTGGCAATTCTCTTCTAAAATCTTCAATTACTTTCTTTACTGTTTTAGCTTCATTATAGCAAGGAATTAATACTGCTATTTTATCCATAACTCTATTTTCTCCATCCACTTTTATTTTTTTATATAATATCACATTCTCAATAATTTGTACATATTAAAAAGACTTGATTACTTTAATTATTCCAATATCAAAACTTTATATTTAAAATTATAACTTTTGCATAAAAAAATAGGATATATTGATATCCTATTTTTTATAAAATTCTTTTCATTATTTTTTTGGGAAATACCAATCTAAGTCTACTCGTCCATTTATTCCTGAAACTGATCCATCACTAGTATATTGCCAAAAATCATATTTTCCTGCATAGACTAATTGACTAGCCCATTGTGCTACCCAAACAGCATGTCGCTCTAGCTCTTTAATAATAAAGTTTTCCCTATAAAAATCTCTACTTGCATATACACCAGCTTGGTGTCCAACATCATTCATCATATCACAAAATTTTAATGCTGCTTGAGTAAGTTGATATCTATTAGTTTCTCCATTTGCAAGTCCATTTTTTATTATTTTATCTTCTACATCTAAAAATATAGGTAATTCAAATCTTTTTCCTGGAATTAAAGACAGACATACTTTAGCCTCCTCGGCAGCCTCTACTGCGTTAAATGCATATGAATAAAAATATCCACCTATTGCAATACCTAGTCTTTTACACTCTGCATAATTTCTTTCAAACTGTTCATCAAAAAGTATTCTACCACTTTTACTCCAATATTCTCCTATTTTTAATATTGCAAATGTAACTCCACTTTTCTTTACAGCATTCCAATCAATTACTCCCTGATAGTGGGAAACGTCAATTCCAAATGACTTTGTCATAGCTGTAATTTTTATGTATACATCTCTAGTTTGCATTACTGTTCCATCAGCAGCTATATTAACAACCTTTATTCTATGTTCTCCTACACGCAACTTAGCAGCACTTAAATCATAATAAAATCCTGGTAACGGTGTTGATTCAGCTCCACCATATTCATTATTTGGATATTTTTCAAATATATCAACTCTTTCATTTCTAGTAGCTTTTCCTATTTCCTTTCCGTCTGCATATATTAATATACTATCATTTTTTTCATTTGATAATGCCCAACCTGATATAATTAATGAATCTGAAATATATTCTGCTCCTTCTACTGGTTTTTCAAGTACCATCGTAGCTTCATATCCTGGTACACTTACAATATCCCTCAAATTACTATTTATTATATTATATACAATGCCCTTTTCATCTGTATATTGAGCATTATATGTATAAGTTAATTTCCCATTTTCAAAATACCATTTTCCATTTTGATTATAACTTAATCCAGTATAATTATAATCTACTTTTCCATTCACTATAGCACGCCACTGTCTATTTATTTCTAACATCCTTGTTGTATCTTTTGGTACTGTTACATAAACTCTACTTCCTTCTGCTATATAAGCTAAATCACCTTCAAAATATGTATCTGTAAAATTATATGTTATCTTTCCATTTTCAAAATACCACATTCCATTTTGATTTTGTCCAATTCCTGTATAGGTTTCATCTACCTTACCGTTTATCAACATATACCATTCTCTATCTATTTCTATCATTTTTGTAATATATGGTACATAGCTTCCTTCTATCAAATATGTTCCTGTTTCATCTGAAAATATTCCATTATACTGATGAGGTATTTTTCCATTTTGTAAATACCATCTTCCGTTCTTATTTTCCCCAATTCCTGTATAATTGTAATCTATCTTATTATTTACAACCATATACCATTCATTCTTTATCTCTACTAATCCATTAGCATCTTTCGAAAATGAAGCTAAAACTTGATTATTTCTTACTATATATGCTAAGTCGCCTTCAAAATATGTATCTGTATAATTGTAATCTATTATACCATTTTCAAAAAGCCATGTTCCATTTTGATTTTTTCCTAGTCCTGTATAGTTATAATCTACTGCTCCATTTATTATCATTCGCCATTCTTTATCTATTTCAATCATCTTAGTTTCAGTCTTTAAAACCATTGCACAAACTCGATTTTTTTCTACAATATAAGCTGTATTTCCTTCAAAATATGTTCCAGTATAATTATAATCTATATTTCCATTTTCAATATACCATGTTCCATAATAGTTTTTAGATATCCCTGTATAATTGTAATCTACTTTGCCATTTATTATCATTCGCCAATTATTATCTATTTCAAGCATCTTAGTAACATTTAATACACGGCTTGCTTCTACTAAATATGTACCTGTGTTGTCTGTAACTGTTCCATTATATTGATAGGTTATTTTCCCATTTTGCATATACCATATTCCATTTTGATTTTGTCCTAGTCCTGTATAATTGTAATCTATCTTATTATTTACAACCATATACCATTCATTCTTTATCTCTACTAATCCATTAGCATCTTTCGAAAATGAAGCTAAAACTTGATTATTTCTTACTATATATGCTAAGTCACCTTCAAAATATGTATCTGTATAATTGTAATCTATTATACCATTTTCAAAAAGCCATGTTCCATTTTGATTTTTTCCTAGTCCTGTATAACTATAATCCACTGCTCCTCTTATTATCATATACCATTCTTTATCTATTTCAAGCATTTTTGTTCCGTTAAAAACTTGACTTTTTTCTATTACATATTGCTTACCATATTCATCTGTAGCTATTCCTGTATATCTATAAGTTATTTTTCCATTTTCAAAATACCACATTCCATTTTGATTTTGTCCTAAACCAGTATAATGGTAATCAATCTTATCATTTATAACCATATACCATTCTTTATTTATCTCAACCATTTCTTTTTTATTTGCAATACTATTAACACTTGAGTATATCATAGTAGTATCTTTTCTATCTTCTATTGCTTCTATTTCTTTTTCATTATCTTCTTGAATATCAATTTCTTCGCTTTCTTCACTAGAAACTACACTATCAATAGTATCACTAGTATCTGTACTTTCTAATTTCTCATCAATAATAATATCTTCACTATTTTTATCGTCCTTATTAATATCATCAATAATATCAGTGTCGTTTTCAATAATATCTATTTCTTCAACCATTACAGCATAAATAAATTCTGAATTCGACAAAATAACTATTAAAGCTAACATAATAATCACAATTGTTTTTTTCATATTTTTCACTCCTTTGTACTATAGTAAATTATACTAAACTAAAAAATAATTATCAATAAAAAATAATAAATACCAATATTTACCAAAATAGTCCATGCATTTCTGCTAGGACTATTTTTTTATACTTTTTTCTTTTTACAATAAAAAATGTATATTCCAAAGCCTATTATACTAATAGTTGAAACTATAAAAGTAATTTTCGACAATTTTGTTCCTTCATATTTTACTTTTACTATAGCCTTATCCCCTTTAGGTATATCAATCATTATAAATCCCATATCGGACTCTCTATATTCTACCTGTTTTCCGTTAATTTCAATATTATAACCTAAATAATATATATAAGGTAATTCTAGCATTGTTTCTTCTTTAGTTTCTTCTACCATAAATTCCATAACTAATTCACTCTTTTGTTCATTAATTATTTGTGTATCACCAGATAATATTATTACTCCGATTTTCTCTTGAATATACGTAGTCGAAATTTTCTTTTGCCTTTGTAGGTAAATATTCATAAGCTGCACACTGTTTTTCTTCCATCTTATTATCTAAATAAAGATATGATATATCAAATTGCGTATCATATTTTACTACATTTGATATAAACATTTTTGAACATATCATAATAACTAAAACTACAACATACATATTTTCAAGTTTCACATTATCAATACTTTTATAAATATTAATTCCAGATATAATTGAAAAAGCAAATGTAGCTATATATAGTAATCTCCAAGGAAACTGTATTACAGCTGGAACTATAGGCATTTTCGACCATGGAAATACTGTTGTAGTCATTATTGTAAAAATAATTCCAACTAAAAGTGTAAAAACATACAAAAATTTATATTCTTTTTTTATCTTGTTAAAAACTAGTGGTGTAAATAATAAAGCTACAATAATTGGTATTCCTAGTGAAAATGACATACTATTATTAATATTATCAGAATCTAACCTATTGGCCCAATTTAATTGTTCTCTACTAAAAAATAGTTGTGATGGGTATAATCGACTTTGAACAAAATCCTCTTTTGTTGCTCCACTTGTAAAAGCAAAATAATCAGTTGCACTTTTATGTTCTAATAATGGTCCATAGAAAAACATCGAAATTAGTATAATAAAACAACCATTTATTATTAAGTTTTTCCATATACTCTTTCTTGTATCTTTTGCAAATAATTTCTTAACATTCACAATTACAAATATACTCGATGCAACAACTACTAATAATGTACTTATATTATGAGATAATACTACCCCCACTGCTCCGAATAGTTAGATAGTAATTTTTCTTACCACTATCATAAAATATATCATATAATCCATAAAACAATATTGGTAAAAACATATATGATATAACTTCGCCCATTGCCATTCTACAATATATATTTGATAAAAAATATGTTGAAGATATATATACAATAGATGTTATAAGAGACATATCGTCATTTTTAGTTATCTTTTGCATTAATTTGAACATTGCTATACCAGACACAATAATAGCTAATATAATTGATAATTTCATTGACGTAATCACTGAAAATATTAATGAAAATACTCCACTAATATATGTACCTAAAGGCGGATAAAATATATTCCATGCATATCCAAATCCTTTGCAAAAATTTGGAACTATACTTGAAGGCATCTGCCCTTCTAATATTGCTTTATTAGTTGCATAATTTCTTGAAAAATGATATGCACCATCATGTGATTCTATAAAACCTTTTGTAAATAAAGGCGAGCTTAAAACTAATGCTATTAATATTATAATTACATAATATTTCCACTTTATTTCTTTTAATCTTTTCATTTTCTCTTCCTCCAATAAGTTATAATGTATTTAATATTCCAAACTAAACTATCTATTTTTATTGCATTATATATTTTTTATAGCTCATTGTAAAGTAATTATTTCTACTTATCCTATGTTATTTCTGTATTCAAATTTATAATATAGTTCATTGCAATTTTTAATATATTTTTTCTGAACAATGTAACATATATACTTTAATATTAATAAAATATTATAATCACTATTGCTTTTCATTTTAAATTTATGTATAATAAATAAGATTTCAATTTAGGAGTATAGTGTTAATGGTAGCACATCGGTCTCCAAAACCGCTTGTCTGGGTTCGAATCCTAGTACTCCTGCCAAATAAAAAGTAGCTAAATATATTTAGCTACTTTTTATTTTCTTCTTCTCTTCTCCATTTATTTTTTCTTTAACTTTGATATATAAATACCTTATAATTAATGGTCCTGCAATACCAATAAGAGTATAAAACAACTTATATTGGCTTATTGTAGCTGGATAGAAATAATATATATCTGCTTTAAAAGCGTCTACAGAAAATTTAGTAAGTCTTATCAATGGTGCTACTTTCATAATAAATACATTTAACAAAAAGACAAAAAACATATGATGCATCATTATATCATAAGTATAATTTCCTATAAAATTAATATATTTATTTTTAGACAATACTGGTTCTAGTACCTCAGCAATTTTGGTCCAAAATAATATTCCATTTATATTCGCAAATATTGTAGCCATCAATGAAACTGTAGTAGTTTTCAAATTTACTAAATCAATAGTTAGATTTTTTCCAAATTTCATAAGTAAAAGCTGTATAAAAATTAGTATTAATAAATATACAAAACTATCAATCTTAAATTTTCCTTCAATTTTTGTTTTATAATAATATCCGAAATGATAGAAAAACAAGAAAAAACCAGTTCTCAAAATTGGTATCATATATAAACTTTCGTTTCTTACACCTATATAAAAGCACACGTAAGACAATATAAAAAAGAAAATCATGGCAATATTATCATTCCATATTTTTAATTTTGTAATTAATTTTCTAATAAGTACATATGTAATATTGGTTAAAAACAATGCTAGAACAAACCATCCAGCCAAATTAAACCAGTATTGGTGTCCTAATATCCACGGTTCTATAAAGAAACTTTTAAAATTAATATCCATTCCAAATTCAATTATACTAAAATGTCTCAAAACCATTCCTAACAATCCATATATCAAATTCCAAATAAAATATGGTATTATTATTTTTTTAATTTTCTTACATATATATCCAGATTTTCCTAATAATTTATCTTCATTCTCTTTCTTATAAAAATAACCTGATATGAAAATAAACATTGGCATAAAAAATGAATAAGCTGGGAATATTTTTTCAAAAAATAAAATTGGACTATTTGTATGAATTGATACTACCATTATTATCCCAATTGCAGATAATACAAGCATCTTTTTATTTGTTTTCATCTTTTTTCTCCTTCTTTCCAATCATTATAGTATAATAAAAAACAATAATCAATAAAAAATGTCTCGTAACTGCCAACTGTTATTGACAATTTAATAAAAAAGTATTATTCTAAAAAGGGCTATACCAGAAAGGAAATTTCATGTATAGCTCTTTTTTTAAATCCTCTAGTCTAATTTTTATAATACTCATCTTTTATACAATTTTTATTTCAATTTCACAAATTCCACCTAGCACCAACTTAGATTCCTCTAATTTTATCTGGCCTCTTCCAAACAATAAAAATATTACCTGTTATTTTGGTCCAAGAAAATCACCTACCTCAGGAGCTTCTAGCTATCATTATGGAATAGATGTAGGCGCTAAAGAAGGCACACCTATATACTCTTGTTTCGAAGGAAAAGTAATATATACAGGTTTCAATCGGAGCTAATGGCTACACTATTACTATTCAAAACCAAAATCTAACAGCTTCATATTCTCATGTATCACCAGACTTTCTTTTTAATATAGGTGATTATGTAATAAGGAACTATATTATTGCCTATGTAGGTCCTAAAAACATCTATAACGTTATAAACAATCCCTATAAAGATTCTTCACGGAAACCCAACAAATCGGTGCAACTACTGGACCTCATTTACATTTAAGCATAAAAAAAGACGGCCAAGCCGTCAATCCTTTAAACTATTTTTCGTCTGAATTATCTTCTTCCTCATCGTCCCAATCCACATCAAAAGCTTTTCCACATTCAGGACAATTTACGGTTTCAACTTCATCATCATAGTCAGTTTGAAATTCAAAACCACAATAAGGACAAGTAATAAAAAAGTCATAATCATCTAGTTCAACCATCTTTTCGAAATATTTTACTTTTTCTTCTAAAATTGCGATTCTCATCTCATTTTCAGAATTTTTGCTTTCTATTAGTTGAACTTTCTCATCATATTTATCTAAAATATGTTCGCAGTCTTCAACAACAATAGAAACTATATCATCTAGTTGTTCTTTTGCCTTTTCTAATTTTTCTTTATCCTTAATAGATTTTTCTAAAGTTTCAATCATCTTTTGGTATTGCTCTTCTAAATTTGACACTAACTTAAAGTCTCCTTTTGATTAAATTCTTTCCATGTACTCACCAGTTCTAGTATCAATTCTTATAACATCACCAATATTAATGAATAAAGGTACAGATATTTCATATCCATTTTCTAATGTAGCTGGTTTTCCAGAAGTAGTTGTTGTATTTCCACTGAATCCAGGTTCAGTATATGTAACTTCTAATTCAACAAACATAGGTGGTTCTACTGCAAATACATTACCTTTAAAAGAAAGTATTTTACAACTCATATTTTCTTTAATAAACTTTAAAGCATCACCTATTTGTTCTTTATTAAGTGGTATTTGTTCATATGTTTCATTATCCATAAAATAATATAAATCTTCATCACTATAAAGATATTGCATATCTCTTTTTTCAATTTCAGCACCTTGTAATTTTTCAGATGGGTTAAAAGTTTTTTCTAAAACAGATCCATTAATTACATTTTTTAATTTTGTTCTAACAAAAGCTGCTCCTTTTCCTGGTTTTACGTGTTGAAATTCAACAACTTTATATACAGAACCCTCCATTTCAAAAGTAGTTCCATTTCTTAAATCTCCTGCCATATATACTTCTGCCATATTTATTCCTCCTTAAATTTTCTCTTATTTTAAATCTTTTACTATAATACTATATTTTTACGATAAAATCAAGTATTAGCTAGTTTCACTTTTTTTCTACTACATTTATATCATATTTATAACCATGATAATCAGATTCAAAATGTTTCCACTCTTCTACAGTTTCTACAATATTCTTATCAATATTGTCATACACATAAGTACTATTCTCAGAATCCATAATCCAGATTCTACCTTGAAAATCATTTAAAAATTCCCAATCTTCAACGATTTTCATAGATGGTGCATATGCTTTATAAGCTTCGTGAACTCCCCAATGACCAAAATTTAAAAAATATTGTGTATTATCAGGAAAATACGTATTTAGTATTGCCATATTAATTCTATTATAAATTATAATATCATCTTCTTTTATATTTTCCTTAATATAATTAATTGCTTCTAAATTGCTATCAGCATAATTTTCTTTTATTAAACCATATTCATTGTATATAGCCATTCCAGTTATACAAGTTAATATTATAAAAGTTATAATTATATGCTTTTCTTTTGCTAAAAAATATGCTAATCCAAAAGCTAAAAATCCTGTAATAACTAAAAGATATCTACTATATAATATCTCCGTTTTTATAGAAATAATCCATGCTGCTAATATAACTGCTAAATATACTAAAATAGCCCATACTCCTGCATTCAAAAAACTTTTTTTATCTTTTTTATCCTGTATAACTTTTTTAATTATCAAACTAATAATATACGCATATAATGCTACTGCAAAAATTAAAGCTATAATACACTTAATAGAAAACGGATCACTTAAAACGCCACTATATTGAAAATTCAAAATTTCCATAATAGTATTAGGAAATTTTATCTTTATCCAAAAACCTCCACTAGATTTTAAGCTTCTATATAAAAATGGACCTATCCAAGGCAAATATAATAAAACTTCAATAATAGCTTGAATTATAAAACATTTTAAATATTTTTTATCATCTTTTTTCTTTATTAATATGTAAATAAATAAAATTAAATTTACAATACCTGATGTTATAAGTCCATAATAATGTGTATAAGCTAAACATAAACTAGCTATAGCAAAAATAATCCAGTTCTTTTTTGAAAATTTATCTTTAACTATCCTATATGCATATATTCCTAAAATACTAGCTAAGTACAATGCTAAAGAATACATTCTAATTTCAACAGCATATACACAAATCGCTGGAAGGAAAAATGCAAAATATGAAAATAATATTCCTACTTTTTCTCCAAAATCTTTTCTTATATGAGTATAACCTAGCAAACCTGTAAGAACTATACATAGAACTGAAAAAATTCTATACAAATATATATTAGGTCCAAAAATCAAATTAATTATTCTTAATATCCAATAATAAAAAATTGGATGAACATCATAACTACTAATTTTCCATATTTCTGCAAAACTATGATTTGCAATAGAAACAGAATAACTTTCATCAAACCATATATTAGTATGAAAAGCTGATAAAAGTAAGAAAACAGTTCCAATTATAATAATAGCTATATGTAATATTTTTTTCTTATTATCTTTCATTATATTCTTTTCCTTATTATCCATTAATAATTGTTGGTTCTTTTGAAGATTTTGTAAGTCTAGTAATTCCCATCTTTCCTACTAAAACAGTATCTTCTATTCTTATTCCAAATTGTCCTGTTCTATATACTCCTGGCTCAACTGTAACAACCATATTTTCTTTTAGTTGCTGATCATATGTTATGCTAAAAAACGGTTTTTCGTGTATGTCCAGACCAACACCATGTCCTACTGAATGTAAAGGAACATACCCATTTACTTTTAAATCATTATTAGAATTTTGAGCAATTGTCTTCATGTTTTTTCCATCTTTAATTTCTTTTTCAACCATTTCATTATTTTTCAAACAAATATCATATGCTTCTCTATATTCATCTTCAACATAATTTACAAATATCATTCTTGTCATATCAGAACAATATCCCTTATATTTACATCCCATGTCTATTAAAATTAAATCACCATCTTTAATTTTTCTATTTTCTGGCATAGCATGTGGCATAGAAGAATTATGACCAGATGCTACTATTGGTTCAAATGAAACTCCATCCGCTCCATTAGTTTTATAAAATCTTTCTATTTCAAAAGCAATCTCTTTTTCAGTCATTCCTATTTTTATAAAAGACTGCAAATATTCAAAACATTTATCTGTAATTTCGCATGCTCTTTCAATACATTGTATTTCTTTTTCTTCTTTTATTATTCTTTGAGACTCTACAATATTTTCCGTTTCCATTAAGTTAACTCTATACTTTTGTAACATCTCTTTATACTCAGCATATGTAACAAAATTTTCTTCAAATCCAACATTTTCACAAAACATAAAAAATGCTGCATAATCATCTTTATTTAAATTTTTCTTATCATTTACTAATATCTCATCTTCTATTGTTAAAATAGTATTAACTGCTTCGACATATCTACTATCAGTTATAAAAATATTCTCTCTTAAAGTAATTAACAATTCGCCTTCTGCTTCTATACCTGTTAAATACTTTACATTAACTGGATTTGATACTATCATGCCCTGTAAATTTTGAGTTCTCAGCTTATCTCTAAGCCACTTAATTTTTATATTCATAATAGTACCTCCTTTTATTTTCTTATATATTTGATAAACCATTCACCAGAAAATACAAACCATAAGCTTGTAAAAAGCACATCTTCTGGAAGTAACATACAACAAATAGCTGAAATAACTATAAACGGTCCAAAAGGTATATATTCATCTGTCTTCTTTATTTTGAAAACTAATAGAAATACGCTAAAAATAGCTCCAATTAAAAAAGACAAAATTGAAATCATTATAATATTTTTTACTCCGAAGAAAAGTCCCAATGCCCCCATAAGTTTCACATCGCCCATTCCCATTGCTTCTTTTCCTGCAATTAAGCCTCCAAGTAAAGTTATCGCCCCAAAAATCGCAGCTCCAACTACCATTCCTTCAAATCGATTAAGTGCTAAACTCATTCCTGTAGGACTAAAAATACCTTCTAAAAATGTAACTACTAATCCTATCTCAAAAATAGTAAGAACTAATCTATTAGGAATTATCTGCTTTCTCCAATCAATAATAAAAGCAGATATTAATAAAGGTAATAATATAAAATAACTAAATAGTTTTATATTAACATACCAAAGCTCTAAATCTATTTTACTCACATATAAAAGAACTATGTATGATACAAACATTATAGTCATTAAACCATAATGAGTTTTAAACTCTTTTTTAAAATTTTTTAATGAACCTTTTTCTATTATTCTTTCATGATTTTCTAATCTTTTGTTTATTAAACCTAAAACTTGTCCAACTATGCATCCAATTAACCCGAACACATAAATACACAAAAATATGTATATTATTAAAGTACATTTTAAATTTTACCTTTCTCTTTTAAGTATTTTTTAATAAATGCATTTTCTATAGGTCTTTTTACTTTTGTAATAAATATATCTTTTTTACCTACTGGTTTTACTAAAATCGGAAACATTTTCATTCCTCTTGCACCTATAATATCTGTAAATAATTGGTCTCCTACTACCGCAACTTCTTCTGGCTTTAATTCTAATTTTTCTAAAGCCTTTTTAAATCCTGATTTAAGCGGTTTTTTAGCAAATAATATATAATCTAAATCTAAAGTTTGAGCAACTTTTTCTATTTTATCTTTTTTATTACTATTAGATAGAATAATGCATTTTATACCTTCTCGTTTTATTTCTTCACACCATTTTTCTACACCATCTAGCAAATTTCTATCATAATCAATTAAAGTATTATCAACATCTAAAATCAAACCACTTAAATTATTTTTCTTTAGTAATGTTGCATTAATATTTTTTACACTGTCTAAATAAAGACTAGGATAAATATTCATATTTTCTTATCCTCCCTAATCATAATAATCTTACCAATATGTTCGAACTTTGTCAATTTTTCTTGATAATAAAATCCTTTATTGTTATACTTATTTTAGGAGGCACAAATGACAAAAGAAGAAAAGATTTTAAACAAAAAAAGAAAAAAAAATATAAAACTTTATTATTTATACAAAATTTTTTCATTTGATTTACTATTCTACTATGCAATTTCTTTTTTATATTTAAATAGTTATCAAGGGCTTTCTGCCGCACAAATTATTTTTGCAGATGCCTTTTATCCAATATTTAAAATAATATTTCAAATTCCTGTATCTGTATTAACAGAAAAATTCGGAAAAAGAACTTCTCTTATTATTGGAAATTCGTCATTAGCTCTATATATAATATTTATACTTGGTTGCAAAAGTACAATTCTTTTAATTATTTCAAATATATTCATGGCATTAGGTTTTGTTTTTAAAAATTTAAGTGAATCAAATCTGCTTTATGATTCTATTCCTTCAACTTCAACTAAACAAAAACTTTTCTCTAAAATTGAAGGTAGAAGTTCAGCAATATTTTACATATTCGATGCATTTACATGTCTGCTTTCAGGCTTTTTATATATAATAAATCCTAATATTCCAATAATTATGTGTCTACTATGTGCAGTTATATCATTTATAATATGCCACTTTTTTACTAATCTACCTGATGATATTACCAACCCCGATTCTTTACATAATAAATACGAAAACTCAATATCTAGCTTAAAACAATATACAAGAAACTTAAAAAACGCATTTAAATTTATATTTTCATCAAAAAGGTTGCGTTCTTTAATTTATTTTAATGCAATTCAATACTCAACTATTTATCTTCTAATAAGCTACAGAAGAAGTCTTTTAGAAGACATTGGTGTTAATTCACAAAGCATAGGTATTATATTTGCATTATTAGGAATAGCCTCTGGAATAGGTTCTATACTATCTCATAAAATAAATAAACTTCTAAAAAATAAAACTTTAACATATTTAGGATTATATTATGCTTTTTCAATCATTCTTTCTGGATTAGTAGTAGCTCTAAATATTCCTTATGCCCTAATGTTAACTATAATTGTACTAATGCTATTAATACAATTTTTTATAAAAGGCCCTTATTATACCTTGATAAAACAATATCTTGGTAGTTTTTCTAATAGCTCAATGCGAGTAAAAATACTAACTGCTAATTATATTATCGAAGGAATAGTTGCAAGTAGTTTATCTTTCTTAGGTGCAGGTTTATTAACAATAACTAATACTGCAAATGCTTCAATAATAGTTGGTTCTTCAGTTTTTATAATTCTAATTTTATTATTAGAGTATATGAATTCACGTGTAGGTCTAAAACCAGATGAGTACAAAGAATCAGAAATTAATTTTAAAGAAGTTGTCTAAAAAGTTTTAGTTATTAATTCTAAATTTAACTTTTTATAATAATAAAACAGATTTGTCTTTTAAAAATATCAACTACACTATAATAAATAAATATACTTTGAAAATTTGCTCTTCGCAATCTCCGAATAAAAAACTCCGTTTTTATATTGTAGATTGCTCAATTTCGCACTTCAGCAAACTTTGTTTGCTTTCGTTTGGTCGCTAGCGCATTTTAAAATTATATTTATTTATTATAGTGTTATTATTAAAGTTTGGTAAAGACAAATCTGTTTTATTATCTACAAAAAATATGCTTTCCTATAGTAACAACTTGCTTTCTAGACCAAATCCATTTGCTAGTAGCTGTACTTGGATTAAAATAATAAATACAACCATAAGTTGGATCCCAACCATTAATAGCATCCTGAGCAGCTTTTCTAGCAGTCGAATCAGGAGTTAAATTAATTTGTCCATCAGAAACAGCATCAAACGCACCAGATTGATATATTACTCCAGCAATTGAATTAGGAAAAGACGAACTAGACACTCTATTAAGAACAACCGCAGCAACAGCAACTTGTCCAGTATATGGTTCTCCTCTTGCCTCTGAATAAACAGCTTTACTCAATAAATTCAAATCATTACTACTATTTCCAGAAGATGACGAACCCGACGAAATTCCCATAGCAGCTAAAGTTTTAGCACCAGCAATACCATCTGCAGTCAGCCCATTTTTCTTTTGAAAACTTTTAACAGCAGCCTCAGTCCTACTTCCATAAATACCATCTACACTACCATTATAATATCCCCATTGCTTAAGTTTAGTTTGAATTTTTCGCACCTCACTACCACTAGAGCCCCTTCTAGATGTAGCATACGTCAATCCTGCCCATGAAATTAATACAATTAAAATAATTGTTAAAATTAAAAAAACTTTCTTTTTCATACCATTTTCTCCTAAAAATAGTATTACTAAAGAAAGTTAAAATATACATTTTTATCATATGATTTTAAAAAATTCCAACAATATTTTCAAAATCATCTAAATCAATTTTTTCTGCTGATGGAACTTCTGGAAGTCCTGGCATTGTAAAAATATTTCCTGTAATAGCAACTACAAATTCTGCACCATTTTTCAAGATGATTTCTCTTACATATATTTTAAAAGGTTCTTTACATTCTAAATTTTTAGCATCATCTGAAAAAGAATATTGAGTTTTAGCAATACATACAGGATAAGTTCCATATCCTAATTTTTCAATTCTTTCAATTTCTCTTTTTGCTTCTTCTGAAAACTCTACATCTTCAGCACCATAAACCTTTTGAGCAACTTTTCTAATTTTATCTGAAATTGATTCAGAAAGTTCATACATATATGTAAATTCATTTTTATTTTCTATTGCTGCTACAACCTTTTGTGCTAAATCAAGAGCACCTTCTGAACCTTTAGACCATACTTCTGTTAAACTCATTTCTACTTCATGTTCAGCTAAAATACTCTTCAATAGTTCTATTTCTGATTCAGTATCTTGTTCATACCTATTTATTGCAACAACTACAGGTAATTTAAATTTATTTTTAATATTATCAATATGTTTTAATAAATTATTAGCTCCTTCTCTTAATGAATCAAAATCTTCATTCTGAATTTCAGATAATGAAAGTCCACCATGATATTTTAAAGCTTTTATAGTAGCAACACAAACAACTGCACTAGGTAATAATCCAGCATTTCTACATTTAATATCAAAAAATTTTTCAGCTCCTAAATCTGCACCAAACCCGGCTTCTGTAATTGTATAATCTCTTAATTTCAAAGCCATTTTTGTTGCAACAACACTGTTACATCCATGAGCAATATTAGCAAATGGACCTCCATGAATTATAGCAGAATTTCCTTCTAATGTTTGTACAATATTAGGATTGAAGGCATCTTTTAATAAAACTGTCATTGCCCCTTCTGCTTTTAAATCTTTCGCAAATACTGGCATATCTTCTTCATTATATCCAATAATAATATTTCCAAGTCTTCTACGTAAATCTTCTAAATCTTTAGATAAACAGAATATAGCCATAATTTCAGAAGCAACACTTATATCAAATCCATCTTCTCTTGGAAGTTGTCTCTTTTCTCCAGATAAGCCAATCTGAATTTTTCTTAAAGATCTATCATTTAAGTCAACACATCTTTTCCATGTAATTCTTTTTATTTTTAATTTGTTTCCAAAATACAAATGATTATCAATCATTGCAGCTAATAAATTATTAGCAGAAGTTATCGCATGAATATCTCCTGTAAAATGAAGGTTTATATCTTCCATAGGAATAATTTGTGCATATCCTCCTCCAGTAGCTCCTCCTTTTATTCCGAAAACTGGTCCTAACGATGGTTCACGAAGTGCAAGTATTGCTTTTTTATCTAGTTTATTTAAAGCATCTGCCAAGCCAATAGATACAGTAGTCTTTCCTTCTCCTAACGGTGTTGGATTAATTGCTGTTACTAAAATTAATTTTCCATCATCTTTATCTACAAGCTCATTCATATATTTATTTGAAATTTTTGCTTTATATTTTCCATATTGTTCAATATATTCATCTGGAATTCCTAAATTTGCTGTCACCTCATTAATTTTTTTGGCTACGACGCTTCTTGCTATATCAATATCCTTCATATACTTTCCTCCTATCTTTTTTCATTATTCTGCTACAAAGTTTTCTTCTTTAATTTCACCATTTTCATTTAATAATATAGTAATTTTCTTTTCCGCTTCTTCTAATTTAGTATTACATAATTTAGTAAGCTTCATTCCTTCTTCAAATTTAGTAATTGATTCATCCAATTTTAAATCATCTTTTTCTAAACTAGTTACTATATTTTCTAAATCCTCTAGCATCTCTTCAAAATCTTTTTCTTTAGCCATTTTACCTACCTCCTCATAAATCAAACAATTTTTGCATCAACATTTCCATCTGATAATCTAATTTCTACTATATCATCTTTGCTAACATCCTTTTTGCTTTTAATTAACTTTCCTTCTTTTTCAACAACACTATATCCTCTAGCTAATGTTTTTAGTGGACTCATACTATCGAGTTTCGTTACTTTTTCGACCATTCTTAATTTGTAATCTTTCATTTTCATATTAATGCTTGTTTCTAGTCTATGTATTAGACTATCAATTTTCAAATAATTTTCTTTTATCAAATAATCTGGCTCAGCGAATATTCTAGCTTTCATACATTTTTCATATCTAAGCCTTAATATTTCTACCTTTTTTCTAAGTAACATCTGTAATCTGCTTTTATATAATCCTAATCTATCTTGTAAATCAAAAACATCAGTTACAGCCAATTCTGCTGCCGCAGATGGTGTTGGTGCTCTTAAATCTGCTACAAAATCTGCAATTGTAAAATCCGTTTCATGACCTACAGCAGAAATTGTAGGAATTTCAGAATTATAAATTGCTCTTGCAACAATCTCTTCATTAAATGGCCATAAATCTTCTAAAGATCCTCCACCTCTTGCAACAATTAGCACATCTGCTAATTTCTTTTGATTCATATAATATATTGCATCAGCAATTTTCTCAGCAGCTCCTGGTCCTTGAACTGGAACAGGATATAATCTAATATATACATTTGGATTTCTTCTAGTAGAAACATTTATAATATCTCTAATAACCGCTCCTGTATTTGATGTAAGTACACCTATAACTTTGGGCATCATAGGAATTTGCATTTTATGTTCTTCATCAAATAAGCCTTCTTTTTCTAATTTGTTTTTAAGTTCATTAAACTTAGCATATAAATCTCCAACTCCATCTTCTTGCATTGCTTTAGCATAAATCTGATATACACCATCTCTTTCAAAAACAGCTACACTACCTAATACATTTACTTTCATTCCATCTTTAGGAACAAAATTTAAAGTAGCAGTAGATGATTTAAACATAATACACTTTATCAAAGAATTCTCATCTTTAAGCGTAAAATACATGTGTCCTGTATAATGGTGCTTGAAATTTGATATTTCACCACGCACAAAAACACTTTTTAAATACTCATCTTCTGCTACTCTATCTTTCATATATTTATTTAGCTCAGAAACTGAAATTGGTTTTATATTCATATATTATCAAATCCTCTTTATCTACTCTTTTACAATACTCGCCAAAACACCATTCACAAAAAGTGGTGCTGCTTCCTCTCCATACTTTTTAGCAAGTTCAACAGCTTCATTTATTGCTACTTTAAAAGGTAATTCTTGATACTTAATCTCATAAATAGCAATTTCAAGAATAGCTAAATTAACTTTAGAAATTCTTTCAATAGTCCAATCTTTTTTTAAATTAGCTTTTATCAAATCTAAAATTTCAGTCTTATTTTGTTCAATTCCATTAAATACTGAATTCATATAATTTATAGCTGACTCATCTTTTATTTCGTTATCTTCTATAAATAAGTCAAGTTGTTCTTTACTATATTCTTTCTGAACTTCTGTACCATATATAAATTTAAATGCAAGTTCTCTAACTGCAGATCTATTCATCTTTATTTCTCCTCTTATAGTTTATCTATTAAATTCTTTATTTTCTCTTTAACATCTTCTTTATTTTTTTGAAAATAAATTCCTGCATATATTCCAAGTACAATTAGTGCAATAGGAATTATCAAATGATATAAACCTGTTACAATAATTAATATTGCAATAGCAGCTCCAATAATAGGATATTTATTATTCATTATAAACTGTAAAAATTTTTCCATACATCCTCTCTCCCTCTATTGTACTACTTGCTTTTTCTCTTTTTCCTGTTCCACATTTTTAATTTTAATGTTTACACTGTTAACGTCTAAGTCAGTAGTTTTCTTTACTGTAAGTTTTATATTTTCTTGTAATTTTGAAGAAGTATTTTTAATAACTACATTTTCTTTTAAAACTGCAATTACATTTATTACAAGATTTTTATTATTATCAAATTCAATTTTTACATTCGCTTCTTTGATTTCTTGATTTTTCTTAATTACTGATTCAACTAAATTTGAAATTGACTCTTTAGTTATTAATAAAGAACCATTCTCATTTTCCATTAATATTCCATTACTATTTTCAGATTTTGAATCACTTTTTATGAATATATTAGCAATAGACCATAAACATAATAAAATACTTATACATATCGTTAATACTATATTTTCATTTAAAACTTCAACTATATTTTCCAAAACATCAATATTAATTATTTCTGTAGATACTAATATTGTAAAAGCAGATAATATTAAAACTATTATAGAAAATACTATTATACTAAATCTTTCCATTATTCTCATTGGTTTAATTCTCCTTATATTAGATTTTATATTTCAGTAGAAATATTATCTTCTGGTAAATTTACTCCTTGAACATGAACATTAACTTCTAATACTTCTAACCCTGTCATTGACTCAACTGCTTTTTTTACTCTATTTTGAATTTCAAAAGCTATATCAGGAATTCTAATTCCATATTCAACAATAATATTTACATCTATTTTTGTACTCTTTTCACCTGCATCTACTTTGATTCCTTTAGACATCTTCTTTCCAAAAACATCTGAAATTCCTCCAGACATGCTAAATACTCCAGGAACTTCTGAAGTTGCTTTATTAGCTATAGCCGCTATTACATCATTTGCAATACGAATTCCTTCTCCTTCTGCATTATCAACACTTATTTCTTCTAAGTCTTTTTCTTCATCCATTTGCAAACCCTCCTTAAATTGTTATTAGTATATCAATAAACTTTAAAGTTTACAACCACTAATTAAATTTATCACCTATAGCAATTGCATTTCCTCTTAAATAATCAGATATACTCATTTTTTTAGAATTTTCTCCTTGAATTTCAAGTACAGAAATTGCACCATCTATTGTAGCAATCACTAACCCTTCTTTAGCATCAGATTTAACAACTTCGCCAGGTTTAGCATCACACTTCAAATTCAATTTCTCTACTTTCCATATTTTTATCTTTTTGTCTTTTAAATAAGTATACGCACCCATAAAAGGATTTAATCCTCTAATTAAATTTTTTAGTTCTAAACTTTTCTTATTATCCCAATCTATTTTTGCAATTTCTTTTTTTAGCATTGGTGCTACTGTAAAATCTTCTGACTGTTTTTCTCTTGTAAATGTATTTTTTTCCACTTGATCAATTGTTTCTACTAGCAATTTTCCACCAATTTCAGAAAGTCTATCCCACAACTCACCAGTAGTTTCATCTTCTCCAATTTCTACTGTTTCTTTTAAAATAATATCACCAGTGTCCATGCCTTCATCCATGAACATTGTGGTTATTCCAGTTTCTTTATCTCCATTTAAAACAGCCCACTGAATAGGTGCAGCTCCTCTATATTTAGGAAGTAATGAACCATGAACATTTATACATCCGAATTTTGGAATATCTAATATTTCTTTAGGAATTATTTTTCCATATGCTACAACACAAATTACGTCTGGATTTATTTCTTTCAATTCTTGTACAAATTCTGGATTATTCTTAACTTTTAATGGTTGTACTATTTTTAAATTATGTTCTTCTGCATAAACCTTAACCTCTGATGGAATCATCTTCATTCCTCTACCTTTAGGCTTATCAGGATTTGTAACAACTAGTTTTATATTATGTCCTGCTTCTACTAAAGCTTTCAATGAATCTCTAGCAAAATCGGGAGTTCCCATAAATACGATATTTAACATATTTTCTCCTATTTAGTATATTATATCTTAATTAATAACAATTAGTTTAATAAATTTTGCTCTTCGCAATCTCTAAATAAAAAATTTAATTTGAAGTGTAACAACGCAAGATACTAATTATTTTTTGTTCGAGCCTGTAGCATCTTCTGGTGTGATGTACTCATAAGTACCTGGCAAAATCTTACTCTTAAAGGTCTCACCCTCTAAATGGTCAATCTCATGTTGAAGAGCTTGAGCTAAAAGTCCCTCACCTTCTAAAGTAACTTTTTTGCCGTCTAAGTCTAATGCTTTAACTTTAACTTTAACACTTCTTACAACCTTACCAAATTGATTTGGATAACTTAAACAGCCTTCTTCTATTTCAACAGTTTCGTCTGATTTTTCCACAATAACAGGATTAATTAAACAAAACTTTGAAACATCATCATATAAATCAATAACAATTATTCTTTTCAAAACACCAACTTGTACACCTGCTAAACCTAATCCATCAAACTTATGCATAGTATCAAACATATCTTCAGCAAGTTCTTTTATTCTATCATCTATTACTTCAATTTCTCTTGATTTTTTACTTAATATTTCGTCTCCTTCATATCTTAAATTACGAATAGCCATCTATATTTCCCCTTTTACATCATATTTGTTGGATTTGAGTCCACAGTTATAGTAACATTCTTATCTCTATTATCTAAGTTCTTCAAAGCCTCATTAATTGTAGCAATTGCCTTTCTATTCAAACGTCCTTTAACAACAATTCTCCATCTATATACATTTTGAATTTTTTCAACAGGTGAAGGAACTGGTTTATAAACAAATAAATTCTCATTTTTTTGTTTTAATAATTCTTCATACAATTTTTTAGAAACTTTTTTAACACTATTAATGTTTTCTCCTTGAATTCTGATAAGTATTATATCGCAAAAAGGCGGATAATTCAAGTTTTTACGAAGTATTAGCTCACCCTTATAAAATCTATCATAATCTTGATCTTGGCTACAAACAATAGCATAATTATCAGGATTATATGTTTGTACATATACCTCACCTTTATCTTTCTCTCTTCCTGCTCTACCAGCAACTTGAGTTATGGTTTGAAAAGTACGTTCTTCTGCTCTATAATCTCCAATATTCAAAGCTCCATCTGCTGCAATTACTCCTACTAAAGTAACATTAGGAAAATGATGTCCTTTTACTATCATTTGAGTTCCAATCAAAATATCAATGTTTTCATTTTTAAATTTGTTTAAAATATTTTCATGAGAATTCTTTTTAGAAACAGTATCTATATCCATCCTAATAGTAGTCGCTTCTGGAAATAATTTTTCAATTTCACTCTCTACCTTTTGAGTCCCTGTTCCAAAATATTTAATTTTAGAACTTGAGCACTCTGGGCAAACTTTTGCAATAGGTTCTTCATGTCCACAATAATGACATTTAAGAACATTTCCAAAACTATGATATGTAAGAGCTATGCTACAATTAGAACACTTAACAACATATCCACAATCTCTACACATAACAAAGGTAGAATATCCACGTCTATTTACAAATAATATAGTTTGCTTTTTATTTTTTAAATTCTCGTTTATCTTTTCTTTCAAAATTTCGCTAAACATTGATTTATTTCCAATTGCTAATTCTTGCCTCATATCAACAATATTAATCGTTGGATTACTTGCATTATTAGCTCTTTTCGTTAATAAAACTAGCTCTTTATCCCCTTGCGCAGCTTTATAATAATCACAAACATCAGGTGTTGCACTACCTAAAATAAGTGGAATATTATTTTGCTTAGCAATAAATCTAGCCAAATCTTTTGCATTATATCTAGGTGTCATATCAGATTTATATGAACTATCATGTGCTTCATCTATAATTATTATTCCTAAATTATCTACAGGTGCAAAAATTGCAGAGCGTGCACCTATAATAATTTTCGCATCACCATTTTTTATTTTATTCCACTCATCAAATCTTTCACCATTTGATAACTTACTGTGTAAAACAGCTATACCTTCGCCAAATCTAGCTAAAAATCTATCGATAATCTGTGGTGTAAGAGAAATTTCTGGAACTAAAACTAATGCTTTTTTTCCTTTTTCTAAAACTTTTTCTATCAACTGTAAGTACACTTCTGTTTTTCCTGAACCTGTTACACCTTTTAGTAAGAATTCCGTAAATTCTTCATTTTCAATCATAAATTCCACTTGATCATAAACAGATTGTTGTTCTTCATTTAAAACTAACTTCTCATCTCTTGAAATTTTTTTATGTATAAATGGATTTCTTTCAATTTTCTCATATACAAACTTTATCAATTCCTTCTTTTCTAATGTACTCATTATAGCTTTGCTAACTTCAGTAATAGCCTCTAATTCAGATACATCCATTCCATCATTTTCAAGTAAAAAATTTAACAATTTCTTTTGCTTATCACTTTTAAGATTTTTATCGATATAAAACAATATCTCATCTTTTTCTTTTGCTAAATATACAAATCGAGCTGTTTTATCTTTAACTCTTTTAGTTAAATCTTTAGAAGCTCCGCCCGGTGGAAGCATCAATTTTATACAATCAGAAAAATTACAAAAATATTTTTCTGACATCAACTTAGCAAGTTCAATATTTTCTTTACTTAAAATAGAATCTTCTATTTTAGCTATTTCTTTATTAGCAAATTCTGATTTCTCTTTTAATTCACTAACATATCCCTCTGATAAATTCTTTCCTTTTCCAAAAGGAACAAATACTCTATCTCCAACACAAATAGTTCCTTGCATTTCTGCAGGAACTATATAATCAAATACTCTATTAAGTTCTCTTGCATTAGAATTTATCACAACAGCTGCAAACATTCTATTCTCCTTTTCTTGATGCAAGTATATCAGAATTTCTATACATTTTCTAGTCTTTTTTCATTTTCAATAATTGTCATTATAATTTGAACAGTTTTTTCCAAATCATTATTTTTCAAAACATAATCGTATAAACCAATTTTAGATTCTTCATAATCAAATCTATTTAAACGCAATTTAATTTCTGCTGGACTTGGTTTATCTACTCTATTTTCCAATCTTCTTTGTAATTCATCTTTAGACACTCTTAAAAATATAGTTACAATTTTAGTATCTTTTCCTAATATTTCTTTTAAACTCTCTGTTCCATTTACTTCAATATCTTTAACTATAATCTTTCCACCAGAAATTTTATCATTCATAAGCTTTTTTGATGTTCCATAATAATGATTATGATGAACATCATATTCATAAAATTCGCCATCTTCTATTCTTTTTTCAAATTCTTCTTTTGAAACAAAACAATATGTTTCTCCTTCAACATCTCCTGGTCTGATAGGTCTTGAAGTATAAGAAGGAAGTGATTCAACATTTTCCATTCTTTTAATTAATTCTTTTTTTATAGTATCTTTACCTGCTCCAGCTACTCCTGACAATATAACAAGCATTTTTAATTCCTCCTAATAAAAATAGTTGTCAATAGGGACATCCTTTCTTGACAACCATTTAGCAAGTTGCCCAAAAAGGACGTCCCTATTGACAACTATTTTTTATTCTTCTTCTACATCTTCTTCAATAGTAATTTTACCTTCTGCAATTTCTTGTGCAGCAAGTGTAACCATACTCTCTTCTTCTTTATCTGTTAGAGGCACAGCACCTTCTGATAATTGTCTAGCTCTTTTTGATGTAACAATAACTAATTTGTATCTATCATCAATTTGATCTAAAAGCTCATTTACTGTAGGTTTTACCATCATAATACATTTTCCTCCTTAAATTTTATTCTTCATCTTCATCTTTATCTAATCTACCTGCAACTGTTTCTGGTTGAACTGCAGACAATATAATATGCCCAGAATCCATAACTAAAACAGCTCTAGTTCTTCTTCCATATGTAGCATCTATAGCCATTTTTGAATCTTTTGCCTCTTGTACTAATCTTTTAATTGGTGCAGAATCAGGACTAACTATAGATATTATCCTATTTGCAGATACGATATTACCAAAACCTATATTAATTAATTGCATAAAAAACATCCTTTCTATTCAATATTTTGAATTTGCTCTCTTATATCCTCAATCTCTGTTTTAAGTTCAATAACACCTTTTGAAATATCCATACTATTAGCTTTTGAACCTATAGTGTTAACTTCTCTATTCATTTCTTGAATAATAAAATCACACTTTTTTCCAATAGGTCCATTTGCATTATCAATTAAATCTAAAAATTGAGAAATATGACTATTTAATCTAGTTAATTCTTCTTGTATAGATGACTTATCTGAAAAAATAACAATTTCTTGAGCTAGTCTATTTTCATCTATAATATCTGTTTTCATTAGTTCTTTTACTCGTGTATTTAATTTTACTATATATTCTTCAACAAGTCCAGCGGAAAAGCTAGAAATGTAAGAAACTTTTTCCTTAATTCTATCAATTCTTAATTTGAAATCTTCACAAATTTTACTTCCTTCAACTTCTCTCATAGAAACAAATCTATCTAAGGCCTCATTTAAAGCTACTTGCAATTCTTCCCAATATAATTCTTCATTTTCTTCATTTGATATATTTAAAACTTCTGGAAGTCTAGAAATATCCATTATTTCAATATTACTAGATATTCCTGTTTCTTCAGCTAATTGTTTTAATTCAGAAATATATACTTTAGCAATTTCTGTATTTATCTTTATTGCTTTTCCTTTATCACTATAATCTTGCATAGTAACAAAAACATCTATTTTTCCTCTAGAAATTTTTTTAGTAATTTCTTTTCTAACATTTTCTTCTAAATATGAAATCTGTCTAGGAAGTTTTACAGAAACATCACTATACTTATGATTTACTGATTTTATTTCAACAATATACTCTCTTCCTTCATTTTCATATTTTCCTCTTCCAAATCCCGTCATACTCTTAATCATTTTTAATCACCATTTTCTTTATTTTTTTCTCTATTCACTGCCATAATGCTTTTAACTGCCTTCTTTTTTCTCCTCTTTGAAGACTTTTTTCTAACTACTTTCTCTGTCTCTTCTTTCTTTTCATTGTCTTCAATATGTTCTTTTTCAGTATATTCTTCTTTAAATACTTTTTCTTCTACTATTTTTTCCTTATGATTTTTTTTAATTATATTTATAATATTTCTTTTGTTTTTCTTATTTTTTTCGATTTCTTCATCAACATCAGCGAATTTTCTTTCATTTACTTCATCTAGATAAGAAATCTCTTTTTCCTCGATAATTTCTTTAACATCACTAATATTCGTAAAGTATTTCTTAAGTTCTATTTCGTAAATTATTAATGCTTTTATTGCATAATATATTGCTATATACATTGACGAAAACGAATACAAAAATTTTAAAACAATACCTCTGTAAATATATACATATGGCATAAACAATGTTATCATTCCTAAAAATAATAACTCTATTCCATGAATCGCAATTTCTCCACTATCTTTTCTATACGCAGTTTCAAAAACAACAATAATAGCAATAGTTATCAATATTGTACATATCTTTAAATCTTGTGTAAATACTTCTTGTGTCAAACTTCCATATCCATAATTTAAAAATATAAAATATGCAAAAATTAATATTGCCATCCAAAATTCTTTTACTATTTTTAAATATATCTTTTCCCTTACTTGTTTTGGTGGCTTTATTTTAGTTGCTATATGCATAGCCCCCATTTCAATTTCTTTTTCAGTTGTACCCATTAATATTTTTTATCCCTTCTTTAGTGCTTACGCTAATACTCTAATTCGTACATCATCATTGCTGAAATAGCTACAGGTGCCGTTTCTGTTCGTAAAATTCTTTCTCCTAATGTAATTGATTTTGCATTATTATTAATCAATATTTCTGCCTCTTCTTCGTCAATTCCACCTTCTGGACCTATAATAACAGCAATTTTAGAAATACTATCATCAATATCTTTTAGTACACTTTTTAATGTTACACTTTTTTCTTTTTCATATGCTAATATAACTAAATCATAATTTTTTATTTCTTCTAAAAGTAAAGAAAAAGACAATATCTTTTCTACTTTTAAAATATCATTTCTTAGTGACTGTTTCGCTGCTACTTCAGCGATTTTACGCCATCTATCTATTTTCTTCAATTTATCTTTGTCATCTAATTTTACAACACATCTTTTCATTTCTACAGGAACTATTTCAGATACACCCAGTTCTGTGCATTTTTGTATTATATATTCAATTTTATCAGCTTTAGCTAATCCCTGAAAAATTGTAAGCTCGACATTAGATTTCTTTTTTTCTTGTTTATCTAATATTTTGCATACTACTTGATTTTGTGTTATTTCAGAAATTTCTGATTTGTATATAACGTTTTCTGATACCACATTCAATATGTCTCCAACATTTTTTCTTAAAACATTTTTTATATGATTTACATCAGAACTTTCAATATATATATAATCATTTTTTATCTTATCTTTATCAACAAAAAAATTCATATCATCTAACCATTCTATTAACAATTATATAAAAATTATAAAGCAAAAGTGGACTAATTGCAAGTAGTCCACTCTTATTAAAGTATATTAAATTTTTATCAGTCCACTATTGTTCTATTTATCTATATTCTTATATTTTATAAATCCAATAGTTCCCATTGTAATCAATGTAATAACTGCGAAAATAATTACAGCTTTTCCTGTATAAGGATATTTTCCTGTAGCCTGGCTACCATCCCCACCAGAAGTACTTCCGCCTGAAGATCCTCCACTTGGATTTTCTTTTTTTATTCCATCAATATATTCTTCTTTTTTCTCTGTTTTTGAAATATCTTTTGCCTCTATTATTAGTTCTTTGCTTTGTCCTTTTCTTGTAGCAATTTCTCTTACATAAAGATATAAATTATTAGCTTTAGAAATTTCTTCATAATTTTTCACATCTTTTGTATTAATAGTAAATTGCAATTTTCCATCAATAATTTGCACATTTTCAAGCTTTATCCAAGCATCTTCTTCAATTGTATTTTCTTTTTGATTTGCAGATAAATAATATTCATATGATAAGCTATCATTTACAGTTGCTTTTTTAATTCCTGAAATTTCAATATCCATTACAGAATATTCTTTTCCAGTATTATTGGTATAATAATATATTTTCATTAATTTGTTTTTAGCTGTAGCTTTACTAAAATCTGAATTTTCTGGTAATTCTTGAACTTTAGCCACTATTTCTATTTCAAATGTAGTTTCAAAATTTAAATATTTTATTTTAATAGTATTCTTTCCAGTTTTTGTATTATCAAATCCTTCTATAACTATTTCTGATGACAACATTGAAATTTCTTCACTTGATCCATCATTATATTTTACAAGTACCAAACCACCTTCTAAATTAAGCTCATCATCATATTGAACATATTTAGTTTTATCTGGGTTCTTTTTTACTGATATATCATCAATTGACTTTCCTTTAACAGTAATTTCTTGTGTATCTGTTTTATCTTCAAATTTAATTGTTACTGATGTTTGATCTTTAGTTAATTTTACTCCATTTTCAACAGTATAAGATGTAACCTCTTTTACCATACCATCTTCATATGTTGCTACAACTTTCATTCCTTTTCTATCAAAGTCTTGACCTTCAACATATTCTGTTTTATCTGGTGGATTTTCTATTTTAATACTTTTAACTGCATTTGAAGTAACTGTTATTGGAATTTCTCTAGTTGCTTCTTCATATCTTACATTAACTACTGTTTGTCCATTTTTTAAATCATTTCCATCTATAACTTCAAAGTCTGTAACTTCTTTAGTTTCTCCATTTTTAAAAGTAGCAATTAAAACTAATCCTTCTTTATTAAAATTTTCTCCTGCCTTATAAGTAGTAACTGTTGGACCAGATTTAACCTCTAATTTTTCAACTATATTTTTTAACATTTTTATTGGTTGCTCTGTAGTTTTATCTTCATACTCAATAGTAACACTTTTTTGATTAGCACTTAGTTTATCACCATCAGTAATTATATAATTTTTAATTTCTATAGTTTCTCCACTATTTAGATATCCAGTAACAACCATACCAGTTTTATCAAAGCTTTCGCCTTCCCAATATTCAGTTTTATCTGGCTCTTTAGTTACCTGTATTTCTTTTAAAGTTCTATCTTTTAATTCATTTACAGTAAATACTTTTAGTGTAGAATCAGAACCTTCAATCTGTATTCCTGACATGCCAGAAGGCTTTTCTTTAGCTAAATCCTTCCAGAAATCATCAAAATAATAACTTGTTTCATCAATATTTATAAACGTCTTATTATTTTCTAATTGTACACAATTCCAAGGATAATCTCCATTCCATAAAGCTTCTACTGCAACACTTGTTTGATCAAGATTATTTTCTGTTCTAATTTCTAATGCAACAAAAAATTTATCTGACGTAATTTCAATAGGTTCAGCAAACTCTATTGTATGATATCCTGCATCAAAAGTTTCACTTTCTCCATCTTTTAATTTTGCTTTTACCATATTTTTTAACAATTTTGAATCACTATTTGGATTTACCCATACTTTACATGTATATTTTTCAGGAGCATATATTGAAACTTGTGTTATATATTCTGAGCCAGAAGTTTTTTTATCAAATATATTTCCTACCCATACACTTTTATCATTATTTTGATTAGGAATATACAATACCATAGTATTTCCAAGTTCATCGTACTGATATAAATTATCATAAGTTATCTCATTTTCAGCTTTCATAACACCTGTCATATATGAATAAATATTACAGTCATCATATGAAACATACATTATACCTTCATCACCGATTTTACTATAAAATGTATTATCATCTCTTTTGGTATATCCATTTTCAGTTGCCCATTTATCTAATAATTCATTTGGTACATCACTTGGAGATGTCCACACTAAATTATTTTGTTTTAAAGCCTCTTGTCCCTCTGCAGTTTGAGTAAATACTTCAAACATGTATTTTCTCATTTCTTCATACTCATATATTCCAGTTCCCCATGAATTTCTAATAATCCATGCACCTGGAATTCTAGGTCTATTATTTTCATTAAATTTCTCAATAGGAAATTCATCATCCCAACCTATTATTGAAACCGCATGGTTATTAGGAAATATACTACTATCATGACAATAAATAGCTCCTGTTTGATTATTATAACAATAATATTTTTTTCCATTGCTAATTACATATTCTTGATTAGGCTGAGCACCATGTATATTTACATTAATAGAACCATAATTTTTAATATGATTTTTCATTTTGTTCATTAATTCTTCTGTTTTTTTACTAGGAAATTCAATCAAATCATATACTTGTGTTTGTGTTTCCTTGCCTTGAATATAACTCAATGGTTGCATGCTCATATCCATTTCAAATGGCATATCTGATTCATTAATTGCTCCCATTCCATTAGTTAAATATGAAATATCAAATTTATTAAGCCCTCGAGCTCCACCATCAATTTTTCTATTGAAACCAAATATATTAGTTCCACCACCTAATTCTCTAACAGTAGCGTATTCCATATGTCTTTCAGAAAAATCATATTCTTGTACAGCTCTATGATTAAAATAATCAGATAAAGCTAAATTAGTTTCTAACGAAGATAACGAAGCAAAAGTCCAACACATATTAGTAAGTTTTTGATTTTTTATTCTAAGATTTTTCTCAGGTAAAGTATCTCTTAATGAATATTTTTGAGCATATGCAGCTTCTGTAGCTCTCATAATTTTTAATTGATTTCTTGGCACAAAACCAGATGATTCAATATCATACATTCTTGGTGGATAAATTCCTTGTTTTTCTTCATCAGAAAGCTCTAAATATCTAACATATTCATCTGAAAACTCTTTCATTTTTAATTCAAAGCCACTACTATTCGCATTAATTTGTAAACTATATGTAGTAGCAATTAATATAAAAAACATTAACGAAATTATACGCCAAATAACATATCTCTTTTGTACTTTTCTCATAATTTCTCCTACTTTTTCTTAAAAATTATTAATTTACTAAATATATAATTCAAAATTGTTATTACAACTTGACTAAATAATTTTACAATTAAATCAGATATTCCTAATACTGTACAACCAATTATATAAATAAGCTCATCAACTACTGATGACGCTATTCTGCATGAAACAAACGAAACCATTTCCTTCATAATAGCTTTACTTCCAGTAGCTTTACTCTTAAAAACGAATTTTCTATTAGTAACATATGCAAACATAATTGAAATAGCAATAGCTATAAGATTAATTATTGCTCCTAACATTCCATCAGAACCCAAAATATGTGCTAATAAAAAATATATACTAAAATTAACTATCGTTGTTAATACACCAAAAAATAAATATTTTATAATCTCTTCATATTTCTCATAATACTTCTTTATTAATTCCAAAACTCAATACAACCTTTCTACATCTATTGATCCATAGCTAATCCTAATTTTAATATCTTAGCTAATTTTTCATTAAGTCTCCTTAACTTAACATTCTGCTTTCCAGTTAATTCAGACAATCTATCTTCATCTACTAGTTCTTTTTCTAATCTCTGATTTTCAGTAATTATTGCATTATTCAATATTCTGTAATGCTCTTTCTTAGCAAAAAATCCGCTTGGCAGCATGTCTGCACATTTCCATGAATAGTCTTCGTTTCTTTTTATAGTATTTCTATCTATCATAAAATTCTCTATCATATCATCTTGCAAACACAAAATATCACCATTTTTAATATTTGTATTTTCTAACAAATTAACTAACTCAAATATATTTTTCTTTTCTAATGATTTTTTATCATATTCTTTTAAAACTAATTTTAATTTTAATTCATGATTCTTTATCATTAATTTTCTATATTTATTAATTCCTAAAAATTTATCTATTAATGAACTTTCTACATTATACTTTTCTATTTGTCTCATTTCATATTCATATTTTGCTGCATAAATTTTTTTATAAACAATTGTATTCATTTCTTGCTCTTGAAAAGCATCTATTCTGGAAATTTCATGTTGTATGCGTAATACAAGAGATACATAATCTTTTGCAATTTGTCTTTTTAAATCTACAATTTGCTTATCATAACCATGATTTTCTTCTGCTTTTGAATAAATATAATTTCTTAACTTTTCAAAATAATCAGGAGACATCAAGAATTTAACATTAAACTCAAAATCAAACTTATTACTATTCTTTCGATATAAACGAATTTTAGCATCTAGTCTATTAATTTCTGAAATCAAAGAATCCAATTTGTATGCAAAATCAATTAGATAATTATTTTTCATCATATTAAATTCATCTCCTTTCTATTTATCTTTAGTAAACTTTATAAATTAATTACTTTATAGCCTTCTGTATTAGGCATAGCAATATCTTTATCTTGTACATTATTAATTTGGTATCTATATACTACTGAAATATTCATTTGTGAATCACCTTTTCCATAATGTGTATCCATTTTAGCAATCATTCCTGTTTTTTTATCCATCCAAATTTCAAAAACAGTATCACCATTTTTTAGTTCAAAATTTACACATTTTATTCCATTCATTGTTGAAAAGCCTTTAAAAGTATATTCACTTTTTTCATTCATAAGTAATGATTCAGCTGTTAAAAGTACTGTTTTAAAATTATCAATTTCACTATTATATCTACCATATGTATATACTAATTTTTCTTCATCATCTATTTGCATTAGTGTTTGCTTTTCTTTGTTATCATAAATAACAAAATCATCTACTTTGCTAACCATTACTCCATTTTTCAATTTATAGTCTTCTACTGATTGTGCTCCATTACTTTTATCAGTAGTAGTAATTATTTCACAAGATATATTTTCAATTTTCGCTACTTTTTTAGCTAACAATTGAACATCTTCTTTGCTCATTTCTTTCAAGTTGCGATTATAAAAAATTAGAGAAATTCCTATAACCGCAACAATAATTATGATAATTGTTGGAATAGCTAAAATAAATATTTTCTTTTCTTTCATAATCACTCCTTCTTATCTGTCAGTATATATCATAACAAATCTTTTTTCAATATAATATGAAGAACTTTAAGTAGTAATTTTTTGACATTTTTTACATTTTTTTGTCGATGAAAAATGCTTGTCAATATATGGCTCTAGTAGTATAATCTGAATTAGTTAATATTTATTAACGCTTTATTTCTTTAGTGTATTTTATTCAAAATACATTTTTCCCTAAAAATCACAAATTGGTATTTATATTATTTTAATCTGCGATTAATAATATTAACTAATTTTTAAAGAAAGGAGTTACATTTATTTTATGCCTACAAATTTTAAGTTTATCTTTGCAGTTTAAACGGTATAGCCCCCAATTAATCTAGCAATAAAAAAATACATAAAATAATAATTATATTAGAAAAAAGTGAAATATAAATACCAAAAAATTTACTACTACTAAAAAAGCAGAGATATATTATTCTCTGCTTTTTATAGTATATATACTTTTAGTGTTTTCCTGCTCTTCTACCACTTCTTAAACTTCTAGCACTAAATAATTTTCTTTCATAATCTATTGCTTTTTCTATTACATTTTCTGAATTATTTGCATCAGATATATTTTCAGCAAGTGATGGTGCTTCAGCTTTATCATCATTATCCACTGTTTCAGCTTGAGCTGTTCTTAAGTTTTTAACACTATTTGGAATATCATCTTCTTGCAATTCTGCTCCCATAACATTTGAATTTCTATCTTTATATAATTGTTCTATTACAGTTGGAGCATTCTCATCTTCTCCGTAATACTCTTCGAAATTATCATCTTCATATTCGCCTTCTGTATACTCTAATAATCTTCTATGTTGTATAAATGAAATAACAGAATATACTGCAGCTATTAAAAATGTTAATCCAAATGCGCCTAAAATTGCATAAATTTGTTGTTTTTCAGTTAAGCCAAACATTCCTCTAATATTATTTGAATTATTTGAAGAAGGAATAACTGCTCCAATTACTGCATCCTCTTCTTGTGGTTCTGCCTCAAATGTAATTACATATTTTGAATATTCTTTTTCAGCATCTTTTACAGTAATTGTTATTGTAGCTCCATTTTCTTCTGTAATTTCAGCTACCACCTCAAATTCTACACCTTCTGTATTTAGTTCTGCTTTAAGCTTTTCTTTAATCGCATTTAATTCTTCTTGAGTTAAAGGCGTATCAACTTTTACTTTATATTCAAAAACACTAGGATCAAATTCTTTATCAAATTCGTAACCTTCTATTACTAAAGATTTTAAACCGATAACTGTATCACTATCTTCATCACGTTCTTCGTCATCTGGTTTATTAGAAGGTTCTTCACTTTCATCTGAAGTAGCTCTATCTACAACTATATAATATGTATATGTATCATTTGATACTGTAAATTTATTTCTACCCTCTTTTAAAGTTTTAGTTCCTGTTCCTGATGTTGCACCATTTGCATATATTGATATTGATGTAACACTATTTGGAACTTTTTTAGCATAATAAATTGTACCTGTTGGTGCACCTACTTTATAATTATCAAAATCATATTCAAGAGGTGTTATTCCTAAACTTGTTATCTTAGTTCCAGTAGTTGTTGTTCCAGCATTATTAGAATTATTATTTGATGTACTACCACTATTATTTATCCCACCAGCATTTCCATTATTAGCTGCAACAACAGTAATTGTACAACTCCTATTTACAGGAATTGGAGTTTTAGAATCTGAATAGTCCCATATATTTCCTGAAAGATTAAAAGTATAGCTTCCTATAGTATTAGCATTAAAAGTTATATTTGCACTTCCTGTTGAATTTGATGTAGTTGGAGTAACCCATGCACTCAATGCATTATTTGATTGACCTGCTCCTGTAAAATTAAGTACAGAACTTCCTGCATTAACTGTAGCTGTTACTGTTACACTTGTTCCTTGTGTCACTGTTTTATCTCCCGATAAACTTGCTGTCGCTGCTTCAACCTTACCATTTCCAAGAATACTAATAAAAAGCAATAATCCTAATAAAACTATTTTTTTCCTTATTTTTTTCATATTCATTCTCCTTATAAAGTAATATCTTCATCTCTTAATAAATATTTCTGAAGTGTTAATAAATCTCCTCCATCCATTCTGCTATCCTTATTAATATCTGTTGCTTTAATAAAAGCTTCATCATCTATTTTAATAACACCTAATAAATATTTCCTTATCTCCAGTAAATCTCCTCCATCTGATTTTCCATCACCATTTGTGTCAGCATACTTAACAGCAGTATATACAGTTCCATTAATTGTTATTTTAGTTCCTGTTGGTACTCCAGCTTTTTCATCCGTTAATTCTGTACCATCTGAATTCTTCACTACGCAATTTGGATATTTTTCTTTCAAAGTTTTTAATGTTGATGCTGGGGTAAATATAACTTTATTGTTTTCTAGTTTTACATCCGCCTTTCCATATACATCAGTTGGAATAGTAGATGTACCTCCTCCAGAACCCATATCCACTTTATCTCTATAATCAGGCACATCAGTTCCAACTTTTGCTAAATATTCAGTAGCTACCCAACCTGTATGTGTTTGATATTCCCATTGACGTGTATTTCTATTAAAAGTAGTAGCCCCATAAACTTTTACTTTAGTATATGAGCCTTCTCTTCCTAAAACTGCTACAACAGTATCTTTATATAAACTTCCATTTGGAGCACCATATCCTGAACCCGGTCCAGTTCTTAATAATACTCCTGCTTTTTTTCTACTATTTATATAATATAATTCCCCATCATTCGAAGTTAATGATGTAGGCACATCATTTGATGCTGGCATATTATTATAAACAGGAATTAAGAATGTTAACTTAGCATCTAAAATTCCATTATCAGCATAAATATCATATAAAGAACCTGCTTGACTTGCTGGATCTCTAACATTAGTCATATATTGATGACTGTAAAACAAGTTACTTTTATATGTAACACTTCCCATTTCTTCTGTTAAAATTTTATTTCCAACCACATCGAATTTATAAAAATATTTTGTTGTTTGACCAACTGAAATATAATCATTTGCTAAAACTCTTTTAGCACCATCTACTAAAGCATACTCTGGATTATTCCATCCTAATTCTCTAGCTTTTGCTAAACCTCTTTCAACAGCTCCTGCTCCGTCAGTTGCACCATAATTGTAAAAATTATAATATCCTTCATATCCACTTACTGTACCAGAAATAGCTTTAGGTATCCCATTTGTTCCTCTACCCAATTCTTGGTATATTGTTGCTACTATATGTAAAGGATTAATTTTTGCCTCAGAAGCAGCTCTTAAAATACTATCTGTATATTTTTCTAAGTATGTACCTCTTGTTGCTGATAAAACTACATCTCTTGTAATACCTGTTCCACTAGATAAATCTAAAAATTGAAACACCATAGCTTCGCCTAAGAAATTTCTAGGGTCAATATAATATCTAACCATCAAATTAGAAGCATCATAATATCCTGCGTCTCCTTGAGTACCACATCTACATAAACCTTTAGGATCTAACAAACTTCCCTTATGAATAGTATTTCTCATTTCAAAATTTTCATTTTCAGTAGAAACAAGTTCTTCCCAATCAATTCCAGTATAATAAGCTTTAAATTCCCAATTTGGATATAAATATTTTAAATAAGCTAACTTTTTTTGATAGCTTTCTGGAAAGCTACTTATTCCAGATTTTATATATTGAGTATATTGCGCACTTCTAGCATATACTTTATTACTTACAAAATACATCTGACAAAAAGTAAATAAAACTACAAATATTAAAGTAAGGCTTAAAAACTTAATACCTATTTTTTTCATTCGTTCCTCCTAATCGCAAAGTAAGACAATTTTATTCAAAAATAGTATATATTATAGAAATTTCTTATTCAATAACAAAAATGTTACATTTTTCCTACTATTCTAGCTAGTATCCATGTTCTTCCAAAATTTCCTTCAATTGCTAATTTAAATTTTCCTATTAATACAAACAAAATCTTTTATTTGTGATATAATAAAACTGGTTAAACCATATATCACAAAAAAATTAATTTTAAGGGGAAATAAATGAATATTATAAAACCAGAACTATTATCACCAGCTGGAGATTTTGAATGTTTAAAAGCAGCAGTTCAAAATGGCGCTGACTGCATCTACTTAGGAAGTAATTTCTTTAGTGCTAGAGCTTCTGCTAAAAACTTTGACGACGAAGAATTACAAAAAGCTATTGAATATTGCAAAATTCGTGGTGTTAAAACAAATCTAACACTAAATATATTAATAAAAGATGAAGAATTTGAAGATGCATTTAATTTAGCCAAAAAAGCATATGAATATGGAATTGATGCAATAATTGTACAAGACTTAGGATTAGCAAAGATTTTAATAAAAGCCTTTCCAGATTTACCTATTCATGGAAGTACACAAATGTCAATTCATAATCTTCAAGGAGCTTTAGAGCTCCAAGAACTTGGATTCAAAAGAGTAGTTTTATCAAGAGAATTATCAATTGAAGAAATTGAATACATAACAAATAACTGCGATATTGAAATAGAATGTTTTATTCATGGTGCCTTATGTATATCTTATTCTGGTCAATGCTTATTCTCTAGTATAATTGGAGGTCGTTCTGGAAATCGTGGTACCTGCGGGCAAGGTTGCAGACTTCCTTATGAATTAATTGAAAATGAAAAAAATGTTTTAGATAAAGGTTATCTTTTAAGTCCACGCGACATGTATAGTTTAGAATATCTACCTAGATTAATTTCATGTGGAGTAAAATGTTTTAAAATCGAAGGAAGAATGAAAAATCCTGAATATGTTGCCACAGTTACACGTATTTATCGAAAATATATTGACTTATATTTTTCTGAAAAACCTTTTAAAATTGATTCAAAAGATAAAAAAGATTTAATGCAAGTATTTAATAGAGGAAACTTTTCTTCTGGACATTTAAATAGTAAAGCAAATAATGATTTAATTTTTTCAGAAAAGTCTAATAACATGGGATTATTTTTAGGTCATATTGCAAAATATAATCAATCAAAAGGATTAATAACATTAAATTTAAATGAACCCTTAGAAATTGGAGATACAATTGCTACTGAAAACGAACTTGGCACATATACAATTTCAGAATTAATGAAAAACAAAGAAAACATTAAAACAGCTAATATAAACGACTTTGTAACTATTGGAAGAATGAAAGGAAAAATTAAAGTTGGTGACAAGGTTTTCAAAATGTCTTCAAAAAAATTAGATCTTCAAACTTTATCAACATTTGAAAACGATACACAAACTAAAAAAATCCCATTAAATTGTGAAGTTAAAATAATTAAAAATGCGCCTATATCTATCCATATAAGCTCTGCATGTGACTTAGAAATATATAGAAAATTAGATATCTATTGTGAACTTGATACAATTCCTACTGATTCTATTAATCATCCATTAGAAAAAGAAAAAGTTATCTCGCAAATATCAAAAACAACCAATACTCCATATTTCTTTAAAAACATAAAAGTAAAATTAGATAAAAACACATTTTTATCTAATATAAAATCATTAAATGAACTTAGAAGAACAGCTTTATCACTAGTAGAAGATTTTGCTAAAAATAAGATTAAAAAATCTAGTTCTTCTAATTTAGAACCAATAAAAATCGATACTACAAAAAATAACAAAACAATATCTGTTTTATTAAACGAATTAAATAAAGATGAAGATTATAGTATTCTTTCAGGATTTGATAATATATATATACCACTAAAATATTTTACAAATAAAAGCTATGAAAAATTTCTAAAAATACTTTCTGGCAAATTCAATATATATATTTATTTACCTACAATTATAAAAACTAATTACATAAATCTTCTATCTTCTAAAATTGAAGAAACAACTGAAAAATATAATATTAAAGGATTTGTTCTTTCTAATCTTTCTAATTTCAAATTTTTAAAATCTTTTAATACTGATAAATTTAATTTTGTAGCTAATTATACATTTAACGTTTTTAATAAATATAGTATTAAAGAACTATTAAATTTAGGAATAAATACCTTTACTATTTCACCAGAACTTAATAAAGATATTATAAATAAATTAACTAATAATGCTAATCATGAAATAATTTGTTATGGTAGAACCCCTTTAATGAATATGAATTATTGTCCGCTTGGAAAAAGTAATAGATGCTATCCTGATTGTGATATGAAATGCAAAACATCTAATAAATATTACTTAAAAGATAGAATGAACTTTATGTTTCCAATAATTCCAGACAATATACAAACTGTTTCGACATTATATAACTCAAAAATAACTTCTATATCGCCAAATGAGTTTGATAAAGAAATATCTCTTAGAATTGATATATTAGAAGAACCTGTTGAAGAAATTCAAAAAATTATAGAAACCGTAAAAAACAACAGTAGATTAGAAGGATATAATTACACAACTGCTAATCTTAATAAAGAAATTTAATCTATACTAATTTTATATTATTAACGCAAGGAAGGCCCCAGCATATTTCGCTGGAGCCCTCCTTTTTTTCACAGCCTAATTCAAGAAAATCAGCTGCGGCACCTTATGCACCTTCCTCGACACCAAGTCCATAACATGAATCGAACCCGGCATGTCTTCCTCATCTGCCCACCGCTTCGTAGTCCAGAACTTACTCTCCTTCTTGTCCGCCGCGCAGTACACAAAGCCACGCTTCTCTTCAATCCAGAAGTCAGCATCCGTGTACTCGGCCAGAACGATAGCATGCTTGTTAGCCTTGCTCGGAAAGCTTGCCCACGCCCGTACTGCATCAGCTCTGAAAATCTTATTCTGCTGCAGATCCAGCACATAGTACGTGCGATAGTGAGCCTCGACCTTGTTCTGCTTATAGTCCAAAATTTCCGGCGTCCTGACGTCCACCAGGGAAAACCCTACGTCAACAACCCCCGGGCTTTTGTGAAAGAGCCGAAAGTTTTCGATTCCTTTCTTCTCTTTGCAGACCACAACGACAATGTCGTTACCTCCTGTTACCCAAGTTGTCTTTTGGTACATATTGTACACCTCCTAATGTTTTTTGCTATTCCATTATATATTATTATTTGCATTATGTCACTTAATGTTGTTATAACATAACTAAACAAAAAACTTGTCAATGAGGACGTTCTTTTTTGACAGCTTTATTAACTAGTTATCAAAAAGTTTTCCCCATTGACAAGTTTTAAAATTGCTTTGTACTTAAATTTATAAGCAAATCCATGTCATCATCTTCTGCAGCCTTATTTTTTCTAATAATCCCACATTTCTTACATTTAAATACTATAACATATCCTTTTTTCCCAATTTCAAGTCCAACCGGTTCTAAGTCTCCATGGCATTCTTCTTCTCTATCTCCTGGATTTTTATCTACATGTTTTGAATGTAAACATTTAGGACAATGATTTCTGCAAGAATATCCCAGTTTAGGTACTTTAAATCCACAGTTTTCACATACAAATTGTTCATCAATTACAACAAAATTTGGCATTACTTTTTCTTATTCTCCTTATGATATATACTACCACCAATAAATTCTCTAAGTAATGATGTATTAGGAATATCATCATCAGGAATATCTTCAAAATACTCTAAAAATTGAATTAACCTTTGAGCTTCTCCATATTCTTTATGAGTACTATCAATTTGTTTTAATAATGGAACTGCATACTTTTTCTCTGCAGCAAGTTCATAAATAAGTGAAGAATTAAACATATAATCCGCTTCTTCTTGATATGGATAAATATATTTTTCCTCTCCTCTATTTACTGAATACCAAGATTGTAAAGTGCTCAAAGCATCATAACCTCTATATTTATAATCTCTAACTATTCTTCTTATAAGTCTAGTATCAGTAGTAGAAATTCTATTAAAATAATCTATATTTAAAACCGTTAAATCACTAATATAAATCTTAACTTTTTCTTCTTTTGGAATAGCCTTTGTTAATCTATCATTTAAACAATGAATTCCCTCTATAACCAAAATCTCATCTTTTTTTAGTGACATAGTAGTTCCATCATATACCTTTGTACCTACTTTAAAATCAAACTTAGGTACCTCAACTGTTTCTCCATTTAAAAGTCTAACTAAATGATCATTAAATAGTTCTAAATCAATAGCCTCTATACATTCAAAATCATAATTTCCAAATTCATCCCTTGGATTATCTTTTCTTTCAACAAAGTAATTATCAACTGAAATAGTAACAGGTTTTATTCCTTTTAATCTTAAACCTAATGATAATTTTCTAGCAAAAGTAGTTTTTCCTGATGAAGATGGACCAGCAATTAAAACCATTTTTACATCTGATTTTTTAGAAATTTTATCAGCTAATATAGAAATCTTTTTTTCATGTAAAGCTTCTGAAAGTAAAATAAAATCGTTTATTTCACCATCTTCAACTTTTTTATTTAACTTAAATACAGTATTAACATTTAACAATTTATAAATATCATCATATTCATCAAAAGTTGAAAGTAATTTTTTAGTTTCTTTATATTCACCAAGTTTTGTCATATCTGTTTTGTCAGGATAACGAACTAAATATCCATCTTTATACTTTTGAATTTCAAATATTTTCATCATTCCAGTAGTAAGTGGCATTGTTCCATATAAATAATTAAAATAATCTCCACAAAAATATAAAGCAACTTCTTTTGCATGATTATCAATTTGAAATCTACCATTTGCACTTTTACTATGTGTATAGAAAGCTTTTGCCTCATCTACACTCATTACAGTTTTAGTAATAGGTAAATCAGCTTTAATAATTTCTTTCATTTTTTCACGAACATTATTAATCATTTCATCTGTAACAGCCATATTATCTATCTGGCAAAACATTGAATTATGAAGTTGATAATTTACAGTAAGCAAAGCTTTTGGATAACACTCAGCAAAAGCTTTACCCATTATAAACATTACTCCTCTTATATATACATTTCTACCATCTTTAGAATTTATATCTAAAAGCTCTACTTTAGCATCTTCTCTTATTTCATAATCTAAAGCATGAACTTGGTTATTCACGATACATGCAATATGCTTTTCATTAATATCTTCTTTTAAAATCTCATTGACCTTAACAGGATTACTTGATTCAAAAATTTTTTCTTCATAAGTAATTCTCATATATATTTCTTTCCTTTCATTTGTAACTAAAATTTGTATCTATAAATAAAACAATAATAATATACCGCCAATTAAAGCAAATATAAATCCAAGCATTTTCATTCCTAATGCTCCTTCATTTTGATCTCCAAAACCAAAATATTTTTTAGTAATTGGCCTCGCATCATATATTAAAATTATTCCTACTAAAACTAAAACAGCTCCTAATACTTTTAAAACTAAGTCCATTTTAACATCCTTTTTTAAAAAAATATATTTCTATTATATAAGCTACACCCTAAAAAATCAAGTAGCAATATCCTACGTCTTTGCTTAATAAAACATAAAAGACTCTCACCACAAATTTCGTGGTGGGAGTCTTCCCCTCGCAAACATTTCTAGCCTTCCTGCCGCTTAGCGTAAATCTCGTCTACACATTTAGCGACATAGCTGTGCATCGTCTCGTTTTCCGGAAGGATCTTTGCAATCTCCTCATCAACAGATTTCACCGCCTTATGCATATCGGTAATTTCTGTCACTGCGAAAGTATTGCGATACGCATAGCTGTACAGCTCTGCCTCTGATGCATCGTCATCCATCAACTTCTTAAAAATCATATTTTTCAGAATATCATATGCGAAATAATTCTCAAAATTCTTTTCGCGCATGAACTGAATTGTTGATGAATAACAATAATCCTTCCTGACTTCTCGAAGTATCCTTTCTATGAAATCAAGAACCACTTCTGAATTACTTATTTTGGGTTTAGAAGGGTCCCTGTCCACATGGAAGTCTACTTCTCTCAGTGCCGGCTCGATGCATTCCCATAAGCACTCATACGCCTCGTTCATATCTCTTGGCGCACCAGGTATGGTAGTCATCTCCATAGCCTTTTCCAAAGCATCCTTCTGAGTATATTCTGGATGATCCATCATTCCAAACACCATGCCTCTTACCAGATCATATCCCCTTAAATAATCGGGAACACCTTTCCGTCTGAGCGCACCGGCAATTGATGAATGAAGTCTCTGCCTTGAAAAGTCTACCTGAATGAATCTTTTTTGCTGCGTTTGCATTTTGTATACCTCGTGTCTTTCTCTTAGGCAAAACTGCCTATGTGCATAATTATTGGTTAACATAACTATTATACTACATTTTTACCATTTTTTCAAGTCTTGTATCTACTAAATTCATCGCATTTTTCGACATTTTATATCTCTATTCGATTTCCAAATTTCTCATCAACAATATTTCTTAATAATTTGTTCTTATCTTTTTCTAATTTAGGATCATCATTAATTATTTTTATTGCAATTGCTTGTACAGACTTTAATGTAACTATATCTTCAAATAGATTCGCAATTTTAAATTCTGGAATACCATGTTGTCTAGTTCCAAAAAATTCACCAGTTCCACGAAGTTCCATATCTTTTTCTGAAATTACAAAACCATCATTAGTATCAGTCATAACTTTCATTCTCTTTTTAAGAATATCTGAACTTCCATTATATTTCAAAATACAATAAGACTGATACTCACCCCTACCAACTCTACCTCTTAATTGATGAAGCTGAGCTAATCCAAATCTTTCAGCATTTTCGACAACCATAATACTACTATTAGGAACATTTACACCTACTTCAATAACAGTTGTTGAAATCAAAATATCTATGTTTCCATTTTTAAATTCTTCCATAATAGCATCTTTTTCTTTTGGCTTCATTTTCCCATGTAAATATTCTACTTTATACTCTGGAAAAACTTTATTTTTATAATGTTCAGCAAGCTCCATAACAGATTTTGCATTAATCTCTTCACTTTCTTCTACTAATGGACACACTATATATGCCTGTCTTCCTTCATCTATATTTTTCTTTAAGAAAACATTTACTCTATCATCCATACCTTTAGTAACAGCAAAAGTTTCAATTTTCTTTCTATTTGGTGGAAGTTCATCAATAATAGAAATATCCAAATCTCCATATAATATAAGAGCTAAAGTTCTAGGAATCGGTGTTGCAGTCATAACTAATACATCAGGATTATCACCTTTTTCTGTAATACTACTTCTCTGTCTTACTCCAAAACGATGTTGCTCATCAGTTACAACTAATCCTAAATTTTTAAAAACAACATTATCTTCTAACAAAGCATGTGTTCCAATAATAATATCAATTTCGCCATTCTCTAATCTTTGCAAAATATCTTCTTTTTTCTTTTTAGTGATACCACTAATCAATAGTTCACATTTGATACCAAAGCTTGATAAAATTTCATTAAAACTTTCTAAATGTTGCGCAGCTAAAATCGCAGTTGGAGCCATAATAGCTGCTTGATATCCACATTTTACACATTTATATGCTGCAATCAATGCAACAATAGTTTTCCCAGAACCAACATCTCCTTGAAGAAGTCTATTCATTGGTTTATCTTTTTCCATATCTTTATCAATTTCTTCTAAAACTCTAAGTTGAGCTTTAGTAAGTGAAAAAGGCAAGCTGTTTATAACATCCGACATTTTAGCATCCTTGCTAAATTTTATACCTTTAACATCTTTAGTGTATTGATTTTTTAGAGCAAGTAAAGCAAGTTGCATTGATAAAAGTTCTTCAAAAACTAGTCTTTTTTTAGCTAAATTAAAATCATCAAACGTACTTGGAAAATGAATTTGATTAACTGCTCTATTTAAATCTAATAATTTATATTCTGAAACTAAATATTCAGGCAAAGTTTCAGAAATGCTACCATCTAATTCATGAATACCAGTTTCAATAACTCTTCTTAAAGTAGTTTGAGGAAGTTTATATGTTGTAGGATAAATAGGTATAATTCTACCTGTATTTTTAGTATCGTCAAGCTTATCATATACAGGTGAATTCATTTCTACTTTACTTCCTTTTTTAGAAACTTTTCCATAAAATTTATAATATTCACCTGGTCTAAACATTTGTCTTAAATAAGGCTGATTAAACCAAGTAAGCTGACATACTCCTGTATCATCTCTAGCACTCATTTTTATAATAGTCATATTTCTTCTTATACGTACTTCACTAACTCTAGTAACTGGCATAACTTCAATCAGTGCCTCTTCACCATCTACAAGTTCTTCTATTTTTTTAGGAACACTTCTATCTTCATACGTTCTAGGATAATATGTAATCAAATCTTTTAAAGTAAATATACCAAGTTTATTTAAAAGCTTAGCACGAGCTTCTCCTACACCTTTTATATATTGAATATTTTTATCTAAATTTGACATTAATTCCTCCAAACATTTTTTCTTATAATATACTAAAAAAATAATAATATCAATAGTTTGCTTAATTAAAATTAATAAATGGCAAAAGGCACGCATACATACTTCGTATACGTGCCTCTGCACAAACTTTCAACAATTAAATCAACGGCATAGCAGACGGATTATACCACACAACAAACTCTCCAGGGTGTTTTTTCGTTTCTTCATTAAAGAAAACTTGAACGAGGTTATTTCTAAACACCTTATCTGATACGTTTTGTAATGTTTCCCAGGGAAATTCCGCATCAATTTTCAAATGGATAAATTGCCATTTTCCAACGGTCCCCTTTTGGTTAATTTCTGCCTCATATGCCTGCTTGAATGGTGGAGTTTCGCCAACGCTCTGCACAACCTGCAATGGACTTCCTAACCAGTCAAACTCAACACCTTTAGTAGCTTTCATGCTTTCAACCCGCATTTGATGCAGTTGATGGCTGTACTGCCACACAAAGAATTCTCCCGGTCTTTGTAAATACTCTTGCAGTTTGTAGATATCACTTTCTCTCACAGTCCAAAGCACCTGCTTATAAGGAATCATAACAGACATTGAAATTCTTGTAGATTCCATCCCCATAAAATGAATCACAGATACTATAGATTTCAGTATAGTGTCCTTTTCAGGAAATTCAAAAGCATATACTTTTGAACCAGGGAAAAAAGCTCCGAAGCCTTTCGCTGTTGCAGCCGGTGGCTCTACCCTATACGGTTTAAGCCGTGCACTCTCCAAGTTTTTCATTGTTAAATGTACCTCCTGTAATCGGTAAAATACCGTTAATATTATTATTTTACTACAAATTTACATAAAATTCAAATTTTAAAGCTCCCACTATACCATGAGAGCTTTCTTTTTAAAAAATATATGAACCATATTTCACAAGTGCATATATAACTAAAACAATTTCTGTTAATAATATTACTGGAAAACATATAGTAAAACGTAATTTTTTAGTTTTATGCCTAAACTTATACATTCCAGCAATTGTTCCAAATCCTCCACCTAAAAATGTAATTGCAAAAAGAGTATTTTCAGGAATTCTCCAGCTTCCTCTTTTAGCTTTTGCCTTATCTATCCACATTGCAAAAAATCCTATCAAATTAATTATTACCAAATATAACACAACAAATTGCCATGTAAATATAAATCCATAATCACTCATATTATTTTATCCTATCTATATTCTATTTCATACATATCATAAGCATCCATTGTAGGAGTTATTAATCTTATTTTTTCGCCCTTTTTAACAATAAACTCACTTCTAGTTTTTACTAAATCCATTACACCATTTTCTTCAATACTCATTCCTATGTTTGTCCATATCTTTATTTCATCTTTAGAACATTCTTTAACTTCAATTTCTAACTCATTAACCATACCTTTAAAGTTAATCTTTTTTCCCTTTGTAACTTCATGTTTTTCTACTTCTTTTTCTCTATTAGATTTTTCTTGAGCATCCCATTCTTCTTTAGTAGTACTTCCTGCAAAAGATTGTTGTTTTATATATAATGTATATTTTTCATCTTCACCCTTATTTTTATTTACTATAAAAAATATCCCTATACCTAATAAAACACAACATAAAATAACTACTATAGCAATTACTCTTTTTTTCATATTTTTTCTCCTTTTATATTTTTTAAATTTAAGCAAATAACGACATTTGATTACTTTGAGTCATTCCATCTAAACATCCCTGTTTAGCTAAAACTTCAATAACAGACTTTCCAACTTTTCCTCTTAATTGTAAATCATCAATACACATAAATTTTTCTTCTTCACGTGCAACTTGAATACTCAAAGCAGCTACTGTACCTAAACCAGGAACACTATTTAAAGGTGGTCTAATTCCGTCTTCCTCCATTTTAAATTTAGTTGCATCTGATTCATACAAATCAACAGGTAAAAACTTAATTCCTCTTTCATACATTTCTAAAACTAATTCTAAAATTGGATATAAATCTTTATCTTTAGGTAAAGCTGCATTTCCAGCCATATCAATTTCACGCATTTTATTTAGAACTTTTTCTTTTCCATGACACATTATATCATAGTCAAACCCATCAGCTCTAATTGTAAAATATGCTGTATAATATGCTTCTGGTTTATGTACCTTAAACCATGCTATTCTAAAAGCATTTGTAACATAAGCAGCAGCATGGGCTTTAGGGAACATGTATTTAATCTTTTCACAAGATTTTATATACCATTCAGGAACATCATGATCTTTCATCATCTGAACATATTCAGCCCATTTTTCTGGATCTTTTAAAGCTTTACCTTTACGAACTGTCTCCATTATTTTAAATGCATGATTTGGTTCTAGTCCCATTTTCATTAAATACACCATAATATCATCTCTACAACCTATAGCTTGACTTAAATTAACTATTCCCTGATTAATTAATTCTTGTGCATTATTAAGCCATACATCAGTACCATGTGATAATCCAGAAATACTTATTAACTCAGCAAAGGTTGTAGGTTTTGTATCAACAAGCATTCCTCTAACAAACTTTGTTCCAAATTCAGGAACACCAAAAGTTCCAACTTCTGAATGTATTTGTTCTGGTGTTACACCTAACGCTTCTGTAGATTTAAAAATTGACATTGTTTCTTTATCATCAAGTGGCACTTTAGTTGGATCAATTCCTGTTAAATCAAATAACATACGAATCATTGTTGGATCATCATGTCCAAGGATATCAAGTTTTAGTAAGTTTTGGTCAATAGAGTGATAATCAAAATGTGTAGTAACAATATCTGAATTAGGATCATCTGCTGGATGTTGTACTGGACAAAATTCGAAAATTTCTCTTCCTTTTGGTACAACTATAATTCCCCCAGGGTGCTGTCCTGTTGTTCTTTTTATTCCTGTACATCCTGTTGAAATTCTAGATATTTCAGCACTAGTAACTGGTATATGTCTTTCTTCATAATAATTTTTAACATATCCATACGCTGTTTTATCAGCTACTGTACCAACAGTTCCAGCTTTAAAAGTAGTTCCTTTTCCAAAAATTACTTCTGTATATCTATGAGCTTTTGCTTGATATTCACCAGAAAAGTTTAAATCAATATCAGGTTCTTTATCACCATTAAATCCTAAGAATGTTTCAAAAGGTATATCCATTCCATCTTTATCTAGTTTGTGTCCACATTTTGGACAATCTTTATCAGGTAAATCAAATCCATTTTTAGCACCATAATCCGTAAAATCTGAGTATTTGCAATTAGGACACCTATAATGTGACTGCAATGAGTTAACTTCTGTAATACCAGTCATATTAGCAACAAATGATGAACCAACAGAACCTCTGGAACCAACTATATATCCATCTTCATTAGATTTCCAAACTAACTTCTGAGCTATGATATACATAACTGAAAATCCATTTTTTATAATAGAATCTAATTCTTTATCTAATCTAGATTGAACTATCTCGGGCAATTCTTCTCCATACAATTCATGAGCTTTATCATATGCAATATCTTTAATAGTTTGCTCACAACCTTCAATATGTGGAGGACATTTTTCATCTGAAATAGGACTAATATTATCACACATATCAGAAATTAAATTAGTATTAGTAACACAAACTTCATATGCTTTTTCTTCACCTAAATAAGCAAATTCATCAAGCATTTCTTCAGTAGTACGTAAGTATAATGGAGCCTGAAAATCAGCATCATCATATTTTTGACCAGCTTGAAGAATACGTCTATAAATCTCATCTTGTGGATCCATAAAATGAACATCACATGTAGCTACTACTGGTTTTCCTAATCTCTCACCTAATTCTACTATTTTTCGGTTTATATTTTGTAATTCAAAATCATCAGCTACAGTACCATTTCTAACCATATACTGATTATTTCCTATTGGTTGAATTTCTAAATAATCATAGTATTTTGCAATTGCTTCTATATCTTCATCAGATTTACCAGCAACTATAGCTCTATATAATTCTCCAGCTTCACAAGCACTTCCTAAAATAAGACCTTCTCTATATTTTTCAAATAAGCTCTTTAATATTCTAGGTTTTTTATAAAAATAGTCTAAATGAGAATATGAAACTAATTTATATAAATTCTTCAGTCCTACATAATCTTTGGCTAAAATTATAGCATGATATGAAGGAAGTTTCTTATATGCCTCTGGGTCTCCAGCAAAAACAACATCTATATCATTAACCGTTTTCGCTCCTTTTTCTTTAAGTTTTTCTATCATTACATTAAAAACTTGAACCAAAGTTTTAACATCATCTAACGCTCTATGAGCTACTTCTACTACTATATCTAACTTATCAGCTATCATTCCAAGTTTATATTTTTTCATTTCTGGAAAAATAACTTTAGCCAGCCTTAATGTATCTATATATGTATTTTCTAAGCTATATCCGTACTCTTCAAAATTATGCTTTAAAAACCCTATATCAAAATCTGCATTATGTGCAACTAATACACTATCACCAATAAAATCAATAATTTTAGGTATAACTTTATCTATAGTTTCTGCTGTCTTTACCATATCATCTGTAATATGAGTAACTTCAACTACTTCTTGTGGAATTGGTTTTTCTGGATTTACAAAACATTCAAATTCATCAATTACTTCACCATTTTTAATTTTAATAATACCAACTTCAGTTATCTTTTCTGTTCTAAAAGAAAGTCCTGTTGTTTCTAAATCTAATACACAATATTCTCCATCAATATCTTGTTTTTCAGGACGAACAACACTTGGATCTTTATCAGGAACAAAATATGCTTCAACACCATAAATTACTTTTATATCAGCTCCAGATTTACCTAAAAATTTATGTGCTTCTGGAAAGCTTTGTACAACACCATGGTCAGTAATAGCAATAGATTTCCAGCCCCAACTAACAGCTCTTTTTAATAAAGCTTCTGCAGAAGTTACAGCATCCATTTGACTCATCTGTGTATGCATGTGAAGTTCAACTCTCTTTTCAGGAGCATTATCCATTCTTTTCTCTTTGGCAACTCCTTGTGTTTCCAAAATAGTATTAGCCATTACAGTAATTTCTTTAGCAAAATTATCATATTTAGCAACACCATCTAATTTTATACCTTTAGCCTTTTTTAGTCTTCCTAATATTTCTTTAGACTTCTTTGTTTCAATAAAAGCCTTTACAGTCATAGTACTTGTTCCATCATAAAGGTTAAAACTTATTATAGTTCTATCACCCTTAATATCACGTGGGTCCCCCATAAGAACCACTTCACCTTCTAAGCACACTCTATCTGTATCATTATTAATATCTATAATATTAGTTTTTGGCGTTTTTATAGACATACTTCTACCATAAATTAATGGAGATTGTTCATCATGTTTAGTTTCAGCTTCTCCTGACTCATCAGCTTTTCCAGATATCTTAAAACCTGATGCCACTGTATTATTAGCCATAATAGTTATTTCATTAGCATAATCATCAAATTTAGCTGTACCATCTACCTTAACACCTTGTCCCTCTTTTATCTTTTGCAAAATACCTGGAACTAAAACTGTATCTATAAACGCTTTACAAATTATACTTGCATTTCCATCATCTACACTAAAACTAATAATAGTTCTATTATTTTTTATTTCTCTTGTAGAAACATTAGTTATTTCACCTTCGATATTAACTTTACTTGTACTATCATTAATATTTTCTATAGCAGCAAAATTACTTTTAAAATTAGCAGTTTTTCCAAAAATTAGTCCATCTGGACTTTCTATAACTTGTCCATCTTCTCCTTCAATACCAGCATTTTCAGCTATCATTTGTCTTTGTATAGCTTCTTGTTTTGCCTTTTGCAAAGCTCTTTCTTCTGCTTCTTTTCTAGCCATCTCTTGAACATGTAATATAGCTTCATGTTCTTGAACTTTCATATATTGTTCATATTCTTCTTTGTTATATTTTTTCTCTTCTTCAAAATTTACTTTAAAACGTTTATTATACAAATTATATAATAAATGTTCTAACCCTTTATCAAATTTCTTTGAAGTTAATAAATCTGCACCTTTTATTTTTAAACCAACAGAAATAGTACTGTCATCTACTTTAACAGTACTATTAGTCAATATTGCCCTAGTCATGGGTTCTTTTTTAGACATATAACCAACTAATTTTTTCCAGTCTTGCTCTACTGTTGGCTCTATATCTATATCTTCATATTTTATCTCTATACGTGCACTACCTACTTTAAATCTATCGATAATATAATCTTCAAAATTAGATATTTCATCAATAGAAATTTGTAATTTACTAGTTAAACATACTTCTAGCCTATTACTTTTTTTATACAAGTTAGCTTTTAAAAAGTCTGCTTCATTTATATTTTCTTGCTTATTCAAATAATCACTAAATATATCTTTAACCTTCTCTAGCATTAGTTACGCCTACCTTATTAATTATATATTTCCTTTATTTTTTCAAAAACTTCTTCTATATTTGCTACAGCCTCAATATAAGTATTTTTTTCCATAATATTATGAGTATCTCTTTTTATAGCAATAGTTCCATTTTTAAATAATCTATTCATATTACCTTGTTTGTAAGAAATTTCCTCAATCTCAGCATATGGAATTTCTTTTACTTTTTTCTTAAAAATTCCTTTAGAAATCACTAATTTAGTTCTATACATTGTGCAAGTTACTCTTGAAATTGAACCTTTCAAATAAAGTAAATAACATATTTCATACATGACAAATAAACATGCACCTATAACTGTATATTTCCATAAATTCCAGTCTACACTTAAAACTAAAATAATTGTAAATATAGCCACACCAATTTGTTCACTATTTCTTAATAACTCATATCCAAATAAAAATTTACTTTTAAATGTATATATTGGACTTTTGTCATTACGTACTTCTTGTTCCTGCATTAATTTGTTCATACAATTTTTACATAGCTCGCCATCTTTTTTTAATTCCACTCCACAAATTTTACATTTCATTTGATTTCAATTCCTTTCTAAAGTTAAAAATAAATTTTTAACTTCTTTTCTTTAAAAAAATCTTATTATATCTATATACGAAATATAAATTGATAATAATATTAATAAAGAAAATCCTATCATTTGTATAAATATTTCTGTATTTTCTTTAAGTGGCTTTCTTCTAATAGCTTCAATAAGTAGTATAAATATTTTTCCACCATCTAAAGCTGGTATTGGTAAAAGATTAGTAATTCCTAATGATAATGATATAAGTGCCATTAAATATATAAAATCACGAATACCTGATGTTTCTGAAACTGTTTTAGAAATTCCTATAGGTCCCATCATATCATTTACAGAAACCTTAGTTGTAAATAAATTTTTTACATTATCTGCTAAAGATAAAATAAAATCTCCAGTTTCAAACCATGAATAATATAATCTAGTCCCTATATCTTTGTCAGCTTGTTTAAAAACAACACCTATATAATAATTAGAATACTCTTTGGGCATTATACTAACAACCTTTTCTTCATTACCATTTTTTATTTTTACATTAATTTCAGATTCTGAGTCTTGAACTAAAGTATTTAATTTTTCTGTATCACCATTTAAATTTTCATCATTAATTGCAAGAATCGTATCACCTAAATTTATTTTACCATTAACAGGTGAATCTTTAGCTATATATGAAACTTTACATTCATTTGAATCATCCAAATAAACACCTAGTGACTTAACTTTTTCTTCTGTAGGAATAACTTTTATATTCTTTTTTTCACCATTTCTTTTTATTACTATATTAAGTTCTTTTGTTCCATTTTCTGCTACTATTTCTGAAATATCTGAAGCTATAAAAATCTTCTTATCATTAATAGAAACAATCTCATCTCCTGGCAATAAACCAGCACTTTCAGCTCCATATCCACTGGCAACAGAACCAACTTCTTTAGAAACAAAATTTCCAATACAAAGTAATAATATAAAATAAACTAATAGTCCAAAAATAATATTTACAATTCCACCAGCAGCGCAAATAGCAATTCTTTTTGGAATTGATTGCTTTGAAAAAGACCTTTCATCATCTGATCGTTCATCTTCTCCAAGCATGCTTACGAATCCACCTAGTGGAACAGCTCTTAATGAATATTCTGTTTCTCCTTTTTTTCTAGAAACAAGCTTTTTTCCAAAACCTATAGAAAATTCATTTACTTTTACTTTAAATAATTTTGCAACTAAAAAATGTCCACCCTCATGAATTAAAACTAGAAAGCCTAAAACAAATATAACTTTAAAAGCATTTATTATAAACGTAAACAATCTTTCCTCCTAAATTAATAATGTTAATAAATAATACGCAAAAGGTGCTGCAAAAATAACACTATCAAATCTATCTATTATTCCACCATGACCTGGCAATAAATTAGAAAAATCTTTAACTTCTGAATATCTTTTAATACAAGAAGCTGAAAAATCTCCAATCTGCCCTAGTAAATTTATAACTAAACCAATTATTCCTATAATTAAATAATTAATTTGCAAATCAAATACTTGATTATATATCACTGTAGTAATTAGTACTAAAACTACTCCTGAAATAGTTCCTGCTAAACAACCTTCAACTGATTTTTTAGGACTAATTTTACTAAATTTGTGTTTTCCAAATTTAAACCCAATTAAAAATGCAAACACATCACATCCCCATGTAGCTAAAAATAAATATCCTAAAAATAATTTTCCTAATATAAATCCATTTCTTTCATATCCATTCAAAAGTGCCACATAAGCAAATAAACCTACAATATATATAATACCAAATAAAGTTACTGCAATATCTGCAGCATTTATTTTCATATCTGTAAAAACTACATGCATAAATAGAATAGCTAAAATCGTTAATAATCCAAGTGGTAAATATCTTAATAAATATTCACATGGAATAAAGTGTATTAATGATATCATTGCTGCCGTTACTATTCCCACCCACATTATAGTTTTAAATTTGTTTCTAGTGCATTTAGTATATTCATATATAGCTGATATTGCTAATACTGCAACAATTGCATCTACAACATATTTATTTGCAAAAACAATCACAGCTATAACAATAGGTAATCCTATTACCATTGTCAAACATCTTTTAAACATAGTATTTCTCCTACTTTTTATTTTGCTCCAAATTTTCTGTTTCGATTTTGATAAACTACAATTGCATTATCAATATCTTCTTCAGAAAAGTCTGGCCAATATTTATCCAAAAATAAAAATTCTGAATATACAATTTGCCAAGGAAGAAAATTACTCATACGTAATTCTCCACTTGTTCTAATAACTAAATCTGGATCTGGAATTCCAGCTGTATATAAATTATCAGAAACAAGATTTTCGTTAATATCCTCTATTTTTACATTACCTTCTTTTACATCATTTGCAATACTTTTTATAGCATGAATTAGTTCATCTCTGCCACCATAGTTAATTCCTATAGAAAAAGTAATTCCATCATTATCTTTAGTTCTATTTTCACATTTTCTTATGCTTTTTTGTAATCCATCTGAAAGTGCACTGATATCTCCTAATACTTTAACTTTTATATTTTCTGTATCTGCTCTTTTTCCATAATCATCTAAATAATTTTTAAGTAAAAGCATTAATGCTCCAACTTCTTCTTCGCTCCTTTTCCAATTTTCAGTAGAAAAAGCATATACTGTAATATATTTTATGCCAACTTTTTTTGCATATCTAACTATTTTTTCTAAAGTTTTCGCTCCTTCTTTATGCCCTAATCTATAATCAATACCTTTTTCTTTAGCCCATCTTCTATTACCATCCATAATGATAGCAACATGATTAGGAATATTTGCTTTATCCATTATTTCATCCTTTCTAATCGCGCTACTATTATTATATAGACATAATTTCTTTTTCTTTTTTCTCTAATAAGCTATCAATTTCAGCTATTTTTTTATCTGTTAGTTTTTGTATTTGATCTTCAGCCTTCTTCAAATCATCTTCTGTTATCAAAGATTCTTTTTGCATTGATTTAGCTTCATCAATACCATCTCTTCTAATAGATCTTATAGCAACTTTAGACTCTTCAGCTATTTTCTTAATATCTTTAACTAAATCTTTTCTTCTTTCTTCAGTAAGTTCTGGGAAAGATAAACGAATAACTTTTCCATCATTATTTGGATTTAATCCAATATCTGAAGCAAGAATAGCTTTTTCTATTTCTTTTAATACACTGGCATCCCATGGTTGAATAACAATTAATCTAGCCTCTGGCACTGAAATACCTGCCATTTGATTAATAGGTGTTGGTACACCATAATAATCTACAGTAACCTTATTTAAAATTGCTGGATTAGCTCTACCAGCTCTAATTTCTGAAAAATTTTCTTCTAAAACACTAAGTGTTTTATTCATTCTCTCTTCAAGTTCATTAAATTCCATATTCTTCTTCCTCCTATTATTTAACTATGGTTCCGATATTTTCGCCATTAGCAGCTCTTACAATATTTTCTGTATCATGAAGTGAAAAAACAGAAAGTGGAATATTGTTATCTCTACAAATAGCAATACTTGATGCATCCATAACTTTTAAATTTTTATTTAAAACTTCATCATAAGTAATTTCTGTATATTTAATAGCATTTGGATCAACCTTTGGATCAGCTGAATAAACACCATCAATAGTTTTAGCAACTAAAATAACATCTGCTCTCATTTCAGCAGCTCTAAGTGCTGCAGTAGTATCAGTTGAAAAGAATGGATGACCAGTTCCTCCACCAAAAACAACAACTGCTCCTTCTTCAAAATGCTTTTCCATATCTCTTTTAGTATAAGCTTCAGCAATTTGAGTCATTATAATAGAAGTTTGCACAACTGCTTTTATACCTTTAGATACTAAAGCATCTTTTATTGCCAATGAATTCAAAACTGTAGCAAGCATCCCCATATAATCAGAAGTAGTACTTTCCATTTTGTATCCGTTTTTTCCTCTCCAGAAATTTCCTCCTCCTGTAACTATACCAACTTGTATTCCCATATTAACTAATTTAACTACCTTTTCAGTAATTGAATCAACAACATCTGGATTTATACCAGTTTTATTATCACCAGCCATAGCTTCTCCGCTTAGCTTTAATAGGACTCTTTTATACATATTATAAACAACTCCTCTTATATTTTTCTTTCGTCATTCTATCATATTATAATTAATCATGCCACCTATTTTTGAACTTTTTTAAATTTATTTTTTAGATAAATTAGTATCAAAACAAAAATACATATATAGATACTATTTTAATATTTTGCTCTTCGCTCATTACAAAGTAGTTAATTTAAAACAAGCTTTAAATTAACTACTAAGACTGTAACAAGCAAAGCTTTAACAGTCTTAGCAGCTAGCGCAATATTAAAATAGTATCTATATATGTATTTTTATTATAACTAATCTAACTAAGTTAAAATAAGAAACAAGTATTGCTAGGCACAAGGATAATTAATATTACGAGGCGTACGTGTGTACGTCGCAGTAATTTAATTATCTTTGTAACAACGCAAGACGCCGTTTATTATTTTAACGGCCTGCAAAAAAGGAGTCCTAATTGGACTCCCACCTAACAATCTTAATATCCTTATAAGTAGACAAAACTTCCATATACTTTTGATAATCCTCTTCCCACAAAACATTAGGAACCTTATCAAAAGCTTCAAAAACTCTCTCCGCCTCTCTTAAAAAAACTAATTGTTCATTTGTTGTTAATTTTTCATACTTCTTTGAGAATGCATATAGCTTATTCAAGGTTTCATTAGCCTTCACAAAAGACCAGAAATCCTTTACATTCATCCCAGCCATTTTTATTTGAGCTACTGCCAAAGCTATCAACATAACTATAATAATAAGAAGCATAAAAATTATCACAAGAAACCCTGTCATACTTTTACTCCTTTGTACAATTCTAAGAATCTAAAAAAATTTTAACATATAAAAAAATAAATAGCAATAATATATATTTAACAAATTCTATACATTCTATCTCTCATTATCTTTCCCTTTTTCTTCATTCGTTTTAACTGGAATATTTTCTAATACTCCTTCTTGATTAATATGATATCTTTTTGTAACTAAATCTTGTACTAAATCCAATCTATGTGTTGTTAATAAAAGCATAACATTCTTTCTTTCAGCATATGCTTTTATCATTTCCAATTGACTTCTAATTAATTCATTTTCAACATTACCTACTGGCTCATCTACTATTATTACTGAAGTACCATCATCTATTCTATAAAACAATTTCGATAAAGCTAATCTTCTTTGCTGTCCTGTAGAAAATTCCATAAATTTCTTAGATGCCAATTGCTCTAATAAATCTGGAAAATCTAACTTTAATTCATGTAAAATTCTAATTACACTCTCTTTTTCAGTATCATCTAATTCTGAAATACTTTCCTTACCAGTTATTTGGAATAATACATTTGTCTCATTACCTAAATCAATACTTGGTCTAAAAGATATATATTCAGAACCTAAATTATCAACAGTTTCTGTATCATCTAATATAATACAATTTCGATTATTAATATCTCCTCTTTTTAATAATCTTAAAAAAGTACTTTTTCCTGAACCAGATTCGCCAGATAATAATACTACATCTCCTCGTTTCATACTAAACTCGGGAACAACAAGTCTTGTACTAAATAATATTTTTTCTGTTTCATAATCTCTTTTAGGATAAAATTTTCCATCTAAATCTATTATTTTTAAAGAATCAAAAGACTTTTCTGCACCTATCAAAGGATCTACCTTTTCTTCCATTTGTCTAAGAATACTCTGAACTTGACATGTCAAATTTTTCAACTCTAATCCTTTTGCTTTACTTCCATTAATACTAGATATAAACTGTACAAGTTTTTCTGAAATACCTTTAGCTGATTGTATTTTTATTAATGTTGATGCTAAAGCCTTTCCATCTAATTTGCCACTTTCATTAACTTTAACCGTTTTATTTACATATGCTCCTATAATAATAGCAACTAATATATCCTTACATATTTTAAATATAAGCTCTCTATTTTCTCCAGCATTTGATATTTTTTGTTCTTGTTCAGTTAATTTTGCTATTGCATCAATTTCAGCACTCACAGCTTCACTACTTACTGATTCATTTTCTAATAAATCATCCCTCATTCTAAATGTCTTTTTTCTTATATTCCAAGCTTCATCTCTACTATTATCTGGAAACATTTGCTCTATTAAATTAATTCCCGTAATAGCCACTGTTCCAATTGCAACAGCTTTTCCTCTACCTTTACTTTCTGATTTTCTAGAATCAAATAGCATTCCTAATATCCCAGCCATACCAAGACCTAAAGACATATAATCTTCTATTTTTCTTCTTTGAACTATACTTAATTCTCTTTCATAATCAAAAAGTATACTAATAACCTCATTTGGTGTCATTGCTGTATCATAAACTTTATCTATCACTTCACCATTTATTTCTTCTCTTCTTGTTTCCTGTTTCAATATAATTCCATCTCTTGCAGCCTGTACAATTTTCGTTTTTGGCAGTAATGACTCTATTCTTTGTCTTATTTCAGCCTCATCACGTGCACCATACTTCAATCTTCTAATCAAATCTTCCAAAATCGAACTATAACCTATTAGTTCTCTTTTTATTTTAGATACATCTGCATCTCCTGATAATAATTTACTTTGTTCAAACGCTATTTGATTATCAGTTAAACGTTCAAGAATATCTAATCCCATATAGATTCTATTCAAATCAGATGACTTTAATATACCATTTTTATGTTTAACATCTCTAGCCAATTTTCGTCTTTTAGTACCATTTTTCATTCTCATTTTTTGTGTTATTAATTCAATAGCTGTACCTACTTTATCTCTAAAAATCATTAACACTACCTCCAATAACAACAATCATCTATATTATATCATATCGTGGTCTCTTTTTTAATATTATGTAAACTATTGATACTATGAAATAAATTTGTCAAAACATCTTGCATTATGTCGAAAAGTATAATATTATAATCAGGGTGTTAAAAAATGAGAAAATTAAGAGCAATAACAATTTCAAATGCTTTTTTCAAAGGGAAAATCGCTATTTCTCTTACTTTTATCATTTCTTTTTCATTTTATATATTGAATATTTTGAGTACTAGAATTTGTTTCTAGTATTTTTTTTATTCAAAATTTAAGGAGGTATAATTAGATGGAAGAAACATCAAAAAGTAACAATTTAACTTTAGACGTAAACGAAAAACCAAAATTACTACAATGGATTATACTAGCTTTCCAACATGTATTTGCAATGTTTGGAGCGACAGTATTAGTTCCAATTTTAGTAAATCAAGGTATTGCAGCAGCTGGATTTGAAGGTGAAGTACTTTCAATTGCAGTAGCTCTAGTAACAGCAGGAATCGGAACATTAATTTATATTTTATGTACAAAAGCAAAATCACCAGTATTTCTTGGAAGCTCTTTTGCTTTCATCTCACCAATAATCGCAGCTTATATAGCAGGTGCATCTTCAGGAAACGCATCTGACGGAATTGCTGCAGCAATGACAGGAATCTTAGTTGTTGGTCTTGTATATATAATTGTATCATTCATAATTAGATTAATCGGTACAAACTGGATTAACAAATTATTACCACCTGTTGTAATCGGACCAATGATAATGATTATCGGTTTAGGATTAGCTAGTTCAGCAGTTAACAATATAGGTATTGGTGCTGGAGTAGAAACTATCGAATGGAAAGGTGTAATAGCTGCACTAGTAACATTTTTAACAACAGCTATCATCATGGTTAGAGGAAAAGGATTTATAAAAATAATTCCATTTTTAATCGGAATTATCGTTGGATATATTGTTTCAATAGCTCTTGGATTAGTTGACTTTGCTCCTATAGCAGATGCTGCTTGGTTCCAATTACCAAACTTCAAAATACCATTTGCATCATATAAACCAAATCTTATGATTGCACTAACTATGGCTCCTATAGCTTTAGTAACAATGGCTGAACATATTGGAGATCATACTGCTTTAAGTGCAATAATAGGAAAAGATTTACTTAAAAATCCAGGTCTACAAAACACATTACTTGGAGATGGTGTTGCAACAGTTGTGGCAGGTATTCTTGGTGGACCAGCTAACACAACTTATGGTGAAAATACATCAGTAGTTGGAATGACAAAAATAGCTTCTGTATGGGTTATCGGATTAGCTGCAATATTTGCAATTATACTTGGATTCTTAGGAAAATTCACTGCTTTAGTACAAACAATACCAAGTGCAGTTTTAGGAGGAATTTCTCTTCTATTATATGGATTTATCGCAGTTAATGGTTTAAAAGTATTAATTCAAAATCAAGTAGATTTTAGAAAAAATAAAAATATAATTGTCGCATCATCAATGCTTGTTCTTGGACTTGGTGGAGCTATAATTACTTTTAAAACTAGTGGAAGCATGACAGTTCCTTTTTCAGGTATGAGCTTAGCCGCTGTAGCTGGAATTTTATTAAACTTATTATTACCAAATGAAAAAGAAGATAATGACACTCAAAATTCTTCAAAAGAATTTGTAACAGAAAAAAAAAATAATTTAGATGAAAATAATTTAGTAGAATTAAATCATCCATTAATCGAACATAAATTAGGAATTTTAAGATCTAAAAATACAGGAACAAAAGAATTTAGAGAATTAGCTGAAGAAATTGGTTCTTTCTTATGTTATAAAGCAATGGAAGATGCTAACTTAGAAAATACAGAAATAGAAACACCAATTTGCAAAATGAAAACTAAAAAATTAAATGAAGATAAATATGCTTTTGTTCCAATTTTAAGAGCTGGTATGGGAATGCTTGATGGTGTAATAAATGTTATACCAAATGCAAAAATTGGACATATAGGAATGTATCGTGATGATACAAATGACCATAAACCAGTAAATTATTTCTTTAAAGTACCTAAAAACATTGAATCAAAAGAAGTAATTCTTTTAGATCCAATGCTTGCAACTGGTGGAAGTGCTATTGATGCAATTGACCTTTTAAAAGAAAAAGGTGTTAAGAAAATTAAATTCTTATGTATCATAGCTGCACCAGAAGGATTAAAAAAAGTTCAAGAAAAACATCCAGATGTAAAAATCTATTGTGCTCACATAGATGATCACCTAAATGAAGATGCTTACATTGTACCTGGTCTTGGTGATGCTGGTGATAGAATCTACGGAACAAAATAAATAAAAATACATATTAAATAAGAATTTCTAAGTAATTTAACCTACATAGAAATTCTTATTTTTTTATACATTTAACTTTTTTACAAAATTATATTGACTTTTTATGTAAACAATGGTAAAATGGAAATGTACTTTTTTATAATACTTAAGACTACTTTATTTTTGATTGCATCTATGCAAGATGCCCTTTAGAATTCGGATTTAAGTATTATAAAGTCAAATCCCTGTAGCAATGCTACTAGTTAATCTTTTTACCAAGATTTCCGAATTCTAAAAAACACATACAAAACATAACGACATGTTTATATGAAGAATTTCGAGGTTCTGAAAATCTAACAATTTAATTTTCAGAACCTCGATTTCTTTTTATTTAACATATTTTTCTAATGTTTCTGTTCTATACTTTAAATCTCCCATATGAGCTGTTGGAATATATCCCGCTTCTGCATTAATAACATCTGGTATTCTATTTACAATAGTTGCACATGTCAATTCTACTGTTGCTGGTTTTTCTACAACAATTGTAGTATTAGGCTCACCATATACTGTCCATTCATTTTTATCAAACTCTGTTTCTGAATATACTTTTCCTATACATTCTGATTGAATAATAACTCCCTCTTTAGTCTCTGTAGTAACTATAGCACTCATACCTGTAGCATCTCCAGCTTTAATTGTCATTCCTAAAGTAGTAGAATATAAGTCTTTATTACAAGTTTGTGGCACACATCTTTGAGTTTGAGCTATAACTGTTAAACCTAGTTTTTGAGCAAGCCATCCGTTAACATTCCACATATAAGAAGGTGCAAACTCACCTTTTTCTATAATCTTCATTCTCTCTTCCATAGAAATTTTATCTGCAGCAGCAACTTCTTTATCGAATTCTTCTAAACTTAATCCTGCACCATGAGCTCTAGCTAATGCAATTCCATAATCTTCTACATTATAACTTGAACTTCCTTTTATTTTAGTAACTTTATGAGTTGAACCAGTAATTGAAGAAATCAATTGTCCCCAATAAATATCTTGATACCCGCTACCAGTAATTGTACAATTATTTTTCTTAGCCATCTCATCAATTTTATGTGTTAAAACAGGGTTTGAGTTTCCTGGAAAGAAAGCTTCTTCACAAGTAGTAATAGCATTTATTCCAAGTTCAGCACATATCATTAATGCATCCTCAACATCAGAAAGCAAACTCATTGTTGTTACTATACAAATATCTGGTTTCACTTTTTCTAATACTTCTCTAGCATTTTTGCAATTCTCAACAATAACTCCTTTCTTATCCTCTCCAATAATCTCACCAATATCTTTACCTATTACTTCTTCATCAATATCAAAAGCACAAACTATTTCAGCACCTTTTTCAAAAACGTATCTCATAGTATATACAGACATTTTTCCTGTACCATATTGAGCAACTCTAATCTTCTTATCCATAAAACCTCCTATTTAATTTTTTATTACCTTCATTATACCCATAAAAAATATAAATATACAATTTAAATAGCATAGACAAAGCCCTGCGCTAAAATATCAGCACAAGGCTTATTTAGAAATTTCAGAAGACATAAATCAAAAAATTTTTAGAATTCCCACTCGATTGAATATACACATATGCTGTTATTCTTTTTAGGATAGTGACCTCCATAACGAAGCATTACATCTTTCAAGATATTGTTCATGTCTGCAATTAATTCTTTGACATAACAATCTGCCTTTTTGATATTCTGCTCGTCAAACACGTCGCTGTCCTCGATTCCGCATTCTGCAGGTGAAAGTGTTAAATTCAGCTCTCTCAAGCTTATCACTACAGAATCACACCTTTCCCTTATCAATGGACATCCTCCATATAACTGGCTCAGAATATGTTCTGCATGCTTTTTCCGCATCTCTGGCCAGCCATAGACGCTTATTACTTTCTGAGCATCCATTGCCAAGCTTGGTATCCGCGCAAGGTTTTCATTAAATATTTTGTATACTGTCATTTTGCCTCCTTTACCCATATAGAAACTACAAATGGGTTTTCTATTTTATGTAAATTTCATTATAACATATTGTAATTTTAATTTCAAATTTTTACTTATTCAGTCAAACAATTTCAATTATTTTTATTTAAAAAAAAGAAACACGAACTTACGTGTCTCTTCTTAGTTTTAATATTCTAATTGTCCATTCAAGAACTCATCATTATCAATCCAATCTTGAATAGGATAAACTTTGTACTCTGTTTTATTAACTCTTACAATTACTTTTTCTAAACCTGCATTTATTATCAATTTTCTACACATCAAACATGGTGCTGCCCCTTTTTCATACTCATGACTCTCAGTTCTATATCCAACAAGATATAAAATACCACCAATCATTTCTTGTCTAGAAGCACTTATTAACGCATTTTGTTCACTATGAACAGATCGACAAGCATCATAACCTCCATGCCTTTCATCTGGTAATAATTTCTTTTTAGTACAATACCCTAAATCAGAACAATTTATTCTTCCTCTAGGAGCCCCTGAATATCCTGTTGAAATAATCTGATCATGATTAACAATTACACTTCCATATTTTTTTCTTAAGCAAGTTGACCTTGAAGCTACAGTTTCTGCTATATCTAGATAGTAATTTATTTTATCAATTCTTTGTTCCATTTCTAGCTCCTATTCCAATTTGATAGTGCAAATTAAATAATATTATTTTTTAAAATTATATCACCATAATCTACTTTTAACAAGAATTAAAATAATATTAATAAAAAACAGCTGTAGGTTAGTCAAACATATGTCACACTTTTTTGAAAAATATATACTTTGAATACCTTATATTGTTAATAACGATTCTTCTTGACTTTTATATCTTTTTAAGAACTCGTTGGGACTCAACCATCCTAGCGGTCTCATTGGAAAATTATTATACTCTTTTCTCCAATCTTTTCCTCGATTTCTTAAATCTTCTAAACTATAAAATACTTTTTTATAATAAAATCTTTCTTGATCTTTTCTGTGACTTCTTTCTACTTTTCCATTTTCTTTTGGTGTATATGGTTTTATTTTTCTATATTTTATCCCTAATTTCTCTAATGTTGTTTCAAACATTGTCTTTTGATTTCTACTTGATTTATTCCAACTTAATCGATTTGTAAATTCAAATCCATTATCTGTTTGGATTGTTTCTATTTTAAATGGATAATACTTTACTGCTCTTTTTACAAATTCACTAGACATATATGTACTATGTTCATTTGTAAACCATATATATCTTTTTCTTGTAAATTCATCTATTGCTGTATATTGATAAAATTTTTCTCCTTTTTCTTGAAGCTCTTTTGTTAAACAACCTGTTGGTACATATTTTACATCTATTTGTACTTTTTCTCCTGGATATGTTACTGCTATTATTTTTACTTTTTCTTGCTCTTTTGCTTTACTTGGTGTCTTTTCATATATTCCTAGCCTTTGCAATACATGGTATAACCCTTGAACTGTTCTTGTGTATCCTACTTCTCGTAATTTTACCCACAATACCACTAATCCTGTTTCTTTATTATTTCTCTTATAATTTCTTATAAGTTTTATTTCTTCGTCTGTATGTTGATTTGGATGTGAATGTGGACGTCTTGATTTATCTTTTAAGCTTTCTATATTTCCATCATATCTTTTTCTCCATCTATATATTGTTTTTGGCCATTCATTAAATTGAATTGATGCTTTTTTAACTCCATATTTATAAGAATATTTCACTACAGACTGTTTATATTTCATTTTTTGTGTTATACTTCTATTCATAAGAGAGTACCTCCAATACTGTTTATTTGTGGTTATTTAAACAATATCATTTTTGGTACTCTCTTTCAATATTTTATTTTCAATTTACTTGTGACATATCTATTTTAAACCTATA